>VFSW01016087.1_pt1 | contig 10234 bp, 13 predicted proteins | sample 5358111 | NCBI WGS metagenome assembly VFSW01 (sample SAMN11554181, study PRJNA540505) | mine drainage metagenome | isolation source: sediment from site ElyBrook_90M | place: USA: Ely Copper Mine, Vershire, VT | collected 2017
GGATTTTTGTGAACATACTGGTCGGTAATATGGGCAGCCGCCCTGGTTTTCTCAAGCAGCGCTGCTCGCGCCACTGCCATCCGGGCATTTGCGACGTTAAGGGATTCCTCCACCTTGGCGCGTACTTCAGCCAACTTATCGCCACCCAGGTTGGCGGTGGCTGTCAGTAGCGCCTCCGCATCCGTCACCACTGCCCTGAAATTAGAGAGAAGTTGTTCTTGGGTGATTTCATCAGGCCCGTCTCTCATGATTTTCTCCGTTGTTAACTTTCTCGTGCTCATGGTGTATTCCTATAGTTTAAAAGTTGTCAAGGGCGGCGGCCCTGAATGACCCGCATCAACACCACCACGATCGCAATCACCAGAAGAAGGTGAATAAAGCCGCCCATGGTGTACGAAGAGACCACGCCAAGTAGCCAGAGAACAATCAAGATAACTGCAATTGTTTCGAGCATTTTTGCTACTCCAAATTAATCAGCATGTGGAATCCCTGACATTACACAACTCTTGCCACATGCAGAGGCTCCGCCAATTTTCATGATTGCTCTGTGCGCTGGCGTACTTTTGGGAGTGGGTTTTGTGGTTAACGCTTGAGGATATATGGCGGCATTGTTTGAGATGGATTCGATTGCGTTCGTTACCGCACAGACTGGCAGTTGCGGTATGTTCGGTCGTGTCATTCCGCAGGCGCGCCTGTCAATTTAGATAATGAAAAACGATCACGAACAAAAATCAAGTCAAAGGGGTTGTAAAAGTTGCTGCGGCAAAGCGCAGGAAAATGCTGGAAAACTGGTCGGAAACATGGATTTAGAGGCCAAAGGTATCAGGAAGCGACAATCTGGAAAATCAGAGAAAATGTTTGGTGACTCAAAGGAAGTCGTCAAGGATGCAAACAAGCGTTCCTGAAACTTTGACCCGACAACAAAGGGCCGCCGTGCGCGGCGATTTCGGGATACCTGTCTGAGCTCTATCGCAAGGGTGAAGCCGCACAGCGCACGGGCGGCCAAGTTATACCCTGCATGAACGGTCGGATGGGAACGGCATGGCTTTCTGCTCCCGTCAACGTGGGGGCAAGCCGGCAGGTTAATGTCCTGCACCTTTTCCCGCGCGCTGCGGGAAAACCAGTATGGCAACTACAATGAATGCAACGAGGGCCGCCGAGGCTGAATAGCGGCTCAAGGCGAGTCCTCCCGCATCCAGTGGCTTATCCAGAAAATCACCTACCACGGCCCCCAGCGGACGTGTCAGGATGAACGCCGCCCAAAACAGCAGGGTTCTGGAAATACGGGTCCAGTAGTACCCCGCCACCACGACACCCAGGAGCGCGCTGAAGACGATGGCGCCGCCGCCGTATCCAAGTCCAGCCGTGTCAGCAGTCCAGTCACCCAGTGCCGTACCCAGAGTCTGTGAAAACATAATGGCCATCCAGTAAAACATCTCTGCCTTTGGTGTGCTTACGGTTTCCACGGATATTGAGCCGAGAGACTTGTACCATACGGCCAAAGATCCCATCAGAAGGATAAACAGCAGGGATGCGCCACCGGTATAGCCAATGCCGAGCGAGCGATCCGCAAAATCAGCCAGGGTGGTTCCAACGGTTGTGGTGGCGATGATGGTCAGCCAGTACAGCAACGGATGAAAACGCCTGGCGCGGACTTGGGCAGCAACGGCAATAAGAAATACAGTCGCAAATATGGCGGTGCCTACCAGGTAGCCAAGGTTCATGGACATGGACACGGCATCCCCGCCGGTTTCACCCAGGGTGGTGGCTGCAATTTTTATGACCCAGAAAATCAAGGTTACTTCTGGAACCTTGCTCAAGGTGTGTTGTGCGATTCTAGTCATCAATTTTTTTCCGTAAATGCCAGTATCTAATGGTTTTGGGGATGGGAATTGAAAAACGACTCCAAACCATCCACCAGGATTAGATCCATTTCCGCTGCAAAGGCCAGGAACTTGGGATCGTTCAGGTGGACGGCTTCATGAATGCCCGCGATCGTGTGATCCATGGCATCCCTGAGTGCGTTATCAGTCACTTTGGGTTTGATGGTAGCCCACCACAGGGTCGCTTCATGTGCAGTTTTGCGAACTTGTTCCCAATCGGGATGTTTCGAAATCAGCAGCGCCTTGATTTTAAAGCCGGCATAATCAAGCATGGGTACTTCGGCGGGGACCGGCAGGCTATCATGGCCCATCGACTCTTGCAGGAGGCGATAAATTTCAATGGAGCCAATCGCCATGGCACCGCGGTCCCTGGCGCGCCAGGATTTGTGAACACCTGCCAAAAGGGCATCCAGCCGCGTTTTTCCGTCGGGAGAGAGCTGCGCCGAAAGACTGGGGTAGAGCTTCCAGAATGTCGCCATGGCATCGTCGAATGCCACCGCATCCAGGTCAGGTGAACGCTCCGTAAGGTTTTCGAATATTTCAGCGCCCGCAACCAGGGCGTCTGCTGGAGCCATGGGGCTGCTGCGGGTTTGGCCTATGGCAGTGCCAGATATCAGGGATGAAACGACCAGGGCCAGCAATAGTCGAAAAAGTTTTGTCATTTGAAATCCTGTCGAGGCATGAAGGTTCATTGAAGGAACGTCTGCTCATTTGGCCCAGATTACCATCCGCGCGCTAGGAAGTGATGTCAGAACGTCGCTTTTGGTCCGGTCGCAATATCAGGAAAGCCAGCAGTGCCAGAAAGGTCAGACATGCGGCCACAAGGAAAGCGCCAGAGGGATGCGCCAGCCAAAGTGCTCCGGCAATGAGCGATGCAGGCAAGTAGATGAGGCCAGTCACAAAATTGTAGAGTCCGATGGCGGAGGCGCGTCGCTCCAGCTCGAGATCTGCGATGAATGCCTTGCTTTGGGCTTCGTCGATTGCGTAAAACACCCCATAGATGATGAACAGGGCGATGACCTGCCCTTGTGTGGTGGAAAATACGAAGCCGAGGCTCATCAGCAGGTAGGTCAGGTAACCCAGCATAATCATGCTGGCCCTTCCAAATCGATCCCCCAGCCGGCCTGTCAGCGGCGCGGCAATGACAAACGCGATATTGAACAGGGCGTACAGCAGTACGATATCCTTGATGGTGAAACCGAGGCTTTGAGCACGCAACATCAGAAAGCCGAAGCTGAAATAGGCCAGGGAAAAGATTCCGGCCGTGAGAAGGTAACGCTTGAATTGCGGGCCCAGGCTTTGCCATGTTTCGAGCATGTTCTCGCGGGGACGCCCGACATCGGGCCGATCCTTGATGAGACTCAAGACCACGACGCCAAGAATGGCGGGAATGAATGCGATCCAGAACAGGATTTTGAATGTTGAGGCGCCATCCCCTAGCCACGAGAGCAGGCCGTACGCCACTAGGGGGCCCAGCACGGCCCCCGACTTGTCCAGCGCCTTGTGGACGCCGAAGGAGTATCCCCTGTTATCTGTATCGGCAATGGCCGAAATCCAGGCATCACGCGGTGCCCCGCGGAAGCTTTTGCCCAGCCGTTCTATGACACGAAAGGCGCTGAGGCCTGTGATGGTGGCGGAGACCAACAGAATGATCTTGGCGAGTGTGGAGAAGCCATACCCGGCCAGGGTCAGGGCTTTGCGCCGGCCGGTTCTGTCTGACAGCCAGCCCGCAGCGTAATTTAACGAGGCGGCTGACAAGTCGGCAAACCCCTCAATCATGCCCAGCAATGATGCTGATGCGCCTGCAATGGTTGTAAAGAAAATCGCAAAGACAGAAAAAATCATCTCGGAGCTGAGGTCGGTCAAAAAACTCACCAGGCCCAGTTTGAGGATATCTGGATGTACGTCAACCTTTTGATCTACAGGGTTATCCGTTGACATGAGGCTCTTCTTTGTAGATGTAGCATTCTGTGCTGGCCATGTGGGTAAGGGCGGTTCCAGCTCCATGCGAGTCACTTTCATAGTCTATCAGTTGCTGGTTCAAGTCCGGCGCGGCTCTCCCGTTTTCCAGAAGCATAAAAAAACGCCCTGCACATGCAGGGCGTTTTCCTTGGAGCGTCCTTCGGTTATTGAATGGATTGCAGGTAGGCGGCCACCTGATGCTTTTGTTCATCCGAGAGGCCATGGGCGATGGCATCCATGACCACCGCGTGCGGCCGTTCCAGCGCCTCTGGATGGTTTTCCCGCCCCGCGTCACTATTGAAGCTCACCATTTGCTTGTAGAGATAGTCGGCATGTTGGCCGGCAAGCCGCGGGATGGGGCCGTTGCCCTGCGCATTGGCACCGTGGCAGGTGGCGCAGGAGGGGACGGACTTTTCAGCCATGCCTTCAACGAAGAGCTTCTGCCCGGCAGCCACCATCACCGGGTCACCCTGTGCCGGGTTGGGCAATGGTTTTTGTTGTGCGTAAAACTCTGCCAGCGCCTTCATTTGTGCGGGCGTGAGTTGACTGGCCAAGCCCCACATCATGTCCCGAGCAGCAGCGTCCTTGCGGGTGTGATCATGAAACTCCTGCATCTCGGCTTCCAGATAGATGGCCTGTTGACCGGCAAGATGGGGATAGGGGGGGTGGATGGCGGTGCCGGTGGCATGGAGGCCATCGCTGCCGCCATGACAGGTGGAGCAACCCTGTTGGGCCAGGGTATAGCCTGAAACTTGCGGATTGCCCAGATTCCGGCTGCGCTCGATGTTGGAGCAAGCGCCCAAGGCCAATGCCAGCGCGGAAAGGGTCAGAATTTTTGTAAAGCGTGTCATGTTCGTCCCCTATGATTTAGTAGATGAAGCTGGCATACAGCATGGAGGTGTTGAAGTCATGTGGGCTGAGGGTTTGTCCGGGAATGGTTCCGGTGGCACCCGCCATCTGGGTATAAATGACGTATTGGTAGCCCAGCCTCACGTTTGGCCAGGGCGTCCAAAAGATTTCCGGCGTCCACGATTTCCAGTCCGGGCTTCCCGTGGCCGTGTTTGAGGCATAGAGCGTAGGATCCCCGCTACCAGTGACAGCGCGATAGATCAGCATGGCACCATATTTGGCCCGGTAAACGTAGGAAGCATCCAGATAGGTTTCGTTGAGGGTATTGCTCGGATTGGCAGCCATGACGCCAATCTGGTCCCCGGCGAAGCTTGCGCTTTCATGAACCAATCGTGCGTGGGCAGAGAAATAGTGGGGGTCCAGATTGTACTGGTACTGCCCATCGATACCCGTATCGCGATAGGTATTCACCGTACCACCCCAGTCAGAAACCCCTCCGGATGCTGCGGTGGCATTGTGCGCGTAGCTGATCATGCCGTGCAGGCCCAGTTCAAAACTATGGGGTCCAAACTCTTTCGTGTAGGCCAGGCGATAATAAGGCGAGGCATCAATCAGTGTTTTTCCGGCAGTGCCTGAGGTCGAATAGAAAGTGCCAGGCCCATGGGTAATGGATTTATACACGCCGCCTTCAGCGTACCAGGTGTTGTCCTTATACAGATAGGCCCCAACGCCCACAGAACTGCCCGGTGAATAACTGTCGAGGAACGGGGACTGTACTGGCGCGGTACCGCCGTTGAAAAACCCCATGAAATTGCCGGACCAGTTGACGGTGCTATTCCATGCATCGGAAACCGTGGGGTGATTGTTGATGTAGAAACCGTAGATGAGGTCGCTGTCCGCTTGCATGATCCGGTCAGCGTAACGGACTTCCGAGTTGTCGACGCTGGAATTGAAGGCGCCACCGGAATTGGCACCCGTCCATTGCAGGAAAGCACCGATGTTATCCGTGATCTTCCCGCCCGCAAACAGGCTGACGGCCTGGACGTTCATGGCCGACCCAGGGGCGGCACCGCTGCCGTTCGGGACATTGGTGTAGTACTGCCGCGCGCTTTGGAACCAGATGCTGATGGGAGGCGCATCTTTCTGGACTTCGAGGTCACTCAAGTCAGGACGGGTGCCCATGGTGTAGCCTGTGAGCTTGAACAGCCTTCCGTAGGAAGTGAGTTGTGGGTACATCCCACCCAGATGGCAGGATATGCAGGCCTGGCCGGTTTGACGGGCATACAGGGGCATGGCGGAAGCAGTTGAAGGAAACAGGGCAAGCAGGACCGCGGCCAATGCGAACCCCCCCGCGAGCTTCATGATAAGTCGGTGCAATAGCATGACAAAACTCCTTGAGCTTTATAATTAAGGCGAAACCACTGGAAAATCTACCAATGCACGAGGGTTGGCGTTTTGACCAGGATCAATAAAGCCCTAGAATCAACCACAATGGTCTGTAATAAAAGGTTTCTAAAAACTTGCCACAATCCCTTGTAATCACGGTCTGAATACCCATATGAGTGGGGTATGGCATCATGGGTGCTCACCGGCGTCGGCGTTTTGATCTTTCATTTTTTGAACGTGTTGGAGGACAGCATGAAATTCTGGTTACGACTTTGTTTTGCACTCTGCATCATCGGGCAGGCCACCTTGGCCGCAGCGGCCGAACCGACGATTGATCAGGTCTATGCCGCAGCCCGCAGTGGTCACCTTGCTGAAGCGCGCAGCATGATGCAGGAAGTGGTGAGTCAGCATCCCAACAGTGCCAAGGCACATTATGTGAATGCCGAGGTCCTGGCACGTTCCGGAGACGTTGCCGCAGCACGTACCGAGCTTGCTGTGGCTGAAAAACTCGAGCCTGGCTTGCCCTTTGCCACACCAGCGGCGGTCCAGGAGTTGCGCCAGCAGTTGGCTGGCGGCCCTACAGGTGCGGCACCGACAGCCCATGAAGCGGGTACCGGCACCATTCCCTGGGGCTGGATCATTGGCCTGGGTGGATTGGCCCTGTTGTTTGTGGTCATGATGGCGCGGCGTCAGTCGCAGCAAAATGCGGCCACGCTCTATGGCCAGCCTCCTGGCGGTGCTTATCCTCAGTGCGGTATGCCCATGGGGGGGCAGCCTGTGGCGCCCATGGGCGGTGGCGGATCGGGGCTGATGGGAACTTTGGCCACGGGCGCTGCCCTGGGCGCCGGCATGGTGGCCGGCGAGGCCCTGGCGCACCGGCTGGTGGGGGGGCCGGAGCGCGGCACCACGGGTTCTCAAGGGGCCATGGGTGACAACGACATGGGCAACAGTGACATGGGCGGTCAGGACTTTGGGGTTTCCGATTCGGGTTCCTGGGATTCGGGCGGCGGCGGTGGCGGTTCGGACTGGACCTAATTGCGTACGGGAGATCGGTATCATGGCCAAAAAATCAAAGGCACTTCAGATCGGCATTTCAGAGGTGCACCGTAAAGCCATTTCGCAGGGGTTGAGCCGGTTGCTGGCAGATACCTACACCCTGTATCTCACAACCCACAATTTTCACTGGAACGTCACCGGGCCTCAGTTCAACACCCTGCATACCATGTTCATGGGGCAATACACCGAGCTTTGGAATGCCGTAGACCCCATTGCCGAGCGTATTCGCGCGCTTGGGTTTCCGGCACCGGGTTCCTACGCTGCTTTCGGCAAATTGAGCGTGCTGCCCGACGCGCCAGCCACGCCACCCAAGGCCCAGCGCATGGTGGAGTTGCTGGCGAGCGGCCATGAGCAGGTGGCCGCCACGGCGCGCGAGGTGTTCAAGCTTGCGGATGCCGCAGATGACCAACCCACTGCGGACCTCCTGACACAGCGCATGGACATCCACGAAAAAACCGCCTGGATGTTGCGAGCCCTGCTGGAGACATGATCCCAGGGCTGGTTCATATCCTGCTGTGGCAGGGGGCGGGTGAGCTGGTCTCCCACTTCATCCTGCCCCATATCCCGGGGCCGGTCATCGGACTCGTTTTGTTGTTGGGATTTCTCGCACTGCGCGACCATGTGCCAGACTCCATGGCCCTGGTGTCAGATGCTTTCAGCCAGCACCTGGGGTTGTTGTTTGTGCCGGCAGCCACCGGCGTGATCCTGTTTTTACCCCAGTTGCGGCAACATGCCTGGGCCGTGGTGCTGGCGCTCCTGGGTAGCGTGATCCTGACCATTGCCGTCACGGCCCTGGTACTCAAGTTCACGGGTCCCGGAGAGAACAGTGAATAGACGGCTGCCGATTCAGGAGATCTGGGTCTATCTGTCGGGCAGTCCGCTGCTGGCACTGATCCTGACCCTGACCGCCTATCACATCGGCTATCTCCTCTACATGCGCAGCCAGCGCAACCCCCTCGTCAATCCGGTGGCCATTGCGGTGTTGCTCGTGGCCGTTTGCCTGGAGGCGCTGGACATGCCCTACGCCAAATATTTTGATGGGGCCCAGTTTGTGCACTTTCTGCTGGGCACGGCCACGGTGTCGCTCGCCATCCCTATTTACCGTGGCCTGAACGGTCTCAAGGGGCGGGTCTTCCCGCTCTTGCTGGCGCTGGTAGCCGGTGGCCTGACATCCATTTTCAGTGCGGTGGGCATTGCCCATTGGCTTGGCGCGGATCAGGCCATCGTGGGGGCCATGGTGTCGAAGTCGGTGACGGCACCCATTGCCATGGGGGTGGCCGAACGCCTGGGGTACTCGCCCACCCTGACGGCGGTGTTTGCCGTGATCACGGGCATCCTGGGAGCCATCCTGGCGCGCTTCGTGCTCGATGGCCTGGGCCTCAAGGCCTGGTGGCAACGCGGCTTCGCCATCGGTGTCGCGGCCCACGGCATTGGCACCTCACGGGCTTTTAGCGTGCATCCCGAAGCCGGCACCTATTCCAGCCTCGCCATGGGACTGCACGGCATTCTGGGCGCCGTAGCTATCCCGATGCTGGCAGGGTATATTCCCACCTTCTGAACTTTTCCCCGTGATCATGGATACTGCTTTGCTGACCGAGGGCATCCAGCTGGCGCTGGCGCCCGTGTTTTTGTTGACTGCCGTGGCCAATCTGGTTTCTGCCTTGACGCAACGCTTGTCGCGCGTGGTGGACCGCTCGCGTTTTCTGCAGGACAAGTTGCAGGAGGTGGATGGCCATACGGTGTTTCAGCAAACCGCGTTTGAAACCGAGTTGCGGCAGCTCGCCACGCGCGGCTGGCTGATCAACATTTCCATGGCCTTCGTGGTGATCTGCGGCGTGATGATTGGACTGACGGTGCTGGAGCTGTTCCTGGCCGAGACGAGCGGCGGCAAGCTGCAACTCAATCGGGTGGTGTTGAGTACCTTCGTGAGCGGGATCGGTTCCTTCGTGCTGGCACTGGTGTTGCTGCTGACGGAAGTGATGGTGGCCTCCTACTCCATTCGCTGGAAGCACCATACGCGCTGATCCGTCAGCTTTTTTGCTCCCGTTCAGTGATTGAGGCTTGCTGCGCCCGCGGCACAGACCACCTCATCCTGCGAGCCGGTTCCTCCCGAACAGCCAATGGCACCGATCAGTTTGCCACCCTGCACGATGGGAAAACCGCCGCGCGAGCCTATGACGCCATCCAGGGTGGTGACATAGGTGTTGCCGTTTTGAATGGCGTTTTCAAATACCTTGGTTTCGCGCCGGAAGGTCACTGCGGCGCGGGCCTTATGTTCGGAGATGCTGATGGAGGCGAGCTGGGCGCCGTCCATGCGGTCAAAGGTCACCAGGTTGCCTCCCGAATCCACCACCGCGATGTTGAGTTTCCAGTGATGGGAACGCGCTTCGGCGGCGGCGGCATTGATGGCCTGATGGGCCTGCTCCAGTGAAATCGGGGCGCCGTAGGGAATGTCAAAGGGCATGTTGTCCGGAACCGTATCCAGGGGGCTGGCTGCCTGTGCAGCGGTCAGGGGCAGGGACAGCAGCAGTGCGCTCAGGGCAAGAAGTTGACGAGTCTTGATCATGTTGAATACCTCCGGTCAGGGTTGGACGGTGGAGACGCGGAAAATAGCGCCATTCCAGTCATCGGAAATCAGCAGCGAACCATCTTTATACACTTCTACATCGGCGGGGCGTCCCCAGAACGTGTTATCCGCCTGCAGCCACCCGGTCACGAAGGGCTCCAGACTGAGCGCATGCCCCTGATCGTCCAGGACGACGCGGGTCACGTCAAACCCGGTTTTCTGGGAGCGGTTCCATGAGCCGTGATTGGCAATGAAGATATTGTTGCGATACGCTGCGGGAAACTGCGCGCCCGTGTAAAAGCGCATGCCCAGGGAAGCCACGTGGGGTCCGAGATTGAGCACGGGCTGCGCATACGCGGCACAGGAATGTCCCGCACCGAATTGGGGGTCAGGCAAGTTGCCCTGATGACAATAGGGGAACCCAAAATCCTCGCCGTTTTGGGTGAGGCGGTTGAGCGTGTCGTTGGGCAGATCATCACTTAACCAATCCCGCGCAAGGAGCGTAAACCAGAGTTCGTGCGTGACCGGATGA
>VFSW01016088.1_pt1 | contig 10233 bp, 10 predicted proteins | sample 5358111 | NCBI WGS metagenome assembly VFSW01 (sample SAMN11554181, study PRJNA540505) | mine drainage metagenome | isolation source: sediment from site ElyBrook_90M | place: USA: Ely Copper Mine, Vershire, VT | collected 2017
CCCCTTATCTCTATGCCGAACATCTCCGAGAGCTCCCTCTCGTACCAGTCTGCAGATGAATGGTGATGGATTATCGTCGGTACCCAGAGGTCGGAGGGATCGATGCTAACCTCGAAGACCTCCTCGGCCGGCTTCTCGAGGTCCCTGAGCATGTATATCACCTCGAGATGGTCGACGTAGTCGACGGCGGTGATCTTCACCAAGTAGTCAAGGCCGCGGCGCTTTGCCTCGGTGACCTTCTGGGTTATTTCGGAGCGTTCAATCTTCAATTCTGCCACCGACTCTTTTCTGGAGCTTCATGAGCGCGCCGAAGAGGTTCTCAGGCCTGGGCGGGCAGCCCGCGACGTATACGTCTACCGGAAGCACCTGGTCTATCCCCTTTACTATGTTGTAGCTCTCCCACCACGGTCCGCCGCACGTCGCGCACTCGCCGAATGCGACGACATACCTTGGCCTTGCCATCTGCTCGTACATCCGCTTAAGCTCGGGTATCATGGACTTGGTGACCCATCCGGCGACGAGCATGACGTCGCATTGGCGCGGCGTCGCCCTGAAGAGAAGATAGCCCTTGCGCTCTGCGTCTACTCTGGACGAGCCGAAGTTCATGAGCTCTATGGAGCAGCAGGCGAGGCCGAACTGGAGCGGCCAGAGTGAGTTCTCGCGCGACCACCTGACAAGATTCCCGGAGAGGGACTTGGTCAGCTCGGAGAGATTGGAGAAGAGCGCGTTGGGGCGCACTTCCCGGCCTTCCAGCGATCCTGCGACGAGCCTGTCCATCTCGGCCTTTGCCGTCTTGAACTCGGCGCTTTGCATGTCTATGTCGTCATCCATCCCTATTCCCTCTTTGTCGCGACGAGTATGGCAAGCATCTCCATCATCATTCCCAGAACGGTGACTGCCAGGACGGCGATGCCCGTGGATCTTGGCAGCGATCTTGCCATTGCAACCCAGACCAGCACGATTGCGGCTATGACCTCGAATGCCAGGAAGGCGGAGAAGTAGTGAAAGTACTCGGCCATTATGCTCAGCCTGCTCCCTGTGCTTTCCTCGCTGCTCTCGAAGTTAAGCCTCGAGACCGTGTTCTGCCTTGCCCTTATGCGTATTAGCCGTGAGAAGAGGATTATGGAGGCGGGAAAGAGGAGCGCGAAGGCGATGAATACTGGCACTGCGAGATAGTCCGATTCCATGGGAATAATCAAGATGATTAAGTTAATATTGTTTTGTCTACATATCTAGCAGGGAGGGTTAGGTGCCAGGACATGCATGAGCTTTCAAATGCCGCACGGGAGGTGCTGAAGGCCGGATCGGTCAAGGTGCGCGTCACAAGGAGCGGGATGTTCCAGCAGATGACATTCACGGTTAGAAGGGTGCGCATGGTGAACATAGAGTATGCGGAACTTTTCACCCAGAGGATGATCGACGCCACAGAGATACAGAGGGTGGCGAGGGAGTTCGGGTTGCCGGTGGAGGCGCAGAACGGGAAGGCCTTCCCCGAAGGCACCACCGCCTCGGATTTCCAGAATCTCTGAGGACAAGCCGGTGGAAAGTTACAGGCCTACCTCATCTTCGCGTATGCCCTGAAAAGGAAGGAATTCTCAGGAGTCCTTGGAAAGTTCTTTCCGACCCTTGAACTTATCTCCCCGGCGCCGTACTTCTTGGAGCATACGAATATCACATTTCCGATCGAGCCGGGATAGTGGACGGAGAAGACTTTAAAGCGCCCCCGCAGCTTTGCTAGCAGCCTGGGACGCTGGGAGACTGCCCTGACAGTTAGCGCATAATTTATGGCGAGTACACCGTCGGGCTTGAGCGCCTCGTATGCGTCCCCTATGAAGTCCCCGGAGAAGAAGCCGCCGGGGATCTCGCCTCCGATATACGGATCCGCTATTATGAGGCTGTACTCGCCCTTTCGCCTAGCAAGATACGATCTACCGTCACCTATGGTTATCTTGGCCTCGAGCTTTTCGGGCAGGAAGGCCCTTGAGAGGCGGAGCATTCTTTTGTCGGCCTCGACGACCTCTATTGAGATGCCCTTACCGAATAGCTTGCGCATCTGATACGGTATGGTTCCGCCGCCAAGGCCTATGACAAGTACCCTAGGGTCGCGAAATATCGAGGGCAGTGGAAGGGCATAGTCCCAGTAATGCCTTGTGTAGATGGAGTCGTCCCTTAGCATAGAATGTATCACGTGGTCGTAGACTAGCTCCCTGCGCCCCTTCTTCTTCACGGCGACAACGTCCTTCCCGCCGATCTTCTCGGCAGCGAGTATCCTCCAGCCCAGCAGGCCGTAGACGAAGTCGTAGAACCCCATGGCTCAGCCTTTCCGCGCAGTCTCTCCTTGCTCCGCGCGCCTTCCGGTTGAGTGAATCCTGCATGCGCCGGTCTTCGAGTCGAAGTCTGTTTCGCATACCGGCCTGCCGCACAGTGCGCACGTCCTTGTTGCGATCTTCCCGCATATGTGGCATATTCCAGTTCTAGTCATATTATTACACCTTTCTAAGCTCCTCCATATTTACGATGCTTCCCAGAAGCTCCATGGCATTCTCGAATGAGAGAGGCTTCATGCCCTTGCTCTTAGCATATCTGCACTGGTACATTATATAGCTCTGATTTACCTTCGTGTTGGGTTCTATCTCCTTGCAGCGCTCTATGTATGCCACTATGACCTTTGCGGCCTCGGATTCGGGCATGCCCATTATATTGACCAGGTACGGTGCGAGAATGAGGTTTACAGTCCTGTGCCTTACGTCAGGTATGGGAGTGGAGAGGAGCCTGCCTATCCACGCATATCTTCTCGCAAGGTCTGGCGCGGCCTCGGGAAGGCGCACCTGTGGCACCTTCACCTTCTTTGCATACTCTAGAGCCTCGCGCGGGAGCTCCTTCCTGGGTATTGGCAGGTTGTTTGAGATCTCCCTTTTCATCATCCTGCGAAGAACGCCTATCGCTATCCTCTTCTCCATGCTTACCCTTCCTCCGGAAAGCTCCTGCGCCGGAAGGGAGAATGCCCTGCCGCTCGGGGCGTTCTTCAGATACTCCTCGAAGCCTATAGAAAATGAGTTTCCGTCGTGCGAAAGGCCCGAGTCGAGGGACTTGGCCATAGCCATTACCATCTTGACCCCCTCCTCTTCCAGCGCCTCTGCTGACCTCCTGGATTCAGCGTCTATGTACCTTAGGAGAAGGCCCTTTTGGCCCAGGGCGCTTGCAAGCATCCTTGCGTAGACATAGCTAATCAGGTACGCGTACTTGAGCTCCCGAAGATTGGCCCTGTGGAACCTTATCCGCCTTGACGAGAGGGCCTCCTCGAGCCTAAGCCTTCCCTGCTCGAGGAACTTTGGCTCGAGGCCAGGGTTGAGCTCAAGAAGCAGCTCCTTTGAGTCCCTGAGGAATGGGTACTTGTATGCAATGTCAAGCCTTGAGTCCTCTGACGCCTTTGTGCTCTCCATCGGTATCACATATCCGCCAATGATCCTTCTATATGCCCGGCATGATTTATAAGCTGGAGTGCCTTATGCATAATGAACGCGAGGAGTACGTTCGCAGCATCCGGGGATTTGTTGGAGAAATCTGCAATTGGTCGCGCCGTGCTGCGCTGAAGGCTAAGTTGCCCGCAGGCGATCAACGCGAGGAAGAGGCGCGGCAGGAAGAGAAGGTGCCGGGCTCCTCTTTAGATATGGGAATGTTGAAGAGCCCGTAAATCCGCACGACAACTTCAACTTCAGGATATACCTATGGCTTGCCAGGATGGGAGGAGGGTACCCCAGGCTGTCAAGGAAGATTGGCACATCCGTACTTGAGGCGCTGGGCAGCTCGGGCGAGTATTACGGAGTGGGTGCAGATGGGAGGCTGATTTTGCCGGGAAGGATGAAGGTGGAGGCCTGCACGCCGCAGGCGTGGACCGCCGGTGCGGCGCTGTATTTCATGGACTTGCAGCGGAGCTGACTGCACCCCTGTTGTCGAGGAGAGTGCGGATACGCAACATATATTAATCCATGCGTAGCAATTATATCAAGGGAATAGAGTTTGCATTCGACAGTGATTTTATGAAAATTTATCATTATTGCATTTACAGCCGGTTCAGCCGGGCGCGCAGTTAGATGCAGCTCTTCCTGCAGTTGAGTTATTGAGGCAGTTGCCAGTCATGGCATATTTGGCATTTCCGGAGATTCCCGGGATTCATGCTTTACGCACCCCTACGGGATGTGCTAAGAAATAAATCGGTGAAACAATGGCAAAAACTTATTTGGACATAGTAAAATACATGGTAGAGGCAAAGTTTACCATCAACGGGATGGTAGACAAGCCGGACATAATAGGCGCAGTATTCGGGCAGACCGAGGGACTCCTTGGAGACGACCTTGACCTTCGCGAGCTCCAGAAAGGGGGCAAGATAGGAAGGATAGAAATAGAGCTCTCGCAGGGAGGGGGAAGGAGCTATGGAAAGCTCCTGCTTCCGGCCTCGCTTGACAGGATAGAGACATGCATCCTTGCCGCTGCAGTCGAGGCTGTTGACAGGGTCGGGCCTTATGAGGCCGAGTTCAAGGTAGATAAGGTAGAGGACACCAGGTCGGAGAAGAGGAGGAAGATACTCGACAGGGCAAAGGAGCTGGTAAAGCTTCTGCTCAACACCGAGATACCAGACAGCAAGGAGCTCTCGGAGATGGTACAGTCCGAGGTGAGGGTAAGCGAGATTTCCTCATTTGGGCCGGAGAAGCTGCCGGCAGGGCCTGATGTTGGAAAGTCCCACGAGCTCGTAATAGTCGAGGGACGCGCGGATGTCCTCAACCTGCTAAGAAACGATGTGACAAACGCAATTGCGCTGGGCGGCGCGGCCGCTGTGCCCAAGAGCATAATAGATCTCTGCAGGGAGAAGGAGACCACGGTCTTCCTCGATGGAGACAGGGGAGGCGACCTCATACTCAGGAACCTTGTGAGCGTTGCAGACATTGATTTCGTCTGCAGGGCGCCCGACGGGAAGGAGGTGGAGGACCTCACCAGGAAGGAGATAATAAAGACCATGAGGACGCAGGTCCCTCTCGACCAGTACCAGGGAAGCTCTCGCGGAAGGTTTACTATGCCGCAGGGTGCAAGCAGGTACCAGAGCAACAGATACGAGCAGAGCGGCAACCAGCAGCAGCACCACGTGGAGCAGCAGCCGCAGAGGCCTGCAGAGGTGCACAACAGGCCAGAAGAGCATAAACCCGAGCCTTCATTGAACGATATCGACGAAGGACCTCGAGGGCAGGAGCCTGCGCAGCGCGAGAGCGCAGTTGTGGTCCAGAGAGAGAACGGCCAGGAGAAGATATACTCCGGATCGCAAAATGCCCAGACTAACAAGCCGGTGCTCGAGAGCATGCTCTTCAACCAGCTCGGGATGGGTCTCGAGGAGCTTTCAGGAACGCTTAGGAGCAGGCTCTACGACACCTCGGGAAATATCATGAAGGAGATCCCGATAAGGGAGCTGCTGCAGGTGGTGCAGAACACCTCGAACTGCTTTGCGATAGTGCTTGACGGAGTGATAACGCAAAGGCTTGTCGACCTTGGCCTTTCTAAGGGCGTGAAGGCGATATACGGAATCAGGGCAAACCAGATGCAGAGGAGGAACCCGGAGATAATACTCTATACCAAGGAAGGAGGAAGGATAGAGTAACAATTACATGTTTGCAATCTGAAGCTCTGCGGTGCAGTTCGGACAGGTTCCGCGCGTAGATGAGCCGGAGACCGGAATGGCGCATGTCATGCAGTAGTACGCTGCGCAGTCCGCGCAGTAGTATACCGGCCCTGCGCCGTTAAGGATCTTGCCGCAGGCATTGCACCTGATCTGCTGGGCTGCCATAGACAATATATTTGCGCGTAATTCTTATAAACCATACCCATTGCGGGAGGCGCATCTTTTGCGCGGAGGGCGTAGATGCCATGGTAAGCTGGGAGCCGTTGCAGGTATGGCATCATAACGTCTGGTTATAAAGACTTGAAAAGCCATATAGGGAGGGAAAGAGCTATCAGGGTTTTTCTATGAGATTTGAGCTTAAGTCACCGTACAGGACCTCGCCGGGACAGGCGCAGGCGATAAGGGAGCTGATCCTGGGTTTTTCCAAGTTCAAAAAGCAGACCTTGCTTGGCATAACAGGTAGCGGAAAGACCTTTGTTATGGCAAATGTAATCCAGTCCCTCCAAAAGCCGACCCTCATAATAGCGCACAACAAGACTCTTGCGGCGCAGCTCTACACAGAGCTTGCCGAGCTCTTTCCCGAGAACAGGGTCGAGTACTTCGTATCTTATTACGATTACTACCAGCCAGAGTCCTACATCCCGACTACCGACACGTACATAGAGAAGGACTCCTCCATCAATGAGCAGATAGAGAAGATGAGGCTGCACGCGGTCTCTAGCCTTGTGAGCAGGAAGGACACCATAATAGTTGCAAGCATAAGCTGCATATACGGAATCGGCGACCCCGATGACTTCAGGAACATGTCGGTTGTGCTCAGGCGTGGGGCGGGGCTCTCAAGGCAGGACCTCCTGCGCTCGCTTGTAGGGATACAGTACCAAAGAAACGACCAGGGCCTGGAGCCCGGAAAATTCAGGGTGCGCGGGGAGACTGTGGACCTCATCCCAGCATATGAAAACAACGTGATAAGGATTGAGATCGGGGATGGGAAGATAACGAGCATAAAGGAGATCGATTCCCTTACCGGCGATGTCATATCGAGGATTGATGAGACAACAGTATATCCTGCGAGGCAGTACGTGGTACCCGAGGGGAAGCAGAAAGTGGCGATAGAGGCGATAAGGGAGGAGCTTCAAGAGCAGCTCCCAAAGCTCGGCGCCCTTGAGGCCCAGAGGCTTGAGAAGAAGGTAAGGTACGACATCGAGATGATCTCCGAGATGGGATACACCAACGGGATCGAGAATTACAGCAGGCACTTTGACGGCAGGAGGCCCGGTGAGCCGCCGTACGTCCTGATAGACTACTTTCCTAAGGACTTCCTCCTCATAATCGACGAGAGTCACCAGACCATACCGCAGTCAAGGGCGATGTACAATGGAGACTTCATGCGCAAGAAGAACCTGGTTGATTTCGGGTTTAGGCTGCCCAGCGCCTTTGACAACAGGCCGCTCAAGTTCGAGGAATTTGAGAGGAAGATGGGAACGACGCTCTTCGTTTCTGCGACTCCTGCGCAGTATGAGCTTGCACATAGTGGAAATGAGGTCGAGCTGATAACCCGCCCTACCGGGCTGCTCGACCCCGTCGTGGAGATACGACCAATCGAAGGGCAGATGAGATATCTCATGGAAGAGGCAAGGCTGACAATAGGCATGGGTAACAGGGTTCTTGTGACTACGCTCACCAAGAGGGCTGCCGAGGACCTCACCGACTTTTTGGCAAAGGAGGGATTTAGGGTCAGATACCTGCATAGCGACATAGAGAGCCTTGAGAGGATAGAGCTCATAAGGCAGCTGAGGGCCGGGGAGTTTGATCTCCTGGTTGGGATAAACCTCCTCAGGGAGGGGCTTGACATACCCGAAGTTGGTACCATCTTCATCCTGGATGCCGACAAGGAGGGCTTTTTGAGGGATGCGCGCAGCCTGATCCAGACAATAGGAAGAGCTGCCAGGAATGTCGATGGAAAGGTCATCCTTTTTGCAGATGTGATGACCGATTCCATAAAAGAGGCCATGAGCATAACGCAGCAAAGAAGACTGCTGCAGACAAGATACAACAAGAAGCACGGCATAACACCGAAAACCATTGTCAAGAAAGTGGAGGGGAAGAGAAGGACCATAAAGGGAATAAAGCACCTGGGAAAATCGGACATACAAAAAGAGCTGGTCCGCATGGATGCGGAGATGAAGCGTTATGCAGAGAACCTGGAGTTTGAGAAAGCAATCGAGATGAGGGACAGCATAGAGGAGATGAAGAGGCAGGCAGGGAGGGAGAGAAAATGAGAGATAGCATATTCGTAAAGGGGGCAAGGGAGCATAATCTGAAGAATATCGACGTTGAGCTTCCGAGGAACAAGCTCATAGTGATAACCGGCCTTTCAGGCTCTGGAAAATCCACGCTCGCGTTTGATACCATATATGCGGAAGGCCAGAGGAGGTATGTCGAGAGTCTCTCGGCTTATGCGAGGCAGTTCCTGGGACTCATGGACAAGCCCGATGTCGACAGCATAGAGGGGCTTTCCCCGGCGATCAGCATCGAGCAGAAGACCACGAATAAGAATCCAAGGTCGACAGTGGGAACAGTCACCGAGATCTACGATTACCTAAGGCTGCTTTACGCAAGGATTGGGACTCATCACTGCCCAAGATGCAACAGCGCTATAAGGCCGCAGAGCGCTGAGAATATAACAAGCCTGATAATGGAATTGAAGGGTCAGACCTTGGTCTTTCTAGCTCCGATACTTAGGGGCCAGAAAGGCACGCATGAGCAGGCCATAGAGGATCTTAAAAAGCAGGGCTTCTCGAAGATCAGGATAGACCAGAAGATCTACTCATCTGATACCGTCAGGGAGGAGGCAAAGCTTGCAAGATACGAGAAGCACTGGATAGAGGCAGTGATAGACACAGTAAAGATAGATGACGAGGAGAGATCAAGAATATCAGAGGCAGTGGAGCAGGCGCTTCTTGTAGGAAAGGGAAGGATGATAACGATAGGCAGCAGGCCATCGAAGAACAAGAAGAAGGAGCTGGACAGGTTTGAGGACGAGACCCCATACAGCACGTTTGGCGCATGCCCTAACCATCCAGAGATAGTCTTTGAAAGTCTGGAGCCTAGGATGTTCTCTTTCAACAGTCCATTTGGGGCATGTCCGGCTTGCCACGGCCTTGGCGAGATAACAGAGATATCTGTCGACCTTCTAATACCGGACAGGACCAAATCGGTGATGGACGGCGCTATCGAGATATACGGAAAGTTCGACTTGGCATGGAGGGCGCAGCAGATCTCAGTTGCGGGAAAAAGGCACGGCTTTGATGTATGGACGCCGATTAAGGACCTGAGCAAGAAACAGCTTGACGTACTGCTTTACGGAGACGCGAAGCCCGATGCAGGAGAAGGGTATGGAAGAGGGCGTCATAGCAGGCGCGAGGGATTCGAGGGAGTCATACCACAGACCATGAGGCTCTATCGCGAGACTAAGAGCGAGTGGAGGAAAAGCGAGATAGAGAGGTTCATGAAGGGAGAACTATGCAAGACATGCATGGGCAAGAAACTCCAGCCCGTCGTCCTCGCAGTTAAGATAGAGGGGAAGAGCATAATAGATGCGACAGATCTGAGCATCGAGCAGTCTGTGGAATTCTTTGGAAGCCTCACCTCAAAGCTCCCAGATAAGGAGCTTGCGATCGCAACCCAGGTGCTAAAAGAGATAAACGAGAGGCTTGGATTCCTGAAAAACGTGGGACTTGGCTACCTCTCGCTCTCCAGGAGCGCTAAGACCATATCCGGAGGCGAGGCTCAGAGGATCAGGCTTGCGACGCAGATAGGAAGCAACCTGATGGGAGTCCTCTACATCCTTGACGAGCCGAGTATAGGGCTGCATCAAAGGGACAATGAGAAGCTTATTCGCACTCTGCAGGAGCTGCGAGACATAGGAAATACACTCATAGTCGTGGAGCACGACCTTGACACCATTATGGCGGCAGACTATATCGTCGACATGGGTCCTGGAGCTGGAGTTCGCGGCGGCCACATAACCGCCCAGGGAACCCCAAAGGAGGTAATGAATAACAAGAAGAGCCTCACCGGAGGATACCTTTCCGGGAATTTGGAGATAGAAGTGCCAAAGTCAAGAAGGAAGCCGGTTGACTATATACAGATAACCGGCGCGCGGGAGAATAACCTTAAGAATCTGGATGTCCGGCTCCCCCTCGGAGTGCTTTGCGGGATAACCGGAGTATCCGGATCAGGAAAAAGCACGCTGATGAATCAGACAGTCATGCCCCTGCTTAGGCAAAGGTTCGGAGAACAATCAGAGCACATCGGCTCGCACGCATCGTTCACCGTCCCGAAGATAGTACAGAACGTGATAGTGATCGACCAGGATCCTATAGGAAAGACTCACAGAAGCAACCCTGCGACCTACACAAAACTCTTCGATGAGATAAGAAAGCTCTTCGCATCCACAAGGGATGCTCAGGAAAGGGGATATCGGGAGGGCAGATTCTAGTTCAACGTTAGCGGGGGAAGGTTCGAGACCTGCCAGGGAGACGGAGTACTAAGGATCGAGATGA
>VFSW01016089.1_pt1 | contig 10233 bp, 8 predicted proteins | sample 5358111 | NCBI WGS metagenome assembly VFSW01 (sample SAMN11554181, study PRJNA540505) | mine drainage metagenome | isolation source: sediment from site ElyBrook_90M | place: USA: Ely Copper Mine, Vershire, VT | collected 2017
CCAGAGCACCAGTGTCGGCGGCAGCGCGATCGGGGGCCTCACGCGGAGATACTGCATTGGGGGCGTGCAGAGGAAGGAATCCAAGGCCGTGGTCGTGATCAACGCCCGCCTGATCGACACGAGCACCGCGGAGATCCTCGCCGTGGCGAGCGGCAAGGGTGAATCGCGGCGCTCCGGCACTTCTCTGCTTGGCGCGGGCGGCAGCTCGGGTACTAGTGCGGGAGGCGCGGTCGACATGAAGAGCAGCAATTTCGCGAACACCATTCTGGGCGAAGCGGTCACGCAGTCGATTTCGCAGCTTGCCAGTCAGTTGGACCAAGATGCCGCGAAGCTGCCCACGGTTAAGCTCAATGTGCAGGGCCTGGTGGCGGACGCCACTGGTGGAACTCTGATTCTGAATGTCGGCACCAAGTCGGGCGTGAAGGTCGGCGACCGGCTGCAGGTAACCCGGAAGGTTCGTGATATCAAGGATCCAGCAACCGGCAAAGTCCTTCGAAGCGTGGAAGATCAGCTCGGCGAGGTCGTTATCACGGAAAGCGATGAACAGTCCTCGGTGGGCCGGTATACCGGCACGGCTCCGGCCAAGGTCGGGGACGTCGTGAAGAGCGCGCCGTAGGCGGACAGGTGGACGGGGAGAAGAGGAGCGTATGGCGATGAACTCCAACGTCGGAGATAGGATCGGCGATTACGAAGTTGTCGGAATCCTCGGCGCCGGTGGGATGGGCAAGGTCTACAAGGTCCGGAATGTGATCTCCGATCGCGTTGAAGCGATCAAGGTCCTGCTGCCGGAACTGACCAACGTGCCGGAACTGGCGGATCGCTTCTTGCGGGAAATCAAGGTGCTGGCCACCTTGGAGCATCCCCACATCGCCGCACTGCGTACGGCGCAGCGGATCGACGACCAGCTTGTCATGGTGATGGAGCTGGTGGAAGGCGTGACGGTCGAGGACAAGCTCAAGAACGGGCCGCTCCCTGTCGATCAGGCTGTGGACATCATTGCGCAGGTGCTCTCGGCGCTGAGCTACGCGCACGCGCGGGGAGTCATCCACAGGGACATCAAGCCCGCCAACATGATGGTCACCGAGGGCGGAGTGGTAAAGCTCATGGACTTCGGGATCGCCAAGGCCGCCGGCGACCGCAAACTGACCATGACCGGGACCACGCTGGGCTCCCTCTTCTACATGTCCCCGGAGCAGATCAAGGGTGGCGAGCTGGACCCGCGGTCGGATCTGTACTCGCTGGGGGTCTCGCTGTACGAGATGGTGACCGGAGGGCGTCCGTTTAAGGGCGACAGCGATTTCTCCATCATGTCGGCGCACCTCGAGACGCAGCCGGTGCCGCCGATCGAAGTGGACCCGCGATTGCCTGCGGCGCTGAACGAAATCATTTTGATGTCGATCGTCAAGGACCCGGCGAAACGGTTTCAGACCGCTGCGGCTTTCGGGGCCGCCATCGCCAGCGTTGGCGGGCGCGTTCCTTCGGCCGCCGCGGCCAGGCCGCCACAGACGATGGCGGCGGCAGCCGCTCCGCCCGCGCGCGCAACGGCTCCGCCGCGTAGCGCCTCCAGCCATCGCGGGCTATACATGGCTCTGGGCGCGGTAGTGCTTGTGCTGGTCGTGGTGGCGGGCGCCATCGGGATCCCCAAGTTGCTGCGCACACGAGCCGGGGAGAGCCCCGCCTCCACGCAGCAAGACACGCTCCCCGCGGCGTCCGCCGAGCAGCAGCCTGCGCCGTCGCAGCCCGCGCCAACTGAGACGGTGCCTATGCAGGAGAGCACCCCTGTCGCGTCTCAGCCCGCTGCGGCGAAGGTGGGAGTAGGACAGGCGCAGCCGCCTTCCCGGCCACAGGCGCAGCAATACGCGCAGCCGCAGACTCGCCAGCAACCGCAGTCGCAGGCGCAGCAATATGCGCAGCCCCAGTCCCAGGCGCCGGCCCAGCAGCCCGCGGCGGCACAACCGGCCGCTCAGGCTCCGGCGGTGGATTTGGCGAAGGCAGCCGCTCTGCGGGAGACCCAGAAGGCCTGGCCGATGTTGGCCTCGCGGGCAGGCGCCATATCGAGCTCTCTCCAGAGCCTGCAACAGGCGCAGCAGCGTTCCGGCCTTGGGCTTCGTGGGGACATCTCCGCATCCTGGAAGAGGATGGAGTACTACATGGACCAGGCCGAAGCCGCCATCTCGGCGAAGGACCCCGCTCTGGCCAAGGAGAACATGGAGAGCGCCGATCGCGAGATTCAGACCCTGGAGAAGTTTCTGGGGCGCTGATGTGGGTTTCTGGAACGCTGGCGGGCGCCGTTTTCGTGCTGGCGGCGGCCGCGGTCGTCTACATCCTCGCCGGCTATCCGTTGCTCTTAGCTCTAGCACCGTTCCGCAGAGCCCCTGCCGTACGAAAAGACCTGTCCTTTCAGCGTAGCGTCACCATCATCGTCGCCGTGCGGGACGGTGGAAGATTCTTGCGGGCCAAGCTGGAATCGCTGTTGGCGCAGGAATACCCCAAGGAGCTGATGGAGATTCTGGTGGTGTCGGACGGGTCCACCGACGCCACCGATTCGATCGCCGGGGAGTTCGCCGGCCGGGGCGTGCGGTTGTTGCGCCAGACGCAACAGGGTAAGGCGGCGGCGCTGAACGCCGGGCTTGCGCAGGCGACGGGAGAGATCTTGTTCTTCACCGACGTGCGTCAACCGCTGAATCGGCTGGCGCTGTCTCATCTAGTGGCCAATTTCGCGGACCACTCGGTCGGCGCGGCGCCCGGGGAACTTCGGTTGCAAGGATCGGAGCCCGGAGTGCAAGCCGATCTCGGCCTCTATTGGCGGTATGAGACGTGGGTGCGTAAGCGACACTCAGCGATCCACTCCGTGTTCCAGGCCACGGGCTGCATCTACGCGCTACGGCGCGATCTGGCGACATCCATCCCTGTCGACACGCTCGCCGACGACGCGGAGCTGGCGATCCGGGCCTACCTCGCGGGCTACCGGGTGATTCTGGACACCGAGGCGACAGCGTACGACTATCCCGTGGTCTCCGGGGGTGAGTTCCGCCGCCGGATGCGCGGGATGGCCGGCGTCTGGCAGGTCTTCGCGCGGCATCCCAGGTTGTTTCTGCCCACGCACCGGATGTGGCTCCACTTCGTTTCGCACAAATTCGGTAGGCTGGCGCTGCCGTGGGCGATGGTGACGGCTGCCGTTGCGGCGGCCTGCCTGCCCGCATCGCCGCTCGGCGTCTGTCTGGCGGCGGGCGGGCTGGCGTTCGTGGGGTTGGCGGCACTGGATCTCCCGATGACGGCCGGGTTCCCGCTCAAGCGTCTCTCTTCGCCGGCCCGGACATTCCTGTCGATGAGCGCGGCGGCGCTTCTGTCGTGCGCGGTGTTCTTCGTCGAGCCTCGCCGGTTCTGGAGCCCCACCCGCGTGGAAGCGGGCGGCTGCAAGTAGCGTTCGGCGGAGGCTGGATAGAATAGAGACTGTATGCCCGCTCGTCGGCGCTCGGCGCTGCGCAACTGGATCGAATACATCGCGGTCGCGAGTTTGGTCGCCACGCTGCGCTGGCCGCCGCGCGCGCTGGCCGAGAGACTCGGCCGCGCCTACGCCGGGCTACTGGACGCCGCCGTGCCGCGCTTGCGCCGAACGGCTCTCCGCAATCTCGAACTGGCGATGCCGGCGCTCGGCGAGGCGGAGCGCGGACGCATCGCGGACGGTGTCTTCCGGTCCATCGCGCGCCTGCTGGTGGGGGCCGCCCGTCTCCCGGCTCTCCATCGCGAGAACGTCAAAGATTGGATTCGCTACGAAGGCTTCGAACACTACGAGGAAGCCAAGCGGCGCGGGCGCGGAGTGCTGATCGCAACCGGGCACCTGGGAAATTGGGAACTCAGCGCCGTCGGGCACGCGCTGCTGTGCGGCGAGCCCATGCACGTTGTCGTCCGCCCGCTGGATAACCCGCTGATCGACAAGCTCGTCCAGAAGCGTCGCCAGATCTCTGGCAACCGCATTATCGGCAAGAAGCAGTTCGTGCGCTCGATGCTGAAGGCTCTGCAAAGCAACGCAACCATCGGAGTCTTGGTCGATCAGAACAGCGGACTCGACCAAGGCGTCTTCGTCGACTTCTTCGGGGTCCCGGCGTGCTCCGGGACGAGCTTCGCCAAACTCGCCGCGCACAGCGGAGCGACGGTCATCGCCGGCTTCGCCCTCTGGATCGAAAGCGAGGGCCGCTACAGGCTGAAGTTCTATCCGCCGCTTGAGATGTCGGGAGACATCCTGGAAGACACTGCGCGCGTGCAGGCGGCGGTCGAGCGGGCCGTTCGTGAGTATCCGGACCAGTGGCTGTGGATTCATCGCCGCTGGAAGACCCGCCCCCCAGGGGATGCCGGGCCTGTTGCGCCCACGGAGAGCCCTGCGGCATGAGAGAATGAGATCTCGCATGAATACTCTCCCCACCATCATCCAGGGCGGCATGGGCGTGGGCGTCTCCAACTGGCGTCTGGCAAGGGCGGTTTCGTGGCTCGGCCAGCTTGGGGTCGTCTCCGGAACGGTCCTGGATCAGGTTTTCGCCAGGCGGCTGCAGGACGGCGACCCGGGGGGGCACATGCGCCACGCCCTCGACCATTTCCCGTTCCCGGAGATGGCAGAGCGGATCTGGAAGGCCTATTTCGTGGCTGGCGGAAAATCGCCCCGCCAGCCCTATAAGAAGCTGCCGATGCACTCCAAGGACAGCCCTCGCCTGCTGCGGGAGTTGTGCATCGCCGCGAATTTCGCCGAGGTGTTTCTGGCCCGCGAAGGCCATGATCATGAGGTCGGCATCAACTACCTGGAGAAGGTTCAGGGTCCCCACCTGCCCTCCCTGTACGGCGCCATGCTCGCCGGCGTCGGCTGCGTTCTGATGGGGGCGGGCATCCCGCTGAAGATCCCCGGCGTATTGGACCGTCTGGCAGAACATCAGCCCGCCGCGTACCCATTGCAGGTCAGCGGAGCGCGCGAGGCCGACGACACCACCATGACGTTCATTCCGCGGGAATACATGGAGCTGGATCTCCCGCCGCTCACTCGCCCGAAGTTCCTCGCCATCATCGCTTCCAACACTCTGGCCCTGACGATGCTGAAGAAGGCCAACGGCCGGGTGGACGGCTTTGTCATCGAGGGGCCTACGGCCGGAGGCCACAACGCGCCGCCTCGCGGGAAGCCGCAGTTCAATGATGCGGGCGAGCCGGTCTATGGGGAGCGCGACATCGTCGACCTGGCCAAGCTCCGCGCTCTGGGTGTACCGTTCTGGCTAGCCGGAGGGTACGGTACTCCCGAAAAACTACGCGAAGCCCTGGAAGCCGGGGCGGCTGGCGTGCAGGTTGGAACTGCGTTTGCCTTCTGCGCCGAATCGGGTTTGCGCGACGACTACAAACGGGCGATTTTGCAGAGCGTGCGCGCCGCCAAAGCCCAGGTCTTCACCGACCCGCTGGCTTCCCCGGCGCAGTTCCCCTTCAAGACCGTTCCGATGCCCGGCTCGGTATCCGAGCCGGAGGTCTACGCGGTGCGGCCGCGAGTCTGCGATCTCGGCTACCTGCGCGAAGCATACAGGACCGCCGATGGCTCGATCGGTTACCAATGTCCCGCGGAGCCGGTGGCCACCTACACGGCGAAAGGCGGCAGGTTCGAGAAGACGGCCGGCCGGAAGTGCCTGTGCAACGCTTTGCTGGCGAACATCGGGCATCCCCAGGTGCAGGATGACGACTACGAGGAAAAGGGCCTGGTGACGTCCGGCAACGCCTTGAACGAGATGGCTCGCTTCCTGCCTGCCGACGGGCTGGTCTACACCGCATCGGACGTGATCGCAAAGCTGCTGAGCTGACGCTGCGCGGCGGGATTCAGTCCACCATGCCGCTGCGCACGGCGAAGCGCACCAATTCCCCGATGCTGTGCAGGTTGAGCTTCTCCATGATGCGGCCGCGGTGCGCGTCGATGGTGTAGACGCTGAGCTTGAGCAGCGTCGCGATTTCCTTGTTGGTCTTTCCTTCGGCCAACATCTGCAGCACCTCCCGCTCCCGGCTGGTCAGGAGGTCGATCGGGTCGGTGACGTGCTTGCGATAGTCGGAGAGAACGGCATCGGAGACGGTGGGGCTCAGGTAGCCGTCCCCGGCGGCCACGGCCCGCACGGCCATGAGCAGATCGCTGTCGAAGGCGTCTTTGAGCAGGTAGCCGCGGGCGCCGGCGCGCAGGATCTCCCGGACATAGGCCGAGTCCTTGTGCATGCTGAGAGCGAGGACTCGAGCGCGCGGAGCGGACTCCGCCAGGCGCCGCGTGGCCTCGATGCCGTTCAACTCGGGCATGGCGACGTCCATCACAACGACGTCGGGCTGCAGAAGTTCGGCCAACTCGACGGCCTCCCTGCCGTTGGCGGCTTCGCCGACGATCTCGAAGTCGTGCTCCGCGGCCAGGATCATCCGAAAGCCCTGCCGCACGACGGCATGGTCATCCGCCAGCAGGATGCGTATCTTTTTCGTCATGCTGTGCGGCTCCCGTAGGTACCTGGACTTCGACGGAGACTCCCTGGTCGGGCCGGGAGCGGACCGCCACTTCCCCTCCGGCGCTGCGCGCGCGGGCCCGCATCCCAATCATACCCATGCCTCTCTCGGTGGCGTCTCCAGGCTGCGCCAGCCCGACACGGTTGTCGGCGATGGTCAGGCTGAGTTGCGCGTGGTTGGCGTGCAGCCGGACCTCCACTCGTTTCGCTTTGGAATGCCGTGCGACGTTGGTCAGCGCCTCCTGGGCGATGCGGAACAGGTGCGTCTCGGTTTCGTCGGGAAGGCGTCCGGAGAAGTCCGACTGATAGCCCACGTCGATGGCGGTCCGCTCGGTGAACTTTTCGGCGAGCCAGCGCAGGCTGGCATCCAGGCCGAAGTCGTCGAGGATCGTGGGCCGGAGCAGTTGAGACAGTTCCCGCACGTTGCGGATGGCGCCGTCCACCAGCCCGACACAATCGCTGATGCGACTCTCGGAGTCCTCTGTGCGGCTGAGCGACATGACATTTGCCTTTAGAGCGGTCAACGACTGGCCCAGTTCGTCGTGGAGTTCGTGGGAGAAGCGGCGAGCGGTGCTCTCCTGGCTCTCCAACATGTGCCAGGAGACGCGGCTCAGTTCACCGGCCTGCCACTCCATCTTGCGAAACATGCCGGTGGTCATTCTGACGGTCACCACGCTGAAAATCAGCGCCAGCGCCAGGCATGCCCCCAGGAACACCAGCGACTGCGTGAAGAGCCGCCTGGACTGCAACGTGATCATCTCCTGTGCCGCCTGCGATCTCTCGTGCCCCGAGACGACGAGTTTGGCGACTGCCGTAGTGACCTGGCGGTGCCGCTGAAACAAGTCTCGCGATAGCAAGGTAGGGGCGTTGGCCTGACCCAGCAGCCGCCGCGCCTCGGTGGCGAAGGCCTCGGTGGCTTGTTCGAGCTGCTTTCCCATGGCCTCCGAGGACGAACCCTCGGTCCGGTCCACAATCTCGCGGATGTTGCTGTCGGCGGTGTCGAGTTCGGCGAGGATCTTGGCCCGGTCCACGAATTCAGGTTCGCGGGAGAGGTGGTAGAAGACGGCGCTCAAGGCCCCCTGTTCGTGCTGGATCGCATCGATGAGGGCGGCGAATTCCTGCTGATCCTGGACGATGGTGGCGGCGTTGCGCTGGATGGAGCGGATGTTCGCGGCGCCGATGAATCCCGCCACCAGCAGCAGCAGGATGACCAGCCCGAAGCCGGTAAGCAGCACCCGCAGGATGTTCCCGTAAGTGACCTGGCGTGGCAGTGCATGCATAGGGCGCTATGAGCCGCTACGGCTCTCCTCTCAGTGTAAAGCAGCGTATCCCCCGTCGATGCGGTATCCCCCGATTTGGCCGGCGTTCGTAGCCTTCCCAGGCTATTCTCTCCAGCCGCCGCCGGGACGAACATGGAGGTGAGCGGTAGTGATTCCGCCAAGGAGAAGAACCCATGAAGAAACTGATTATTACTCTTGCGATTGCGGCTCTCGCGATGCCGATGGCCTTCGCGCAGACGTCCAAGACCAAGGGTACGGCCAAGACCCAGCATTCGGCCGCCATGAGCAGCAAACCGGTACGGCATACCGTCGCGCTAGCAAGCGTTCCGGAGCCTGCGCGGGACGCGATTACGAAGGCGATTGGCGCCGGCAAGATAACGAAGCTGGTATCCGTCTCCACCAGCGGGGCTGTCAGCAGCTACGAAGCGGTTGTCAACACGGGCAAGAAGAAATCGACGATGAAGTTCGACGCGAGCGGGAACCCGGCCGCCTAGGCCTGCCCCTTATTCGCGTCCCTCGTGGCGTTCGGGCGCAGCTTGGTCTGCGCGTCTGGGACCGCGCAGGCCAGAGATAAAATTCGTCTGTGCCCGAATCCCACGAAGGTGTTAGCCTGATCCCATGCGGCGACGCCTGCTGGTGTGGGTGACGACTCTGGCAACCTTGGGGAGCGGGGTGGTCAACCTGTTCTCCGTGATGGGGCCGAGCCTCGCGTCCCGCCATCGTTTTCTGCGAGAGTTCTTCCCGCTGGAGTTCCTGCAGGCTTCCCGATCCATCACGCTGCTGATCGGCTTTGCGCTGGTGATCTCCTCCATCAACATCTACCGGCGTAAGAGCAGGGCATATTACGCTGTATTGGCGCTCTCCGGCTTATCCGTGCTCTTCCACATGACGAAGGGCCTGGACTACGAAGGAGCGGCGTTTTCGGCAATTCTGATGGCGCTGCTCTGGGGGACCCGGAAGACCTTCACGGTGAGGAGCGGGGTTCCCGACTGGGAATCCGGCATCTTAAGGCTGGGGGCCGCCTTCTTGTTCGCGCTCGTATACGGGGTGGCCGGGTTTTGGTTTCTCGATCCCAGGGAATTCGGGATCAACTTCACGCTGGCGGATTCGATCCACAGGACGCTCCATTTCCTGTCTTTGATAGGTGACCCGCAGATTGTACCGCGCACCCGGCACGCGCTGTGGTTCGTGGACTCCCTGTACCTGACGACTCTGACCGCGGTCGTGTACTCGGGGTTCGCGCTGTTCCGTCCGGCGATTTACCGGTTTCGGATCCATCCGCTCGAACAGGTGCAGGCCCGCGACATCGTAGGCGAGTATGGCCGTTGTTCTCAGGACTATTTCAAGACCTGGCCGGACAAGTCCTTCTTCTTCTCCGCCTCCGAGAAGTGCGTTTTGGCTTACCGCGTGGCGGGGAACTTCGCGGTCGCGCTGGGCGACCCCGTGGGACCCGCCGAGGAGATGGAAGGCATCCTCCGCGAGTTCAAGATGTTCTGCCACGAAAACGACTGGGGGATGGGTTTCCACCAGACGTTGCCGGACTTACTCCCCGTTTACCACCGGCTGGGAGTCAAGACGCTGATGATCGGCGACCAGGCAATCGTGGATCTTACGTCGTTCAGTCTGGAGGGCAAGGGGATGAAGCCCACCCGGAACGCCATCACCAAACTGGACAAGAGCGGCGTCCAAATCGCCAGATACGAACCGCCTGTGCCGGACGACGTGATCGAACAGTTGTACGAGGTCTCCGAGGAATGGCTCCAGATTCCGGGACGCCGGGAACGCCAGTTCACCTTGGGCAGGTTCGATCCGGACTACCTGCGGTCGACTCCGGTGACTGTCGCCCGGGAGCCGGACGGCAGAATTGCCGCATTCGTCAACGAGATTGGCGCGCTTCGCCGGGAAGAGGTGGCGCTGGACCTGATGCGGCGGCGGGCAGAGGCTCCCAACGGCATCATGGACTACTTATTTGTGAAAGTGCTCCTTGCCAGCAAGGAGAAAGGGTTCAAGAGATTCGATTTGGGGATGGCGCCCATGTCGGGGTTTCAGGAGAAGGAAGAAGCCTCGCAGCAGGAGCGGGCCGTACACGCGTTCTTTCAGCAACTGAATTTCCTCTTCAGTTACAGGGGCCTGCGAGCGTACAAAGCGAAGTTCGCCAGCGTGTGGGAACCTCGCTACGCGGTTTATCGGAACGTGTTGGACCTGCCCCGGCTGGCAATCGCCTTGGGGAAAGTATCCGCAATCAGAGAATAGTGAATGACTACTCATACCGCATTCCGGCTGACTCTAACAGCCCTCGTATTTGCCGCCTTCGCTCCGGTGCGGGCGGCGACCCCGGTGAAACTCGCGGTGGACATCCGCGGCCAGTCGCAGGAAGTCTATTTCTACGCGTCCACGATGAAGCCTCCGGCCGGACGGATTCTCTTCGCGCCGGGTGACGGAGGGTGGCGCGGATT
>VFSW01016090.1_pt1 | contig 10232 bp, 9 predicted proteins | sample 5358111 | NCBI WGS metagenome assembly VFSW01 (sample SAMN11554181, study PRJNA540505) | mine drainage metagenome | isolation source: sediment from site ElyBrook_90M | place: USA: Ely Copper Mine, Vershire, VT | collected 2017
GGCATCGGTCGAACCCGTGACTCCGCGTCGGGACGCACCCGGCAGCGGGGCCAGAATGGCCGGCCGCGATTGTGTTGCAGAAATGGTCATGCGTGAAGCCTCGCGATCAAGTCGGTCTAGATAGTCTGGTTGGAAATTGCTGCCTGGTCGAGGACGTCAGACAGGCCCTTGAGCAGGCCGCGACGATCAAATTTGCCGACCGCCGCCACCATGCCACTGGCCTTGGCGGCCTGCTGGATGACGGGCCCGGCATAGGCCGCCAGCGCAAGAATGGGTGGGCAGATCCACCGTGGATCGGCTATCAGGGTGCGGGCTAGCGTATAGCCATCCATCCCGGGCATGTCGGTATCGGTGATGATCGCCTCAAACCTTGCGCCGCGCTCCATCAAAATGAGCGCCTGGGCGGCGGAATCTGCAGTGGTGACGTCATACCCCGCGACCGAGAGCACGGGCGAGAGCATGTCGAGGAAGAAGGATTTGTCATCGACCAGCAAAACATGGAAGCGTTTGACCTGGCCGCGTGCAAAGGCCTGCGGGCGGGCGCTGTTCATGAACCAGGCGCCATCAAGCACTTCCACAGCGGCACCGCCGATTTGCGCCATGCCAAGAACCTGGTCGCGATGCCCGCCTATTTCGATTTCAAGTTCGACATCGACAATGTCGAGAATGGCCGAGATGATAAGCCCCATAGGCTCGCCGCCCACCGACATGACCAGCACCGGACACAAGGGTTGCAGGGCAAGATCGATGCCCGTGCCCGCCATCAGCAGCGGCATCAGCCGGCCCTGAAAGGGCACAACCAGACAATCACCGCCTGTTTGAATGGCAGCGACAGCGATATGCTCGACGCGGCTGATGACGGAAAGCGGCAGGCACTTGACCGGGCCGCGACCGGCGTTGAACAGGATCATCCGAGTACGTGTTGCCGGAATGACGAATTCTTCGGCCCGCGCGTGCACCTTGAATTCGCTCACGCGTTCCAGCCCAAGACGCGGGGCGATCTCGCCGGGATTGAGGATGAGCACGACGGCACCATCTCCCAGAATGGTATCGCCTGAAAACAGCGGCAGTGGCCCCAGCATGGCCCCGAGCGGCTTGACCACCACTTCCTGCACATCGGCAACGCCGCGCACCCGCAGACCAAATGTGAAATCACGCAGGCGCATGACGACGATGCGGTCACAGTGAACCGATACGGCGCTGGAGGTTTCGTTTGCCAGCAGGTTGCAAAGATCGATCACCGGGATCACGGCCTCGCGCAGCCGTAACAGGCTTGCGCCCTGCACCCATTCGATCGCCGGGCCTCCGGCCTCATCAAGCGCGACCACCTCGACGACGCAATGTTGCGGCAGCGCGTAACGCTGGCCCTCCTCACCCTCGATGATCAAAGCGGGGGCAATGGCCAGTGTCAGCGGAATTTTCAGGAAAAAGCTCGTTCCCTCGCCCGACGTGGTCGAAAGTGCCACCGAGCCGCCGAGCGCCTCAAGGTTTTCGCGGACCACGTCCATGCCAATGCCGCGTCCCGAGACGCTGGTGACGGCGCGAGCGGTTGAAAATCCCGGCGCAAAAATGAAGCGGCAAATCTCTTCGTCATTCATGCGGGCAATGTCGGCTTCCGGTGCAAGGTGCATCGCCAGTGCCTTGTCGCGAATGCGTGCGACATCGAGCCCGCGGCCGTCATCATAAACTTCGATGATGATCTGGCCAGCCTCATGCGAGGCACTGACACGTATGGTGCCGGTTTCAGTTTTGCGGGCGGCTGTGCGTTCTGGGTGGGCCTCTATGCCGTGATCGGCGCAATTGCGGATGAGATGGGTCAGGGGGTCGCGGATCAACTCGATGATCTGGCGGTCAACCTCGGTCTCGGCACCCGCAGTGATCAGGTTGATCGGCTTGCCCAATTCGTTGGCAAGTTCGCGTACCAGCCGGGGCAATCCGGCAAACAGGCGCCCCACCGGTTGCATGCGCGAGCGCATCACGCTGTCCTGCAAGTCCGAGGTCAGCGATGACAGATGCATCAGCGGCTGGTTCAGGGTCTCGTCATCACGCCGGCTTACAATGTCGAGCAACTGGTTGCGGGTCAGCACCAGTTCGGAGACCAGCATCATCATGCGTTCGAGCGTGTCAACCGAGACGCGTACGGTTTCATGGCGTGCGGCGGGTTCGGGTGCGGTCACCGGCACGTCGGTGACGGCCATGGGCATGGTGACATCGGCGGCTTGCAGCGTTTCCGCAACTTCGTCGTCATTCGCTGGGGCAGGGGTTGGGGCGGACGCGCCGCTGCGCACCGCCGTCAACTGCGCAATCAATGCTACATCATCGCCTTCGGGTTCAGAGCCCGTGCGCTCCAGTTCGGAAATGATATATTTGACCTGGTCGATCGCCGCCAGGATCAGGGTGACATGGGAGGTTTCCGGCTTGCCGCCATCACGCAGATGGGTGATCATCGCCTCGGCGGCATGGGCCAGACGCGACAGGCGCGGCAGCCCAAGAAAGCCGCAGGTGCCCTTGATGGTGTGAACCAGACGGAAAATGCCAGCGATGAGTTGCGCGTTGGAGGGGTCGCGCTCAAACAGCACGATTTGGCTACCCGCGGCCTCGATATGGTCGCTGGTCTCGGTCAGGAATTCTTTGAGCAAATCGTCCATGCGTCAGCCAAGCGAAACGCAAAAATGAGGCGTCCCACCGGACAGAATTCCAGAAAGGTATTAAGGGAGACTTGAAATCAACGCATGGCAGCGCAATCAGGCAGCTTCCGCTTCGCTTTTCTCGGCGGTCTGCTGTGTGGCGCCCCGGAAAGCCACCAATTCCGGCTCCAGGACGACATTGAGCGACAAGTGGCAAGCGCGCGCAATGACACCGGTATAGAACGGCTGGATCGAATTGCCATCTATCGTGCCGCTTTCAGGCGTGCCCTCAAGCAGAGCCGGAATGCCGCTCGGCAGCTTGGCATTGCTGCCCCGCGCCTCGACGCTGTAGGTGAATTCAGTATCGTCACCTGTTGCGACCAGCGCAACCGTTCCGCCGCGATAAATGCAGGCATTGGCAATGAGGCAGAGGTTGAGAATGACCTTCACCTTATTCTTGCCCAACAGGACACGGGGGGCGTCCCAAACCAGGCTGGTGCGCTCATTCTCGATCAGGCCACGTGCTACCTTTTCGGCATCGCCGCTGTCGATCATCGCGCCAATCGACCCCGACGCGCCAAAGGCCAACCGGCAAAACTGCAACTTGGCGGAAGCCGATTGCGCGCTGGTGCGCACCAGTTCCAGCGCATGCTGGCGCATTTCAGGATCGTCGACATTTTCGTCGAGCACTTCCAGCCCGTTGATGATGGCGCTGACCGGATTGATCACATCATGGCAGACCCGCGAGGCGACCAATGCGGCAAGATCGAGAGAATCAAGAGTAAGCAGGGGCATGAAAGGCTCCGGGAGCGTCAAAGTGGCGAATCATCTGGCACTATGCGGGATAAATCTTAAGCCAGAGATAGCGAACGCTACAAGTGCGGGATCAGCCACCATCGAGGCTCTTCCACCTGAGGCTGACATGCGGCGCGGCGACCGCCAGCGTGCCGAAATAGCCTGGCGCGGGCGCAAATTCCAGCAAGGACCAGTTTGAGGGCGGGGGTGCACCTGCCGGCGCAGACAGCAGCCGCAGCGGTTCGTGCGCGCTGATGAGAACACTGAAGTCTGACAGGGGCACCGACAAACCAACGCCCAGCGCCTTCAACAAGGCCTCTTTGGCAGTCCATGCTCGGAAAAACGCCCGTTCACGCTCGGCTTCGGGCAAAAATTGCCAGGCGTGGTTTTCAGCGACTGAAAAGAAACGCCCGACAATATCGCCGTCAGGCCGGTGCCCGCGCTCAATATCAATGCCCACCGCCTGTTCGTGGCACACCGCAAGCACCACCTCGCCATCGCTATGGGCAAGGTTGAAATGCGGTGCCTTCGCCCCGACCAGCAGTGGTTTGCCATGCGGGCCATAGGTGAAGGCGATCTCTGCTGGCGGAATATTCATGTAGCGGGCCAGCCGCAGGCGCAGGCCACCGCGCCCGATGACAAAGCGACTGGCGTGACCCTCGTTGAGGAAACGCCCGGCGCGCGCCCGTTCATCGCCATTGAGCAAAGCTGCATGGCGGGCAATGGTATGGGCGGGCTGGTCAAGCGACCACACCCACATATCCACTGTGATTGCCACGCTCATGGTCAAGGTTTCGCCCAAAGAAAAAGCCCCGTGACGGGGCGAAAATGAAAATTCGAATCGATCGGTCGTGCATTGATCGGAAGTGCAAGGCCCGCCGCATGATCGCGACGGGCCTTGCCCTTTAATCAGGCTTGCCCTTGATCAGGCTTGCCCTTGATCAGGAATGCGCGTTCTGCACGTAAGTGATCTTGCCGTCGGGCAATTTCTTCCACGTATAGACCACGTAGTCAGCGTCCTTGCGGTCGCCCTTCTTGTCATAGGAAAAATTTCCAATGACGGTATGAAAGACCATGCCGGTGTGGATTTCAGCCGCAACCTTCTTGGGGTCGATGGACTTGGCCTTGGTCGCAGCCTGCGCAATCACCTGGACGCCTGCATAAGCATAGAGCGTATAGGCTTCAGGGTTGAATTTCTTGGCCGCGAATTCCTTCACAACCGCCGCAGCCGCCGGGCTCTTGGTCGGATCAGGCTGGAAGGTGTTCATGGTGCCAATGACTGCCGGGCCGCCGATCTGGGCGAATTCATCCGAGACCACGCCGTCGCCGCTGAACATGGTGGCTTTCACGCCTTGATCGTGCATCTGGCGCACGAGCAGGCCGCCGACGTCCTGCAGGCCACCCCAATAGACGATCTGGGCACCCGAAGCCTTGATCTTGGTGACTTCTGCCGAATAATCCTTTTCGCCAGCATTCACTTCGTCAATCAGCACGGGCTTGATGCCGGCCTTCTTCACGAGGGCGAGGGTGATGTCGGCAAGGCCCTTGCCATAGGTGGTCTTGTCATCAAGGAACGCGATTTTCTTGTCCTTGAGATGCTTGATGATATAGGCGGCAGCCACGGCACCCTGCTGGTCATCACGACCGCAAACGCGGAAAATGTTCCAGTAGCCGGGACGATCCGTCAACTGCGGGTTGGTCGAGGCCGGCGTGATCGCCAGAATGCCATTTTCCTTGTAAACGTCGGAAGCCGGGATCGACACGCCGGAATTGAAGTGGCCGACCACAAACTTCACGCCGTCACCAACAAATTTATTGGCAACCGACACACCCTGCTTGGGATCTTCCTGATCGTCGCCTTCTTCAGCGACAAGCTTGTGGCCGAGGATGCCACCCTTGGCATTGATGTCGGCAATCGCCTGTTCGGCACCCTGGGTCATTTGCTTGCCAAAGGCAGCGCCAGCGCCGGTGATGGGGCCCGCGATGCCGATTTTCAGATCGCCAGCGGCGTTGGCTGATCCGGTCAAAGCCAGACCTGCAGCCAAAATCATGCCTGTGTACATTAGATGTTTCATTTTTGAACTCCCTTGTCTTCCTCAAAACTCTGGAACCAGGTTGGCCCAAAGCCTGTTTCAAGTGATGCAATTAACGAGCCATCACCCTTGTTTTTGTTGCGGGGGGGTTGAATCCCCGCGTTCAGCCCAGTTCGCCAGTCCGGCCTTTTCAAAAGCCCAGAAGTAGCGTTCTGTCATTTGCCGTACCCGTTGCAGGCGCCAGGCAACGACGCCGATGACTGCAAGAGCCGCAAAATTCACCAAATAATAATGCACGGTCAACAAGCGCTCCTGATAAAGCGCATAATGCAGGAATTGCACGCCTGCCGCAAGCAAGGCGCAATAGAACACCACTTTGGTGACAGGGTTCCAGGTTGCAGCCATGGCGCGGCCAATGGATACCGCTCCGAGGCCACCCAGAACGAGCGTCAGGCCCAAAAACACATAGAGGCCATGAGGCGTGGCGGGCCAGATCCATCCCATCAGTGGCCTCCTTCAAGATAGGCGGCCTGCACTTCAGGACGGGCCAAAAGCTCTTTGCCGGTGCCTGATATGGTGATCAGGCCATTGACCATCACATAGCCCCGGTCTGCCAGTTTCAGCGCGCCGAAAGCGTTCTGCTCCACGAGCAGAACCGTCAGGCCCTCGCGTTTGTTCAGATCGCGAATAACATCGAAAATCTGCAACGCGATCAGTGGCGCGAGGCCGAGCGAGGGTTCATCCAGCATCAAAAGGCGCGGACGCGACATGATGGCGCGCGCGATGGCCAACATCTGCTGCTCGCCGCCTGACAGCGTGCCGCCACGCTGCGTGGCCCGGTCTTTGAGGCGCGGGAACAGGGCATAGACCCGCTCCAGATCCTCGGCGAAATGCGCAAATTTGTTCAGCGCCGCGCCCATTTGCAAGTTTTCATAGACGCTCATGCGCGGAAAAATCCGCCGACCTTCCGGCGATTGGGCAATGCCCATGCGCGCGATCTCATGGGTGGCAAGCTTGCTGATGTCACGGCCATCATAGAGAATCTGGCCTTCCCTCGCGCGCGGACTGCCGAAAATCGTCATCATCAGCGTGGATTTGCCCGCGCCATTGGCCCCGATCAGCGTGACGATCTCGCCTTCCGCAACGCTCAGATCGACACCCTTCAGCGCGATAATATTGCCATAATAGGTTTTGACGCCCTTGATTTCCAGCAGCGGGGCTTTGACAGCGGCTTCGACGCTCATGCGTGCAACTCCGCTTCAACTGTGGCAACTTCGGCCTCGTCGGCAACGCCGAGATAGGCGGCGATGACTTTGGGGTCTGCCCGAACCTCTGCCGGGGCCCCATCGGCGATCTTGGTCCCGTAATCCAGCACGATAACATGATCGGAAATCTGCATTACCACGGACATGTCATGCTCAATCAAAAACACCGAAACGCCATCCTTGTCGCGGATCGAGCGCAGCAACGAATTGAGTTCAGCCGATTCGCGCGGGTTGAGGCCGGCGGCAGGCTCATCAAGACACAGCAGCACCGGTTGGGTGCACATGGCACGGGCAATCTCAAGGCGGCGCTGCGCGCCATAGGGCAATTCGCCGGCGGCATCGTCAGCGCGATCGGTGAGGCCGATGCGATCAAGCCATTGGCGGGCAAAATCAACCGCCTCAGCCTGACGGCGCACAAACGATGGCGCGCCAAACAGCCCGAGCAAACTGTAGCCCGATGCCGCCATCAGCGGCGTGTGCTGCGCGACAATCAGATTTTCAAGCACGGTCATGCCCGAAAACAGGCGGATGTTCTGAAAGGTGCGGGCAACGCGTGCCTCTCGCGCGACTTCGTAACCTGGCAGGCGCTCAAGCAGGTAGAGATCATGGCTGTCGGTCAGGGACCGACGGGAACTTGTAACCGTCAACCGATCCACAGCGCCCGGATCGACCTTGCCGACGCGCGCCAGCGCCAGGCGACCCGTCGTCGGCTTGTAAAAGCCGGTAACGCAGTTGAACACGGTGGTCTTGCCCGCGCCATTGGGGCCAATCAGTGCAGTGATGTCGCCACGACCGACGGTGAAAGAGACATCATTGACTGCTGTCAACCCGCCGAACACCATGCTGAGATGGTCAACGACAAGCAGTGGCTCGTTTTGCCAGCGCATCAGCCGTGCCCCTCTTTGACATTCGCTCCGGAAATCGTCCTTGCCTCATTGAGGAAGATCGACGGCGCGCGCGTCGATACAAGGCCGCGTGGCCTGAAAATCATCATAAGCACCATGCCCGCCCCGAAAATCAGCATGCGATATTGCACCGGGTCAAAACTCGGCCCGAAGAGATATTTGAGGAAACCCAATTCGCGCAGGATTTCCGTGCCGCCAATCATCAGGGCCGCTGCAAAGGCAACGCCAATCTGCGAGCCGAGGCCGCCGAGCACGACGATCGCCAGAATGGTGGCCGATTCGATGAAGGTGAAACTGTCGGGGCTGACAAAACCCTGGCGCACCGCGAAGAACGAACCGGCAAACCCGGCAAACATTGCCCCCAGCGAGAACGCCGTGAGCTTGGTGATGGTCGTGTTGATGCCCAGCGATCGGCAGGCGATTTCATCTTCGCGCAAGGCTTCCCACGCGCGGCCAATCGGCAGCCGACGGATTCGCATGGTCACGAAATAGGTCAGCAATGCCAGCGCCAGTATCAGAAAATACAGGAATATCGTCTGCTGGATCGGTTGGTAGTGCAGATGAAAAAACGAGGCGAAAGTCGTGTGCGTGTCATCATCCTCGAAGGGCAGGCCAAAGAAGCTGACATGCGGAATGGAGTCGATGCCGGCATAGCCATTGGAAAACGCCGTCCAGTTGATCAGAATCATCCGGATGATTTCACCAAAGGCGAGGGTGACGATGGCCAGATAATCGCCGCGCAACCGCAACACCGGGAACCCCAATATCATGCCCCACAAGGCCGCCAGCATCCCCGCAAGCGGCAGGCAAATCCAGAAAGAGAGACCAAATTTGGTGGAGAGCAGCGCGTAGGAATAAGCTCCCACCGCGTAAAATGCCACATAGCCCAGATCGAGCAGGCCCGCGAGCCCGACGACGATGTTCAATCCCCAGCCCAGCATCACGTAGATCAGGATCTGGATGCCATAATTGTTGATCCATTTCAGGGAACCGAGCGGCCCTGCGACCCCATACATGATGAACGGATAGGCGATCAGCAGAAGAACAAGCAGGCCCTTGAGTTTCGACGCTGTTTGGGGCGCAATGGCAACGACCGCCCGCTTGGTCGTCGCCCTGCGGCTCGATTGCCACAGGACAAACAGCACACGGGCGGCAAAAATGGTCGCCACCAGGCCGGCCACCAGCGCCGGGCGCGTCGAGACGACAAGCTGGTTGTTGATGTTGGCCCCAGCCCGGAACAAGAGGATGGGAATCGACAGAGCGGTGGCCGCCAGCGCCGCCCAAATGCCTTGCTTCAGCGCAAGGCCAAAATTTGGCACGCCCTGTGCCCTGTCCGGTTTCGTGGTGACGCTCATCGGATCAAACCTTTTCCACTTCAGGACGGCCAAGCAGTCCAGAGGGCATGAACACGAGCGTGATAGCGAGAATTGAGAAGGCGGCGATGTCTTTGTAATCCGTCGAGAAATAGGCCGACCAGAAGGTCTCGATCAAACCAATCAGCAAGCCGCCCAAAACCGCGCCGGGCAAAGAACCGATGCCACCGAGCACCGCCGCCGTGAAGGCCTTGGTGCCGGGCAAAAAGCCATCGGCGAAATTCACCACGCCATATTTCATGAGATAGAGCGAGCCGGCCACGGCTGCGAGGGCCGCGCCGATAATGAAGGTCAACGACACGGTGCGGTTGACATCGACTCCAAGCAGCGACGCCATTTTCATGTCCTGCTCGCAGGCACGCTGCGAACGCCCCAGCGAGGTGTAACGCACCATGAACCAGAACCCCGCCAGCAGCAGGACGGTCACCACCACGATGATGATGTCGCTGTAGGACATGGTCACGTCAAACTGGCCGCCATGGGTCAGCGTGATCGACTTGCCGAAAGGATTGGCAATCGGTTTGTTGCGAGGGCCTTGCGCGACCTGCACAAAATTCGACAGGAAAATCGACATGCCAATCGCCGAAATCAGCGGCGCCAGGCGGAATGACCCGCGTAACGGGCGGTAAGCGATCCGCTCAATCGCCCAGTTCCAGACCGAAGTCATCAGCATGGAGGCCAAAGTGGCCAGCACAAACACCAAGGGCATGAAAGTCATGCCCAGCTTCTGGGTCATCAGCAGCAAAAACAGCAGCGCGATGAAAGCCGAGAGCATGAACACATCGCCGTGCGCGAAGTTCACCATGCCGATGATGCCATAGACCATGGTGTAGCCAATGGCGATAAGCCCATAAATCGCACCCAGCGACAGGCCGTTGATCAATTCCTGCAGGAACAAGTCCATGCCAGCGCTACCCCCGTTCAACCCTCGACTGGCGCAGCTTGTTGTCGCGCGTCCAGCTTTCCCTCTCCTCGCCGCAGCTCAGATCGGACGGGATAGTTGAAGCTTAAATCGTGCGGCATTGCAAGCCTAACTTTGCCTCAATGTGCAAGCATTGTTGCCAAAGTTGCCGCGCCAATGGCCAAGTGTGCCCATATTTGGGGCGATTCAGGCCAATTTTGCGCGAAAAGTGGGGATTATGGCGCACTCGAAGGGATTCGAACCCCTGGCCTCTGCCTTCGGAGGGCAGCGCTCTATCCAGCTGAGCTACGAGTGCGTCGCAGTTTGATATCT
>VFSW01016091.1_pt1 | contig 10231 bp, 11 predicted proteins | sample 5358111 | NCBI WGS metagenome assembly VFSW01 (sample SAMN11554181, study PRJNA540505) | mine drainage metagenome | isolation source: sediment from site ElyBrook_90M | place: USA: Ely Copper Mine, Vershire, VT | collected 2017
CCTCTCTGCGCGGCTGCGTAACCTGCATTCGCTGAAACCGTTAAACCAAGAACTATCAATGATGCAATCAAACTTACACTCAATCTTTTCATGTTTCCTCCTTCTAAAGAAATTTATTCTTTATATACCTATATTCAGATGGTTTGTCAAAATTATTCTGCAATCTTTTTTATGCAGTCTGCACATACGACGATTGTCTTCGGCGATATGAGTTTTGAATAGTGCAGATCGGGTTTGTCCTGTTCATCACTCGCTATCGTAACGCGCTCCGTATCTCCGGTAACCTCGATATAGTAGTCAACCGCATAATGGTCTTTAAAATGTATGGTCGGTTTAACAGGCCTGCCGCACATTGAACAGTAAGGTGCTGACATGGTGGTACTATGGAATCATACGGGCAGATTACGGACCTTCGTTTGTACAGGCTTAAAAGATTCCAATTCTTTGCTTGTCTTCAACGTCAAACTGTTGGCGTGCTTGCACCGCTGGCATTCTGCCGTCCATACGAATGTTTCGTTTCCACAATTGGAACACACATAGGAGAATTTCAACTGCAGGCCGCTTGCCTGCACGGATTTTAATTTTTTATAAGCCGAGGAATAGTCTCCTTTTTTCGCCAATAATTCCGCATTGAGTATTTCTGTTGACGGTATGCGTATCCATTTATTATCAAGATAGGAGAGCTGCTCGGAAGCATCATCAACCATCTCAAGCCTCAGTAAAAGCTTTGCAAACATAATTCTTGATAGTACATCATCCGGGCTGTTCGACAATAATCTCCTGTAAAAACGGATGAGTTCAAAAGGATTATCATGTTTCAGATAAATATCTTCCATTTTAATCAGGAAAACTGCATTCTGTGTCATTGAGTAGCCGGCCTCCCATTCCTCGATGGCCTTTTCCATATCGTCCTTGTTGTTCAGAAGTATTTCTCCGCTTGTTACGTAGGAAGGTACAAATCCGGGATTGAGCTTCTTTACATCCCCAAGTTTTTTTAATGCAAGATCTGCATCACCATTTTGAAGAATCGACAGGGCATACTTATATTTCAGTTCTCCCAGCTTCTGTCTCTCGGCTTTATACTCATCCTTGCCCTTGGTAAGCTTCATGATAATCTTGTGCGTTCTGTAAGCCTCTTCTGCCTTTCCTGCCGATATATATCCGTCCCTCAGGAGAGAGAGAAAATTGATGTTTTCTTCCTCTATGCTCACCAGTTTCTTCCCCACATCAATCATGCTGTTCAGTTCATTCGCCAGGGCATATACCCTGTAGAGGACGAGGAGGAGCGGTATATTTTCCGGGTCCTGGTATTTGATCTTTAACAGTATTTTCAAAGCGCTCTGACTGTCCTTGAGCAGCAGGTAGCACTCCGATAGTTTTATGTGCGCCTGTATATTTAAAGGGTTTTTTGCGATCGCATCCGCGTAATAAGACTTCGCCTTCTCTCCGTTCCCTTTCATGATTTCAAAATTACCTTTTTCTACCAGTGCTGCACTCAGGCTTTCCTTGGTGATTTGATTTTTTCTCTGCCAGTCCCGGTAAATTCTGCTTGCTTCCCGTACAAGACTGACAACCGCCATCAGAAGCATACCGAGAATGAAAGAAGCTATAACAACGGCAGATGCGGTTGTATGGATAGATGTTGCCTTTGACAGAAAAAGATCTATCTCTTTACCGTTAAACAGCGAAAGATACCCGAACAAAAACAGTATAACAATCAGTAAGAATACCATGGCCTGATACATTTTACCCACCTATTTATGATAGGGCAGTCCGTGCATGATTGCAAAAGCCCTGTAAATCTGTTCTGCAATTATCACCATGGTCAGCTCATGAGGGAATGTCATGGGTGATAACGACAACACTTTATCCGCCCTTTGTTTCACGGAAACATCAATACCTGTCGGTCCGCCAATTATTATATTCATAACCTTTATGCCGCTTATTATACGCTTATTTAAAAAGTTTGCAAATAACTCGGAACTCATCATGTCGCCGTCCTTATCCATGACAATATTATAGCAATCTTCCATAAGGTGCACCAGATTTTTTGCTTCCTTTCGCAGAGCCTCTGTATTGGAGTTTGACGTAAGCGGTTCCTGCTTTATCGTTTTTAAAGATACGGATGTATATTTTTTCGTCCTTTCAAGATAACCGTCCGTCAGGTATTGAACATGTTTATCTTTTGGCAAGCCCACGGATAATATGTTGATGAGCATTATTATTCTATCGCAGCCCTCTGGGCATCCGACCATAATCCATCGATGTCATAGTACGATCTCATGGTATCAAGGAAGACATGCACTACAATATCACTGTAATCTATAACTATCCAGGCCCCGGTCTGCTCTCCTTCCACCCCCTGAGGCTTTATTCCCCTCTTGCCGAGTTCATCCCTTACATACCATGCTACGGCGCTGGATTGCCGTTCGGATTTCACGGAACAGATTATAAAATAATCGACGATACTTAAATGCTTCCTCATATCTATAACAACGATATCTTCCGCCAGTTTGTCGGACAACAGCGTTCTTATTGTTTTTATGAGATCCGGTGTAGAATTACTAATAGTAGAGTTTCTCCTTTTCTATATATTCTATTACCGGATCCGGAGTAAGATAACGGATTGACCTGCGCTGCTGGACAAGAGACCTTATGCCGCTCGATGAAATATCAAGCACCGGGAGAGAAGACAAGTAAACCTTTTTACCCTTTTTATGCATCAATGTTCCTTCTTCTTCTGAATACCAGAATTCATCCTTAAGGTCAACAGGTACAAGCTGCTGAAGGTTCTTCGAGGTGCCGTGTCTCGTTATTACTATCACGGTACACAATGAAAAGATGATAGACGGTGAATGCCATGAATTCATATTTGCAAAATCATCTTCACCCAGAACAAAACTAAATTCGGTATCACTGCCGTATTTCTGCAGGAGAGCCTGTATGGTTCTGAAGGTATATGACGGCGCCGGAAGTCGTTCTTCTATATCTTCAAGTATAAAGCCCGGATTGGAATTGATCGCCATGCCGGTCATATTTTTTCTGTGGCGGTATTCCAGCACAAACTCAGGGGACTTATGCGGCGGCACATAGGTTGGTATAAACAGGATCTTTTCAAGTGCGAATCTCTGGCGTATTTCTTCAGCGCCCCTCAAATGACCGAAATGTATGGGATTGAAACTGCCTCCGAGGATACCGAAACTGTTTTTCACGAAAGCTCCAATCTATTCCCTTACCTGTCCGTTACCCATGACAACGAACTTCTGTGCGGTCAACTCCTCAAGCCCCATGGGGCCGAACGCATGGAGCTTTGAAGTCGATATGCCTATCTCCGCACCAAGACCGAGCTGAAAACCGTCGCTGAACCTCGTGGAAGCATTCACCAGTACTGTGGATGAGTCCACTTCCCGGAAAAACCTCATAGAGTGTTCAACATTTTTCGTTACGATAGAATCCGTGTGATGCGATCCGTAATGGTTTATATGCTCTATAGCCTGATCGAGCGAATCCACGACCCTGACGGAAAGGATTAGATCAAGGTACTCTGTGAACCAATCCTGTTCTGTCGCGGGCCTCATATCCGGCAGTATTGCCCTGGTTTTTTCGCATCCCCTGATCTCAACGCCCGCTTTCCTGTATATATCAATCATGTCCGGTAAAAATTGCCCTGCAATGTCCTTGTGTACGAGCATCGTTTCCATTGCATTGCAAACACCCGGCCTTTGGACCTTTGCATTGAAGCAAATACGCTGTGCCATAGGGATATCCGCATCTGCATCAACGAATACATGGCAAATGCCCTTATAGTGTTTTAACACGGGGATCCGTGAATGCTCTGCAACTGCCCGTATAAGCTCTTCCCCTCCCCTCGGGATAACGAGATCGATAAGCTCATCCTGCTTCAGAAACTCATACAACACCTCTTTATCGGGTGTATCTATAAACTGTAGTGCCTCAGGCGGCAGACCGGCCTTCTTTAAAGCTTCCGCAAGTATGCTGACAATTGCCCTGTTTGAATTGATCGCTTCAGACCCTCCCTTGAGTATCACGGCATTGCCCGATTTTATGCACAGAGCGGATGCATCCGCTGTAACATTCGGCCTCGATTCATATATCATCAGTACAACGCCGAGCGGTATGCGCATCCTGCCGACCAAAAGTCCGTTCGGGCGTGTCCATGCCTTTGTGATCTCCCCGACAGGGTCCTTCAGTGCTTTCACTTCATGGATACTGTCAATCATGGACTTGAGTGTTTTCTCCGTAATCGTAAGCCTGTCAATAAAGGCGGACTGGAAGCCCTGTTTCTTTGCTGCAGCAACATCAACGGCGTTCGCCTCCATTATAAATGTACTGCGCTCCCTGAGCCCCTCGGACATAAATTGAAGCGCTGCGTCTTTCTTGACCGTGCCTGCCGCGCCTAACAGCAGGCCCGCGTGTTTTGACTTTTGTGCTATGCTTTTTACGTCATCTTTATTCATATTTCCAATCCTTTTCCCTTCACCTCTCCACTATACATGAATGTCCGGCCATTCCTTTTTTTATCCCTCCCTTGACGGGAGGGCGGGGTACCCAAGCGGAGCTTGGGTCGGGAGGGTGAAACTTCCAGCCAATCACCCCCACCCAACCTCCCCCGTCAAGGGGGAGGGATAAGAGGACACCTGTGGAAAGGCTACAAGGAATTATATGTTAAATATTAACGGATGGGAATAGAGGGGGTTATGATGAGGTTGTCCCTGTGTATAACCTCATCGCCTTTAAAATAACCCAGGGAGCTGTTTATCTGTGACGATTTTTTACCCTTTATCATCTCTATCTCCGTACCGGAATAATTCGTTATACCCCTGCCTACTTCCCTGCCGCGGACATCGGCTATGCTGATAACATCCCCCTGCTTAAACGTACCCGATACATTCACAATACCTGCGGCAAGCAGGCTCTTATTCTTCAACACGGCAGACAGAGCACCCTCATCCACGGTTATAGAGCCCGAAGACTTCAGGAGAAGACTGACCCATTTTTTTGTACCATTTATCTTTTTCTGGGCAGCTAAAACCGTTGTACCAAGCCGTTCGCCGTTTTCCTGCGTGAACTGGTTGACAAGTCTCGTTACAATATTTTCTACCCTGCCGTTTGCTATTGTTGTACTGATCCCTATCCGTGCAAGCTGTCTGGCTGCGGATATCTTTGTTTTTATACCGCCGACACCGTACCTGCTCTTGCTGTCTTCAAAGATCCTGTACTGATCTATTTGTTTTATTTCATTGATAGGCTTCGCATCTCCGTGTGTATGAGGGTCCTTATCGAATATTGCATCTATATTGCTGAGGATTATCAGCCTGTCAGCATTGATCATAGCGGCCACCATTGCAGAAAGAGTATCATTGTCCCCCACTTTAATCTCATCGACCGCTATTGCATCATTTTCATTGACAACGGGGATGAATCCTTTCTCCAGCATCAATTCCATCGATTTCCTTGCATTCAGGTATCTCTGCCGGTCAATAAAATCCTCATGCGTCAGAAGTACCTGGGTAACAACCTTACGGTAAGGCTTGAGGTTGGTCATATATTCGTTGATGAGCAAAGGCTGTCCTATGCTTGATAATACCTGCTTATTGGGTATGCTCACGGGTGCAAGAGCTTTTCCGGCGATAGAACTGCCGAACGCTATCGCACCCGATGATACAATCACGACAGCGTATCCTTTTTCGATCACCTGAGATATGTCTTTTGCAAAGGCCTTGAACCTGGCGTGATCGGGATTACCGTTTTCAAGGGTTAAAACAGAACTCCCTATTTTAACAACCAATTTTTTCATCATTGCTCTATTTGCTATAGTTTTTTTGCAATCTCATCAACAAGTTTATCGATACCTTCTCCGGTAACACACGATACAGGGAAAATCTCGATTTTATGCTTCTTAAATGTATCTCTATAATCCATTAATTTGTTTCTTACAACAGGAATATCGATCTTATTCATCACGACAATCTGCTCCTTCTGAACGAGTGATTTGCCGTAGCTCTGCAATTCATTATTTATGATCCGGTAATCATTGTATGGATCGCTGTCCCGTGTAGCATCCAGGATATGGACAATGAGTTTTGTCCTTTCGATATGTTTCAGAAATTGATCTCCCAGGCCTTTCCCCGTATGGGCACCCTCTATGAGTCCCGGAATATCGGCCACCACAAAGCTCTTTTCGTTTTTGTAACGTACAATGCCAAGGATCGGGGCAATGGTCGTAAATGGATAATCGGCAACCTTTGGATGTGCATTTGACACTCTTTTGATCAGACTGGATTTCCCCACATTCGGAAAACCGACAAGCCCGACATCCGCAAGCAGTTTCAATTCAAGTCTGATATGCCGCTGTTCCCCGGGTTCCCCGGGTTCAGATTCAAGCGGCACCTGGTGAGTTGAACTGACAAATCTGGAGTTTCCCTTTCCCCCTTTTCCGCCCTTGGTAATGATAATTTCCTGATCGGATTTTGAAAGATCGGTTATAAGCCTGCCCGTATCGACATCATATATCTGTGTTCCCACGGGCACTTCGATTATGCGGTCCTCGCCATTCCTTCCGTACATGTTCTTGCCTTTGCCGTGAACACCGTTTTTCGCACGGTAATGCCTGACATATCGAAAATCGATAAGCGTGGACAATCTGAGAGAACTGCGAATAATTATATTGCCGCCGTTACCGCCATCACCGCCGTCAGGACCGCCCCGTGGAATATACTTCTCTCTTCTGAAACTGACGCAACCCTTTCCGCCATCACCTGCTTTAACCTGAATCTCCGCAGTATCAATAAACTTCATATGAGCATTCTACAAACATAAAATACAAGAGAATGGGTCGGGGTTGTCCTGCTAAAAACCATATATTTTTGTCCTTTTGTACGTTTCAATGCATGCACATTGCCTTCTTTATTTTTGCATGTATTCGGTTCTTCTATCTTCGTTATACCCCGTTCCTGTCAGTACTGCGAAAGCGGGAATCCAGAAATAAGTTCCCGGGAAAGTTCTTCCGAGGCTGAAAGCACAGGGGCTTTTCCATAAGGTTAAAACTGGATCCCGTGTCAAGCACGGGATGACAGAATACGATTATTACCCCCGGCTCAGACGTAAGTCCGCCAGCCGCAATAATAATGCAATACTGTTCGCTCGTTTGCTATGGGAAAAGGAGGAATCAGAACCGATTCAACTCTCTTGAAACACTATTTCTGTCAGGCAGGAATTACGTTAACGGTTACCTTGTTGCTTGAGCGTGAGAATTTCACGATCCCCTCTTTGAGGGCGAATATCGTAAAGTCTTTACCAAGACCGGCGTTCTTGCCGGCTTTATATTTCTCGCCGACCTGCCGTATGATTATACTGCCAGCCTTCGCTGTCTGGCCGGCAAAGAGCTTAACCCCGCGTCTTTGCCCCTGACTGTCCCTTCCGTTTACCGAACTGCTCTGTCCTTTTTTATGCGCCATGAGAACACCTCAAATATTCTTATATATAATGTCTTCTACCTTGACCGTTGTAAAGATCTGCCTGAACCCCTGTTTTCTTCTGTAATTCTTCCTTCTCTTGTGTTTGAAGATGACTATCTTCGTACCCTTTTTTTCACCCAGTATCTTTACTTTTACAACCGCATTGGCAACGAGAGGGGTACCGATAATAGTGCTGGAGCCGTCGTTCACGAGGAGAACATCGGTAATTTGTAGTTCCGCATCCTTTTTAACTTCATCTATCCTGTCCAGAGCTACAACATCACCCTGTTTTACGGTGTATTGTTTCCCGGAATGTTTTATTACTGCGTACATCTGCGCCTCACTTTTAGTTAGATTAGCTATTGCTACCGAACAAAACCGCTCTTGTCAAGTGAATGAAGGAGGCCATTCATGTGCAACCGTTACCCCGGTGGAAGCCGGGTCATAATACAGAGGACAAATAAGCGGCCTTATCCCTTGCGTTTTTTTCGTTAATACTTCCCTTTGACTTTAAAAAACAACACTATTATAATAACCTTACTCTTTTTAAGGGAAGGTAATCAGGCAAAACGATGAAATCACTGTTGGGTAAAAAGATATTGATTACCGGTGCAACAGGCGGGTTTGGACAGGAATTTGCAAAGCAGCTTCATGGATTGGGGGCACATCTTATACTCAGCGGCAGGGACAAATCAAAACTGGACAGTATATCCGGCCATTTAGGTTCATCCGATGCAGGAGGCAGGATCATCGGGCTGATCAACGCAAACCTTTCCGGCAATAAAGGATGCGAGGAACTCTATGACAGGTGTCTTGAGATAACCCCGGATATAGACATTTTGATAAACAATGCCGGCATTATTGCATACGGAGATTTTCAAGAAGTCCCGCGGGACAAATGGGAACAGCTCATGGAAATAAACCTGCTTTCAACGATGCGTCTTACCTATATGTTCCTGCCGGCTATGCTGAAAAGGAAACAGGGACATATTGTACTCATGTCATCTGTCGCAGGGTTCGTCGGTGCCAGGTACAGTACTGCATATTCAGCCTCGAAGTTCGGCATGCGCGGGTTCGGCCTTTCCCTGTACGGTGAGGTACGGTCCAAGGGTATCGATGTAACGATTCTCTATCCTTTCTGGGCCGATACGCCAATTTTACAGTCTGAGGATTATGGCGGCAAATCCACGAAGAAGGTGATCAAGATTGTTGTGGACAAGGCTGATCATGTAATCAAGGAGTCAATAAAGGGGATACGGAAAAAGAAGCTATCGGTATATCCGGGACCTACTGCAAAGGTCATACACTTTTTAAATAAATTTGTTCAGATCACAGGCAGCCAGAGAAAGGGCTGATGAAGGTACAACAAAGGAGAGGAAGATGGCAAAACAAAAGGTATTAGTAAAAGTACCTGCTTGATGAATCAGCCGGCAAAGTTTCAAGGTTTGTGCAGAGAGCTCAAAATGAAGTATATTAGGGAGGCCGTGTATGAAAAATGATGCTAAAAATTCTTTCTTTACAAATCCTTTGGTTTTACAGAATATTATGTATGTACTCCTCCGGGTAATGTCTTTGAAATTCACCTTCAGCAAAAAATTCAGAGAGATGATTAAAAACGACTATAATACCTTCAACAAGACAATCGCCATACAGACGCGCGACAAGGCCGTAAAGCTGTACATGGTATTCCATGATGGCAAGATGAAGGTAAGACACGGCATACCTGAAAAAGCAGACCTGACGATAATATACAAATCTCCGGAGATAATCAAAGAATTTGCAACACTTTCACCGGAAGATATGCTGAATTATCTCTTGACCAACAAGCTTACCTTCCGGGGTAACCTGAGCTATCTTTCCAGGTTTGCATACCTGCTGAATAATTTTATACCGCCCAAAACAGACAAAAAAACGGAGACGAATACTTCAGCAAAGGCCGTACCCGGCAAGGGAACAGAAAAAGAAAACAATGCCCCGCTCATATCCCGGGCGGGGAAATTAACCTCACAACCCGGTGATTCGGTAAGGTTCCTTGACGAACCCTACCTGCAGAAATATACAATAGCGGATTTCCCGGGTCTCGAGGCGCAGAGGGCTGCACATTTTTCAGCCAGGCCGTCGGTCTGTCCCGAACGGCCCGAACTCATAACAGGCTATTTCATGAAAACGGGGTTCGAGCATGACCGGGAAGGGACGAGAAGACCTCCGATACTCAGGCAGGCACAGGCACTCAATTACATCCTTACCAATAAAAAACCATTGATACGGACTAACAGTATGCTTGCCGGTACAACAACATCAAAGGATGTCGGGGTAATGATTTATCCTGAGGGCCACGGCATTACGCTCTGGCCGGAATTGAAAACAATAGCAACAAGGAAGATCCAGCCGTACGATATAGATGAGCATACGAGGGAATTGCTGGACAAAAAGGTGTTCCCGTTCTGGTCGGATCGTAATGTGAGGGAATATGCACGGGCTGCAAACAATTCCCCGAGGTATCAGGAACTGGATGAAAAGTTTGTGTTGTACTTCATGTGGAAAACGGTCGCCCTCTCGCACACGGTTCCCGATTTCCCACGGATACTGAAACACGGCCTTTTACCCGTCATAGAAGATGCAGAAAGACGTAAAAATACCGCAGACGACGAACGGCAAAAGACGTTCTACAGCGCAACAGAGATCGCACTCCGGGGTATACTCCATTATGCAGACCATCTGAGGGAAGAAGCCCTGAGACTTATGGCAAAGGC
>VFSW01016092.1_pt1 | contig 10231 bp, 11 predicted proteins | sample 5358111 | NCBI WGS metagenome assembly VFSW01 (sample SAMN11554181, study PRJNA540505) | mine drainage metagenome | isolation source: sediment from site ElyBrook_90M | place: USA: Ely Copper Mine, Vershire, VT | collected 2017
ATTGCCGGCGCGCGGTCGCATGCGCCGAGGCACGAGATGGGAAGCAGGGTAAATCGTTTGTCCTCTGTCGTCTCGCCGAAGGCGATGCCCAGCCTGTTTTTGATGATATCCAGCAGGGGGTTATATCCCATGACGTAACAACTGATGCTGTCGCACACGAGGATCACATGCCGCCCAACGGGCCGCCGGAAGATAAAGCTGTAAAAGGTGGCCACGGCATCCAACTCGTCTGCCGTCATGTCGAGCATCGAAGCCACGTCTTTCATTGCTTCGTCCGACACCCAGCCTTGGTGGCGCTGAACGATATTCAGCGCATCCACGGATGCGGAGGCCTTCGTTGCCGCATGGGCGAGTTCCGCGTTTATGTCCTGAAGCTCTTTGTCTGAAAGCATCTTCCCCTACTCTGAACAACGAACGTTGAACTCTGAACTGATCCTTACCTGTCCAAGTCCGCCAATATAAAATCAATGCTCCCGATGATCGCCAGCAGATCGGCGATCATCAATCCCTTGCTTATTTTCGGCACCATCTGGAGATGGGGGAACGAAGGGGTCCGGATGCGCGTCCGGTACGACATTGTGCTTCCGTCGCTTACCAGATAGTACCCGTTGTTCCCCTTGGTCGCTTCGATTCCCATGAACGCTTCACCAGCCGGAATAACCGGCCCCCAGCTTACGCTCAGAAAATGATTGATCAATGTCTCGATATCGTGCATGGTGCGTTCTTTTCGCGGCGGCGTCGCGAGGGGATGGTCGGATTTGTAGGGGCCCGAGGGCATGTTGTTGACGCACTGCTCGATAATGCGAAGGCTCTGGCGGATTTCTTCCACGCGCACCACGCCGCGATCGTACGAGTCGCCGTGGATTGCGGTCGGGATATCGAATTCGAAATTCTCGTACCCTGAGTAGGGCCTCTTCTTGCGGAAATCCCATTCAAATCCGCAGGCCCTGAGTCCCGGCCCGGTCACCCCCCAGTCGATGGCTTCATCGAGTGTGTATTTGCCGACGCCGACGGTGCGGGCCTTGAAGATGCTGTTTCGCATGACGATGGCATCGTATTCCTTGAGCCGTGGAGGAAGGTACTTCAGAAATTTTCTGACGAGGCCGTCCCATCCCCTGGGCAGGTCCTGGGCCACGCCGCCGATCCGAAACCATTCCGGGTGCATGCGTCCGCCGCAAACCGCTTCGATGATGTCGAACACGCGTTCGCGGTCCGTGAACATATAGAATACCGGAGAAAGAGAGCCCACGTCCTGGGCAAAGGTGCCGTACCAGACAAGATGGCTTGCGATGCGGAAGAGCTCGGCCAGCATTACGCGGATCGTCTTTGTCCGCTCCGGCACCTCGATGCCGGCCAGTTTCTCGACAGCGAGGACGTAGGCGAGGTTGTTCATGACCCCGCCGAGGTAGTCCACGCGGTCGGTGTAGGGAATGTAGGTGTGCCAGGACTGGCGTTCGCCCATCTTCTCTGCGCCGCGGTGATGATAGCCGATATCGAGCACGGCGTTCCTGATCGTTTCGCCGTCGAGCTGGAGGATGAAGCGGATCAGGCCGTGCGTGCCCGGGTGCTGAGGCCCCAGGTTCAGGAACATGAAGTCCGTGTCCTCGGATTCGCTCTGCATGCCCCAGTCTTCCGGCTTGAACATGAGCGCTTCCTGTTCTGCGATCTCCTTTTCGTCAGGCAGACGGAAGGGACCCATCTCCGTTGCGCGTGCGGGATGGTCTTTCCGGAGGGGATGGCCTTTCCAGGTCGGGGGCATCAATATTCTTTTGAGATGGGGGTGGCCGTCGAAAATGACGCCGAACATGTCCCAGGCTTCGCGCTCATACCAGTCCGCTGACTGCCAGAGCGCGGTGATCGTGGGGAGCGACGGCGCATTGCCCGTCAGCGGCACTTTCACCCTGAGGTCTTCATTCCGGTCAAAGGAAAGGAGGTGGTATACGACCGTGAAGTCGCTTTTTGGCTGGTCCGGCCTGTGGTTCCGAACGCGTTCATCAATGGCGGTAAGATCGTAGAGCATTTTGTAGGGCTTCTCGACGCCGCTCTTCAGATGATGGAGCACGGCGCCGATCCTGTCAGGGGATACCCAGAGCGTGGGAATATTGTCACGGGTGGGCTGCACAGCGAGAATGCCGTCGCTGAAGGTTCTTTTTAATTCGTCGATGATGGGGTTGTCAGGGGTCATAGTTGGAAGGACTATTACAGTTCAACGTTCAGGGTTCAAAGTGAGATAAGGCAGCAATTACACAATAGGGAAAATAACTAACTCCGGACTTTGTGCCCTGAACTATGAACAGTATCGTCAAACTTCATCCGGCGATCTGAGGATCGTGGCCTTGCCGCGCTCCTCCCGCTTCAGGTCCCGCATGCACGGCATGTCGGGCCGCACGACATCCTGCGGTCCGGCCACCCAGCTCAAGGGCCGCCGTTCCTTGCCGACTTTCTCCCTCAGCATGAGGAGGCCTTCCATGAAGGCGTCGGGCCGGGGAGGGCAGCCGGGAACGTACACGTCGACGGGCAGGAACTTGTCCACGCCCTGGACAACGCTGTAGATATCGTACATGCCGCCGGAGTTTGCACAGGAACCCATGGAGATGACCCACCGCGGCTCCATCATCTGCTCGTAGAGGCGCTTGATCACCGGGGCCATCTTGATGAAGACGGTGCCGGCGACGATCATCATGTCCGCCTCGCGCGGCGTGCCGCGCATCACTTCGGCGCCGAACCGGGCGATGTCGTACTTGCTCGTGAGGCTCGTGGCCATTTCGACGTAACAGCACGAGAGGCCGAAATTGAACGGCCAGATGGAGTTCTTTCTGCCCCAGGCAAGCATGTCCTGGAGCCGGGTGAAGACCAGGCTTTTCCTGACAACATCTTCGACGGAATCATGTCCCGGTTTGGTTAATTGATAGTTCATAGGTCAAAAAAGTTCAATGTCAGGGCCTGCCCCGGCGCCTTCGAGTGCATCAGCGCGAGTGCGGGGGGGGGCATAGTTCGGCGTTCAGAGTCGGGTGCATGACCATCACTTTGAACTTTGAACCTTGAACTCTGAACTGGATCGTGCGAACGCCCCCCATTCCAGCGCTCCGAGCTTCCATATATAGACGAGAGCGGCCGTCAGGACGCCGATGAAGATCAGCATCTCCGCATAGCCCGTCCAACCGGTCTCCCGGATGGATACTGCCCAGGCGAAAATAAATACTGCTTCGAGATCGAAGATGACGAAGAACATGGCGATGAGGTAGAATTTGATGTCGAAGCGCACGCGCGCCGTGCCGGTGGATGCGATCCCTGATTCGTAGGGTTCGTTCGTTTGTCTTTCCCGGTGCCGCTCTCCCAGCACATAGGAAATCGCAACCATGGCTGTAATGATGATAACGACGGCTGCGAAATACACGCCGAGAGGCCAGAGAGCTGGTGCGCTTGTCATCTGTTCCGTCATGTTAAGAGAATATCACAGGGGAGAGGAAAGTCAAGCGTCTGGTCATTGCTGGATGAGCGAGTATAAAAATATGGTGTAAGCGATTGCGCGGCATGTGTCACAAACGGATTGACCGATTCTGCAATTCTTTCGCGTCCGTCCGAAAGGCGGAAACACAACCCCTGTTGCTTATAACCGGCTGAGCGGCGCCATTTAATATGATATGATCCCATACAGGAGAAGCAGTCTCGCTGCAGATTTTCCTTCGATTCGACGCTTGATAATGCGTAATTTTGCCTTGACTTTGAAGTGCTTATAATCTATATTATGCTCCGAAGAGGAGGAAACTATGACTAAGGCAGACATCATCTCCGAAGTTTTTGACAAGGTCGGCTTGCCGAAACAGGATGCCGAAGAATTGGTAGAGATGATTCTGGATCTAATCAAGCAGACTCTGAAAGAGGGCGAGACGGTGAAGCTTTCGGGCTTCGGCAACTTCGTCGTTCGCAAGAAGAATTCGAGAAAAGGCCGCAATCCCAAGACGGGCCAGGAGATCGAAATCACCCCGAGAAAAGTCGTCAGTTTCAGGCCGAGCATGATTTTCAAAGAGCATGTCATTGAATCCTCAACAACCGCAGCAGCCGAGTAAGCTCTTCTACCGGATCGGCGAGATGAGCCGTTTAACGGGGCTGGAACCCTACGTGCTCCGTTACTGGGAAACAGAATTCCCGCAGATCAAGCCGGACAAAGGCCGCTCAGGCCAGCGTCTCTATAAAAAAAAAGATCTCGACATTATCCTCCTGATCAAGCAACTGCTCTATAAGGACGGTTTTACGATAGCCGGCGCGAGAAAGAAACTGAACGGAAAAGAAGCGCAGGATGCCGCGGAAACTGTCATTGAGACGGCAAAGCGGGAACTGAGGGAAATACTGGAGATACTGAAGTAGGTTTACGTAATTAAGTCAGCCAACATATCGGGGCGTGGCGCAGCCTGGTAGCGTACTCGCTTGGGGTGCGAGTGGTCGGCCGTTCAAATCGGCTCGCCCCGACCATTATAAAAAGCCTATGAATCGCATGATTCATAGGCTTTTTCCTTTTTGTAAAATAGTCACCATAAATGAACCTTGGCGCGACTTTGGTGCAACGGCCTCGTGCGTTTCTCCTTACTTTTTTTGCCCGTACAAATAACTTTCTCAAAATAGGGAAAGGATGCAGATTTCGATCGGCGTCGGACAGTGTTTCCAATATATATCACAACATCAAGCATTCCGATGAGTACTAACCAAAGAGGTTCAACTTTTCATAGAATAAACCATAGTGCCAATCACAGATTCATTTTGTATCATTGAATTTTAAAAATAGTTTTACTTCAATAGCTTCATCCTGTACTTTGCACTCTGCACAATTCGGCGAGGAGTGTAACTTTCATTCTGTATTTGTTGATTTTCCCGTATTTAAATTATCGTCCAATCTTATTGCCCCATCTCTCGTTGACATTGTTAAAAATCGGGCATATATTCGTGTCGACGGTTGCTGGAAAAGCTATCCCGTCCCTCTAAATAATGGTAAATAGCCGTGATAGGCCTGCGGGATTCGAAGACTTGCGCATGGCATATAACCGCTTACATTTTCCGGAGAGGGCTGCTCGTTGAGAAAGAACTACTGATGGAGATGGGTAATGCTTAAACCTGATATAAACTACAAGATCGTTAATGGAAAGATAAAGACTCGCTCTCTTGAAGTACATATTGTTGATCACTGCAATCTTAGCTGCGCTGAGTGCTGTTCGCTTTCGCCCTTCTTGCCTAAGCGATTTGTTTTGCCAGAAGAGATGGAGAATGATCTGCTCCTTGCCGGAAAAGTCGTAGCGCCCACATATCTGAAACTTGTTGGCGGCGAACCCTTGCTTCACCCCCAACTTCTGGAGTGCCTGCGTGTGGCGAAACGGCTTGCGCTTGCCGAAATTGTGTCCGTTACAACAAATGGACTGCTGATCGGAGAGATGACGGATGAATATTGGGATTTGATCGATGCCATGACACTCTCGCTCTATCCAGCACCCAAGTTGAAAGATGCAGTAATGAAAGAGATCGAGAAAAAGGCAAATCAATTCAATGTCCTCTTGAATATAAAACACCAGCCTGAGTTCTCTACAATGACGCACTGGGATCCTGCAGTTGATCATGAGTCGAAACAGGCTATATTTTCGGACTGCTGGCTTCGGGAGCGCTGTCACATAGTAGACAGGGGGCGATTCTATATGTGTACGCGACCGCCGCATTTCCACACGCTGTTCAGAGGAAAGAAATCTTTCCACGATGACGGTATAGTGCTGCATACCAAGGACACGTTGCTTGATGAGATTTATCAGTATCTTACCCATGAAAAACCGTTAAACGCCTGCCTTTACTGCTACGGAGGAAACGCAAAAAAAGCACCTCACCGAGCATTAAATAGAAAAGAAATCGATATGGTTCTAGAGACAACACGATGAATCCCGTCGCTTCTACAGACGCTTATGCGGTGTTTCCGTATTACTATGCGCGAAAAGGGTGCCACCACGGCGAGACGATCGCGGAAGTACTTCAAGCTGTCGGAGATTACAGTCTTGATTCTGTCGGCATCCGTGGATATCTGGACAGGGCACCGGGCAACTCGCGTACCTGTTTTCACGAGGTGCAGAAACTGCCCCCTCATCATGATCTATTTGAATCAGCAAGCGGGTTGCTGGTGGAAGACCGCTCTATCAGGCAGTGCGCGACAACAGATCTGTTTGAGTTGCTCCGATCGGCCATTGCTGAACATGTGCCACGCCACAAGAAGTGCGCGCTGGCTCTAAGCGGGGGGCTTGATTCAGCCATCGTGCTGGCATTCACGAAAAACGTCCTGAAGCTGGACATACCGGTATTCACACTGGCAACGAACATGCCGGACTATTGCGAGCTGGAAGCCACCAGAAGAACAGCCCGTCACTTTGGGGTGGATCTGACTGTATTTCGCGCAACCGAAGCAGATTTTGTCGAAATGCTACCCGATGTCATCAGCGCTGCCGAAGTGCCTTTATACAATCTGCATGCTGTGTCGAAGATGATCTTCTGCCGCAGAGTGCGCGCAGAGGGATTCGATTGTGTGTTGACGGGAGATGCTGCCGATCAGGTGTTTGCAGGATCCGCGGCGGGGAACTACCTTCCGATAGTGGGAGCGATAATGCGCCACGAGAAAATGGGCTATTTCTCGCCGTTCTTTGATGAGCCTGTTGTTGCGTACGGTCAATCTGTGGCAGACAGCAACAAGACAGCCCTGCGGGAGCTTGCGAAAGCACTGGTACCTGATTTTTTGTTGAATCAACCCAAGACACCGCGGCTGGCTCCTGGAATGGATATAAGTCGCTACTGGGATGCGGAGTGTATTGAATGGATCTGCAAAACTACGAACCTGGAATGCAAGATGGATGATGCCGCCCAGAGGACTCTGTGGACAACGCTTGGCTTGCTTGTTAGGCGGCTGGTGGGAGAAAATCTGATGCGCTGAATTGCAGGCATAGTTGATTATAAATTGCTTTTTCTGAACAGGAGCGCCGCTTGTTCAGAAAGATTTCGCTCTGCTACTGAAGCGAAGAATGTGGAGGGAATCTGTCTTGAATCGAATTCTATTTGTTGTTATACCGGAAAAGGGGCACATAAACCCTTACATCGGAGTCGCACAGAAGCTCCGGCAGCTTGGCTCTGAGGTCGCCTTCTATGCAGCCCATGATATATCAGGTCAACTCGGAGCCGCTGGACTTGATGGCTTTCTTGGGGAGTTCACAAAAGGACCGCCACCCGATCACAATCGCGGCGCATTCTTCGCGGAAAAAGTCAGAGATAAAAAGTGGTTGCAGGCATGGATCAAGGAATTGCTTGTGGACAACGTCACGCAGCAGCTAGCCGGGCTGAACACGATTGTGAAAGAGTACCGACCGAGCCTGATAGTAACCGACCCGATGGCATATCATGCCGGCATAGTTGCTGAGCAAAACAAATGCAAGTGGGTTGCCATTTCAAATTCGCTGAATCCTGTTCTGAATGATGAGATCGAAAGTGACTTACAGGACACCGTCAGGGGCCTTGACAAATCGCGACGAGCGCTCTTTGCCCAATACGGGCTGGATATATCCTGCCATGGCGCCGATATGATCTCACCATATCTTACAATTGCTTTTACAACAGAGGAATTCGTCGGGTACGGAACTCCGGGCGTTGAGTTGGTCGGCCCGTCCATCCCGTCGGGACCGAGAGGAGACGAGACAATTTTTGACTGGAGCCGGATATCCGAAGAGCTGCCCGTTATCTATATGTCGTTGGGCAGCCAGATCTATTACCAGCCAGTCATGTTTCGCACGGTGTTTGAAGCGGTAAGAGACAATCCGGTCCAGCTTATCGCAACAGTCAATGAACTCATGCATACAAATGCGTTGGGTGAAATTCCCCGGAATGTCGTACTTTCACACTACACACCGCAGCTTCAAGTATTGCCAAAGGTCGCGGCAATGATAACACATGGTGGCGCCAATTCAGTGATGGAAGCTATCTACTACGATGTTCCATTGCTCATCTCCCCCATCTGTAATGATCAATTTCACCAGGCACACTTTATTGCAAAACGGAGAATTGGCGTTGACCTGAACTTGCAGGAGTGTTCTTCCGAAGCGTGCTGGAATGCGTTGGAAAAGCTTATTAGGCCGGGGACGATACGCGACAATATGCATGCGGTGAGCATGTCATATCGCATTGATGGTGCTGCAAATGCTGCCCGATTAATAGATAACCTTGCCCGCAATTAGGACGGATATGGAATCGGCTATAAATGTACGCAGAGTGTCTCTGCCCCACATCACGCATCTGGAGCTGTGGGACTGTGTGCTCAAGGATGAAGCATTATGCAACTGCATGTATTGCCCTAGTTTTGACGAGCGTCTGCTGGAGGCAGTACATCTGGTACTTCAAGGACAGGCAATATCTCAATGCGCTGGAATCATAGAGACAGGGCATCTATCTTTTGATTCAATATTTCTGTCTGGCGGCGGCATATCCGGCTCAAAGGCGGATATGATACTTCAGACGCTGCCTGTTCCGGTGATCGTTGCCGAGGATACTGTATTCGGCGGCACACCGGGCGGTATGCAGCTGCTTGCGAGAAATGGATTGTCAGGCATAGTTGTTGATGTGGGGCAATCTCAGATTAAGATATCCTGCGAAAGTATGCGTAAGACGTTCAAACGAGATTTTGGCGCACTTCCGCTCAGTTCGGGTGAGATGGAAACCTCAAAGCCGATCCATAGGGAAGCGCTCCATGCGTTTATTGCTGACAGTATCCGGTCATTTGGTATCGCGATGAGTCCGAAGGGGATTGTCTTGGCACTCCCCTGTGCGCTTGATTCAAGTGGTTTTCCCAGCAGCTGTTCATATCCCGGACTGCGAGACGATTTGAGTATAGTCATAGATGTTTGTGAGAGGGCAGGAATCGTCAATGCGACAGTGCTTACACTCAACGATGCTGAATTGACGGCATATTCTGCTAGCTGCGACAAGCGGTTGTCCGGATTTAAAACCACACTTGTTCTCACAATAGGCTTTGGTGTTGGCTGTGCCGTTCTGGAGTCCGAATCATGAGCAGTGAGCTACTGTACATATCTCCGCACCTTGACGACGTGGTGTTCTCTTGTGCGGGGAAAATCCTGCAAGATGTAGCAAGCGGATGTAATGTCACCATTGCGACGGTGTTCTCATCCGGGTCGGAGCAGGTGTCCGAAGAATACAGAGAGCGAAAGGCCGAAGACAAGAGAGCAATAGAGATGCTTGGCGCACAATGCGCTTGGATGGAGTTTCCGGACGCACCATTCCGGTCCGGTTTCTACAATTCATTCAGGAGAATCATTTTAGAACGAGACTCCAATGACAACATCGAGTATGTAATACAGCTTCGAAGAGCAATTGAACATCTCGCAGTTTCACTTGGTGCTGAGGAAATCTATGCACCTCTTGGCATTGGAACGCACATTGACCATAGGCTTGTCTTCGATGCTGCATCAGGTCTCTCGGGGCGCTCCATTACACACTATGAGGAACGACCGTATGCTTTTGCACGGCACGCGGCACAGATGCGGCTTCGGTCATTGGGTGCGGGATATGGCAATGAGAATTCCATGACAGACCGTGATGTTGGGGAATACATTGAGTCACTCTGTTCCTTACCGTATGTAGAGAAGTTTCTCCCGGCAGGTAAAGAGCGGACATATTGCCTTAAAGTGATAGCTGAAGATTTGAAACACCCTCAATCCTTTCTCTTGCGCGCTTTTCAGAAAGTTGTCTCTGTAGATGATAATGTTTCGTTGCGGATTCGGGCTGTGATCAAGTCGTACCCTTCTCAGGTCAAGGATTCCTTTGACACGGTTGATAAGTTCTTTAATGATTCTCGTGAGTACGCCAAACAGATCAGTGGTACTGCGTCGTACTTTGAGCGATATTGGCGGCTAGAGAGGCTAAAGGGACAGGGAAGATATAAGCTCCAAATTCCAAACAGATGAAACAAAGGATTTCCCAACTCATGGCTGTACCGGCCCTAAAACCGGCTGGTCAGCCTTGCGTTCATATGTAACTTACCACCAGAATTCTAGCATGCTGTTGACAAATTGCTAATGCTAAGCTTGTAGGTGGTAATCAGAGAGTTCACATTATGCATGAAGTGAAAGTTTTCGGTTGAAATATGAAACGCACGATCCTTCTTGCTTGAACTTATGCACTTTCGGTCAGACGAACCCATGTGCATTTT
>VFSW01016093.1_pt1 | contig 10231 bp, 10 predicted proteins | sample 5358111 | NCBI WGS metagenome assembly VFSW01 (sample SAMN11554181, study PRJNA540505) | mine drainage metagenome | isolation source: sediment from site ElyBrook_90M | place: USA: Ely Copper Mine, Vershire, VT | collected 2017
AGATCAAATAGATCTATACATTAGGTTTCATCTGCGTATAATGGATAAAAGTGAATTTGGGATAAATGAATTTTTTGGTTATTTCAGGCGGTAACCGCCTGAAATAACCAAAAAATTCAACTTTTCCCCTTGGGAGAATTGCACATGAATAAATCGCAGGTTACCACTCAAATCCGTTCTAAACCAACCGGTAGCGACGTGAAAAACCTGCTGGAATTAATTACCGCAGCCCATAGAAATCTTCAAGCGTTCGCAGCCGGTCCGGACAAAACAGCTTTTGACCAGATCGCTCAAACTGTAACCCTGCTGGAAAAAGCGAAGGAAACTGCCCGGAGTCTGGACAGCCTGCCTGCTACAACCCAGCCAAAGACCATCCAATCCCGGGTGCGCCAGGTCGAGCTCGAAGAGGAGCTGCGCCGGTTCAACCGCGATCCGCACCGGCGCATTTCCGAGCTGCAAACCCTGCTGGACGTGCTGCCGGTGGGAATTGTGGTGTCTAGCGATCCGCTTGGGCTGAATATGACCATCAATCCGGCCGGTCTAAAGTTGTTTAATTTACCTCCCCACAGCAACCCTTCCAAAAGCGCGCCGGGCGGCGAAGGGCTTCCATTTAAAATCCTTAAGGATGGTAAGGAAGTATCCTCGGATGAGCTGCCCGTACAGTACGCCGCCGCACACGACGTGGCAGTGCGGGATGTAGAGCTGGATGTCCTGCGGGCGGATGGAACACTGCTGAACCTCTACGAATACGCCTCACCCCTGTACGATGAAGACGGTAAAGTCCGCGGCAGCCTGGGGGTGCTGGTAGATATCACCAGCCGTAAAAATGCAGAACGGCGGCTGATCATGCAGTACGATATCGCCCGCATCCTGGCCGAATCCAACAGCATCAGCCAGGCAGCCACCAAATTCCTGAAAATTATCTCGGCGTCAATCGGTTGGGAATTCAGCGCTTTGTGGCGCGTGGAACCCGATGGTCAGGGTCTGACCAATGAAGGCGTCTGGTATGCGTATGAAGAGCTGGCCAGTTTCGCCGAAACTACCATCTACAGCTTTCTCGAAGACAATCCTGCCAGTCTGCTGGGGAAAGTCTTGCACAGCGGAGAACTGGTGTGGACCTCCGATTTTATTGCTGAGATACCTTCCACGCGCTCGTCCGAAGCCAACCAGGCTGGATTACGCAGCGCCCTGGCTTTCCCCATTCGCAGCGGCGCCAGGATAACTGCCATCCTGGAATGCTACAGCCGGTTGAACCAGCCTCTCGACCAAAATCTGATCGACATGCTCAATGCGTTTGGGGATCAAATTGGTATCTTCCTGGAGCGCAAATGGTTGGAAGAAGCCCTGGCAGAACAAGCCAACCAGCAGCACCTGCTGGCCCAGGTTGGGCTGACCCTGGCATCTTCAACGGATTACATGGAGAGGTTGAAAAACGTGACCAGGCTGGTGGTACCGGATATTGCCGATTGGTGCGCGGTTGATTACATTACTCACGATAATATGGTAGAGCGCCTGGCTGCCGCCCACGTCGATCCCGACAAAGAAAAGCTGATTTACGATCTTCAACCAACCCATCCGGTTGATCCCACACCTCCAATAAGTAATGCAGGACGGGACTTTTTGGATGGACATTCCGTTTTATTTTCCGACCTTACCCCTGCCATGCTGGAAGAATTGAACGCAGATCCGCAACGAATGAAAATCGTCCGCCAGCTCGACACACGCTCGGCGATGGTTGTACCCCTCAAAGCACATGGAAAACTTTTAGGCGATTTCGTCTTCGTCCTCAGCGAATCCCGCCGCCGTTATTCGCCAACTGACCTTGGCCTGGCCGAAGATATTGCCCGACGAGTGGCATTATCGGTGGATAATGCTCACCTGTATGCTGAGGCGCAAAAACTCAATGCAGAGCTCGAAAAACGCGTGGCGGACCGTACAGCGCAGTTGCACGCCGTGGTCGTGCAGTTGACCAACCAGATGGCCGAACGCCGCCAGGCTGAAGAACAGGTGCGCGTGCTGAATGCCGAGTTAGAGCAGCGTGTCGAAGATCGCACAAAGGAGTTGGAAAATGCCAACCGCGATTTACACACCGAGGTCACCGGGCACCAGCAGGCCAGCCAGAACCTGCACACTCAATTGACCCGCACGCGTGAGCTATACCGCATCAGCCAGGCTATCGGCAAAGTGCGCGACCCGAATGAGGTGCTGCGCCTGCTGCTGAGGAGCAGCTATCTGAAAAGCGTCAGCCGGGCCTCGATTGCCTTATTGGATAAGATTTGGATCAAAGGAAAATCTCGCCCGCGTTTCTGTACGGTGGTGGCGGAGTGGAATAAAGGCGCCAACCTGCCTAGATTTATCAACCGGCAGTTCACCCTGGCGGAATATGGGGTTATCCAGCCTTACTCGTACGGGCAGCCAATTGCCATTCAGGACATCCGATCCGATCCCAGCTTTCCGGAGGTAGCGCGGCAGCGGTTTGCCGCCATGCACACCCGCGGTCTGATTATCTTACCTCTAGTGGCCGGTGGTGAGTGGTACGGGCTGCTTTCGCTGCATTTCAATACCGAACGGATGACCAATAAAGACGACCTGCGCCACATGCGCGGGCTGGTCGACGAAGCGGCAATCGCCATCCGCAATATTCATCTCCTGGAACAAGAAGCCGCCGCACGCCGGGAAGCCGAGCAAGCCAACGAGTTGAAGCTTAAGTTTTTGGCGATGATCTCGCATGAACTGCGCACCCCACTTACCTCGATCAAAGGCTTTTCCACAACCCTGTTGGCGGAAGATATCGAATGGCCGCCGGCCAAACAGCGCGATTTTTTGCAGACGATCGATGAAGAGTCCGATAAACTGGGCGACCTGATTGAGCAGCTCCTGGACATGTCGCGCATGGAGGCCGGCATCCTGCGTATTTCGCCAAGAAAGCAATCCTTGAATGACATCTTCATTTCCAGCGAACCGCAGATGCGCGCCATCACTTCTGATCACGTGTTGGTCCTCGAAATCACCCCCGATTTACCGCCGGTCAGTGTGGATGGGCAGCGGATTGCCCAGGTACTGACCAATCTGGCCGGCAACGCCGCAAAATATTCACCGCCGCAAACCCGTATTACCATTTCTGCCTACCCGGTCGAAAACGCTATCCAGATCGACGTGGCCGACCAGGGGATTGGAATTCCGACCAAAGAGCGTGAGCATGTGTTCGAAGCCTTCCGGCAGCTTGAAAACAAGAGCAGCAACCGTACGCGCGGCGCCGGTCTGGGCCTGGCCATTTGTAAGGGCCTGGTTGAAGCACATGGAGGTAGGATCTGGATCCAGGACCGCACAGAACCCGGTACGGTGGTTTCTTTTACCTTACCCATCCGGGCTCGATTGACAGATTCTGGGAAGTAAGCGGGCGTACACCGGCTCACTTCCCAAAATCCGCATCCCTGCACGAAGCGGAGAAAGGAAAGCAGTCATGGCAAAAGTGCTGGTAGTTGAAGATGAAGCCAACGTGCGAAAGCTGGTATCGGTCAACCTTTCCGGGCGTGGGCACCAATTGTTCGAAGCTAAAGATGGCGCCCAGGCGTTAGCCCATTTGCACGCTCATCCGCCGGCCCTGATGGTATTGGATATCAAGCTGCCCGATTTCACAGGCTGGGAGCTGCTCGACAAGATCTCTACTGACCCATCGATTAAATCAGATTTTCCGGTGTTGGTGATTACTGCTTCGATCACCGACGCCTATCTTGATCGGGGCCGCTATCCCCCGGTAACCGAAATATTGATCAAACCCTTCAGCACAGCAGAGCTTCTGGCGGCTGTCGAACGCGCCCTTAAAACTGTTTAAAAAAAAGAAAGCGAACTGACGTATGGAACACATTCTGGCCATTGATGATGATCCGCAGATTCAGAAACTGATCCGAGAAAATTTACAGGTGCGCGGTTACGCTGTACAGGTTGCGCCGGATGGCGAAAAAGCATTGGATATCTTTAAAGCGCAAGAGTTCGATTTACTCTTGCTCGATTTGATCCTGCCCGGTATCAGCGGCATCGATGTGTGCCTGTGGATTCGCCAGCGCTCCGATGTGCCGATCATCGTCTTGAGCGCCCGTGAGGATGAGGAATTGAAAATAAAGGCGCTGGATTCAGGCGCAGATGATTACGTAACCAAACCTTTCTCCCAGGGCGACCTGATGGCCAGGGTCAGGGCTGTGCTGCGGCGTTCCAAAGCGGCTGTTCCTGCGCAAGATGATGAGATACATATCAAAGATCTCACCATCAATCTGAAAGCACACCGGGCTTTCGCCGGGAACACCGACTTGCACCTGACCCGCACAGAATTTGCCTTATTGGCCGAGCTGGCTCAAAATCAAGAGGCCGTTTTGACCCACGACATACTCCTGGCCAGGGTGTGGGGTCCTGAATATCGTGATTCCAACCACTATCTGCACATTTATCTCGGGCGTATCCGCAAAAAAATGGGCGTCGGCCTGGAAAACCTGCTGGAAACCGTTCCGGGGGTCGGTTATATCCTGCATTCCAATGGGTAGAGTTCACTTTTTAGATGTGAAAAGCTGCGCTTATCACATCTAAAAGGTGAACTCTTAATTTAGAATTTATTTAGATCATATATGGTTTTTTTTTTAGGGAGGAAATTGTATCGTATTGTATCGAAGAGGAGGTTGTCAATGAATGACACCGCCGTAAAAGGGCATTGGAAACAAATAAGAATAAGAGCAAAAGAATGGTGGGGAAAGCTCACCGACGATGATTTGGATATGATTGATGGCAAACGCGATCAACTCATCGGAAAACTGCAGGAACGTTATGGATATACCAAGGAAAGGGCGGCCCGGGAGGTGAATGCCCGCTTGAATGAACTTGAACGCTCCCTCACGAAAACACATTAATGTATGACAACTAATACCGGCACGGATAGAGGCCCATGCCCAACTGGCGACACGTAGGCGTATTTCTGGGCCTCACCTTTGGCCTGACCTGGTTGCTCGACCTGGCCATTTACTTGCGCGGTGGTCTGAGCATTCCAGGCATATCCATCATCCAGCAGTTGCAGACACTGCTGCCCGCCTTCAGCGCCATCACGCTGGGCCTGTTCTTCTTCCCCGAGAGTCCCATCTACCACAGCCGTCCGGCGGGGCGGGCGCGCTGGTTCTACTATTACTTACTGCTGCTGACGGTAGTCTACACCCTCGGCGCTCTGGTCGTGTGGCTGTCACCAGCGCAGAGTACATCGGTGTTAGTAGCCGCCATTGCCCAGATTCTGGCCTTACTGGGCCTGCTCGTGCTGGTTGTACTCCGCTTCGTTGCGGGCCGCCAGGCGATGGCCCGGGTCTGGCTGGCCTGGGGCAAGCGGCGCTACTGGTTGATTTTTGGACTGGGATTGATTGCCTATTACGCTTTGCAGGTAGCGCTCAACGCTCTCTTCGGTCTGGGTGGGACCAAACTGGCACCCATCAGCGTTCCGCCAGGGCTCAGCCCAGCAGCCTTAATCATTCTGGGAACAGTACAGTCGGTGCTGCTGGCGCCGGTTCTGGCCATCGTGATCTTCTTCGGCGAAGAGTACGGCTGGCGGGGATATCTACAGAACGAGCTTATCAAGATTGGCCGGGTGCGTGGCGTCCTGCTGGTGGGTGTGATCTGGGGAGCCTGGCACTGGCCACTCATCCTCATGGGCGTCAACTATCCAGGTCACCCGCTGCTGGGCGTGTTATTGATGACGCTCTACTCTACCGGTAACGCCGTTGTACTGGGCTACGCCGTACTCCGGTCGGGCAGTGTTCTGTTGTCTGCTTACCTGCACGGCCTGATTGACCAGCTTATCAATTTCATCGTAGCGCTGGGTTTCAGGCCGTATGACCCCGCTTTTTCTTTCGGGATCGGCATTTACGGGATCGCTATGCTGGCTTTGGTTGCCTTTCTCATCCTTCGCGACCCTACCTGGCGGAGCGGGGGCAGCAACCTCGCCCAATAAAAAGGGGCTGTCCAAAAAGTCCAACTTTTACTTTTCAGACAGCCCCTTAGACTATCGGTATTTGTCTAATTTATCACCCTTCTGCCACTGATCAGGCGCAAGATCAGGATCAGCACCACCGCTCCGGCGAAAGCTACCAGGATAGATTCCAGGTTGATACCTGAAACCGCAGCATCGATGTGCAAAAGGGATGTGCCAATATAACCGCCTAACAGCCCGCCGACGATACCGACGATGATGTCACCGATCAAACCATATCCACCCCCTCTTACCACCACGCCGGCCAACCAACCTGCTATCAAACCAACGATGATCCATGAAAGTATTCCCATCGTAATCCTCCGTGTTGTGTTGGATAATCAGAAATTTATCTCGTTTTTTTCAATGTGAAGAGGACGCAGTGCCAATGGCCACACCTACCAGCAGTCCAGCGACCAATATAAATGACATAGCCACCCATGGATAACGGGAAGCTTTTTTGTTGATGTCGCCTGGCATTTTAGCCACCAGCCCGTCCACTCTAGAGTTGTATTGAGTCAGGCCCTGGCTAACGTCTCTCACCATTGTCTTGGCCGCAGTGGATACGGTGTCCTGTGCGTCGCCGGCGATCTTTTCGATGCCGTGGTTGATCCTGGCCGAGCTGTCTTTGGCTAACTCGACCACATCGTTTCTCACTTTTTTAGTATCCTGGCCGATTCTATCCAGGGTGCGTGTGTTAATCATTTCACTTTCCTTTCTAACGGTCCTTAAGGATCGTTCGCAAACAGAAACATTGGCGGATCATCTCTCTATCTAAGATATTAATCCTCATTTTAGTTTTTCGGGCTAACATTGTCCTTAATTAATGCTATAAAAATTATAAACAACGCCTGGAAAAGGCTGAACTTTTTGATAATATTTATAATAATAATCTAATACTGCCGTGTTATAGTATTGGGATAACTTCCATAGGGAGCATACCTCCCCATTCCCCCTCTTACTCACAAGTTGAGCAGGTGACCTGAAAGGGCCTACCTGTAAAGAAAAAACCTGAGATCTTTCAGGTATTTTTCTAAACTTGTGCAGGAGTTGAAGGGAACTGATGATGGAAAAGGAGAAAGAATATGAGCAACACCCTTGAAATAACTGCTATTACAGAATCACTGCCGGTCAACCCGGATGGCACCGAACGGAAAAAGCGCATTGCCCTGGTAGCTCACGACAATAAGAAACATGACCTGCTGGAATGGGCCTGCTATAACCGCGAACTTTTAGTAAAACACGAGTTGCTTGCGACCGGCACGACCGGCCACATGTTGAAAGAAGCCCTGGAAACAGAAGTCACCTGCCTGCAAAGCGGTCCGCTGGGCGGCGACCAGCAAATTGGCTCGCGCATCGCCGAAGGCGATATCGATCTGCTGATCTTTTTCTGGGACCCGCTCGAACAGCAGCCCCACGACACAGATGTGAAAGCCCTGCTCAGGATCGCCGTGGTCTGGAATATTCCAGTGGCTTGCGACCGGGCAACCGCCGATTATATTATTTCATCCCCGCTAATGACCGGCACCTACGAGCGTTTGCTGCCGGATTATTCGGCTATCATTGAACGTTTTAAGGAGGAGGAGGAAGGAGACCAGCCGATTCTGCTGACTCCTGAAAAGAGCCTGGTCCACCTGTCGGATTGAGCTGATATTACCTGATTTAATCGATCCAAGACCCACATGCGCCCGATGAAAAAAAATTCATCCGGCGCATTTTTTTGTAACTGCAAGATTATAATAAACTGATAAGAGCGCCTGGCGTATAAATGATTTTCCGGAAAGGTATTCTGATCCCATGCCCTACCTCGTCTGTTCAAAATGTGGCGATAAATATTCGGTAAAAGACCCCGTCTGGAAGTGTTTCTGCGGCGGCCTGCTCGACCTTGAATTCACACCGCGGTTCGACCGGCGGGCGATCACTGCCCGCCCATACTCTATGTGGCGCTACCGTGAGGCCCTGCCGCTCGAAGATGACCGCAATATAATCACCTTCGGCGAGGGCTATACGCCTCTGACATCTTTCAAGCTCGGCGGGCGCGAGATCCTGATCAAGCAGGACCAGCTTTTCCCATCCGGGTCTTACAAAGACCGCGGGGCGGCGCTGTTGATCAGCAAGGCCAAAGAGTTGGGGATCAAAGAAGTGGTCGAGGACTCATCCGGCAACGCCGGCTGCGCCGTAGCGGCCTGGTGCGCCCGGGCGGAAATTGCCTGCCAGATCTTTTGCCCGGCTTCTACTTCGCCGGGCAAGACCGCTCAAATCGAGATGTATGGGGCGCAACTTGTGCTGGTGCCCGGCTCGCGTGAAGATACTTCACGGGCCGTACTGGCCGCGGCTGACACCCATTATTACGCCAGCCATTCCTGGAATCCGTTCTTCTTCCACGGCACCAAGACCTGGGCCTACGAGGTGTGGGAACAGCTCGGCTGGCAGGCTCCCGATACGGTCATCCTGCCGGCAGGCAACGGCACGCTGCTGCTGGGAGCTTATGTTGGCTTCAAAGAGCTGCTGGCAGCCGGCGAAGCCATTAAGCTGCCGAAAATCGTGGCGGTCCAGTCGGAAAATTCTGCCCCGCTGGCCAGGGCCTTCCGGGAAAACCTGGATTACGTACCGGCTATCGAGAAAAAGGATACCCTGGCGGAAGGCATCGCCATCGCCGAGCCGGTGCGCGGTATGCAGATCGTGCAGGCAGTACGTGAAAGTGGCGGGGACTTCATCACCGTTAGCGACGCCGAAGTGGAAGCATCGCTGGTCGAGCTCAGCCGGCAGGGAGCTTACATCGAGCCAACTTCGGCGGCCACCACGGCTGCGGCGGCGCGCTACCTGGTCAACAAAGCAGACAGCGAACTGGCGGTGACCGTTTTTACCGGTCATGGCCTGAAAAGCACCGAGAAAATGTTAAAAATCCTGGAGCACCGGAGGCGCCGGTGAACGCTTTACATTACGGCTGCCTGGTGGAGATGGATGCATTGGCGTATTTGCACAGTTAAATGCAGTTGAAGAAGAAATCAACAGGAATGCAGGGGATAAAGGGGATGAAGAAAAAGAGCTAATGGCTGCGGCACCAATCCGAAACCAGCCTGACCCTTTCGATAGCCTCCTGGCCCGTGCCTTCCGGCACTTCGTCGGAGACTCCCAACACCAGGCGCGGGGAGAAATAGGCTACCACCTTCTCGACACAGGCCATCAGCTCGTCCCGCGAATAGGTATCCATAAAGAGCACCGCCGGAATGCCATCCAGCACAATTTTATCGCCGATGTGGTCGCGCATCTCTTCCAACGTGCAATCGCCCTGCGGGGTGGGGGTGAGCGCCTCGATCCCGTCGAAAGGTAAATCCTTGAGGTATTTCAGCAGCGAATGGAAGTATCCGTCGAAGTGGCTGTGGGTGAAGATGCCGGCCTGGCGCAGCTGCCCGGAACGTTTGGCATACCAGGGGATCAGGTATTTCTCAAAATAGCGCGGTGAAAACAGGGCTTCGTGAATGTTTTCCCCAAAATTGATGATCTTCACCAGCCCGCTCTGGATGACCTGGTCGTAAAGCTGTTCGTAAGAAACGTCGATAGCGGCGAAGGTATCTTCGACCTCCTGGCGGTCGTCGGCCAGGGCATAGATCAGGTGCGGCAGCTTCATAAAGGTCTGCGCCAGGGCCTGGTAAGGGCTTTTGGGCAGATAAAACTGGGGCTCGCCGCGCGGCCCGATGTATTCGCTGCCACGCTTGAATATTTCCTCTGAAAAAGTCATCTCGCGACGTTCTAAGACCCAGCGCAGCGCTTTCAAATCCGCCACAGTCTTAACCGGGAATTCGACCGTGCGCCATTCGTGGTCGAGGGTGTATTTCAAGCCTTCGGTCAGGTCTCCATAAGGGGTGTGAAAGATTTTGAACCCCCTCTCTTCTCCCCACTGTTCGGTCAGCCTTACTTCCGGGCTGTACTTTACCACCACCGGGTCGGGCAGGCCGGTGCCGTACTGGATATAACGCATGGAGACGCCCAGGTCGTCATACAGGTCGCGCACCTGCATGCCGGCGTACGCTTCCGGCAGGATTTTGAATTCCTCGTGCCAGTGAAACCACGGCTCGAAGCGCGGTTGGAAGAATACGTGCGGGACAGGCTTGCCCTGGAAAACCCTCAGATTCATTTCACGGAATGTCATCGTTGGTTCGGCCATGATGTGCTCCTTGGGGTTCACTTTTTTATATTCATAAAACCTACGGTTTTTTTAATATAAAAAAG
>VFSW01016094.1_pt1 | contig 10231 bp, 6 predicted proteins | sample 5358111 | NCBI WGS metagenome assembly VFSW01 (sample SAMN11554181, study PRJNA540505) | mine drainage metagenome | isolation source: sediment from site ElyBrook_90M | place: USA: Ely Copper Mine, Vershire, VT | collected 2017
CCGCGGGGACCCCCCCCTGCCCACGCGGGCGCCCCGCACGGCGGCCACCCCGGGCCGGCGGATGCGGGCCAAGCCGCGGGCCAGGACGCGGGCTCGCGCGACGGCGGCGACGCGGGTCGCTTGGACGGTGGCCTCGGCGATGGCGGAGACGCCGGGGACGCTGGCCAGCTCGACGCCGGCGCCTGCACCCTCGACACGACCTGCGCCGCTGGTTCGATCTGCCTCGACGGCGGGTGCGCGGTGGGCTGCCACCAGAGCAACCAATGCGTCGCGGGACAGTTCTGCGTGGACGCCGGCTGCGTGGGCTGTCGCAACGCCGGAGACTGCCCCCAGGGCGAGCTCTGCGTCGCGGGTGCCTGCACGGCCTGCGGCCCCAGCAACCCCTGCCCCACCGGCGCGGTCTGTCAGGCTGGCCTCTGCCAGTCGGGGGCGTGCACGACCAGCGCCCAGTGCAGCGGCACGACGCCGGTCTGCAAGAGCCTGCAGTGCGCGGCCTGCATCGACGGCGTCGACGACGGGCTGTGTGGTCCCGGAAAGATCTGCGTGTCGGGCGCGTGCGTCGCCGGCGATTGCCACCGCACCTCCGACTGCGTCGACGCCGGCACCTCCGACGGCGGCTTCGACGTCTGCAAGTCGAACAGCTGCCAGCCGTGCGTGACCCCGACCGACGACGCCCTCTGCGGCCAGGGCTTCCTCTGCGTCGGCGCCGTGTGCGTCTTTGGCGACTGCCACACCGCGGCCAACTGCCCGACGGCGGGGCAGCTCTGCGTGGCGAACACCTGCGCCGCCTGCACCGCCGATGGCCAGTGCCCGGCGGGCGACATCTGCGACCAGGGGCTCTGCAAGGCGGGTTGCCGGCCCGGCGTGGACGGCGGCGCCAACGGGCCCTGCCCCGCGGCGCTGATCTGCGACCCCGGCACCCTCACCTGCGTGGGCTGCCTCGGCGCGGCGGACTGCCCGCTGACGCAGGCCTGCGTCGCGAACCACTGCCAGTCCTGCACCGCGGACGGCCAGTGCCCGAGCGGCGACATCTGCGTCTCCGGGGCCTGCGTGGTCGGCACCTGCCACTCGAACGCCAGCTGCGGCGGCGGCCAGGTCTGCCTCAACAACAGCTGCGCGCCCTGCACCGCCGACGGCCAGTGCTCGTCGGGGACGATCTGCGTCTCCGGGAGCTGCGTCGCCGGCAACTGCCACGACAACTCCACGTGCGGCACCCAGGCCTGCGTCGCGAACCAGTGCGCGCCCTGCACCTCGGCCGGCCAGTGCACCGCCGGACAGACCTGCTGCAACGGCGCCTGCGGCGCGTTTCAGTGCTGCCAGAGCGCCGACTGCACCGGCGGCCTGGTGTGCGCCTCCGGCAGCTGCGTGGCGTGCAAGCTGACCTCGGACTGCGCGGGCGGCGACGTGTGCTGCGCGGGGACCTGCGCCGCGGGCAACTGCTGCACGGCGGGCGACTGCGGCGGTCAGATCTGCGCGGGCCACAGGTGCGCCGCCTGCACCGCCGACGCGCAGTGCGGCGCGGGCGACAAGTGCTGCGGCGGCCTGTGCGTGACCGGCGCTTGCTGCACCGGGGCCGACTGCGACGGCGGTGTCTGCACCAACCACTCCTGCACCGCCTGCGCGCTGGATGCCCAGTGCGGGTCGGGCAACAAGTGCTGCGGGGGAGGCTGCGTGCCCGGGGACTGTTGCCAGACGAGCGACTGCGCCCCCGACGCGGGCCCCTACGCCGCCGGCGAGGTCTGCCAGAACGGACAGTGCGGCCTCTGCACCTCCGACCAGCAGTGCGCCGGGGGCAAGTGCTGCGGCGGCCTCTGCGTCGCCGGCACCTGCTGCGCGGCGAGCGACTGCCCGGCGGGGGCTGTCTGCACGGCCCACAGCTGCGCGGCCTGCACCTCGAGCGCCCAGTGCGCGCAGGGCAGCGTGTGCTGCGGCGGCGCTTGCACCGCCGGCGACTGCTGCACCTCGACCGACTGTCCGGGGGGCCTCGTTTGCCAGAACAATGCCTGCCAGGCGTGCGCCGCCGGCCAGTGCGCCGCGGGCGACACCTGCTGCGGCGGCGTGTGCGTCGCGGGCAGCTGCTGCCAGAACGCGGACTGCCCGTCCGGTGAGGTGTGCCAGGCCCACGCCTGCGCGGGCTGCGCGAGCGCGAGCCAGTGCGGCGGCGCCCAGGTGTGCTGCGCCCAGAGCTGCACCTCCGGCGACTGCTGCTCCGCGGCGGACTGCCCGAGCGGCCTCGGCTGCGTGAGCAACGTCTGCGCGTTCTGCACCGCCGACAGCCAGTGCCTCGCCGGGGACAAGTGCTGCGGGGGGACCTGCGTCGCGGGGACGTGCTGCGTCGACGCGGACTGCGCCAGCGGACTCGCCTGCGTGGGCCACCAGTGCGTCACCTGCACCCCCGCCGCCCCGTGCGGCCCGGGGCAGGTCTGCCCGGCCGGCATCTGCGCCGCGGGGCCCGGCGGCGCCGACGGGACCCGCGAGGGCTACAACGACCCCGCGACCTTCCCGCGCATCGCGGGCTGCGCTGGCGGCTGGAGCGTCAGCGGCATGGGCGCTGCCGCGAGCTGCGGCCGCAACGCCGGGAACTCGAGCAGCAACCCGAACGGGACCGGCTGCGCGGTGCAGGATCTCTGCGCGGCGAACTTCCACGTCTGCAGCTCCGACGTCGATGTCCAGAACAGCGCCCCCCTCGGGTGCTACGGGTCCACGCTGGGGTCGACCACGCCGGTCTTCTTCGCCACCGAGGAGAGCGGCCCCGGCTGCGCGCTGTGCGAGGGCCAGGGCGGGAGCGCCACGTGCAACTTCAGCGCTTGCGCCGGCTGCGCGGGCACCTCTTGCGAGAACGATCTCTTCGGCTGCGGGGACCTGGGCAACACCCCCAACGCGAGCTGCGGCGTGCTCGACGAGACCTCGGGCAACCTCTGCGCGGCGCTCGGCGCGCCCTGGGCGTGCGGCGCCAACGGCTGCACCGAGTGGGCCAACGTCACCAAGACCGGCCCGGCGGGCGGGGGCGTGCTCTGCTGCGCGAACTGAGGCGCGCGACGGCGTCCGGATCAGGGCGAGCCTCGTCCTGGGGGTCGCTGGCTCACCATCGAGCCGAAGGAGAGTCACGCGGGCGGCGCTGAGCTCCACCTCCAGTTGCGCACTTCGGGCAGGTCCTCGCCGTGCTTCTCGATGTACTGCTTGTGGTCGAGCAGCTTGTCCTTGAGCTGCTGCTTCAGATAGACGCCCTGCTCGCCGCACTGCGGCAGGCGATCGATGACATCCATCACGAGGTGGAAGCGATCGAGGTCGTTCAAGACCGTCATGTCGAAGGGCGTCGTGATGGTGCCCTCCTCCTTGTAGCCGCGGACGTGGATGTTGGCGTGGTTCCGGCGGCGGTAGGTGAGCCGGTGGATGAGCCACGGGTAGCCGTGGAAGGCGAAGATGACGGGCTTGTCCCGCGTGAAGAGGTCGTCGAAGTCGCGATCGCTGAGGCCGTGCGGGTGCTCGCTCCGCGGCTGCAGACGCATGAGGTCGACGACGTTGACGACGCGGAGGCGCAGCTCGGGCAGCCGCTCGCGCAGGAGGGAGACGGCGGCGAGGGTCTCGAGCGTGGGCACGTCGCCGCAGCAGGCCAGCACCACGTCCGGCGCGGCGGCCTGGTCATTGCTCGCCCACTGCCAGATGCCGATCCCCTCGCTGCAGTGCTTCACGGCGGCGTCCATCGCGAGCCACTGCGGCGCGGGGTGCTTGCCGGCGATCACGACGTTCACGCACTGGCGGCTGCGCAGGCAGTGGTCGACCACCGAGAGGAGGCAGTTCGCGTCCGGCGGCAGGTAGACGCGCACGATCTCGGCCTTCTTGTTGACGACGTGGTCGATGAAGCCGGGATCCTGGTGGGTGAAGCCGTTGTGGTCCTGTCGCCAGACGTGGGACGAGAGCAGGTAGTTGAGCGACGCGATCTTGCGCCGCCACGGCAGGCCGGAGGTGACCTTGAGCCACTTGGCGTGCTGGTTGAACATCGAATCGACGATGTGGATGAAGGCCTCGTAGCAGTTGAACAGCCCGTGCCGGCCGGTGAGCAGGTAGCCCTCGAGCCAGCCCTCGCACTGGTGCTCGCTGAGCATCTCCATGACGCGGCCGGTGGGCGCGAGGAACTCGTCGCCCGGCACCGTGGCCGCCTCCCACTGCCGGCTCGTGACGTCGAAGAGGGCCTCGAGGCCATTCGACAGCGTCTCGTCGGGGCCGAAGACGCGGAAGTTCCGCTGCTCGCCGTTCAGCGTGGCGACCTCCCGGAGGAAGGGCCCGAGCACGTGCGTGTCGCCGATCCCCGGCGCGCCCGGAGCCGGCACGGCGGCCGCGTAGTCGCGGAAGTCCGGCAGCCGCAGGTCGCGCAGGAGCCGGCCGCCGTTGGCGTGGGGGTTCGCGCCCATGCGCCGGTCGCCCTGGGGCGCGAGCGCGGCCAGCTCTGGCGTCAACCGGCCGCGCTCGTCGAAGAGCTCCTCGGGCCGGTAGCTCCGCAGCCAGTCCTCGAGGAGCTTGAGGTGTTCGGGGTGCACGGCCGGGTCGGAGATCGGCACCTGGTGGGCTCGAAAGGTCCCCTCGATTTGCCGTCCGTCGACGACCTTGGGCCCGGTCCAGCCCTTGGGCGAAGCGAGGACGATCATCGGCCAGCGCGGGCGCGCGAGCTGGCCATCGACGCGGGCGGCGCGCTGGAGGCGTCGGATCTCCTCCACCGCCGTGTCGAGCGCCGCGGCCATCGCCTGGTGCATCAGCGCCGGGTCGTGCCCTTCGACGAAGTACGGCGTCCAGCCGTAGCCGCGGAAGAGCTGCTCCAGCTCCTCATGGGAGATGCGGGCGAGGACCGTGGGGTTCGAGATCTTGTAGCCGTTCAGGTGCAGGATCGGCAGCACCGCGCCGTCGGTCGCCGGATCGAGGAACTTGTTCGAGTGCCACGCGGTGGCGAGCGCCCCGGTCTCCGCCTCGCCGTCGCCGACCACGCAGGCGACCACGAGCTCCGGGTTGTCGAAGACCGCGCCGAACGCGTGGCTGAGCGAGTAGCCCAGCTCGCCGCCCTCGTGGATCGAGCCCGGGGTCTCCGGCGACGCGTGGCTGGGGATCCCGCCGGGGAACGAGAACTGGAGGAAGAGCTTGCGCAGCCCGGCCTCGTCCTGGCTGATGTCGGGGTAGATCTCGCTGTAGGTCCCCTCCAGGTACGTGTTGCCGACGACGGCCGGCCCGCCGTGCCCCGGGCCGGAGACGTAGATCATGTCCAGGTCGTACTTGCGGATGACCCGGTTGAGGTGCGCGTAGATGAAGTTCTGCCCGGGGGTCGTGCCCCAGTGGCCGAGCAGCATGTGCTTGACGTCCGCGAGCGCGAGCGGCCGCTTCAGGAGCGGATTATCGTAGAGGTAGATCTGGCCGACCGAGAGGTAGTTCGCCGCGCGCCAGTAGGCGTCGATCTGGCGGAGCAGCTCCGGCGTGAGGGGCTCGGGTTTCATGGTTGGCCAAGTCCCAGCCTACGGCAGGTCGCCCTGGCGATCATGAGCTCTTCGTCGGTGTGGACGACGCGCACCGCCACCCGTCCCGCGGAGATCACGGCGCCGCCCGCCGCGTTGCGCGGCCCGTCGACCTCGACGCCGAGAAACTCCAGGCCCTCGCAGATCCGGGCCCGCACCGGGGGCGCGTTCTCGCCGATGCCGCCCGCGAAGACCAGCGTGTCCAGGCCGCCGAGCGCGGCGGCGAACGCCCCGATCCACTTCTTGACCTGGTAGACGAACAGCGCCACGGCCTCGGCCGCCCGCACGTCCTGCGCCTCGGCGGCGAGGAGGTCGCGCATGTCGGAGCTGGTCTCGGAGACGCCGAGCAGGCCGGACTGGCCAGTGACCATCTGGTCGAACCGCTCGGCGTCCATGCCCTCGCTGCGCGCGAGGTACGAGACCAGCCCCGGATCGAGGTCGCCCGAGCGGCTGCCCATCGGGATCCCCGAGGTCGGCGTGAAGCCCATGCTGGTGTCCACGGGCTTGCCGTCGCGCACGGCCGCCAAGCTCGCGCCGTTGCCGAGGTGGGCGAGGATCACCCGGCCTCGCGCCGCCCCCGGTCCGGCGCTCCGCTCCAGCACCTCCAGAAGATACGCGTACGAGAGGCCGTGAAAGCCGTAGCGCCGGACTCCCTGCGCCTCGTAGCGGCGCGGGATCGGCAGCAGCCGGGCGACGCGCGGCAGGTCGCGGTGGAAGGCCGTGTCGAAGCAGGCCACCTGGGGCAGCGCGGGCAGCCGGCGCCCGACCGCCTCGATCAGGAGGACCTCCGCCGGGAGGTGCTCGGGGTCGTAGGGGGTGAGGCGGCGCAGCTCCTCGAGCAGGGCGGCCGTGACCCGCTGCGGCTCGCCGTAGCTCGGCCCCCCGTGGACCACGCGGTGCCCCACCGCGGCCAGCCCCTCGAGTCCGCCGCGCGCGCCGAGCCAGCCGAGGCGCGCGCCGACGGCCGCGGCGTGATCGGGCGCCGCCACGGGCTGGTCGGGCTCCCCGGGGGTGCGCAGCACGGCCGTGGGCAGGCCCAGGCGATCGATGCCGCCCTCCAGGATCCGGCGCAGCGGCGGCCCGACCTCGAACAGCGCGACCTTGAGGCTCGACGAGCCCCCGTTGATCGCCAGAGCTCGCGCGCCGCTCATCTTCGGTCCACCTCAGCCGTGGACCTTAGCAGCCGGACGCCCACCGGGAGGAAGCAAAGACGGCCGCTTCAACCGTGACGGTGGGGCGGGCGCAAGGCGGACATCGAGACGCGCCCCGAGGGCATCCGCAATCCGCTGGAGGAAGTCCAGCCGGGGGACACCCCGGCCGCTCTCGATGCGGGCGATGGCGGGTTGCTTGGTCCCGACCTTGGCCGCTAGGTCGGCTTGGCTTAGGTGACGGGCCTCCCGAAGCTTCTTCACTTGGCGGGCCAGTTGCAGCTTGCCCAGCTCGGCCAGCACACCCGCTCCAAGCTCCGGGTCCTTGGCCATGCGGCGACGGATGTACGCACCCGCGTCCTCTCCGAGGAGCGACGCCTTCTTGTGCTTGGCCATCGAGTTGCCTCCTTCCTAGTCTTCCGCCAGAACCTCTCGCATCCGTCGCAAGGCCGTTTCTATCTCACGCCTCGGTGCTGCCTGGGATTGCTTCCGGTAGGCGTGGAGAAAGACGACCTCCGGCCCGGTCACGACCACGTAGAACACCCGCTGCGCCGACACCTTCAGCTCCCACAGCTTCCCCTCAATCGGCCGGAGATGAAGCGTGGTGCCTTCCAGCCCATTCGCCTCGATGTCGAGGATGGCCGCGAAGACTTGCTCGGCTTCCCGGCGCTCCAAGTCGTCGAGGTGCTTCTGCACCGGGCTCGCTCCTGCCGCCGTTCGGTAGAAGCGAACCCTCACTGCATCACGATAACCAGAATGTTATGCACGCGCAAGAGCAGGGAGTGGAGAGCAGGGATTGGAATGTGAGGCGCGCTACAGCGTCCGCAGCACACTCCCCTTGGGCATCGCGTCCACGACGTCGTTGAACGCCGCCTCGACCGCCCCCGAGTCGCGCCCCTCGATGGTGAGCTTCACCTGGTGGTCCGCCCCGCTCTCGAAGGTGGGGTAGCTCCCGATGGCGACGCGGGGATGCACCAGCGCCACGCGGTCGAGCGCGGCGGCGATCTCGGGCTCGGTGGCGTCGAGGTAGACCTGGCGCAGGAGAAACGGCCGCGACGTCAGGCGCGCGGCGACGACCTCGAACTGCCGGCGCATCAGGGCGGGCACGCCCGGCAGCAGCACCACCCGCTCCACGACCAGCGTCGGCAGCCGCGAGCTCTCGTGCGTGACGAGCTCGGTCCCCTCGACCACGTCCGCCATGCGCAGGCTCTCCGGCGGCGGCGAGTCGCCCAGGTAGCCCTTCACCAGGGCCACGAGCTCGGGGGCGCGCACCACCTTGCGCCCCAGCGCGGCGGCCACCGCGGCGATGGTCACGTCGTCGTGCGTCGGCCCCACGCCGCCGGTGGTGAAGACCCAGTCGCAGCGGCTCCGCAGGGTCTCGAGCCCCCAGACGATCTCGTCGAGCTGATCGCCGACCGTGAGGAGGCGCGGCACCTCGACCCCCAGCGAGCGCAGGCGGCCGAGCAGAAACGGCCCGTTCTCGTCGGCGACCTTGGCCGAGAGCACCTCGTTGCCGATCACCAGGATGCCGGCCGTCAGGTCCTTCGCAGTTTCCCGGGGGCTCACGGGGATCGAGCATACCCGCTACTCGGCCCGGTCTTCCACCCCGTACTCCTTGATCTTCTTGATCAGGGTCGTCCGGCTGATCCCCAGCTGGTCGGCGAGCTTGGTCTTGTTCCAGTGGGTCTGGATCAACCCCTGCTGGATCATGTCCTTCTCCAGCGACTGCACCGCCGTCTGCAGATTCCCGTTCGGCAGCGGGCCGCGCGGCAGGCTGCGGGGGTTCTCCATCGCCATGTTGGTCTGCGACAGGAGGTCGGGGCTGATGAGCTGCTTGTCGCCCGAGAGCACCACCAGCCGCTCGATCTCGTTCTCGAGCTCGCGGATGTTGCCCGGCCAGCGGTAGCTGTAGAAGCGGGCCAGCACCTCGGGCGCGAGCTGCTTCAGGGGCTTCGCGCTCTTCTCCGCGTGGGTGTGGAGGAAGTGGTCGCAGAGGATCGGGATGTCCTCGAGCCGCGTGCGGAGCGGCGGCACCTCGATGTTGAGCACGTTGAGCCGGTAGTAGAGATCCTCGCGGAACTCGCGGCGCGCGACCATCTCCTTCAGCGGCCGGTTGGTCGCGGCGATGATGCGCACGTCCACGTGGTCGGGCTTCACCGCCCCCACCGGCAGGAACGTGCCCTCCTGGAGCACGCGCAGGAGCTTCACCTGCATCGCGGCCGACATGTCGCCGACCTCGTCGAGGAAGAACGTGCCCCCGTTCGCGATCTTGAAGAGCCCCTGCTTGTCGCGGCTCGCGCCGGTGAACGACCCGCGGACGTGCCCGAAGAGCTCGCTCTCGAGGAGGTTGTCGTTGAGCGCGCTGCAGTTCTGGGCCACGAAGGGGCGGTCCTTGCGGCTGCCGTTGTAGTGCAGCGCGCGGGCGATGAGCTCCTTGCCGGTTCCGTTCTCGCCGGTGACGAGCACGGTGCTCTCGCTCTCCACGACCTTCTCCAGCAGCTGGAAGAGCTTCTGCATCGCGGGCGACTTGCCCACGATGTTCGCGAACTGGTAGCGGCCGCCGAGCTCACGCGAGAGCTGCGCGATGCGCGCCTCCTTCGACTCCACCTCCCGCGAGAACTCGACGATCTCCGCGACGGTGGTCTCGAGCAGGTCCTTGAAGTAGTCCATGTCGCGCGCCGAGAGGCTCGGCACGTCGGCGTAGGCGGTGTCGGGCTGCAGCACGGTGAGCCCCTCCCCCACCGCGTTGGCCTTGATGGTCTCGCTCCGCGCGGCCTTGGCGTCGCCCTGCAGGAACCCGCAGGCGAAGATCGCGCCGTGAAACTTGTCGTCCGAGCGCACCGGGCAGGCGATGACGTGGAAGCCCATGTGACACGAATCGACCACGACCGCCTTGTTGTCGGTGGTGGTCGCGAGATCCTTCACCGCCTTCTCGATCGACCGGTTGCAGAGGCCGAACCCCTCCTTGCAGCCCAGCGAGGCCTCGCAGAAGCGGGAGTGCGGCGGGATCACGACCCCCTTGCGGTGGTCCACGACGAAGCCGGTTGCGTCGGCGAAGGAGAGCTCGATCCGCCACCACTTGCGGATCTTCTCCTTCACTTTGCGGACGATGTGCAGGTCTTCGAAGCGAGAGGGATCGATCACGTTGAGGCCTTCCGGGGAGGTTCCCGTCCACTTGCTGGACGATAGAGCCTAACGCTGAACACCCTCACCGTGCAAGGGGAGGACAGCCCGAACGTGATTACAATGCTTTACGGTATTTTTCTGTCCCGAGTCTGAACGCTCGGGCGGGCCAGTTTGAATCGCCGGGTCACTTCCCGTTCTATAGCTTCCGCGACCGCGCCGATGCTCCCGGTGCCGTCCAGGACAGCGACCGGCCCCAGCTCCAGCCCTCCCGCCCCGGTGAGCGCCGCCTGGTAGCCCTTGGCCACCCGCTTCTGGATCGCCAGGTCCTCGAAGAGATCGGGGTGGCTGGATTCGGCGTGCCGCCGGCGCAGGGTCCCGTGGGGCGGCCCGGGCCGGACCCGGGGCTGGTGGGGCCGGGGCGCGCCGGCGGTGGTCTGCGCCCCGGGGGCCGCGGGGAGG
>VFSW01016095.1_pt1 | contig 10231 bp, 13 predicted proteins | sample 5358111 | NCBI WGS metagenome assembly VFSW01 (sample SAMN11554181, study PRJNA540505) | mine drainage metagenome | isolation source: sediment from site ElyBrook_90M | place: USA: Ely Copper Mine, Vershire, VT | collected 2017
GCCTTGGCCCGAAGATCGGCACCGGCCTTTTTCCGGAGATTTTTGGTGAAGCTGGCCAGATCGATGTAGTTGTCGTCATAGAACCGTGGGCTCCGTCGCCAGGCGCTCGCAATGAGCGCGGAGTCGGTCTCGATGGCAGCGAGAAGACATTCCGACAGGGCGTCGACCTTGGCCGTCATCTCTCCGATCCGGGCGACGTCGAGGGCGGACTGCGTGACCGTCTCGCCCTTCCCCTTGTAGGAGAGGAGGTAGCTTTTGACGACCCAGCGGGCGAGGGCGGCAGCGTCCTGGCGAGGCCTGGCGGTCAGACGGGTCAGGATCTCGGCATAGGGCCATCCGTCGAAAGGCTCCTCGATCTCCGAGCCGACGATGACGTTCACGGAATCCCGGGGCTGGTAAGCCACCTCGACCATGTTCATGAGGCAGGCGTCCATGCCGAGGAGGTCGATCTTCCGTCCCAGGAGCGCGCAGATCCCGGCAAGGACTACCCTCAGCTCGCGGTTGTCCAGGGCGTCGCCGCCGGAGGTGTCGTCATAGCAGATGCTGCGGTGTTCCTGCGGGAAGGTGTGACGGAAAAGGCGCCGGCGCGGTTTCGTCGCTGCGGGACCGGCCGCCCTGTTCTTGGCATCCTCCCACCATCCGCTGCCGTGGTTCCAGAGGATAAGGGCGCACCGATCGGCTGGGTAGTTGTCCACCGCCCATTTGACGAAATCATAGAGGATCTGCGGATCGCCGGTGTTGGTGTCGCCGAAACTTTCGATGCAGTCTTTCTTGAAGCCGCCGCCCGGGGTGATCCGGAAGCGGCGGGTTTTCTGGTCTTCGATCCTGTCTAGCTGGACCAGGATGTGGACATCTTTCGTGGATCCGGCCTTGGCCATCTCGGCAATGTCCCGGAGGGCCGCCCCGTCGAGGTTGTTGTCCCCGGCCATGTAAACCATGAAGGTCCATTTGGCCTGGCCGGTGGTTCGCTGATCTGCCCTGCCTCCCCTGTCTCCTCCTGCCTTCTCCATATGCGCCTCCTTTTTGAAAGCATGGTAAAAGCGGAGAAATGAAAAAGTCTAAGAGCAGGGAGGCTATAGACGCTATAGAGGCTATAGACAGAGAATATTATCTCACACACCGCAGTGCGGCATGGGAAGTTCAGCCAGAAGGCATTGATTTGCAGATGATTTTAAATTGACAGATTAGCCGATCTCATCTATTCTGGGGGCGAAATCAAACTGTTTCCTTGAGATATTCGGTGCGCAGAGTAGGGAACGGTTGTTGGAAGAGAGAAGGTGCCATATGTCGCTGACAGCTCAAAAACTGGATTATCCTTACATCACCTCGGAACCGGGCATCGCCGGAGGACGGCCGGTTATCGCGGGGACCAGGATCACCGTCAACTGCATTGCCGGGTATTACCAGCTCGGCATGAGCATCGACGAGATCCTTGACAGCCTCCGTCATCTGACCCCCTCCCAGGTCCATTCCGCCCTGGCCTATTACTTCGACCACCAGGAAGAGATCAACGTGGACCTTGAAGAGGCGGGCAACATCGAATACTGGAAGAGTCAGGTTCAGGCCCATCCCGCGCGGCAATAGCGTAACGGCGAGCGATGAAACTCAAACTGTTCCTTGACGAGGATATCCACACCGGCCTCTCCCACGCCTTACAGCAGCGGGGATATGATGTCGTTCACGCCCAGGATCTGAAGCGAAAAGGCAAATCGGACAGTGAACAGCTCGGCTTTGCCGTCCAGGAAGAGCGTTGCCTCGTCACCTTCAACGTTCGGGACTTCGTCCATCTCCATAACCAGTATGCAGGAGAAAATAGGGAGCACTGGGGAATCATCGTTTCCCGGCAGTTGCCCATCCGAGAAACGCTTCGGAGACTGCTTAAGAAGATCGGGTTGGCGACTCGGGAAGATTTCAGGAATCGGATCGAGTTTTTGTGAAGGATCGGATTAGGGTGACGGGCAAGAACGACGGCCAGAGATGTAACTAAAATGTAACCGCACTATCCGAAGCCAAACCCAGGAAACCCAACCCGATCCAAAATGCGCTTTCTAACCCCATAAGACATAAGCGGTTATTTATGATGGGAAATCGCCTATTTAGGGGTTACCGTCTTTTAATCCGTTGGTCACGGGTCCGATTCCCGTACGACCCACCAAACAAAATCAAGGGGTTACAGCCGTCACGGTTGTGACCCCTTTGCCTTTTTGGGGCTGTGGCCGGGCAAGAAGAAGCAGATCACCCCAAGTTGGACAAGTTATCGCAAAGCGCCCTCGAGGAAAACAAGGGGGGAAAGTCGAAACGCATTTGAGCTACTTTGCCTCTTTTGAATATCGCTCAGTTATTTTGATCTCGCAAACCCCGGCCAAACAAGACCTTTCTCATCAACAACCAGAAGCCCCTGGTCGCGAAGTCCGCTCATGTCCCGCTGTTTGGTCTTATCACCCAATTTGACATAGAGCGCCTCAAGCCAGGGTGCGCGACGCAGTTCGTCGATCTGAAACGGCTTGGCACGCTCCATCACTTGGGTCAGGATGGCGTATTGACGCAGATTGATCTCCTTTGTGTCTCGCATATGCTTGATCCGTGTTTCAAACAACAGGAGTCTCACAATGGCGTTTACCCGGTCATGGAGGCGATTAATGCTGGCCAGCATCCCGTCGAGATGAAACAGGGCAAAAGGGGTGTTCGGGTATGCCGTTTTCTTGTCTGCCTGTTTCCGGCAAAGATTGAAGAGCGTGAAATATTGGTCGATCCGCTCCATGTAGTAGCGAGCCATGGCGAAAGGGGCGTAGCGGAAGCCGGCGCTATGAAGCACCGTTGCTTCGAGCACTCGCCCGACCCGGCCATTGCCGTCCCAGAAGGGATGGATCAATTCAAAGTAGTAATGCATCAGCGGCGCGCGCAGCAGAGCCGGAATATCAGCGGTGGCGAGTTCATTATGCCAGGTGATCAGATGATCAAGTAAAAGCTCGATGTCGCCCCCATACTGCGGCGGCTTATAGCGTCCGCCATGGGCTGTATCGCCGACGTGCGTCACAATGTTTTTGGGGTTACTCCGTATCAAACCGGGCCGATTGTATTTGTGGGGAATGCCATCGGTAATGGCGGCATGGAGCTGCTTCATGAAATCGACCGACAGGCGCCAGTGAGGGTCTTGCGCTGATTTCTGAGCGATGTCATAGGCAGTCTTGATGTTGACGGCACGCCGCTGTTCTTCGGCCTGCACCTGCGCGGGGTCGAGATCGAGAGCCTCTCTCGTTTCTTCTTCGGTAAGCGTTCCCCCCTCGATGGTGTTGGTGCTGAAGATGCTACTGACAAGAACTTCCTGCTCCAGCCGGTTCGCCACCTGGGAAAGAGGAGAGCTCAAGAATCGCTCCTGCGCGTCGGCAACACGCTGCAGAAGCATTGCCGCCTCACGGTGATCCACGCCAACTCGAAAGGTAAACGGACCGTATCGTGAGGTTTCGACGCGCTTCTCGATATCCCCTGATAATAATTCAGCTCTCGGAATGTCCATAAGAATGTCCGGTAATATTATTTACTAACGCTATACAAATACAGCATAATGTACATTTATCAAGAAGAATTTGACTAAAATAATGTCCACACCCCTCACCCCAGATACAGCACCTCCGACAGATCCAGGAACCAATCGGGCCAGCCAGAGACGAACCGATCCATCACCAACAGAATCAGGGAGGTGATCATCGGAAGATCCTCCTTGCTGAGAATCAGGACGTTCGCCGGGTGAAGTTCAGCATGTACCCCATCTTGTGCCGCGTGGCGATCAGCGATTCCATTTCCCCCTCTTGGATCTCCACCCTGCCGGCGATTCCCTTCCGGATATCGTCGAGGAGTTTTCGTTTCTGGTCGGTGATCTGCCTCTCGTAGGGTTTGTTCGTTCCCTCGAAGTTTATCTCCCCAGGCCAGAGACAGGAAGAGCACCAGTTTGCGGCAATCCCCGTCCTTGGAGATGACGGCAAAACAACGCCCCTGGGCGTCGAAAAATCCAAGGCGCTTTGGGAACACCTGCGCAACAACGGATATATGGACGCCAAAGGAAAGGTTCAGGACTCTCTGAAGAAGGCGCTCAAGGATGGTACCCTGAAGGTGCCTGAGGTCTTTGCCGCCCAACTTCCGCAGATCAAGGACGTGCTGCGCAAGTTGTCTGGGAAACTTGAGATCAGGGATGCCGACGAACGGAAACAGGTGCGGACCCGTCAGGCGGTGCTGCACAGCGAAGAGTTCAAGGCCTTATGGAACCGGATCAAGCACAAGACCACCTACCGCGTGGCGTTCGACAATGAAAAACTGATAGACCAATGCATGAAGGCGATCAGGAACGCTCCGCCGATCGCCGCGACACGACTGCAATGGCGCAAGGCTGACCTTGCCATCGGCCGGGCGGGTGTAGAGGTCAATATGGCGCGGGAGTCCATGCCGGTGTATCTGGCCGAGCATGACATTGTTCTGCCCGATCTGCTTACAGACCTGCAGGACAAGACCCAACTCACCCGCCGCACTATCGCGCGTATTCTGATAAAGAGCGGAAGGCTGAATGACTTCAAGCGCAATCCCCAGCAGTTCATTGAGCTGGTCGGCGAGGGGATCAACCGCGCAAAACGATTGGCTATTGTCGACGGCATCAAATATCAGCGAATGGGCGATGATTACTATTATGCTCAGGAACTGTTCGAGCAGGAAGAATTGATGGGATACTTGAAGAACATGCTCACCGATACGCAGAAGTCGGTATTCGAGCATGTGGTGTACGATTCGGATACCGAGGCCAACTTTGCCGCGCAATTGGAGAACAACGAAGCGGTCAAGGTATACGCCAAGCTTCCCGGCTGGTTCAAAGTGCCGACACCGCTGGGAACGTATAATCCCGACTGGGCGGTTCTGGTGGAGATGAATGGAACCGAGCGTCTTTACTTCGTTGTCGAAACCAAAAGCAGCCTGTTTATCGACGACCTACGCGAACGGGAAAATGCGAAATTCACGTGCGGCCAAGCTCACTTCAAGACCCTGGAGAGTGGAGACAATCCCGCAAGATTCGTAAAAGCATCAACAGTGGAGGATTTGCTGATATCGTCATAAATCAGGAGTAATCAAGATTCTATTCATAAGGTATGGTTTCTCAAAATGAAACCAGAACCTTTTATTAACCTAAATCGGCGATTTCGCGAGTTCACTCCTGATGAAGATCCTGAGAAGGCAGCATTCGACAGCTATACCGCTTCTCGTACAGGCCATCACCCCGGAAGGGACCAAGCTGAAGCTCCGCCTCTATGGCATCGATGCGCCGGAAACCCCTAAAGGGAATAAACCGGGTGAGCCATTCGGCAACGCCTCCCGGGATTATCTTGCCGCCCTGGTCAGCCAGAGATCCGTCAGGGTGGAGATCCTCGATATCGACCGCTACCGGAGGATTGTCGCTATCCTCTGGATGGGGGGAGAGGGCGGAACAGGAAACCAAGGCTCAAGGGAGAGGGGTCTGGTCCCAGGGTAGCCGCTATGAGCGGCCCTCGCAGTTTAGGAAAAATGGGGGGTTAGTGTTTACGATTAGCAGATTCTACCTTACGATTACTTAACGATTCACCCAGGCCTTTGAGTCGGTAGCGAGTGGAACGACCGGAGCCCAACCTCTCAGCCAGCCCCATTTCAACCAGCTTTCCGAAATCGCCTGCTGTAATCGGGCGGGTGACACCAAATTCCGCTTCACATTGCCGACTCGTCAGCTCTTTGCCCTCGGCAAGCCACTGCATCATCCTCCGCTGCAGTTCATTCAACTGTGCCTCCACCGCCGGGGTGACCAGGAGCCGCTTCTCCGGCACCCTTAGGCGTTCGACATTTTCACCGGGCCCTTGGAAGGTGACATGGAAGTATCCCATGTCGGTCCCGAGAGTCGGCGGCTCCAGTCCGTGGTCGAGCATCTGGTCATGCATCCTGCGGAAACCGCTACCCCGTTCCTCGATGCGGTGGAAATAGGAAAGGCATTGAGCCAGGACCGGATTGCGGGAACAGGGCCGATACTTACCCTTCCGCAGGCTGGCAAGGGTGATCGGCTTGGGTGGAAGACCCGGGCTGGAGAGCACGACACGATCGGCGAAAACCTCGAGGAGGGTCTTGCGGCCGGCATCCTCGTACTGCCGATGGGCCACCGCGTTGACCAGTGCCTCGCGCAGGCCGTCGACGGGATATTCGTCAAGGCGCACCCGGTTGAGGCCGACGATGCGCATCGGGTGGCGCGTTTTGCGGTCGATGAAGGCGATGGCACGATCGATCGCCAACGGCATGGGTGAGCGGCTGCGACTCGAACGGGGAAGTGGCCTCGATGGTCTGTTCGGCGATCTGGTTTTCATCGCTGGTCGGCGAAATGCCGAGGGCGGGAAAAGAGGCAGGATGCCGATACACGCTCCCTCCGGCAAAGCGAGCCTTACCAACTCCCCGTACGTCGACTTGGAAAACGAGATCGTTTAGGGCGAGCCCCTCCAAGCTGATGGAATACGCGAAGCTCTGCAAGGTGGAAAAACTCGTCACCCCCTACCTGGAGGCGCTGCTCCCATGAGCGCCGCACCAACCCCTTTCTTCGATCCGATCGGATAGAATATCAGGCGGCAAGATGATTTTTTAGATGATGAAAAGAAAAAGAGGTATAATGATCCATATCTTGTAGTACGGAAGGTCGTATGTGCAGGGATCAAGGAGGGACCTATGAAGACCTATGAAAAAATTGAGATGAATCCGCAGATCATGTTCGGGAAGCCGGTCGTCAAGAACACGCGGATTACCGTGGAACAGATTCTCCGGAAGCTTTCTGGCGGGATGACCATCGAGGAGATCATCAAGGATCATCCCCATCTGACCCCGGAGGATATCTATTCCGCTCAGGCCTTTGCCGCCGATTATCTTGCCGACGAACAGATCGCTTTCGGATAACGGGTGAATTTGTGACCAGCCCGTATAAGCTTTATCTTCATGATCGCACGTCACCGAATGGTTTCATAGCCTCAGACAAGGGCCCTCCCCCTTATCCGGCGAGCCTGTTGACCCCCGCATAGACGAAGTAGCAGGCGAAGCAGGCCAGAAAGGACGCGCATGCGCCGATTAGTCCCCGGTAGACGCGGTCGGAGAGGAGGTGTCTGCCCTTGGACACGAGCACGGATACCGCGGAATACCAGGCAAAGTCGCCCGCGATGTGTCCGATAAAGAAGGCTGCCACCCCGGCAATGCCGAGGGCGCGGCAGCTCAACAGATAGCCGAGCCCGATGGTGGCCCACCAGATCGTCCAGTATGGATTTGACAGGCTCAGGATGATCCCGGCGGAGAGCAGAGGGCCGGAACGTTTTTGGCGTTCGTTCCAGTCGATCCGCAGGTCCGGCAGGGAGCGGAACATTCCCGCAGCCATAGCGAAGAGGATGACGGCGCCGGCCAAGGCGATGGCAGCGAAGACCGCATCGCTTTTGAGTAATGGGGCCAGTCCGAGAAGAAGGGCGATGACCATCAGGAGTTCAAGCATGCTGTGGCCCAGGATGAGCAACGGACCGGTCAGGCTGCCCCGCCTGGCGCTCTCGCTGATGGTGGCCGTCAGGAGAGGGCCCGGCATCATGGCGCCCGAGAAGGCGAGCAGAAAGGATGTCAAGAAGACCGTGCCCAATGCAGGCATGGAATTCCTCCGAAGTGCACTAAGAAAGGGCAGGGACGAGATAGTAGCCCCCCCCGGAGAAAAGCTGCCTTTCCCTGAGATAGTGCCATGGATGCCCCTCCATTCAATCAGTATTTCGCGACCCAGGCTGCAAACGCGTCCATGAACTTTATGAGGAATTCACGAGTCGTCTCATTTGCAATACGGCCGTCAGCATTGAATAGTTGCGCAGCACCCCCAATGTACGCCTCAGGCTGCTGCATTGCAGGGACATCTAAAAACACGAGTGTTTGCCTGAGATGATGATTTGCACCGAATCCACCGATTGCGCCGGGTGAAACGCTTATCACCGCACCGGGCTTTCCTCCCCAAACGCTTTGACCGTGCGGCCGTGATCCCACGTCGATGGCGTTCTTCAGCACGCCCGGAACTGACCGGTTGTATTCGGGTGTCACGAACAGGAACCCGTCAAACGACTTCACACGCTCCCTGAACGTGGTCCAAGCTGAAGGTGGTTTTCCCTCATCGTCATAGTCTTGGTCGTAGAGTGGAAGTCCGCCAATCTCGATGATTTCAAGCTTTACTGATTCAGGAGCAAGTGTCGTGAGCACGTTTGCCATCTTCCGATTGAAGGATTCTTTACGAAGGCTTCCTACAAAAACAGCAATTGTTTTTCTCATTCTTTCCTCCATCGAGTCCCCCTCCTCAATTGTGCCTGCGTCAACAGCGAATTTTATATTTATCCTGATTATCACAGAAGACAATGAGCGTTATATAGAATACGGGGAGGGAGCCGGCACCTCCAACCGTTTGGCGGAAATATTCCGTCGGTTACTTCAGCTCGTTCAGTGCCTTGATAATGTCCGGGCCCCCGACGAAGGTTTCCCTCTTAACGGCTTTGATGATGACACACGTCGGCGTCCGGTTGACACGATCCTCTGCGAGCATGGTGTTGAGCCGTTCGAAGACAGGCTTGGGATCAAAAGCCACATAGGATATCTTATTCCTCCGGAAGAGTTCCTCGATCTTTTTCGCCGTCAGGAAATCCTTTCCGGCTACCGCGTTGAAGAGGACGTTCCTCACGTGAAGTCCGTAATCGGCATCGTTTCTGCTTTTCAGGGCATAGAGGAAATACCGGGTATACAGAGCGGATTCCTCGTGCATGGGCAGATCCACCAGGGTCAACCGGATGATATTTCTCTTCAGCAGATCCTTCAGGATCGGCTCCAGGTAAGGCTCCAGCTGCCGGCAGGGAGGGCAGAAATAGTCCGAATACATCCTCACGTCAATCGCTCCCGAACCATAGGCCGGGAACGGCATCTTATCTCCCCGGGCAGAGGCATACCCTCCTGTCGCGAAAGCAGCGGCGGCAAGGGTAAACAGAACCGAAATCAGTATTCTCTTGCAATGCATACTGTGTCTCCTTTGTCTCTTTCATCTTACATCATTTTCTCGTTCCGTCAATAAACGCACCCGGGATGCAACGTATGTGGCCTCCACACGCCTTCGTTCCGGCCTTCTGGCGACTGCGGAGAATCGGATGCGGAACGGCATCGCTTGTATCGTTGCGCCGATCGCTTGCACCATGTTTTCCGGCTTGATCCTTCCTCGACTGGTTAAAGATTACTCACCACCTGCTCGGTAATGTTTATGAAACCTCTCCGGGTGGGAACGTTGAACCACAGCTCTTTCCTGTAGGATTTCATGATTGTCTCACCTCTCGTTCCTGAGGGCCGATTCTTAAACGACCCGGAGGCGATTGGCAAGCGTTTCTTTGATCCCGACAGGAAATGCCCTAATGGCTCAAGGAAAGTAACATGGCAAAGCTTCATAGTTTACGGGTTTGCCGTTCCGGCAATCGCCGATAACCGAAGCTACTTGTAGTTTATTCCTACCATTATCCGTCCGTTTAATTCTCATTGCCGCCACCCGGAAATAATGAGTAATTGATAGCATGATTGCGCGATCGGACCGTTAGATTATTTTGCAAGCCTTTCCGGTTCGCGTTGTGTTTCCGGATTTTTTGGGGAGGAATCGAGTTTTGTACCACCGGAGCCCGCAAATCCCTGATCTATGGCCGCTGGCCATTTACGTGATGGCGGTCGTGATCCTGACCGCTTCCATACTGGGGCTATCCTACATCCTCGGGGAAAGGCATACGGGAAGGACGACCGGCGAACCATACGAATCGGGCCTTTTGCCGACAGGTATGGCGTGGATGCGCTTCGACGTCAAATACTACCTGTTCGCCGTTTTTTTCGTTATTCTCGATCTGGAATCCATTTTCATTTTTGCCTGGGCCGTAGCGGTAAGGGAAGCAGGCTGGAGCGGCTATTGGGTCATCGCGGCCTTCATCGGAATCCTGCTGGCGGCCCTTTTCTACCTTTGGCGAACGGGCGCCCTCGACTGGGTGACCTCGCAAAAAAAGAAAAACAGCGCATAGAGGAGAAGATTCGTGATCCGGCCATTTCATTTGAGAAAGAATTTTTTGGGCTCTCCGGGGGGAAAGAGTGTCCCGGAAGGAGACCACATCGCCCGCAACATCCTTATGGCAAAGCTTCAGGATCTTGTGGCCTGGGGCCG
>VFSW01016096.1_pt1 | contig 10230 bp, 3 predicted proteins | sample 5358111 | NCBI WGS metagenome assembly VFSW01 (sample SAMN11554181, study PRJNA540505) | mine drainage metagenome | isolation source: sediment from site ElyBrook_90M | place: USA: Ely Copper Mine, Vershire, VT | collected 2017
GTATAATATATGAAAATATATTATAGGGCTTTTATCTCATTACTGGTATTATTTTGTACATCTAAGGCATACGCCTACACATATAATCAACTTATTTCGATGCTGAACAGCCCGGATACTTACACGAGAGGGATTGCGGCAGAGGCCCTTGGTGATATCGGCGCTCAGAGTGTCGGTCCAGTCCTCACCAATGCACTAAAAACGGATGAGTCTTCATACGTCAAGGCGCGAGCTGCAGAGGCATTGGGCAAATTGAACTATAAAAAAGCGATTCCCTCTCTTATTAATGCTCTGTTTGAGAGACGGGGATATCTAACACGTTATGCTGCATTATCTCTCGGTCAGTTAAAGGCAAAAGCAGCTGTGATGCCACTTGAGTGGGTTTTGAATGATAAAAAGGGAAATGATGACAACCAGAATGGTTTATCAGCGGACAATCGGCCATGGGTGGATTTTAATATAGAAGATAGATCCAGTGCTGCTGATGCTCTTGGTATGATAGGTGATCAGTCTGCAACAAATACTTTAATCAATAATTTACAGGATCCCAATTATACTATAAGGCTCCACTGTGTATTGGCATTGGGCTTATTGAAGTCTCCCGATTCATATAACGCTGTAAAAATAATGTTCAATGATACCAATCCCCGTGTTCAGGCCGCCGCAAGAATTGCCTTAAATTCGATACCTTCGCCAACACCGCAACAGACAAATTATTACAATAGCTTAAGAAGGTCCGACTATTCGAAGTATCGGGCTGCTATCACAAAACCCGTTTTTAACCTTAATAGGTAACAATATGAAACTTATAAAAATAAAATTAATTGGTATTATATTATTTATAATATTCATTGTCGGATGTAACGGATCAGGATGGCAGGCAATCAGTTACAGTGATCCGCCTTCATCCGGTGGACTTTCGGGTACTGGTTTAATCCTGAACCAGCAGGAATTGGATGTAAGAGGTTATGTGGCAGAACTCTATTTCAGCGATCCGATAGATATTCAAGGTCAAATCGATGGTAACTGGGTATCAGTTACGACCACCAATCTCGGATTACCGCAGATGAACCCCAATGCGCTCATCACTTTTACAAACAGCGACAATGCGGCCATTTCATTTACTGCAGCATGGGATCCCAATACGTTGACCGACGATGATTCAGCAGCACCTGCTTTAAAAATCTACGCACCATGTACGATACCGACAGGTACGTACAAAATAGCTTTCAATACATCGGGGGTGCGTAGACATAGTGATCAAGCAATGGATGGTAGTACCTACAGTGTGATATTCAAGGTTGTAAACCCAAACACAGACACTCAAAATCCTTATATAACATATACGTTCCCTCAGAACGGTTCCTCGCTTTTTAATCCGCACGGTACTTTAATTCTCCAATTCAGCAAACCATTAGGAAATCTTTTGGGATCATCAACACCAGATATGAACAATCTGTCGCTCTCTTCTCCGGACAATCAAAATCTTACTGCCAGCATAGCAAATGGTTTTAATATAGGAACGACGTACACAATAACAATTGTATCGAATACAGACAATGCCCTTATTGATTATATGCCCTACACTCAGGATGTCGATGGTAATCCTCTGACCGTGACAGACTATATTGGACCCCATGATTATGTATGGACATTCACGACTTCCGGCATAAGCATATCTGCATCGAGCCCTTCAGAATTAAACTATACGAATGCAAAGGCTGTCTTAAGTTTTTCAGGAAGTGCCCTTACTACGGTAACAGGTATAACCATAGGTGGTAATATACCGAATGGCGTAGCCACATACATATCGAGTGACGGTTCATTTACAACATCGAGTTTCAGATTATTTGACGGACAGGGATATACGGTATCCGTGTGCGCCACCATATCGTCCGGCTATGACGGCGGATGCGATACCATAGTGGTAAATGCATCCTCGGGCGCACCTGCAAGCCTTAATGCAACTGGAGGGAACAACTATATAACACTTCAATGGCAGGCAAGTACAGAGTCCAATGTATCCGGATATAATGTATACAGAGGTACTTCATCATTGGGTCCGTATCAGCAAATTGCGTCCTCTGTAAATTCTTTGGAATACAACGATGCTTCGGTAGTGACCAATACAACGTACTATTACGCGGTAACCACTGTTGATTCTGATGGCAATGAAAGTGGGTATTCCAACGAGGTGAATGCATATGCGGGTACGTGCGCATCGCCAACATACGTTTCAACCAACATAAACACAAACACTGCATGGAGACTATGCGGAAGTCCATATATTGTAACAAGTAACATTTATGTGTATGGAAATAATAGCAGTAACCCCGCGATACTTACGATAGACCCCGGAGTTGCTGTAGAATTCTCTTCGGGAACATCTTTACAAATAGGATATTCAACATCCCAGCCTGGAGGGTTAATGGCAATGGGTGAACCGGACCATTTGATTACTTTTACCGGCACTACCTCTGGGCAAATTTGGCAGGGTATTACTTTTTATTATGCAACTGCCAACAGTTTAATATCTAGTAGTATAGTATCAGGCAGTATTGGTGTAGGTCTAAATCTGATTTCTTCATCGGTTCCTATAACTGACAGCACAATCTTTGGGAACGGTGGATATGGCATTTCTCTGAGCACTAGCAGCCCCACGATAACAGATAGTGTGATAGAGAACGGGATTTATACTAACGACACTTCGTCCATAGCACAACTTAGTGATGATACTTTTATAAATTATAATTCTAATTATTATATGATTCAGCTACCCATGGAGAGCCTACTGAACGCAAGTGGGCTTGTATTTAGCGGAACAGATAGCAGCAGTTTCATTGGTTTTGTAGATAATAGTGCCCTTGTTTACGGGGGCGAACTTAAGAATCTTGGAATACCATATTATACATCAAACACAGCAGTTATATGCGGGGCGAGTGGTCTTGTGAACGTTACCGTGGACTATGGTGTGATATGGGAGTTTGGTTCCGGTTCCAGTTTGCAAATAGGCAATAGCGGTAATCACTGCGGAGAGTTCGCAGTCAATGGAGCTACATTTACTGGAAGTGGATGGCTCGGGATAAACTTTTATAACGCAACTTCCGCGAGTGTCTTCAACGGAACGGTGTATGGCATTAATGCGAATTATCACTATCAAGGTGCTCTGATTTTGAACTCATCGCCAATACAAATAACCGGTAGCACCATAATTGGGAATAGTAATTTCGGCATTGTTCTTAAAAGTAGCAACGCAACTATAACAAACAGTGTCATACAAAATGGAATAGCTGCTTATTATCCGTCGATACCGCAACTTACGAATGATACTTTTATAAATTATAATGGTATATACATGCTTGAGTTACCCATGGAAAGTCTTTTTAATGCAAGTGGGCTTGTATTTAGCGGAACAGATAGCAGCAGCTCTATTGTATTTGCATCTGAGAATACACTTGCCTACGGAGGAGAGCTTAAGGATTTAGGTGTGCCATATTCAGGAGGCGTCAATATATGCGGTACAAATGGACTAGTAACCGTTACCGTAGACCATGGTGTAGTCTGGGAAAATGCTAATTTAGTTGTAGGCAATCCTAATAATGGAGGGAGTCACTGCGGAGAGCTTGTAGTGAATGGAGTTACATTTACGGGAGGGAGTCAGATAAGGTTTTATTATGCCACTTCTGCAAGCGTATTTAGAGGTTCTATATATAGCACCGGCGGTTGGAACAACTATCCTTTGATGCTAAATTTTTCATCGATAGTAATAACTGGTAGTACAATAATAGCAACCCCCGGCTACAGCGGCTACAGTGTATATTTAAACAATAGTAGCCCCACAATAGCAGACAGCGCAATGCAAGGAGGTGTATATACAAATGACGCTTCATCAGTGCCTCAACTTAGTTATGATACTTTTATAAATTACAATGGATCAAATATGATTTTAGTACCAATGGAGAGTATGTTGAACGCAATTGGGCTTGTATTCAGCGGAACAGATAGCAGCAGCTACATTGGTTTCACAGGTAATAATAGCTCGCTTGCCTATGGAGGGGAATTAAAGAACTTTAGAGTGCCATATTTTACACCCTCAGGTCAATATAATACCATTTGTGGAGTAAATAATAGCCTTGTAACTGTAACATTGGATTATGGTGTAGTTTGGGAATTCGGGAGTAATAGCTTTTTGTTAGGCAGCTCTTTATACATAGGAAGCAGTGGCTATCATTGCGGGGAGCTTGTAGCGAACGGAGCAACGTTTACCGGAACCAATTGGAATGGAATAAGTTTTTCCAATGCAACATCTGCGAGTGTATTTAGTGGTACAATATATGGTGCTGTTGGTACAATATATGGTGGTGGTACAAATAACGGATTAACTCTTAATTCTTCATCTATCCTAATAACAAACAGCACAATAGCAGGCAACGGTGAGTATGGAATAAATCTTAACAGCAGTAACCCGACAATTTTCGGAAGTACAATAACAGGTAATGGCGGAAACGGAATAAATCTCAGTAGCAGCAGGCCTACGATAGAGAACAGCGTAATAGAGCATGGTGTTTACACAACTGACCTGTCTTCGATAGCGCAGTTAAGCAACGATAGGTTTGTAAACTACTACCCTTACTCTCCATCCACCCCATATATGATCCAGTTGCCCATGGAGTCGCTGCTCACGGCAACGAACCTTACATTTACAAATTTTAGTTCCACTAGTTACATAGGGTTCGTGAGTAATAACAGCACGCTTGCCTATGGAGGGGAATTAAAGAGCTTTGGAGTGCCATACTCTACGACTTCAAGCTATAACACGATTTGTGGTGGTAGCAATGGATTGGTAACCGTGACTGTAGACAACGGCGTGACATGGGAATTCGGGAATAATGATTATTTAACTGTAGGGAGTAGCACTTCACACTGTGGAGAGCTCGTAGCCAACGGAGCAACGTTTACCGGAACCAATTGGAATGGGATAAACTTTTATAACGCAACTTCAGCAAGCGCATTCAATGGCACGGTATCTGGGAGCAATGGGAATAGTAGTACCGGTGCACTACAACTTGTTTCATCCCCAATCGTTATCACCGGAAGCACAATAATCGGAAACAGCGGACATGGGATTTATCTGAGTAATAGCAGCAGACCTACGATAGAGAACAGCGTAATAGAGCATGGTGTTTACACGACTGACCTGTCTTCGATAGCGCAGTTAAGCAACGATAGGTTTGTAAACTACTACCCTTACTCTCCATCCACCCCATATATGATCCAGTTGCCCATGGAGTCGCTGCTCACGGCAACGAACCTTACATTTACAAATTTTAGTTCCACTAGTTACATAGGGTTCGTGAGTAATAACAGCACGCTTGCCTATGGAGGGGAATTAAAGAGCTTTGGAGTGCCATACTCTACGACTTCAAGCTATAACACGATTTGTGGTGGTAGCAATGGATTGGTAACCGTGACTGTAGACAACGGCGTGACATGGGAATTCGGGAATTATGATAGTTTGACGGTAGGCAGTAGCACTTCCCATTGCGGGGAGCTTGTAGCGAACGGTGCAACGTTTACCGGGGGTACCGGTACGGGATGGAACGGGATCACTTTTTATAAAGCATCGATGGCGAGTATGATTAAGAATAGCTTAATATACGGTGGCAACGGCTCTTCTGGTAATGGAAGTATTTATCTTTCCAGCTCTTCGATCCAGATTACTGGATCTACTATTCAAAATAGCCCTGGTAATGGAATATATTGTTATAACTCTACGCCGCTTTTATGGGGCAACACCATTAGTTTCAGTGCTAACTATGGAATATATTTAGGTAGTTGTTCTCCTATCATAGAATACAATACAATCGCATCTAACAAGTACGGTGTTTATGCGAGTTCATCGCCTTTGACACTGTATCACAACAACATCGTTTCTAATGTAACGCAGGTAACCAATTCTTATCCTTCTTACGCATATAATGTTGATGCAAGGTTTAACTGGTGGGGCTCTCATCTTACGCCTACCTCTATTTCGCAAGGGGTATCATTTAATCCATGGCTTGGTGAGCCTGTTGGCGGAGACTTCAGCGTAACTGATGTATTCATTTCATCCAATCCCTATGCTGTAAACTCTTTGAGTTCAACGAGTATATCCGTAAATCTTAATTTAAATGCAACATCGCAGCTTGTCATCATTCCTGCTAATGAAGATCCTTTGTCGGGTAATGCGATTAATGAGTTTACACAAACCGGCCAGAACTTTACCGTTAGCTGGAATGGCACTGACTTTTCCGGACAAACTGTAACTACAGGTGCATATTATTTCAGCATTACAAGCACAAGCGGTAGTTTGAGCGCTGTACCGATTATAGGAACTATCAATGTTGTCAGTAGTGCCCCTGTGGCATATATATCAAGTCCTTCTAATAACCAGGTATTTTCAACAAGTGCAGGCATACCTGTATCAGGCATAGCATATATGTATCCTACAAGTGGATTCTCATATACTCTTGAAGTGGGAGTCGGCGATGCACCACAAAGCTGGAATACCGTGTCTTTCGGGAGCAGTACTGTAGGAGGTTTACCTGCCACGTATGGATCTTTAGGTACCATAACTACAAGCAATTTTAAAAATGGAGGTATATATACAGTAAGGCTCACGGTTACAAATGGTGGAATAACTTCAAGATATATGCAAAGTATCCTTGTATTGTACACTTATGGATGGTCTGTTTATCCATGGCTGTTTTCACCCGAAAACAGTTCAGGTGCACCCAATACAACAGGCATTATTGCTTACTCTACAGTAGGAGGAGCTTCATTTACAATTGGTATAACTGATTCAGGCAATTCAGTTGTGAGGACCTTATCCGGCACAGCAGATGGAAGCGGCTTGATTACAGCGACATGGGATGGGAAAAATGCAACAGATTTAACAGATGTAACAGATGGCACATACGGAATTGGAGGAACAGCATATTATGCTGGTGTTAGCAGTACTGCTGTTACAAATGCTACCCAAACGACGGTAGACAATACTCCACCGGTAAGCAGCATATCTTATCCGACAAACGGACAGATAGTGGCCGGTACGGTAAATATTAGTGGTACAGCTGCAGATTCGGCATACCCAATATACTTCAAGAATTACTATGTAGAAGTAGGAAGCGGCAACAATCCCAATACCTATCAGATTATTTGTTCATCATCCACACCAGTGAGCAATGGGACTTTGTGTTCATGGAATGCAGCAAGTTATGCACTTGGAAATTACACATTGTTACTGTATGTTGCAGACGATGCAGGAAATACCTCGACAGCCACGACTTACGTGACAATGGGGAACCTTACAATCTCAAATGTTATGCGTAGTCCTGTTATGTTCAATCCTTCAACAGGCGGTTCTATCAATGTAAGTTTTACCATAAACTTGCCAGCCACAATAAGCTTAAATATGTATCCTGAGTCTACCGGTACTTCGGGCAGTCTGATAAGCACGGTTTCACAGACATTTACAAATCCCGGCACTTATTCCATTCCATGGAACGGTACAGATTTTAATGAATTACCAGTACAAGACGATGCGTATATTTACACACTCTCTGGCAGCGCATTGGCTGGTAGTTCACAGAGTTCATTTACAGCTTATAGTCCTACAACAACTACTTCTTTAGCGTACACTCTGAAAACATATAATTATTCACCATACATAGAATATCCTATAATTAATTATAATCCTTATCAAAATCAATATCCGTATTTCGTCATTACGCCAAATCCTACGACGAGTTCTGATGCAGGAAAAATATCTTTTCCAATATTGGGTTACCCTCCCGGTGGTTTACTACAACCGCTCACTTATTTAATGAACAATCAGCCGTTTAGCGCTCTATCGCCTTCATATGTAACGTACTGGGATGGGCGGGACAATATGGGTAATATAATTACGCCAGGTGCATATTATATGCAGTCTCCCTTAAATGATATCGCTGAAGTAACCATGAGGGCAAATTATGTTATAACCTTTGGCAGTAAACCGGAAATTACGGGTGTAACCCTTGCTCCACCGTATCCCCAAACAGATCCATATACTATAACACTATCATACAATCAATTTACACACCTTGAGTATTCATTGTCCATGGGAGCTTATGTGACAATAACGGCAACAGATTCCGGACAGCAGGATATCACAATAATAAACGGCCAGTATCAGCCGGCAGGTGTGAACATCGTGCCAATCAATTTCCTGAATGCATCGAATCCCGAGCAATTCACTATAAAGGATATAGGAGGGGCATACACACTATCAATTACGGCAGTTAACCCCGTCAACGGTGCTATAACTACCCGTCGTACAACGATAAATATTTCGCCATAAAAGGAGTGAAAGAATGAAAAGATTTCTATTTACGTTACTGTTTTCAGTTTGTTTTACTGCTTTTGCTTATGCAAACTCAAGCATTGCCTTTTTACGCTATTCCGAAGGCTATTGGCAGGTATGGATGATGAACGCGGATGGCAGTTCGCAAAAACAGGTCACGTTTTCTAAAACAGATAAAAGAGACTTTTCATGGTTCAAGGATAACAAAAGATTGCTTGTCAGCGATAATTTTGACGGTATCTATAAAGTTGATATTTCTACCGGTAAGGAACAAACAGTAAAAATAAAATTACCAAAGATAAAAGCATACATAAGAGACTTTCAACTATCGCCTGACGATAAAGAGGTTACATTTGTCGCAGATAGGGGAACAGTAAGTAATGGAGAGATCTGGGTTGCAAGCCTTGACGGCAAATACAGTAAGATGATTTATAAAAGCCATGATTTCCTGACCCATCCTGTCTGGACATACGATGGCAACAACATCGTTTTTAGGGTTGTGCCGTATAATAACAATGGCGAGGAATTGGGTCATAATATCTGGATAATGAAGAAAGATGGCACAGATGTCAGGCTTATCATGAAGGATTATCCATCCCATTCAGATCAGGTGTGCTCAAAACTGAACAAAATAGTCTTTTCGTCTGTAAGAGAGGGCAAAAATTACGAGATATGGCTGGTGGATATGGACGACAAACACCTCCAAAAGATTACAAAAAATATGGGGAATACTGCAGACCCTACGTGGTCGCCTGATGGGCACTATATAGCATTTGTATCCGATAAAACAGGCAAAGAGCAGATATGGGTTATGAAAGATAACGGCACAGAATTGAAACAGTTGACGAACAGCCAGCAAGAAGCAAGACATCCGGTATGGAGCTATGAATACTAATAAACGTTTTTTAAAAGTCTTTTGTTTCACAACTGTACAGGTTTTTTTGGTTTTAAGCCTGTTGTCCTGTTCGCACAAACGTATACCGCTTACCATTACGAGAGTATCCACGAATGCAGTGTCATTCGATGCAAGCAAGGCAGAAAAACTATCCATATCTTACAGTATCTCAAAACCTGCACGCATATGGGTAAACATATATGATGCGAGAAACAGGCTTATAAGATCTGTACTAAAAGGGGTTAAAGAGCAGTCTGGCACCCATACGGTCGTGTGGAATGGCAAGGATGAGCAAGGGATATCAGTACCGGATGGTGCATATACTTATGCAGTTAAGGCAACAGATGAAAATGAAACTGTATTCTGGGACATGGCAGATCTCACTGGTGGCGAAACTGTTACACCTTTATTTTTTAAGATAGATGAAAAGACAGGTGATATAATTTATGATCTTAGAAAATCTGCAATGATCCGGATAAGTCTCGGTGTAAGTTTATTAAAAGATCATGCCCAGATACTTCTCAGAACATTTGATAATTGGGTCCCAAGGACCGCAGGGCTACATATAGAACACTGGGATGGTTGGGATAAAGAACATCAAATATATTTTCTTCATGCCAGAAATTTCAGAAGTGCTTTAGCAGGGTATTATTTGCCAGATAACTCAATTATAGTAACTGGCACGAACGCGTTAACGGCTGAGGTATATTTCAGAAGTGCATGGGAAAATGCCCAGCCATTGCGGCCCATATTAAAGATAACCCGCAAGATCGATATGCATGCCGCTATGGACAGACTAAACGATTTCAGCCCTGAAATTGATATTGATTTCCCGCATAATATAAAATTTGAGGATAATATGCCGATTATAAATGCCAATACTCCTCTCCATATCGGATTAAACCCTGAAGATCAAACTTATATAAAAGGAAGAATAGAAATGCATATACTG
>VFSW01016098.1_pt1 | contig 10230 bp, 9 predicted proteins | sample 5358111 | NCBI WGS metagenome assembly VFSW01 (sample SAMN11554181, study PRJNA540505) | mine drainage metagenome | isolation source: sediment from site ElyBrook_90M | place: USA: Ely Copper Mine, Vershire, VT | collected 2017
TTGTCATCCCGAGCGTACCTTTGTCATCCCGAGCGTAGCGTAGCGAAGCGATGTCGAGGGACGAGGGACGAGGGAGCGCATCGAACATGTAGTCGCGCCTAACTTGTCTTTAATCGTGCGCGTTTCGGAATGATTGTGCGATAATGCGCCGGTATGAACGGTGCTCCAATGATCATTCAGGGCGGCATGGGTGTCGGTATTTCGAGTTGGCAACTCGCCGGGGCCGTATCGGGCCTGGGCCAACTCGGCGTCGTATCGGGCGTAGCGCTCGATCAAATCCTCGCGCGGCGCCTGCAAGACGGCGATCCGGGCGGACACATCAGGCGGGTCTTCGAGCGGTTCCCATTTCAACATATGGTCGAGCGCATCTGGAAGACCCATTACATCCCCGGCGGTAGAGCGGAGAACCAGCCCTACAAAACGCTACCGACGTGGAACAAGCAAACCCGTCGTGCGACCGAGATCCTCGCGATGGTCGCGAATTTCGTTGAAGTGTTTCTCGCACGCGAAGGCCACGAGAATCCCGTCGGCATCAACTATCTGGAAAAGATCCAGTTTCCGCATCTGGCGTCGATTTACGGCGCGCTGCTTGCGGGCATCGACTGGATTCTCATGGGCGCGGGGATCCCGCTGAAGATTCCCGATGCGATCGATCGTTTCATCAATCACGAACCCGCAACGTATCCGTTGGCCGTGACCGGAGCCCAAGAGGGCGAGGACCCGACGCTGCGCTTCGATCCGCGCGCCTTCGCGGAATGCGAGCTCCCGCCGCTCAAGCGCCCGAAATTCATGGCGATCGTGGCATCCAATACGCTCGCGACGACGCTCGTAAAAAAGACCGGCGGACGGGTCGACGGCTTCGTGATCGAAGGACCGAGTGCGGGCGGGCATAATGCGCCGCCGCGCGGCAAACTCGCGCTCGATGAAAGCGGCGATATCGTCTACGGCGATCGCGACCGGGTGGATCTCGAAAAAATCCGAGCGCTCGGCGTACCGTTTTGGCTGGCCGGCGGATATGGTTCGCCCGAGAGATTGCGCGAGGCACTCGCGCAAGGCGCGCAAGGCGTACAGATCGGAACCGCCTTTGCGTTTTGCGTCGAATCCGGATTGCGCGACGATTACAAGCGCGCGTTGCTCGATAAAGTCATTGCGCAGGAAGCCCGCGTCTCTACCGATCCGCAGGCGTCGCCGACCGGTTTTCCGTTCAAGGTCGCGCAACTCAAAGGAACGCTTTCGCAAGACGAGACCTTCAACGAGCGCAAACGCCTGTGCGATCTCGGGTACCTGCGTGAGGTCTACCGCACGCCCTCGGGTGCCCTCGGCTATCGCTGTCCGGCCGAACCCGTGGAGGCGTATGTTGCGAAAGGCGGAGATATCGAAAAAACCATCGGATGCAAATGCATGTGCAACGCGCTGCTTTCGACTGCGGGCTTGCCGCAAACGCGCAAGGATGGAAGTCTCGATGCGGGCATCGTGACGTCCGGAGACGACCTTACGGAAATCGCGCGATTCCTACCGCCCGGTCAATGCACCTATACCGCAGCCGACGTCATTTCCACGATGACCGGCGCAAACGAAAGAGTGTGATGCCACTTTTAGACGGGAAAACCGCGCTGATTACGGGCGTTGCGAATCGCTGGTCGATTGCAACGGGCATCGCGCGCGCCTTACACGCCCACGGCGCGCGGCTGTGCTTTACCTACCAATGCGAACGCGTTCGGGACGAAGTTGAAAAACTGGCCGCCGAGCTTGGGGGAGCGCACGTGTATCCGTGCGACGTGAGCAACGACGAAGCCGTGCTGGCTTTGGCGACGGCGGTCCGGCGCGATTACGGCAGCCTCGATGCGCTGATCCATTCGATTGCCTATACGCGTAAAGAAGATCTGCAAGGTAAGGTCTACACGACCTCCCGCGATGGCTTTGCGCTCGCACTTGACGTTTCGTCGTACTCGCTCATCGCGCTATCGAATGCCTTCGTCGACGTACTCAACGACGGCGCGAGCATCGTGGCGATGACGTATTTCGGATCGACCGCGATCGTGCCGAATTACAACTTGGCAGGCATCGCGAAGGCGGCGCTCGAGGCCATCGTGCGCTATCTCGCCTACGATCTTGGTCCGCGCGGCATTCGCGTCAATGCGATTTCGGCCGGACCGATCTCGACCGCGAGTTCGCGCCAAGTTCACGGCCTTAAACACATTCTCGATATGGTGGAGGCGGCATCGCCGCTGCGCCGCAACGTGACGCCCGAAGACGTGGGCAAGACGGCCGTGTATCTCGTCTCCGATCTCTCGCGCGCGATAACCGCCGACGTCCATTTCGTCGACTCCGGGTATCATGCCGTCGGCGTCTATCGCGGGGCCGATCCCTCAACAAGCTCGGGATGACGTCGAGGAGCGACCGCCGACACCGTCAATGTGCGGGAAACGCTAGAGACTTTCTAATGTAGTTTGTCATCCTGAGCGTAGCGAGCGAAGCGAGCGCAGTCGAAGGACGGCGATTCCCTTGGTTTGCGCCGACCTACCAGCCGTTACCCCGCCGCTACCACGCGCGTTTGGTGCGCGGCCGGAACGTTCGGATATTCACCGGTAAGACAGCCCAAACACATTTCGCCGCGTTTGCGGCCGGTCGCGAGCACGAGTCCGTCCAGGCTCAAATAGCCGAGCGAATCGGCGCCGGTCTTCTCGCGAATCTGATCGACCGTATAATTCGCCGCAATCAGCTCGTCGTACGTCGCCATGTCGACGCCGAGGTAGCACGGATGTTTGATCGGCGGTGAGGTGATACGCAAATGCACTTCGGTCGCGCCCGCGTCGCGCAGCAAACTCACGATGCGCGGCGTCGTGGTTCCGCGCACGATCGAGTCGTCGCCCACGACCACGCGCGGGCCTTTGAGATTTTCGACCACGGGATTGAACTTCAAGCGCACGCCGCGCGCGCGCATCGCTTGGGCGGGGCTGATGAACGCGCGTCCGATATAGCGGTTCTTGATGAGGCCTTCGATGTACGGCAGGCCGCTCTCGGCCGCATAGCCGATGCCGCCCGGCACGGCCGAGTCGGGAATCGCCATCACCACGTCGGCTTCGACGGGATGCTCTTTCGCAAGCGCGCGTCCCATCGCGTAGCGCGCCATGTAAATCGAGCGTCCGTCGAGCTGCGAGTCGGGGCGCGCGAAATAGATATATTCGAACATGCACAGCGCCGGTTGCGCGCTCTCGTTCTTGGTGCGCACCGATTCCAGGCCTTCGGCCGAGATGCGCAAGATCTCACCCGGTTCGATGTCGCGCAGGTAACGCGCGCCGATCGTCGGCAACGCGCACGATTCCGACGCCACGACGTAGCCGCCGCCGTCGGTCAACTCGCCCAAACAGAGCGGCCGCACGCCCCACGGATCGCGAAACGCAAAGAGTTCGTCCTTGGTGCACAGCACCACCGAATAGGCGCCGCGTGCGACCTCGAGCACGCGCTTGATGCGTTCGATCATCGGACCGTCGGCCTCGACGATCGTCTTGGCCATCACTTCGGAGTCGGAGCTCGCCTGCAGCGTCGTCGTCGGCGAGAGCGATTCGCGCAGCTCGTCGGTATTGGTGAGGTTCCCGTTATGGGCGAAGGCGAAGTCGCCGATCTCGGTCGATTCGAGCAGGGGCTGCGCGTTCACGACCATCGACGACCCGGTCGTCGAGTAGCGCGTGTGACCGCAGGCGATAAAACCGGAGAGCTGCCCAAGCAGCTCTTCATCGAAAATGGCCCCGATCAGGCCCATGTCTTTGTGCGAGCGGATCGTGCCGCCGTCGCCCGCGGCAATGCCCGCCGACTCTTGGCCGCGATGCTGAAGGGCGTATAGCCCGAAATACGCCAGGCGAGCTGCATCTCGTCCCGGCGAGTAGATTCACGTAATCCCGCACATGATGGTTCTGCCTATCTTACCAGGATTATGGGCGCAGCGGCGTCACGATTTAGTCGTTCGATCGGCGTCTACCGCCAAATATTTGCAGGACCGACAAGACGAGGTTGATCGCGGCAAGTTAGCCGGAGACGGCCATCTGAACCGGCGTCAGGCCGGCGCCCCCCGCCCGCAAGCGAGCGAAATCGATCAGCACCAGGCCGCTAAAGATAACCAGCGTCGCCCACGAGTAGAACGTCGGCGAGACGAAATGCACGAAGATCGACACGATGCCCACGAGCACGAGCGCGATGAGCGCGCCGAAAATGATGCCCGAGAATCGCCGCATGTCCAAGCCCGTCGCGTACACGATCGCCCCAAGCGCAAACATGCCGAGACCCGTCGTCAGTGCCGCATTGAAGACGACCTCGCCGCCCGCCATATGGCTGTACATCGTCACGATCGGCGCGATGAAGATGCCTTCGAGAAACGTGAACGCGTAAAACAACAGCAACGAGAGCGCCGGGCTATTGCGCGTGAAATTGATGGCGAAAATCAGAATGAACCCGCCGATGAATCCGACCCAACTCAGCGAGGTATTCGGAAAGAGATACACGGCAAGCGCCGTGATGCACATGCCAAGCGCCGTGATCCCGAGCACTTGGGCGAGCATCGACTGCGTGGTATACGTCGAGGTGGCGCCCATCGGCGCCGGCTGAAAACGGTAGGCCATACTAGTGCTTAGGAACCTCCCTGTGAAGCGAAAGTTACTTCCGCGGAAGCCGACCCCGGCCTTGCCATACGAACATATGTTCGCTATGATGTGGCCATGCGCGGGGTCGAGGTGGTCGAGCAGCATGCCAAGAGCATCATCAACGCGGTGCCGGGCATGCCGTTCAAATGGTCGATCAACCCGTACCGGGGGTGCTACCACCAGTGCCGCTTCTGCTATGCGCGCCGCACCCACACCTACCTCGAAAACGACGGGGTGGCCGCCTGGGGGAGCAAGATTTACGTCAAGGTCAACGCAGCCGCCGTCGTGCGCACCGAAGTCTCGGCGCGTAAATGGACGCACGAACAGGTCGCGATCGGCACGGCGACCGACCCCTATCAGCCCCTCGAAGGCTCGTACCGCATCACGCGCGGCATCCTCGAAGCCCTGCGCGACTACGATACGCCTGCCGGCATTATCACCCGTTCGCCCCTCGTCGTGCGCGATATCGACGTCCTCTCGCAGTTGGCGCGCGGTCCCGGGGTCGGCGTTTCGATCAGCATCGCCACGCTCGATGAAGCGCTCGCGCGCGACATCGAACCGACCGTGGCGCCGCCTCGCCAGCGCTTGCGCGCCGTTCGGATGCTCGCCGACGCCGGCATTCGCGTATCGGTCGCGCTCGCGCCGATCATTCCCATGATCACCGACTCGGCCGAATCGATCGAAGCCGTGGTGCGCGCCGCACGCGAAGCCGGCGCCGAGCGCGTCTGGCACAACACGCTCAACCTCCACGACGCCTCGCGCGACAGCTTCTTCGCCTATCTGCGCGAATCGCGCCCCGAGTTAATCGCGGACTACGCACGGCTCTATCGCAGCAAGTACGCGCCAAGTGAGGTCGAGCGCAGCATCGACGCGCACGTAGCGAGCGTCCTGCGCACCGCTCCGCGCCGGAGCGTACGCACCATCCCGGCGCGCGCCCCAGCGCAGATCAGCCTCCTGTAATCCTAACGGCGGTGGAGGCGCCTATTTGACGTTCACGGTGAAGACGACCGGCGCGACGCCCATCGTCGGCATGTGATCGTTGTTTGCGAGCTGCACGACGATCTTTGCAGGGCCGGCATGCCAGCTCGACAGATCGATCGGGATCGTCTTGGTGCAGGGCATGCCGATCATGCTGGGCATGCTCATGCTCATCAGCGGCTTCATCTGATCCATCGTCATGTGCGAGCGCATCATGAAATCCTTAGCCATCGTCATGCCGTCGGGCGTGCTCATCATCGCGAGCATCGGCGTCGCCGCAGCGGCGCTGCTTTCTCCCGCCTGCTGCACGAACACGTGGATGTGCCCCCACCCGGCAACGTCGGGTTTGCCTTCGAGATCGCACGAGAGATCGAAATCGTTGACGGCAAGCACGAGGTTGAATTTCCGTCCGACGGTCGCGCCGTTCTTGGGCGAAACGAGTTGCACGCTCGCTTTTCCGCCGGTCTTTGGCGCAGGCAGAGCTCTCGGCGCGCTCGGCGCATAATCGAACGCGACGCTCGTAGGAAGGCTGTTCATCGCGTGCGCGTCGTTGGCGAGCACCACCGTCAGCATATGCTTGCCGGGTTTGAGACCTTGGCCGGAAATGGCGAACGTGTTGCTACACGCAACGCTCGTCAGGTTTGCCATCGACATTCCGTCGACCATGGCGTGAATGTGGCCCTCGCCCATCGGCGCGGTCGTTTTACCCGCGTTCGCACATTCGAGATGGAAATTCTTCACCGCAACCGTGACGGGGATCGTCGCAGACGTAACCTTCGCGCCCATTGCGGGCGAGACGATCGAAACGGAAGGGGGCGCCATCATCCCGGCGATGGCGGGAACGCTCGCGACTGCGCTCGCGACTGCGCTCGCGAGCATGCCGCCCGCTGCGAGCAAGGCGTACATTCGAAGATGCTTCATTGATTTCTCCTGTGGAATGAAGTAGAACGACTCCAGCATATCCACGGAGAGAGAGCGCGGCAGTAAGCCCGCTCACACGGATGAGCGTTTGTTGAAAACCTTGCCGAGCATGCGATCCAAAACGCCCGGCTCGAGCCGGTCGGGCCTCACGACGAAGCAGCGGTCCTCGTCGACGCGCAAGGCTCCCGCCAGCTGCAGCTTACCCATCTCCACGGTGCACGTTTCGCGCGAGGTGCCGACGAGTTGCGCGAGTTCCTGATGCGAGAGGCGTACGCTGATGCGCGTCTCGCCGTCGCCCACCGGATCGCCGTGTTCGCGCGCGAGATGTCGCAGCGCCGCCATCAACCGCAACCGCACGGAGCCGTAGGTCAATCCCGCGATGCGCGTTTCCGTTTCTTGCCGCCGGCGCGCCATCTCGGTCGCCACCATCATCGTCAACTGCGGCCGGTTGCCCATCAACCGGGCAAAATCCTCAACGGACGCCGCGCAGATGTGCGCGTCGTCCAGCGCTTCCGCAAACGTCTGCCGGTGAGACTCCGCAAACAATGCCAGTTCGCCGAAGACGTCGCCCGGGCCAAGAATGGCAAGGGTGAGTTCCTTGCCGTCTTCCGTAGCGCGATAAAGCCGAACGTGCCCCGTTTTCAGCAAGTAAATAGCGTCGCCCAAGTCGCCTTCCGAAAAGACGATCTCCTTGGGTTTGTAGTCGTGCTCGTGAAAGAGGTGCGCGTACTTCTCGATCTCGTCGCGGGGAACGCCGTGGAAGACGCGGCTCCGCTCGAGATACCAGACCTTATTGGGCACAGGTGGCCTCTTCCCGAGCACTTGCGAAAGCACCCGTTGCAGCCGCTCGACGCTCGGCGTGCCGGTGAGGCGAAGGCCTCCGGGCAGAAGCAACGTCGGAGTGACCGGGATGCGGGCACCGTCTCGTTCGGCCTCAGACTGATCCCGAATCGAGAGACGCAACGCTGCGAACGCGCGCAAAGCCTCTTGCACCCGAGCGATCGCAATCGGCGAGAACACGCAGTCCTCACGCACGTACAAGACGATCGTACCAGGCGCCGCGTTCATACGCGCTTCACGAGCGCGCGAAGTGTTTGCGCAAGACGGCATCGACGTCGCGATCGGCTTCGAGATCGCGACGGGTAAGCACCAAAATGTGCCGGGAGCGTTGCCGGCACGGGCCCGCGCGTAGCTCGGCCTCCATCGAGGTCAGCTCGCAGGGGCCGTAGGCGTCGCCGATCACTTTGTCGAGGGACGCTGCCGCCAACTGATTGGCGTCCATGAGCGTGGTGATGACGAGCGGCAGATCCGGTTGCGCGTCGCGAAATCGGTCGAGCATCTCGGGAAGCGACGCTCCAACGTCGGAACTCGCCGCAGCGGAAACGATCGCGCCGCTGACGACGCCGCGTTGTAACCCTTGGATTTCCGTTGCGGAGTTCACGACGCGCGCGGCGAAGCCGTTCCTTTGCAGCGCGGCAGTCACGCTGCTTCGAAGCAGCGCGTGCGGCCTCGCCAAAACGATGTCCACTGACTTATTCCTCTCTCGATGCGCAAGCATCGCTTTTGAGCGCATGCAGCCGCGTGATCATGGCAACCGTAAACGGCACGGCGAAATACATGCCGTCGCGCAAGAGCGGCCGGGCCGCCAGTTCGGCGTTGCCGAGAAGCAGCGTCGTCCCAACCACCGTGGAGACGATCGCCGCAACCAAGGTGTGGCGATACCACGCGTTCATAGCAGGCCTCCGTGTAAAGCGTTAGGGTCATTGTCGGGGATCCCGGCCCGCCGCGCAGTAAGTCGGCTTACATTCGGGCCGCGTTGCGACCAAACTCTCCCGGGAAGTGTTGCTCCTAGGGTATTCTCCTAAGGAGAAGGATGGCGAACATGATGACGGCGACGACACGCGATCCGGTCTGCTCGATGACCGTCGATCCAAACGATTCCGAACACGCGGAGTTCGAAGGAACGACGTACTATTTTTGTTGCGATGGCTGCCGGGCGAAATTTGTCGCCGACCCGCGCCGTTATTTGGCCCCGCCCGAAACCGCCGCCCCGGCGGCGCCCATCCCGGGCGCCATCTATACGTGCCCGATGCATCCACAGATCCGCCAAAACGGACCGGGATCGTGCCCGATCTGCGGAATGGCGCTCGAACCGCTCGTCGTCAGCGCCGAAGCACCCGCCAACGAAGAGCTCATCGATATGACGCGCCGGCTCTGGATCGGCGTCGCGCTTGCGCTTCCCGTTTTGGTCATCGAGATGGGCAAATTCTTGCCGCCGCACGTCGCAGGGTGGATCGAGTTCGTTCTTTCGACGCCGGTCGTACTGTGGGCGGGTTGGCCGTTCTTCGAGCGCGCGTGGGCGTCGATCCTCAATCGCAGTCTGAACATGTTTACGCTGATCGCCATCGGAACGGGCGCGGCATATCTCTACAGCGCGGTAGCGACGCTCGCGCCGGGCCTTTTCCCCGCAGGCTTCAGAAGCATGGATGGAAGCGTTGCCGTCTACTTCGAAGCCGCCGCAGTGATCACGGTGTTGGTCCTGTTGGGCCAAGTCCTCGAACTGCGCGCGCGCGAGCAAACGGGCGGTGCGATTCGCGCGCTGCTCAAGTTGGCGCCAAAGACCGCGCGACGCATCGCGGCAAACGGCGACGACGAAGAGATTTCGCTCGCCGACGTGCACGTTGGCGATCGTTTGCGCGTGCGGCCGGGCGACGGCGTGCCGGTCGACGGCGTCGTCCTCGATGGCACGAGCGCGGTCGACGAATCGATGGTTACCGGCGAATCGATGCCCGTGGCAAAAGCCGCGGGCGACGCGCTCATCGGCGGCACCGTCAACGGCACGGGATCGCTCGTCATGCGCGCCGAGAAAGTCGGCGCCGATACGATGCTCTCGCAGATCGTCGCAATGGTCGCCGATGCCCAACGCAGTCGCGCGCCGATTCAACGCGTCGCCGACATCGTGGCCGGATACTTCGTTCCGGCCGTGCTCTTGGTCGCGATCGTCGCCTTCGTCGCGTGGGCCGTGTGGGGACCGCCGCCCGCACTCGCGTACGCGCTCATCGCGGCCGTCTCGGTGCTCATCATCGCGTGTCCGTGCGCGCTCGGACTTGCAACGCCGATGAGCATCGGCGTTGCCGTCGGCAAAGGCGCAAGCGCCGGCGTGCTCATCAAGTCGGCCGAGGCGCTCGAACGCATGGAACGCGTGAACGTTCTTCTCGTCGATAAAACCGGAACGCTGACCGAAGGGCGTCCAAAAGTTACAGCCGTCATACCGGCGGGCGACATGACGGAAGCCGAGATCCTGCGTCTTGCCGCAAGCCTCGAACGCCGCAGCGAACATCCCCTCGCAGCCGCAGTGATTGCCGCGGCAAAAGAGCGCGGCATCGATGTTTCCGAGCCGTCCAATTTTGCTTCGGTCACCGGCAAGGGCGTTACGGGCGAGATCGGCGGCCGCCGCGCGACGCTCGGCAACGAAACGCTCGTCGAAAATACCGGCGCGAACGATGCCGGTCTCGCGCAAAAAGCCGAAGCGTTGCGCGCCGAGGGAGCGACCGCGCTCTTTCTTGCAGTCGACGGCAAGCTCGCGGGCGTCATCGCCATTGCCGACCCCATCAAAGCGACGACCCCCGAAGCGCTCGAACGCCTGCGCGCCGACGGTATTCGCGTCGTTATGCTCACCGGCGATCACAGCACG
>VFSW01016099.1_pt1 | contig 10229 bp, 6 predicted proteins | sample 5358111 | NCBI WGS metagenome assembly VFSW01 (sample SAMN11554181, study PRJNA540505) | mine drainage metagenome | isolation source: sediment from site ElyBrook_90M | place: USA: Ely Copper Mine, Vershire, VT | collected 2017
TTCCGCGACTGAAGAAACGCCACCAGCTCTTCCAGCTCCTCGGGCTTCAAGATCGCCGCGAACCCCGGCATGTTGCGGCCGCCGTTCGAGATGCGGATGACGATCTCGTCGTGCGTCAGAAGATCGCCGATCCGCGACAGGTTCGGCCCGCGCCGCCCGCCATGCCCCTCGATGAGGTGGCAGTTGATGCATCCCTTGTCGTGAAAGAGAACCGCCCCGGCGGCGACGGGACCGGTGGTCGTACCGACGATCTCCGCGGACAGCGGCTCCGCCTTGAAGTTCGGCGACCAGTCCGACTTGGCCCCGACGATCCAGAGCGATCCGATCATGAGCACGGTCACCACGACCATCGCGACCGCCCACGGACGCCGCCGCGCGCTTCGCTCGCCGCGGTTCGAGAGAAACGGCGCCGAGAACAGCAGGCCCCCCACGAGCAGCGGGGCGCCCAGGATGAGCGCGGTCTCCAGGTTCGCCGGCATCAGGGAGAGCACGGCGAAGTACCAGAGCAGGTACCAGTCGGGCCGCGGCGAGGCGTCGGTCAGGCTGGGATCCGGCGGCTTGTCGAGCGCCGGCGGACCGAGCATCGCGGCGAGCAGGATGATCCCGCCGACCACCAGCACCCCGAAGACCACGTCGCGCCACGCCGCGTCGGGCCAGAACGGCACGCCGTCCTTGTGGAGCAGCTCCTCGTACTCCTTCTTGTACGTCTTCGGATCGACCAGCTTGCCCGGCACCGGCGGCTCGGAGATGCCGTGGCGCATCACCAGGTACAGGTGGATGCCCAGGAACAGGAAGATCATCGCCGGGATGAGAAACACGTGGATGGCGTAGAAGCGGCTGAGCGTGGCCCCGCCGATCGTCTCGCCGCCGAGGATGAATCGCGCGATGTACTCCCCGATGACCGGCGAGCGTCCCGCCTGCTCGGCGCCCACGACGACCGACCACGTCGCGTTCTGGTCCCAGCGCAGCAGCTGCCCGGTGAACCCCATCCCGAGCGTGAAGACCAGCAGCAGCACGCCCGTCAGCCAGTTCATCTCGCGCGGGTACTTGTACGAACCGGCGAGGAACACCTGCGCCATGTGCAGGCCCACCATCAGCACCATCGCGGAAGCGCCGTAGTAGTGCAGGCCGCGCAGGAAGTTGCCGAGCGGCGCGTCGTTCGTGATGAATTGCAGCGTCTGGTAGGCCTGCGACGACGACGCGATGTACGCAAACGACAGCGTGATCCCGGTGACGATCTGCACCAGGAACGCCAGCAGCGTCGCGCTGCCGAAGACGTACCACCAGCGCGCCCCGCTCGGCACGGGGTGCTTCATGATCGGCTCGACCACCGCCCGGATGCCGAGGCGGTCGTCGAGCACCTCCCAGGCCTGCTTGAGGAGACGCTTGATCATCAGTCGATCGGGATGGGCTCGGTGTGGATCTCGACGACCTCGCCGTTGATGCGCGACGCGTACTGCGACAGCGAGTGAGGCGGCGGCCCCGCGGCGACGCTTCCGTCGGCGTAGTAGACGCCGCCGTGGCACGGGCACATGAACAGCTTCGCGTCCGGCAGCCAGCGAACGGGGCAACCGAGGTGGGCGCAGTTGACGGAGAAGGCCATGAACTTGGTCTCGCTCACGCGTCGCAGCCACGCCGCCGTGTTTGCGGTGACGCCGGCCCAAGGCAGCGGCGAGGCGTCCATGAACGTGACGCCCACCGTCTCGCCGATCTTGAATTCGCTCAGCTTGCCGACCGGGCGCCACTCGTGGGGCACCTTGCGGAACAGCGGCGCGACGACGAAGCCCGCCATCGGGGCGACGATCGCGACTCCCGCGCAGCCGCTCAGCCCGATGCTCACGCGCGCGAGGAACCGCCTCCGCGTCGCCAGCTCGGGCGACTCGGGCGGGGGCTGTCCACCCTGGGAGTGGCCCTCTTGCGGCGGCTTAGGGTCTTCGTCCTTCATTCCGGATCTCTCCTATCCAGCCCGACAGCGAGAGCACGAACAGCGCGATCCCGACGCCGAGGACGACGGGCGACGTCACGAGCCCCCACGCGAGGAACGTGATCCCGAGCGCCATCGCCGCGGGCCACGCGGTCGATCGCGGGATCATCTCCGGCCTGGGACGGGCGTAGCCTTCGCGCGGCTCGCTCACGAGGCACCTCCGGGTGAAAGATCGGCTCGAGGCTCGCGGAACACGCGGGCCAGCTGTCCCATGATGCCGACGCCGTACACCAGACACGCGGGAACCCACATGAGCAGGCCCCCCACCTGCTGGTCCCGCTCGGGGGTGAGCCCCCATCCGTCGCGCAGCAGCGGCATCACGCCGAGGCGGTCGACCGGGTGCGCAAACACCGAGCACACCTCGACGGGCGAGAACGTGATGAGGATGCCGAGCAGCGTGCACGCCGTGCAGGCGGTGAAGAGGTAGAGGATGCCCGCGAGGGGCGAGAGGCGCGACGACAGGCGCGGGGAGAGGATCGGCCACCAGAAGGCGGTCCCGAGCACGAGGAACGAAAGCTCCTGCAACCGGTGTACGAGCGGGCTGTTCGAGGCCGCGTTGCAGAGCGTCGGTGCATGCCAGAGCCACATCGCGCCGACGCCGAGGCCCCACGTCACGAACGGGGGAAGTCTCGTCAGGGCGGCGACTCCCCCCGGCCTCCCCTCGCGAGCGACGGAGGCGGGAGTCTCGCTCGCGCGCACACCGAGCAACGCCAGGGGTGGCACGACGAGCACGAGCAGCAAGTGCTGCAGCATGTGGGCGCTGAACAGGTATCCGTCGGCGAGCTGCCCCACCGGCGACAGCAGCGCAACGCAGAGCACGACCAGCGCGAGCGCGAGAGGAAGCGCGTGCAGCGCGGGGCGTCGACCGCGCGTCGCGAGGATCGCCGCGCCCGTCGCCACGAGCACCGCGAGGGCGACGGGATCCAGCAGCCAGCAGGAAAGGAGGAGGTGCCCGGTGGTCATGACAGCGGCCTCAGGTAGACGACGGTGAAGACGACCAGCCACACGACGTCGACGAAGTGCCAGTACAGGCCGATGGCCTTCAGGAAGGACGGCGCGCGAGCGTTGAAGTCGGTCGCTCGCACCAGGGCGAGCGCGATCGCCAGTGCGAAGAGACCCACGGTGACGTGCAGCCCGTGGAAGCCGGTCAGCGTGAAGAAGGTGGTGGCGAAGAGGTTCGTCGCGACCCCCACGCCCCGGTGGTACAGGCCCAGGTACTCGTTGCCCTGCCCCACGATGAAGACGCCGCCCAGGACCAGGGTGAGCACGAGCCACACGGTGGCCCCGGTCACGTCCTTCTTGTCGAGGCGCTTCTCCGAGAGCCAGAGCGTGCCGCTGCTCGCGAACAGGCACACGGTGAACCCGGCCGTCTTCTGGACGTCGAGTACGCTCGCCGCGGAAGGTCCGCTGGCGCTCGAGCGGAAGTTGAAGAAGACGAAGGCGATGATGAGGATCAGGAAGAACCCGGTCTCCGACGCGATGAAGCTCCAGACCGCGATGGCTCCCTTGTCGTAGGCGCGCTCCTTGGGAACGGCGGTCCTGGCGTCCTTCTCCGGATGCGCGAGATCCCAGAGGGGCCTGCGCCCGGTGATGATGGGCACCTCGCTGAAGTTGTCGTGCGGTGGAGGCGAGGTGGTCGCCCACTCGAGGCTCCAGCCCTCCCACGGATTGTCGCCCGCGATCTTGCCGCTGCGCAGGCTGACCAGGATGTTGATGATCAGCAGCAGAGACGCCAGTCCCATGAGGACCGCGCCGATCGTCGACACGAGGTTGAGCGCGGCCCACCCCGGCAGATCGGGATACGTGAAGACCCGCCGCGGCATGCCCATGATGCCGAGGAAGTGCTGGACGAAGAAGGTCATGTTGAAGCCGATGACCATGAGCCAGAAGTTGGCCTTGCCCAGGCGCTCCGAGAGCATCCGGCCGCTCATCTTCGGGAACCAGTAGTGGACGGCGCCCAGCAGGGCGAACGCGGTGCCTCCGAAGACGACGTAGTGGAAGTGAGCGACGACGTAGTACGTGTCGGTCATCTGCCAGTCGATCGGCGCGGCGGCGAAGGTGATGCCGCTCAGCCCCCCGACGACGAACTCGACGAGGAAGGCGGTCGCGTAGAGCATCGGCGTCGTGAAGCGGATCGAGCCGCCCCACATCGTCGCGATCCAGTTGAAGATCTTCACGCCCGTCGGCACCGCGATGAGCATCGAGCCGCCGACGAAGAAGATGTCGGCCGTGTGCCCAAGCCCCACCGCGAACATGTGGTGCGCCCACACGCCGAAGCTGAGGATCGCGATCGCGACGGTGGACGCGGCGACGAAGGCGTGGCCGAAGATGGGCTTGCGCGAGAAGACCGGGATGATCTCGGAGATCATGCCGAACGCGGGCAGCGCGAGGATGTAGACCTCCGGATGTCCGAAGGTCCAGAAGAAGTGCTGCCAGAGCAGCGTGTTGCCGCCGCCGCTCGCGAGGAAGAAGTGGGCGTCGAGCTGCCGGTCGACCAGCAGCATGACGATCGACGCGTTGAGCACCGGGAGCGCCAGGATGACCAGGATCGACGTGATGAAGGTCATCCAGACGAAGAGCGGCACGCGCCCCATGGTCATGCCGGGGGCGCGCAGCGTGAGGATGGTGGCGATGAAGTTGATGGCGGTCGCCACCGACCCCACGCCGAGCACCAGGATGGCGAGGATCCAGTAGTCGGTGCCGGGGCTCGAAGAGAACGGCGTCTCGGTGAGCGGGGCGTACGCGAACCAGCCCCCGGACGGCGCGCCCCCCGCCAGGATGCTGAAGTGCAGCAGGAACCCGCCGAACGGGAAGAGCCAGTAGCTCATCGCGTTGAGGCGCGGGAAGGCCATGTCGCGCGCGCCGATCATGAGCGGAACGACGTAGTTGCCGAAGCCCACCAGCGTGGGCATCACGACGAGGAAGATCATCGTCGTGCCGTGCATCGTGAACAGCGCGTTGAAGGTGTCGGGCCCGACCAGCGTGTTGTTCGGGCGCGCGAGCTGCAGGCGCATGATCAGCGCCTCGGTCCCGCCGATGGCGAAGAAGAACAGCGCCGTCACCAGGTAGAGGACACCGATGCGCTTGTGGTCGACGGTTCCGACCCACGAAAACGCGCTGTGGTCCTCCGCGTGGGCGTGGGCCTGCGCCGAATGCGGGTGCTCGACGGGTGCGACGGCGCTCATTTCAGCGTCTCGAAGTAGGCCACGAGGTCGCTTACCTCGTCGTCCGTCAGGTTGAGGTCGGGCATGTGGCTCCCAGGCTTGACCGTCTGCGGGTCCTTGAGCCAGTGCGCGAGGTTGGCGGGGTTGTTGTCGATGACGCCCGCGCCCAGCGTGCTGCGCTCGGCCAGGTGCGTGAGGTCGGGAGCGACGCGCACGCGGTCGCCGCGTCCCGCGATGGAGTGGCAGCGGATGCACGTCTTGCCGTCGAAGTCCGCTGCGCCTCGGGTGCTGGCAGCGTCCGAGGGAGGCAGCGCCGGCTCCAGCTCGTGCTTCTGCCACGCGTCGAACTCGGCCTGGGGCTGCGCGACGACGACGATGCGCATCCAGGCGTGCTGCGAGCCGCAGTACTCGGCGCACGCGCCGAGGTATCGGCCGGGCACGTCCGCCTGCATCCAGATGCTCGACGGATGGCCGGGGATCGCGTCGATCTTCCGGCCCAGGTTCGGGACCCAGAAGTCGTGGATCACGTCTTCGGATTCGATGCGGATGAGCAGATCCTTGCCCGCCGGGACGTGGATCTCGTTGGCCGTGACGACGCCGCTGGGGTAGCGCGCCTCCCACCACCACTGGTGGCCGATGACGACGAGGTCGGGCTCGCGGTTGGCGGGCGGGTCCGACTCGGCCATCGCGCCCGAGGTGAGGACGAACAGGGCGATGACGACGAGGAGCGGCGCGATCGTCCAGCCGATCTCGAGCCGCGTATTGCCGTGCGTCTGCGCAGGCACCCCGGGCTGGACGCCGGCGCGAAAGCGCACGATGCAGACACCGACGAGGACGGCGACCAGCAGGCCGATCACGGCGCAGACCGCCAGGGTCTGCGTGAAGAGCGACGCGATGGCGTGCGCCTGGGGCGAGTGCGGGTCGAACGGCGACGAGGAAGGGTTGATCCGCACCGTGAGCGAGGCTACGGCTCATCCGTTGCCCGGGTCAAAGGTCTCCTTGGCGGACTCGTCTAGGCGACCTTCCGCCCGCCATCTCACGCTCGCCCGCCTCTTCCTGGGCGCGATGGTCGGCTTCACGCTGCTCTTCGGTGCGCTGTTCTTCACGTTCCTGGAGAGCTCGCGGCAGTCGATGCTGCAGCGGGCGCAGGTGCTGCGCGAGTCGGCGGCCCTGCGCGTCGAGGCCGAGGTCCACGGGCAGCTGCATCAGGGCCAGCGCACCTTGCAGAACGTCGAGCGCGCGATACGAAGCGGCATCGTCGACGTCGGGCAGCCCGCGGCCCTGGAGACGCTGCTGACCACCGAACTGCTCGACGACGACGAGGCGGTGGGCATCTCCTTCACGCACGCGGACAAGGTCGGCGTCGACGCAAACGGACAGATGGAGCTCGCGCCGGGCGATCGCTGGCAGCTCTCCGTCTTCCGGCCCGACCCTGCGCAGCCCGAAGGGCTGCACTTGTCGCGTCGTACCGATCCCGATCCCACGCAGCAGCCCACCTTCGGGACGACCACCGACGCCGCGCACTACGGGCAGACGATCTACGGCGACCTGGCCTTCCTGAGCGACGAAGGTGTGTACACGGAGCAGGAACACGTCGTGCAGACGGTGCGCAAGGCGATCGAGGACGGGGTCGGGAGGTTCGTCGGGGTCGTGAGCGTGCGGCTGCCGGCCCAGGCGATCGACGCCATCGCGCAGCTCAAGGTCAACCCGGGCGAGGCCGACGATCCCCACCGCATCTTCCTCTGTGACCGGCAGGGGCGGCTGGTCACGCGCCTGTCGAAGAACGACCGCTTCGTCGCCGCCGATGGCACGCTGCGGGTCGCAGACGAGGGCATTCCCCCGCCCATCGCGAGCGCGCTGAGCAGCCCGCTGCTGCAGTCGCCGGGGCCGACCGACCGGGATCGCTCGGGCCAGCTCGAGGTCGGCGGCCAGAGCTACCTCGTCACGTTCCACTGGCTGTCGAGCGCCCAGGACTGGATCGTCGGTCTCGTCGTGCCCGAGGACTATTACGTCCACGACCTCGTCGTGCTGCGCAACCGCTTCGTCACGGCGTACGGCGCGGTCACCCTCCTCGTCCTCGCGGTCGGCCTCTGGGCCCTTCGCGCGCTTCTGCGCGGGCTCGGTCAGGTCCAGGCATCGACGACGCGCATGCGCAGGTTCGACTTCTCGGCGTCGGAGGGCGCCACCATCTTCGGCGACGTGCAGCAGACCATCGACAGCCTGGAGCGCGCCAAGACGGTCGTCCGCGCGATGGAGAAGTACGTGCCCGTGGATCTGGTCCGCGACCTGTACACGACCAACCGCGATCCGGAGCTCGGCGGCAAGCTCGACGAGCTGACCATCATGTTCAGCGACATCCGTGACTTCACGTCGCTGTCGGAGGGCCTCGCCCCCGACGTGCTCGCCCGCGCGCTGGGGCACTACTTCCAGACGCTGACGACGGTCATCGCGGCCACGGGCGGGACCGTCGACAAGTACATCGGCGACTCCATCATGGCGTTCTGGAATGCGCCCCGCAGCCGCCCCGGGCATCCCGCCCTCGCGTGCCGCGCCGTACTCGACTGCCAGGCGGCGGCGAAACGGCTCTACGCCTCCGACGAATGGGCCGGACTGCCGCCGCTCTTCACGCGCTTCGGAATCCACACGGGGGCCGTGATGGTCGGACACTTCGGCTCGCCCGCGCGTCTGAGCTACACGGCACTCGGCGACGCGGTGAACCTCGCCTCGCGCCTCGAGAGCCTCTGCAAGCTGTACGGCGTGGCCGCCCTGTTGAGCGAGTCGGTCGTGCAGGCCGCCGGCGACGACTTCGTCGTGCGCCTGATCGACCGCGTGGCCGTGAAGGGGAAAACGAAGGCGGTCGGGGTCTACGAGCTGCTGGGCGCCAGGGGCGAGGACATCCCGGCTCTCGAAGGGGCCCGTGCCTACGAGCGCGCCTACCAGGCCTACACGCGTCGCGAGTTCGACGCTGCCCTGTCGCTCCTGGGCGAATGCAAAGGGGACGGAGCGGCCGACGTGCTCGCCGAGCGATGTCGCCGCTACCGGGCCGAGCCGCCCCCGCCGGACTGGGACGGGGTCTTCCGGGCCAAGGAGAAGTAGCAGCGGCCAGCCGCGAGGCTCCCTCCAGGGGGCGCCCTCGTGCTTCCATCAGCCGACGAGGAGCGACCCATGGCCGACATCCCCCAGGTGGTTCGAACGACAGGCGCCGACTCACCGGAGACGAATCAACCGAGCGACCCCTGCGTGATGCTCATCTTCGGAGCGTCGGGCGACCTCACCAAGCGCCTGCTCGTGCCCGCGCTCTACAACCTGGCGTGCGACGGCCTCCTGTCGCCGAACTTCGCGCTGCTGGGCACCGCGATGGACAAGCTCACCACGGACGAGTTCCGCGAGCGGATGAGCACCGACATCAAGAAGTTCCACACGCGCAAGGAGTTCGACCCGAAGGTCTGGGAAGACCTGGTCTCGCGCTTCCACTACATCCCCGGCGGCTTCAGCGACATGGGGGTGTTCGAGACGCTCAAGAACAAGGTCAAGGAGCTCGACGGCCAGTACGCCAGCGGAGGGAACATCATGTTCTACTTCGCCACGGCGCCGCGCTTCTTCGGCCTGCTCTGCGACAACCTGCACGCGGCCGGTTTCAAGGACGGCCCCGGCTGGAAGCGCATCATCGTCGAGAAGCCGTTCGGCACCGACCTGCAGTCGGCGCTCGCGCTCAACCGGGAGGTCCTCGCCAACTGGCAGGAGAACCAGATCTACCGGGTCGATCACTACCTGGGGAAGGAGACGGTGCAGAACCTGCTCGCGTTCCGGTTCTCCAACGGGATGTTCGAGCCGCTCTGGAACAAGAACTTCATCGACAACATCCAGTTCAACGTGTCGGAGGCCGTCGATGTCGAGGGGCGAGGCGGCTACTACGACTCGTCGGGCGTGCTGCGCGACATGATGCAAAACCACATGTTCCAGATGCTCGCGTATCTGTGCATGGAGGTTCCGGGCTCGTTCGAGCCCGACGCGATCCGCAACGAGAAGGCGAAGCTCCTGCAGTCGGTGCGGTGCTACACGCCGGAGGAGGTCGCGCGCTACGTTGTGCGCGGACAGTACGGCCCGCTGCTCGACGACAAGGGCAAGGTGGTCAAGCCCGGCTACCGGGGCGAGAAGGACGTGAGCCCCACGTCCAAGACGGAGACGTACGCGGCGGCTCGCTTCCACATCGACAACTGGCGCTGGGAGGGCGTGCCCATCTACCTGCGCTCGGGCAAGGCGCTGTGGAAGCGCGGCACCGAGATCATCGTCGAGTTCAAGAAGGCGCCGGAGGTCATCTTCCGCGGCACGCCCGTGGGCGCGCTGGGCGCCAACCGGCTCCTGTTCCACATCCAGCCGTACCAGGGCATCGAGATCCAGTTCCAGGCGAAGATCCCCGGACCGACGATGCAGCTGCAGCCCGTCAACATGCGCTTCGCCTACGGCGACGCGTTCAAGGCCTCGCGCTACACGGGCTACGAGGTGATGATCTACTCGTGCTCGCACGGCGACGCGACGCTCTTCTCGCGCGGCGACCTGGTCGAGGCGGCGTGGCGCGTGGCGCAGCCCATGCTCGACTACTGGGGGGCGACGCCGGCGCAGTTCCCCAACTACGCGCGCGCGAGCTGGGGTCCGAAGGCCGCCGCCGATCTCATCGCGCAGGACGGCCGGCGCTGGCACGAGGTGGTGACCGGCGAGGTGCTCAAGAGCGTGGCCCTCTTCAAGGACGGCGACATGCTCTTCCTCGAGGCGGTGATCATGGCGCTGCGCGCGGCGCAGGTGTCGTCCGGGGATCTGGTCATCCGCAAGGGCGACGTCGGCCGCGAGCTGTACCTCATCGCGCGCGGCGAGGTCGAGGTCCTCGACGACGTGGGCAACGTCATCAAGGTCCTCAAGGACGGCGACGTCTTCGGCGAGATGGGTCTGCTCATGTCCACGCCGCGGACGGCCAACGTGCGCGCGCGCACCAGCTGCGACCTGTTCGTGCTCGACAAGGCCAGCTTCAGCCGCATCCTGCGCGATAGTCCCCAGTTTGCGCAGGCGGTGCAGCAGGTGGCGCG
>VFSW01016100.1_pt1 | contig 10229 bp, 10 predicted proteins | sample 5358111 | NCBI WGS metagenome assembly VFSW01 (sample SAMN11554181, study PRJNA540505) | mine drainage metagenome | isolation source: sediment from site ElyBrook_90M | place: USA: Ely Copper Mine, Vershire, VT | collected 2017
GGGCTCTCGCGCATGTCGTCGACGTCCTTCTTGTAGGCGATGCCCATCACGAGGAGCTTCGTGCCCTTGAAGGCCTTGCCCTGGGTGTTGAGCGCCTCTCCGACGCGCTCGATCACGTAGCGGGGCATGCCGCTGTTGATGTCGCCGGCGAGCTCGATGAAGCGGGTGCTGAACTCGTACTCGCGGGCCTTCCAGGTCAGATAGAAGGGATCGATGGGGATGCAGTGCCCGCCGAGGCCGGGGCCCGGATAGAAAGGTTGGAAGCCAAAGGGCTTGGTCGCCGCGGCATCGATGATCTCGAAAACGTCGAGATCCATGCGGTGGCAGAGCATCTTGAGCTCGTTCACCAGCGCGATGTTCACCGCGCGGTAGATGTTCTCGAGGAGCTTGGTCATCTCCGCGGCGCGGGTGCCGGAGACGGGGATCACCCGGTCGATGGCCGCGCTGTAGAGCGCGAGCGCCGCTTCGAGGCACGCGGGCGTCTGGCCGCCGACCACCTTGGGGATCTTGGCGGTGTCGAACTTGGGGTTGCCCGGGTCCTCGCGCTCAGGGCTGAAGGCGAGGTGGAAGTCGCTGCCCGCCTTGAGCCCGGATCGTTCGAGGATCGGGCGCAGGCACTCGTCGGTGGTGCCGGGGTAGGTGGTGCTCTCGAGGACCACGAGCTGGCCTCGGCGGAGGTGGGGGACGAGGCTCTCGCCGGTGCCGGTGATGTAGCTCATGTCCGGCTCGCGCGCGGCGGTGAGCGGCGTCGGGACGCAGATCACGATCGCGTCGACCTCCGCGGCGCGGGCGAAGTCGGCGGTGGCCGAGAAGCGGCCGGCCTTGACCTGCTCGACGATCGACTCGGAGCTGATGTGCTTGATGTAGCTCTGGCCGGCGTTGAGGCGCTGGATCTTCTCGGGATCGATGTCGAGGCCGACGACGGTGAAACCCTTGCGGGCGAAGAGCAGGGCGAGCGGGAGGCCGACGTAGCCCTGGCCGACGACGCCGATCTTGGCGGTGTGCTTCTGGAGCTTTTCGAGGAGCTGGGACATCGCGGAACCTCCGGCAGGCAAGGGTCGACGCGTAGCACGCGCCGCGGCCTTTGGAAAAGTGGGGAAGGGAGTGGGGGGGGCGCGACCCTGTCAGTTGACGGCGGCGGGGTCGGGTCCGGCGTGCGGAGCCCCGGCGAGCGGTGGCGGCGACGCCGCCGGCGGTGCGCCCGCGGCGAGGCGCTGCTCGATGCGGCGCAGGACGGCGAGCTGCTCGTTCGAGAGCTTCTTCAGGCTGAGGAGCGTGAATGGAATGAGCGCGAACGTCAGGAGCGAGAAGAGCGTCAGCGCACCAAAGGCGAGCAGCATTCCGAGCGAGAGCCCCACGAGGGGGGCGATTTTATCTGGACCCATGCGAATCTCCGGTCAAGCGGCGAGGGGAGACTACGCGAAGGGCAAAGGAAAAGCCCGCCGCACCTTTGGCGACGGGCTTTTCGGGGCCTCCACTTCCGGTAGCGTCAGGGTTACTGGATCTTCACCTGGACGCTGCGGGGTTTGGCCCGCTCAGCGCGGGGCACAAAAACCTGCAACATGCCGTTCTTGTACGTCGCGTTGAGCTTCTCGGTGTCGAGGCTCTGGGGGAGAGAGAAGCTCCGCTCAAAGGCCCCATAGGTGGTCTCGATGCGGTGGTAATTCTCCTTCTTCTCCTCCTGTTCGAGCTTCTTTTCACCGGAAACGGTGAGGGTGTTGTCATTGACCTGGACCTTCACCTGGTTCGTGTCGACGCCTGGCACCTCGAAGCGGAAGGTCACACCCTCCGAGTCCTCGTAGATGTTAGCCTTCGGCCACGCATCGCGGGCGAGGCCTTCGGCATCACCGAAGAAGCTGTTGAACCACGTGTCGAGCTCACCCTGAGCGCGACGCAGATCCCTACCAGACCAACGAATCAGGTCAGCCATATATCCTCCAAGTTTGAGTTCTATACCCCGGAGGTTTTGAGCTCCGCGGCTGAAGGAAAGTTAAGCAGGGAGCGGGTGCTGTCAAGATTGCGGCGGGGTGGCGCGGCGCGGCGCGGCGAAGCTGGTTGCCCCCCCACGTCAATCCTTCTTCAGCAGCCGCCGAAGATGTGCCTTCTCCCACTCCAGCGCCCGCTCGCGCTCTGGATACAGCCGCTCGCGCTGCTTGAACGTCGGCGTGTGGATCCGCGAGCGGTGCCCACGCCCGCCCTCGGGCGGGCAAATCTGGTGGCACATCTCGTGATAGACGACGAACTCGACGAAGTAGTGGGGGACGTCGGCGCGATCCAGGTGCGGGTGGATCCGGATCTGCCGGTGGTCGTGCAGGTAGACCCCCATCTTGATGCTGCGCAGCCGACGCTGATGGGGGGCGCGGCCCCAGCCGATGGTCGCCGCGACCTCGCCCCCGAAGAAGCGGGTATTGACCGAATCGAAGATCGCCTGGAGATCGTGGTGGCGGCCGGGGCGGGCGTCCACGCGGGGAATCGCCGAGGGGCGGATCTTGGCCTGGTGGTCGCGGATCCACGCGTCGATCCACCGGCCGGCCTCGGCGCGCCGCCGCCCGCGGCTCGCGACGTAATCGGCCAGGATCTGGGCGAGCTCCGGCGCGGCCGGCAGGAACATGTGGTGCAGCCGGAGGCGGACCGCGGCGCCCAAGCGGCGAAAGGACACCATGGTCGACCGGTTGTCGTGCACCTCGATGGCGGTCGCCTGGCCGAGGAGCCGCGTGAGCTCGGTCTGCAGCTCGGCAGCCGCTCCATCGGGAACGACCCCCGAAGGCAGCGGCGCGCTGGGGCGCGGCTTCGCGCGCGAGGGTGAGGGCGGCGCGGTCCGGTCCGGGCGCTGCCCCGCCCCCAGGAACGGCAGCACGAGCTGAGCGAACGAGCTCGAGGGCAGAAAGGACCGCAACTTCATGGATGGGAATATACCCGGGCCACGCCTGTTTCGAGGCAGCTTTCGATTGACTTCAAACCTTCGGGTATGTGAAAAGGCCCTCGCAGCTCGTCGTCTGCAACCCACCGTTCTTCGGGCGGGCGCGCGGTCGACACCTCGGAAAGAAGGGGAACTCCATGTCGAACCGCCTCGCAGTCGTCACCCTCTTCGCGGGCCTGGCCCTCAGCCTCGGCTGCAAGCCGGCCTACCCCAAGTGCGACAACGACGGGAACTGCAACACCGACGGTCACCACGGTGTCTGCATCGACGGGACCTGTCAGGAGTGCGGCAAGGACGGCGATTGCCAGGCTGGGTTCATCTGCCGCTCGAACGTCTGCAAGCCGAAGCCCGAATGCACCACCGACACGCAGTGCCCGAGCCCCAAGATCTGCCGGGCCGAGAAGTGCGTGCTCGAGTGCGCGCAGGACGCCGACTGCGGCTCGGGCATGAGCTGCAAGGCGAACCACTGCCAAGCCAAGGCCGAGTGCGAGAAGGACACCGACTGCGCCAGCGGCGGCAAGTGCGTGAGCGGCAGCTGCCAGACGCCCGAGGTGTGCTCGCTCGAGAGCATCCACTTTGGCTACAACGAGGCCACCCTCGACGACAGCGCGAAGAGCCAGCTCCAGAAGAACGCGGAGTGCATGAAGACCAAGCCCGCCGCGACGCTGACCATCGCTGGGAACTGCGACGAGCGCGGCACCGAGGAGTACAACCTGCACCTCGGTCAGCGCCGCGCCGACTCGGCGAAGAAGTACCTGATCGAGCTTGGGCTCTCGAAGTCGAAGGTGAAGACCGTCAGCTACGGCAAGGACAAGCCCACCTGCTCTGAAGCCAGCGAGTCGTGCTGGGCACAGAACCGCCGCGACGACTTCACCCAGTAGTGCTCCGACTCACGGCCAAGACCGATCCGGGCTGGGCCAAGGTGGCGCTCTCGGACGTGGGGGCGTTGCTGACGGACCATGCCCACTGCGAGAAGAAGGCCGCCGCCACCGCGCTGGCCTTGATCACCACCTACCCGGAGCACCATGCGCTCCTCCAGCCGCTGGTCCACCTGGCGCAGGAGGAGACGCGCCACTTCTTCAGCGTGATGAGCGAGCTCACGCGCCGCGGACTTTGCCTCGGTCGGGATGGTGGCGACTCTTACGCGGCGGGGCTGCTCGCGAAGGCCGCGCCGAACGGACCGATGCGGCTGCGCGATCGCCTGCTGATCGCCTCGCTCATCGAGGCGCGCAGCTGTGAGCGCTTTGGCCTCCTCGCCGCCGAGGCCCCCAAGACGGGCGAGGAGCGGCTGGCCAGGTTCTGGGGCAGCCTGTTCGAGGCCGAGGCGCGCCACCACGCGCTGTTCGTCAACCTCGCCATCCAGATCTTCGGCGAGGAGAGCGTGCGGACCCGCCTGGCCGAACTCCAGCAGGTCGAGGCGCAGATCTGCGCCGAGCTGCCGCTGCGCGCCGCGATTCACTGACGCCCGATGAGAGCCCTCTTCGCAGCGCTGGTGATGCTGGGGCTGTCGGCCTGCTGGACGACCTCGCAGCAGGGCGCGCTCATGGAGCAGCGGCTGAACGCGCTCGAGGCGGACTCCAAGGATCAGCGCCAGGCGCTCGAGGCGCAGAAGCAGGCGCTGGAGGCCCAGCTCCCCAGGCTGGACGAGAAGCTCAAGGAGGTCAGCGAGACGCTCGAGAAGGTGAACCAGGCCACCCACCGGACCGGCGCCGACGTCAGCGTGAAGATCGACGAGCTTCAGGAGCAGATCCAGCAGCTTCGGGGGACGCTCGAGGAGATCAAGCACCGGCTGGACCAGCAGAGCACCGCCGCGCAGCAGGCCCAGCAGGACTCGGAGCGCAAGCTTGCCGCGGCGCTCGGTCCCCAGGCCGCCGCGGAGGTCAGCGCGAAGGAGAAGGCGCAGAAGCTGGCGCCGGCGGATCGCTCCGCGCTCTTCTCCGTGGCCTACGCCCAGCTCAACCAGAAGGACTTCGAGGTCGCGCGCGAGCTCTTTGCCGAGTACGTCCGTCGCTACCCCAAGGACGCGCAGGCCGGCGAGGCCGAGTACCAGATCGGCCAGTGCCACTACCAGACCGCGCACTACAAGGAGGCGGCGGTGGCCTTCGGCAAGGTCATCGACACGTACCCGCAGAGCGGCAAGAGCTGCGACGCACGCCTCGAGCTGGGGCTCTCGCTGCTGGGGCTCAAGCTGAAGGACGACGCGAAGGCGGCGCTCGAAGAGACGCTGAGCAAGTGCGGAGGGAAGGTGGCCGTCGCGAAGGAAGCGAAGGCCCGCCTCGCCGAGCTCAGCGCGCCGCCAAAGAAGAAGAAGTAGCGGGGCCGCGGAGAGCTCGACCCCGCGGTCTCTCAGCTGGGGGGATAGCCGCGCGAGCTCGCGGCGAGGACGCGCTGCAGCTCGGCGTGGATTCGTCCGTTGGTCGCGAGGATCTGCCGGTCGTGAAGCTGCGACGCGCCACCGTCCAGCGTCGTGACGCGGCCGCCCGCCTCCTGGACGAGCAGGATTCCAGCGGCCACGTCACAGGGGAAGAGCCCGAGCTCGAAGTAGCCGTCGAAGCGGCTCGCGGCGACGTAGGCAAGGTCGAGCGCCGCGGCGCCCAGGCGCCGCAGCCCACGCGCCTTGCCGAGCGCCGCGGTGAACAACCTGAGCGGGGCCTCGGGCTTGGTCCAGACGTCGTAGGGGAAGCCGGTGGCGACGAGCGCCTCGCCAAGCGCGGCACAGGGGCTCACCGAGAGTTGCTCACCATTGACGGTGGCGCCCGCCCCGCGCCCCGCGGAGTAGAGCTGGTCGAGGAGAGGCTGGTAGACCGCGCCCGCGAGCGGCTGGTCGTCCCGCCAGATCGCCACCGACGTGCAGAAGTGGGGCACGCCGTGCGCATAGTTGGTGGTGCCGTCGAGGGGGTCGACGTACCACCGTGGTTCGACACCGGGGGCATCCACCGCGGCGCTCTCCTCGGCGACGATCCGGTGGTCCGCGAACTCGTGCCTCAGAAATGTGAGCACCGCCTCCTCGGCGGCGCGATCCGCGTCGGTGACCAGATTGATGGCCCCCTTGAGGGTCACGACGCGCGGGCCGAGGAACCGCTGGCGCAGCACCGCCCCCCCACGCCGCGCGGCCTCTTCCGCGGCCTCGCGAACCTCGGCGATCTCGCCGGTGGTCATCGCTTGCGGGTGTCCATGTACTTGGTCATGCGCCCGGCGGCGACGAGCTTGCCGTCCTCTCCGATCACATCGACGTGCACGAAGCCCAGGGTCTTGCCGACCTTGAGGGTGTGGGCCCTGGCGGTGACTCGCGGCGGCCGCCCGGGGCTCAGGTAACTCACGGTCAGATCGGTGGTGACTCCCGGCCGGCCCTCGCTGTCGGCGCTGGCGAGCGCGACGGTGCCGGCCTCGTCGACCAAGAGCGCGATCAGTCCGCCATGCAGGTCGCCGTTCACGTTGAGGGTCAGGCCCGCCACGGGGCACTCCAGCTCGGCCCGGCCGTCACCGTGGCTGAGCAGCTTGAGCCCGCAACGGGCATAGATCTCGTTGGAGCGGTGCAGGTCGAGAAACTTCGCGATGTCGGGCATGTGGACCTCGAGGATATCAGCGGCCAGGAAACGGCACTGGCCGGCCGAAGAGGTAGCCTTGGAACAGGTCGATTCCCTGGCGGCGCAGCTCGGCGAGATCCTCGGGGCGCTCGATGCCCTCGGCGATCAGCTCGGCGGGCATGGCCTTGCCAGCCGCGAGGAGGGCGGCGACGAGCTGCTGCTTCAGCGGATTGTCGGAGATGCCATCGACGAGCAGCCGATCCAGCTTCACGTACCCGGGTCGGATCTCGAGCAGCGCGTGCAGGTTGGAGTTGCCGGTGCCGACGTCGTCGAGGGCTACCTGGAAGCCAAGGTTGCCCACGCGGCGAATCGACTCCTGGAAGGCCGCGAGGCTCTCGATGGCGTGCTGCTCAGTGACCTCGAGGACGATGCGAGCCGGAGTCAGGCCCGCCTGGGCCACCGCCTGAGGGAGCTCGTTCTCCACGAAGGCGTCGTCGTAGAGGCTCGAGGGGAGCACGTTGATGAAGAGCTTTTCGTGAGGCTCGAGGTGGCCGGCGGCTTCGCGCAGCGCACCCAGGGCACAGCCGCGATCGAGCTCGTCGAGCAGTCCGACCTCGGCGGCGCGCCAGAAGAGATGATCGGGTCGATCCCAGCCGCGATCGGGCGGGCCGCGGACGAGCGCCTCGACACCAAAGCGGGTGCCATCCTTCCGGACGATGGGCTGGTAGCGGAAGCTGAGCTCCTCCTCCACGAGCAGCTGGCGGAGCAGCGTCCGGTCCTGACTCTGCAGCTGCTGGAGGCGGCGCGCGACGGACTCGCCCGCCTCGGTGACGACCTCGGCCACGAGCCGCTCCACGGGGAGGCGGCTCGAGTAGACCCCTTCACCCCAGCCCACCACCACCCGACCCGGCGCATGCACGAGCTGCTCGAGGCGGAAGAGCTGGTGGCTCAGCGAGGCCTCGAGTCGCTCCGCGAGCGCGGCCAGGTCGGCCGTGGACGGGCAGCGGGAGGTGCGGCGTCCCGGCAAGAAGATGAGGAGGCTGAGGCGGGCCTCGTCCTCGCAGGTGCCGAGCACCGGGGTCTCACCAAAGAGGCCGACCGCGCGCAGGACCGCCTCCTCGAGCTGGGAGAGGAGCTGGCGGGAGAGGTGGGCGCCGTACTCGGCCTCGACCCGGGCGAGCTGCGTCAGCGTGACGCTGAGCGCCGCGAGCGCTCCCTCGGTGCGCAGGTGCCCGCCGAGCACTGGCAGCAGCCGGCGGTAGGAGCCCACCTCGCGAACCGCGAGGCCGCCCGGCGTGGAGCGCTTGTCGCTGGGAATGCGGACCTGATTTCGGCCCGCGCGCTTCGCGGAGAGCAGCGCCTCGTCGGCCCGCGCGAGCAGCTCGTCGCCGTTCTCGGCATCGAGAGGATAGCTCGCGACGCCGATGCTCGCGGTGAGGTGGCCCTGCGAGAGTCGCGCGGCGCCAGGGAAGGGGTATTGCTCGATGGCTTCCCGCAGCCGCTCGGCCTTGATGCGCGCGCCGCTGCGGTCGGTCTCTGGCAGCAGGATCAGGAACTCCTCGCCGCCATACCGGCTGACGATGTCCGAGGCCCGCAGCCGGGCTCGACCCCGGTCGTTCGCGCCGGCGAGCAGCTCGGCGATGTGGACCAGGCACTCGTCGCCGCGCTCGTGGCCGACGAGGTCGTTGTAGATCCGGAAGTTGTCGAGATCGACGTAGAGGAGCGAGAGCGGTGTCCCGCTGCGGTGCGCCCGCGCGAGCTCCTCGCTCAAACGCTCGGTCATCGTCCGGGGGTTGTAGAGGCCGGTGAGGCCGTCGCGTCGGGCTTGCTCGGAGAGCTTGGTGTTCTGTCGCTCGAGCTCACGGTTGGAGGTGAGGAGCGCTCGCGCTCGCTCGTCGAGCCCCTGCTCGAGGATGCGCTCGCGCTCGCGGAGCTTCTCGCTGAGCTCGCTGACTTCCTGCAGGAGCCGGCGGTTCTCGACCTGAAAGCGTCTCAGCTCCACGAGATCGCCGAAATTGCGGCGCTGGTCGCGGGAGTCGAGGGCGCCGCTCGAGCCCTGGGCGCCCACTGCGCCCGGGAGTCGGGTGACGTCGAGATCTGCCAGCAGGTCGGTGTAGCCGGTCATCAGGATGCGGCGGACATCCGGGCGGCGCAGCAGGGTCTCGCGCAGGGCCTGTAGCCCGTTGCTGAGGGGCATGTGCTGATCGGTGATCACCACCGCCACGTCCTGCTGATCGAGGAGGCGTCCCGCCTCGGCGCCCGTCGGGGCGCCCAGGAGCCGGTGCTCGTCGCGCAGCGAGCGCACGAGCAGGCTGAGGATCTCGCTCTCGTCGTAGACGACGAGGAGCCAGGGGCGTTCGGGATCTGGAAGCTCTACAGCCAAGGCATCCTTGAGGTGCGAGACACTGCCCAAACCCGCCCCCAACACTCTCTCACGAAGGCGCGGCGTGCGCCTCCGACCTGGCCCTGCCGCCGCTAGAAGGTCGCGGTGATGTCGAAGTACAGATCCCAGTCGTTGCTGTTCAGCGAATAGGTGTCGAGGAAGGGGAACCGGAACGATCCGCCGCCGGCCGTCTTCGGCTGCGCACCCGACGAACCCGCGCCGTTCCAGACGCCGAGGGAGAGCCCCCAGTGGTCGGTCAGGGCATAGGCCAGTTCGGTGATGCCCCAGATGCCGTCGACGCGCCCATTGCGGGCGACCACGGCGTTCCCGTTGGAGTCGGTGATCGGGGCGTTGAAGGCCGGGTTCCCGTTGATGGGATAGTAGAACTGATCGATGTAGTAGAACGTGATGCTGAGCTGGAGCTTGTCGGTGAAGTTGTAGGTCCCGGCGAGCTTGTAGCTCATGCCCCAGTCGACGTTCATGAACGACGGCGTCGCGGTGGCGTTGCCAGCGCGGCAGATGCCGTTCTCGAACCCCTGCAGCACGTCGATGGAGCTGATGTCCGGCGCCTCGCCCGGCACGGCGGCCACCGGGCCGATGATCGAAGACGAGCACGGGAACTGGGCCGAGCTGAAGCGGTGGAAGTTCTTGTTGAAGTTCGCGCCCACCTGAAGGTTGAAGCCGTAGAGGTTCTTGGCGAGCCCAAAGCCAGCCGACAGCGCGGTGATCTTGCTCTCGTACTGGGACTGCATGCTGATGGGAATCGCGCCGCGCAGATACCCCGAGAGCTCGATGCGACTGTGGGGCTCGGTCCAGATCCGATCGTCGTAGAGCGTGAGCCGGGTGTCCGACCAATCGAACTGGCGCGTGATGACCGCGTTCTTGTCGAGCACGTCCGCGACGTAGAAGTTCTGCCACACCTGAAAGCGCAGCGGCTGCCCGAGCAGCTTGAAGGCGTAGTGCGGGCGCAGGTACATGTTCGTCGAGAACGCGGGGTTGAAGGTGTACGCGTTGTTGGTGATGAAGGCGCCGCTCGGGACGTCGTTGTCGAGGATGAAGGTGCCGCCGAGGCCCGGCTTCTCGGAGGGAGGCTTCTGGTCGTCGTCGGAGTTGGGGGGGGGAGCGGCTCGGCCACGGTGGCCTCGGGCGGCGCCTGCCCAGCGCCGGAACCTGCCTGGGCGGCATCTTGAGTCTGCGGAGCCAACTGACCGGGTGCCTGTGCGGGGCCGGTGGCGAGGACCGCCAGGGTCCAGATCAACGGATTCATGCTCTCTCCTACGGGAATTCCTGCGCGGCGAAGGTGACGGCATAGCCCAGAAGCACCCGCAGGGGCAAGGACCCCGCCCCCGGAGCTACCCCGACATTTGGAAGGTAAGTTGGCGAGAAGAGGGAGCTGGAG
>VFSW01016101.1_pt1 | contig 10229 bp, 10 predicted proteins | sample 5358111 | NCBI WGS metagenome assembly VFSW01 (sample SAMN11554181, study PRJNA540505) | mine drainage metagenome | isolation source: sediment from site ElyBrook_90M | place: USA: Ely Copper Mine, Vershire, VT | collected 2017
ATTTATGTACGAGGTCGTTCCCGGGCCCGGGGGCCTTTGGACCTGGCACGATCCTGCAGTGACCTTGGGCGCAAGGTTTGCCGCGTTGAAAAAGCCAAGGCCGAAGAGCGCGCCAAGGACGACTGCAATAATGAGAATCGCCCAACCGTAGGTCATCAGGTACTCCATCGCCGACTGGATCTTGAACAATCCCATGCCTATCAAATGCATGATCCATTATTTATGGATTACGGGACGTTGCACCCATCAGCCCACACGCTTGAAAAACGGCGTTCGCGGGCGCGCACCCTCCAAAGTTCAAATAATCCCTTTCCTGATCAGGCCCAAAGAAAGAGACTGCGAAGCATGTTTTAAGAATCTTATGGTGCAATATAAATAGGATAATATGGCAAGGCAGAAGGAGGAGGCAGTACTCATAGACCCGGACCTATACTTGAAAAGAATGTCGAACTTCAAGGACAAGCATGCGGCATGGTATATATTCAGGGCAGTCTACCTCGGAATATACCTGTTCATACTCGGCATGCTGTTCATGGTGCAGAGCATCGAGCAGTATCCGATAGCATTCACGTTCGGTACTGCCATGGTGCTGCTCTCCGTGATGGTCATCCTTTACGGATTTGTAAACGCCCTGCACAACAGACTGATGAAGAAGTACGCCTGAGAGCCTACTCTTCCTACCTGACTGAAAGGGTATGATTATGGATATACCGAATATTTACAGCAGCAAGTACCTCAAATACTACATACTAGTGCCACTTTTGCTTCTGGCTGCCGGTGCCTACTTCTCGACACACATCGTACTTGACTCGTCGCTCAGCGGAGGGATCAGCGTTATCCTGCAGAGCAATACCACTCTCACAAGCCAGCAGATAGCGGCAGATGTGGCCAGCAAGCTCAACTCGCCGCAGCCATCGATACAGAAAAGCCCGGGCGGGCTGCAGATAACCATAGCGAGCAACGCGAGCCTGGTCGCCGCCCAGGACAAAGAGCTCGCCTTCTTCTCCTGGCAGCAGAACTACACCTCCTCGTTGGTCAACGCGACGGCGCTGCAGGCGGCCTACGGGCAGGACAGCTCCAATTTGAGCCTGGCTTCACGGCTGCGGACTGCCAACACACAGACAAACAGGTCAGTGGCAATGATGAGCCTTCTGCTCTCGCAGGAGCTATCCTACCTGACTCCATTCATAGGCGTGCAGCAGGTGCCTAAGGGCACAGTGGCAATGCTCTCAATGGCGCAGAGCTCTTACTCAAACGCCAGCACAGCGTACACCGCCAAGATAATCTCCACCCTTCATTCTATACTGCCATTCACCACTTACTCCTACCAAGACATAGGACCGACCCTGGGCAGGTACTTCCTCAGCCAGCTTGAGATGGTAATAGTCGTAGCGTTCATACTCGTCTCGATTGCGGTTCTCTTCATCTTCAGGTCCATCGCACCTGCCTTCTCGGTGGTCTTCGGCGCCGCAAACGACATGATAATAGCCCTTGGCGCAATGGGTCTCTTCGGGATACCCCTTGGGACCGCAAGCATAGGCGGCCTTCTCATGATAATAGGTTACTCGATAGACACCGACGTTCTGGTGGCATTCAGGATACTCAAGATGCACGGAAACACGCCTGAGGAGAGGGCTCACTCGGCGATGAAGACAGGGATGACTATGACTGCGACAGCCATAGTCTCGTTCGCCGTGCTATTCATAGTTTCGACGCTTACATACGTGCCGACATACTACGAGGTTGCGGGAGTCGCCCTATGCGGACTTATCGGGGACCTCTTTACCACATGGCTCGGAAACGCGCCGCTAATCCTCCTCTACAAGAGGAGAAAGGAGAGATTATAATGACGATGCTTGACTACCTGAAGGACTGGAGGATACTTGTTGTCGTAGTTGCGATAATCGCGCTCGCAGCCCTCGACGTCGTACACGGAATAAACCTAGGAACTGAATTTGTCGGCGGCACGCAGATACCGATAACCCTCGCCCATCCCGTCAATCCGCTTGAGATGAATAACATAACCCAGATACTCGATCAGAGGATATCCAAGTTCGGGTTAAGTGAGATTACAGTGGAGCCGGTTGGGAACACCGGACTCTATGTCGAGATACCTACAACAACCGGAAGCGGGATAAATAATACGATATCAATAATAGAACAGCAGGGAATCTTCCAGGGGATAGTTGGGGGCAGGGAGGCGCTCAACGGCACGGGCATACTCACCGGAGGGATAGCAAATCCGGCTCCCATAGTATCTGGCCAGAACGTAAGCTGGCAGGTGAATTTCTACGTGACGCCACAGGCTGAGACCGAGTTCGCAAAGGCGGCATTCGGCCAGGCCAACAAACCGATCTACATGTTCCTTGACAGGCCGGAGTCCTCAATAATCCTATTCAACAGCTCCCTCCTCAGCCCGCTGGTAGGAAGCGAGCAGGCGCAGGTGGCCGCGATGCAGGGCTCACTGCTCTTCGGGAACAGGACAGTACCTCTTGAGCTGATCAATTCGAATGCAAGCAACTGGGACTCGCTGTATGGCTTCTTCAAGGCCGGGAGCGGCAAGTACAAGACAGTCATACTTGAGAGACAGACGCCTGCGAGAGTGATTGACAACCTCACCTCTCTCAACTACTCGCTGCAGTTCCAGACTGCCCAGAACCTCACCCCACAGTTCTATCCAGGCAACCTCACCAATCCTCTGCTCATAAACTCCTGGTCGGCGGCGGGGCTCCTCTCGGCTCCGATCCTGAGCCCGAGCCTCACTACCGGGACTGTCAGCGGGAATACTGGCTACGTCATAGACGGAAGCGTCACCTCAAACGGGACGGTCGAGCAGAGAACGAAGGTAGCACTAAACAGGTCAAGGGAGATAGTCACGATACTTAGCGGCGGCGCGCTTCCAGTGCAGGTCATAGTGGGCCAGCCCATAACCACGCCAGCAACTCTCGGGAAGCACTTCGAACTTATAAGCGCCGTTGCGCTTCTCCTCGCCGTTCTCGCTGTTGGAATCACGATAGTCATAAGGTACAAGAAGCTCTTCCTCATAGCTCCAATAATGATAACCACGCTCGCAGAGCTCTTCATAATAGCATCCATAATGGGGCTGGCGGCCACGATAGACCTTTCGGCTGTCGCCGGAATGATTGCAGTAATAGGCACAGGAGTAGACGCGCAGATAATAATAACCGACGAGGTCATTGCCGGGCACAAGGACACCACCTTAAAGACAAGGATAGGCCATGCTTTCTACCTCATAATGAGGAATGCCGCACTTCTCTCGCTCGCGATGTTGCCGCTCTTCTTCTCAGCGCTGACTACAGAAATTTGGTTTGCCGGAGCAACCATAATAGGCGCACTGCTTGGCGCCGCAATAACGCGGCCGGCGTACGCGGCGATAGTGAGCAAGCACTACAAGGAAAGTTGAGTCCCGTGGTAAAACACTGTCCGACATGCAACAGGAATAGTAATGAGATACGTTTCGTCGGAGAGTTCTGCGAGAAATGTGCATCGGACAAGCTTGGAGAGAAGCTGCCACTGGTTTTGGAAGTGGAGAAATGCAGAGTCTGCGGAAGGATCAGGACTAAGGAGGGCATGCTTCAGGAAGACAAGATGAGCCTTAACCTGGCCATACAGCAAAGGCTCACAAAGTTCAGGGTGAAGGTGATAAGCTACGGGCCCGGAAGGGCTGTGGCCGACGTCGTCGCCGAGGCGGCCCGCGATACGGTCTCAACTGAAAAGGAGTTCGAGCTGAAATACAGGAAGATAACGTGCGACTCGTGCTACAAGAGGATAGGCGGCTACTACGAGGCTACCCTCCAGCTGCGCGGCGAGGCGGAGAGGATCTCGAGATTCATCGAGAGGGTGTCGAGGTACCTGGAGGAGCGGGACTCCTTCGTCGCGAAGGTCGAGAAGGTCGATAATGGATACGATGTATTCGTGAGCAACAAGGCGGCGGTAGCCGCATTCATATCCGAGAAGGACATAGTGGCGAAGACCTCATACACGCTTAGCGGAGTTAACAAGAGCGGAAAGAAGGTTTATAAGAATACATACGCAATAAGGCTATGATTGTATGCGGTCCGGTTTTATACTCCTTGCAGCAGTCGCATCGCTTCTTCTAATGGCAACCGCGCATGCCTACGTTGCGCAGCCATTGTCCCAGGGGGAATGCAGCCAGGTGAACGCAACATTCGTCTCATGCACCGACGGAGTGCCAATAGCCTTTAGCTTTACTGTTTCAGGGCCCGATGCTTCCGGCTTTGGGAGCTTCTCAATAACGCCCCTCGACTATGCCAACGTCTCCGAGCCGCTTGACAGCTTCGGTAACGCCTGCAGGGTGGGAAGCGGCGCGACAGCGTACTGCACAGTTACCCTCAATCCGATGCCCATCTTCTCGCTAAACGGCACAGTGAGGAAGGAGATACGGCTAAGGCTCGACTCGATATCGTATCCGCAGCTGGCCTTTAATTACAGCGTCAACGTGACCATCTACCATTACCTTGACAGAAACGAGAGCCTCTTCGTGGACGCCTACTCTGCGGCATCCTCGCAGTACATGCTTGAAAACGAGACATACCTCTATCTCTGTAATTCGTATGACATATGCAACTCGGAAGTCTCATACAGGATAAACGTAGCTGGCTCGTACCTGACGCTTGCAGGCTACGATGCGAAACTGGATCTGGTCTTAGAGGCCATGGACAACACTAGCATGGCTGCCGGAAACCTGGCTGGAGGTCTTGCGCAGTACGACTCATTTGTCAACGCCTCAGACCGGATAGTGAACAATGTGATACATGCCAATTACCTGCTTGCCGCAGTGAACAACTCATACCTTGGGAACAGGAAGGCGATAGGAAATTGCACTGTGGGAAACGCCACATACTCGGAAAACATCGGCAGGCAGCTCAATGCGACCAAGGCATACCCGATGCAAAATACCCTAAACGGCTCCGTCAGGTACCTGCAGGGCGTCAGGAACCTCTCCGCATACAACACCGCGGCAGTGGCGAGATGCTCGGCGGGCTATGGAAACGGGAGGGGCATCCCGTTCCTGCATGACATCGGGGGAAACGGCCTTCTGGAGATTATAGCAGGAGTAGTGGCAGCGATACTCGTTATCTATGCGGTACTCAGGTACCGCGGATATCGCGAGGTGAAGAGGATACGCGACGCGGCGACTGACGAGGCTGCTGACGAGGAGAAGAGGCACGGCGAGCAGCCCGAGGCTGAGGCCGGTGCGGATGAGAAGGCCCCTAAGGACCCTGCGGCGGAGGGCTAGCGGTCCGCAAGCGCCAGCAGTTCGGGCTAAGATACGTGCCTTGTGGCTGTCGAGGGCTGCGAGCGCATTTTAGTGGCATACTATTTTGGATCTGTACTTCAGAACTGGCAAATTCAGTCCAGGACCTTCCCATCCTGCATGGCCTGTGGCATTTGCAAAGTTCCAGAACAGTTGCAGATGTGTCTGTCTGAAAGCCTATTTGAAGAGCCTGACTCTGACAATCCTCTTGACCTCAGCCTCGCGCAGGGTGTAGTAGATTATTATAAGCGAGATTATCAGGATCACGTTTATTACGAAAGCCTTGTGCGGCAATCCGTACATGAAAACCAGCAGCGCGATTATGGTCCCTATCTGCAGGTACGGGTAGTACCTCAGGTTTATCCCCTGTGCGCTGCCGGTCCTCCTGAAGTGGACTATGGCGAGGCATGCTACTATGTACGAGAATATTAAGCCGAAGTTGGCGATGGCGGTTATTGTGAATATGTTGCCTGCAAAGAGCGCGATTACGCCTATGCCTCCGGAGATGAGAACCGCGTTGGAAGCCACATCCGTCTTTTTGTTGAATCTGCCCATTATGCCAGGAAGCAACCCGTCTGCGCTTATCTGGTACATTATCCTTGATGATGTGAGTATCATGGCAAGCGTCGCCGACGCCGTGGCGAGAAGCGCGCCAAGATTGACAAGCATGAAGAGGCTTTCAGGAGCATGGACGTAGCTAAGGGCGAATGAGAGGGGATCGGCATTCACGACAAACTTCGAGGCAGGAACAAGGAGGATGAGCGAGAAGACGACCAGAACGTAAAGCACCATGCTTATGACGACCGCTATCAGTATCGCCCTCGCAGCCGCAGCGGCGCCTCCCTTTACTCTCGAGGTGAATGTGCTTATCGTCTGGAAGCCGCTGTACGCGAAAAATATGGCTATGCTCGCCTCGAGTATCGCGATTACCGGGGATGTCCCTGCAGGCACGGTGAAATTCGATGCGCCGCTGCTGCCTGTTGAGACGGCGAAGAGCACGGCGAAGGCAACGAATGCGGCCAGTATCAGTATCTTCGCGATTACCATGACTGTATCGGTCTTGGCTGCGCCTCCGATGCCTCGCAAGTTGACTGCGCTGAGAACGGCTATAAGCACGATGGAGAAGGCTATGGAGAGATGCGCGTACTGCGTGCCGAGCATGCTTGCAAGAGTAGAGCCAAAGCCGGTTGCCACAATTGCTATCGAGGTCGCATAGCTGAAGTAAAGCAGTATTCCTGTTATGAAGCCCATCTCGCTTCCAAAAGCCCTGTACACATAAGAGTACGCGGCGCCCTTGGCGTTGGGCACTATCATCCCCAGATTCCCGAACTGCACCGCAAGCGAGATTGCAACAAAGCCCACGAGGACGAACGCAAGCAGCGAGTATGATCCGGCGAGGGCTATGGCCGTTCCGCTCAGGACGAATATTCCTGCCCCTATTATGGCTCCGAGCGCGACGGCAACAGCTATCGGGACACTTATCTTGCTCATAGCGGACATTTCAGCCCCGCCTCAGATCGCACGACTCATCGCCGTGACGTTTTTGAATGGCCCCTATCCCTTTTTTTATCTGTACGTTCCTTCCCACCTAAACTCCTTTTTCGCCTGCGGGCCCCTTCTTTATTATCTCGGTGAGCATGTCTGCTGCTATTGTGATGGGATTTATTATGTTGTCTATATGGAGGTCGGCAAGGTGCACCTCGGTCTCGCGATCCTGCGCCACGACTGAGAGTCTCACCCTGCTTGAGAGCTTCCTTATAACAAGAACAACATAGATGGTCTTGGAGTTGTCCCGCAGGTCGACTATAACATCGCTCGCCTTGCCTATCTCGAATTTTTCCATATCTGACCTAAGAGTGTAGTCTGCTACGTGGGCGTTGTATCCCTTTACCCTCAGCCCGTCGGCAACTGTCTTGTCTGCAGTTATTATGATGAAGTTCCTTTTCTCCTCTCTTAGCCTTTCGGCAATATGCGCGTTGGTCAAATCGAAACCCACAAGGATTATGTGGTTCTTCAGCTTCCTTCTCTCCCTTATAGAGACGCTACCATACATCTTCTCTATTCTTGCTCCCAGAAAATCACTAGACAACACGGTAACCGCACTGAGGAATATTGTTAAGCCAGCAATTATTAATACTATCACGAATGCCCTGCCCAGATTCGTGGTCGGGACTATGTCCCCATACCCTACCGTCGAGGTGGTCACAATCGTGAAATAGAGGGCCTCGCCAATCGAGGTTACCTTTATGTTGAAATTTCCGCTCCTTCCAAGGATGTACGTTCCGGCGGTCCCGTATATCACCACCAGCAGTATTGCGGATACGTATATGGCTATCTTGCCGTTTAGGTACATGGATATGGTGCTCCGGAGCCAGATGGCTTCCTCTTATTTCTTCTCATCCTGCGGATTCTGCTTCCTCGCGTTCTTCTGCACTGCGCCGGTTATGCCCTCTATTCCAAATGGCATCGGTATGCTAAAGCCGCGCGTCTCTGTGGGGACGAAGACCATAACGTTCTTCCCTGCTATGCTTATCTCGTACATCATATTCAGGGCGCGCAGCTGCATCGCGTACGGGTCCTGCTCGTACTTCTTGGAGGCCTCTATCATCTTGTCGGCTGCCAGGGACTCGCTCTCTGCGAGTATGACGCGCGCCTGCTTCTCCCTGTCGGAGGTTGCGACCCTTGCCATCGCATTCTGAAGCTCGGGTGGGATCGTGACGTCCCTTATCTCTACTGAGATCGCAACTATTCCCCACTCAAAGGTCCTCTGGGTTATCAGTTCCTGTATATCCTTGCCTATTATGTCTCTGCCCGCAAGCATTGAAGAAAGTTCGCTCTTGCCTATTATGTCGCGCATGGCGGTTTGCGATGCCAGGAGGACCGAGTCGTAGTATGACTGCACGTTGAGCATGGCGCTCTGGACGTTCTTAACCTGCCAGAAGAGTATCGCATCGACGTCAACAGGCACATTGTCCTTTGTCAGCGTCTTCTCTGCCTTGAACGAGGTGCTCAGGACCCTTGTGTCAACCGTCGCCGTTGTGCTGTCGGCAAGCGGAACTATGAGGAAGAGCCCCGGACCTATTATTCCGTGATACCTTCCGAGCCTAAGCACAGCCTTCCTGTCCCATTCGCTAAGCATCCTTACCGAGAGCGCAAATAAGAGGAGCAGCCAGAATATGAAACCGAGCGCCATGCCTCCGAGGCTGCCGACCGAGTAGCCTGCCACTTCTATGATTAGCAGCATTATGAAATCCGCGACTATCGCGTTGGTGCTGGTGTAAATTCTTGATTCCGGAGCTGGGACGGTTTCCCTGCCATGGCCTGTGGGCTTTTGCGTGCTGCTCTGCATTCAAAACACGCTATCAGATGGCGCAGAAAAGATTATAAGCGTAACTATGCCGGATAGCATATATATCTGAAATGCCTACACTTGAGATTATGGCAGTAAGTCAGCGTACAGCGAGCCCCGTGGCGGCGAATGACCTGAAGGCGGCTGTGCGCGGGACCAAGGCGCTGCTGACGAAAGAGGCATGTGTCTTGAGGCGTGACGGCAGCGAGGCGGCATCGGCATTCTTTGTTGCAGCCGGATTTGCCTTATGCTACCCGATACTCTGGAAGCTTGGCGATCTTGATGGGCTTAAGATAAATGCAGAATACGCTGCAGCTGGAATTTTACTTACTGCGGCAACATATGCTTACAAGCGCTTCTTCAGACCTAGAAGAAGGAATGCAGAAAAGCTTGCCGTTGTAGTGGCAGCCGCAGTATTGATGGAAAATCCGGAAACATTCGGAAATGCGCTGGCTCGCGCGGTACAGGAATTCAGAAATAATTCTCCTTAATCCTCCTTATACCTATATCCCTATCCTAAGAGAGTTCATTTGATGATATTATGCAACATCACGCGTAACAGAAAGCGTAAATATCTAAAATAAGATAAAGGCATATGGTTTTATGACAATAAGGATTTCAGACACGCTGGTAGGCTCGGATTACAAGACAGGCAGGTACATAATCTACACAGGAATGGAGCTTGGTTTCTTAGATGCGTTTAAGGCATTGAAAGAGTGTGAACGGAGGCTGCCTGACAATAAACTGTACAATGGAGTCACGGTTAGGAGGGCAAACTGGACCCCTGAACTCGAACGCATCAATGGGGCATGGATTGATGGAATTGCGGTATTTCCAGCACGCAGGGAGAGTCTGACAGATGCTGATATACGGGATAATGGCTGGGTAATGCGAGGTGCGTACATACCAAGTGAGGCAAGGAACAGGCGCAATGTCGGTCTGCTTGTAATTCCAGAGGAACTTGAAGTTGACGGAAGATCGGTTATAGTACATCCCAGGTCCATTAGGATGCTGCATCCGTTCATCCAGGACAACTTCCAGGAAGGCAGGCCAGATAAAGAAACCGAGTTTCCACTTGCGTCAGATCCTGCGCGATTGGCTCTAAGACGTTTGTTACATGGCAATATCTTAATGTACAATAGCCTGGTCCTTCGCCGGTTGAATGGAGCCGGTGTACGCCCTATAGGACGCTGGTCACATGTGATTAACGAACATACTGTAGTCCACTATGTTGACGTTTCGGCATCGCCGGATATCGAGCTTGCGGTAAGTTTCGTACGAGAGCCAATATTAAGGCTTACAGAAAAGAAGAATGGAAACGGGAAACATGAAAGCTTGATGAGATTGTTCAGGTACTACTGAGATGGTTATATAAATTGTAATGTATAATAAGTACACGATTACCATGAATACACAAAAGACAGGCATTAGACCATCCCCTTTTCTGGAAACGCTACGCGCTGCAACAGTCTTAACACTCGCATCGGTGACCTTAACACTTCCCCTTACAAAACCCGCATCGGCAGAGGAGCAGATATTCTGCATGGGGCCATATTCCACGCTCTGTCTCTTATACACATA
>VFSW01016102.1_pt1 | contig 10227 bp, 9 predicted proteins | sample 5358111 | NCBI WGS metagenome assembly VFSW01 (sample SAMN11554181, study PRJNA540505) | mine drainage metagenome | isolation source: sediment from site ElyBrook_90M | place: USA: Ely Copper Mine, Vershire, VT | collected 2017
AATCCGTTCTCTCGTAGCAGGGCAAAGAACTTCTTCTCGGCCCTGCTCGTGAACTGCGGTTTACGTAGAGCATTCGCCCTTGCAATCTTACGACTAAACTCAGGCGTAAAAATCTTCTTTCTGAGTTCGTCGCCTTGCTCGTCCCAGACGCGTTGTCGTGAAGCTGTGAGGCTAGCCCTTTTCTCTGGGTCAGCCCACATTCTCATGTTCCTGTCGACAAGCTTCTGTTTTATGATCGGATCGGCAAATGCCTCGACGAGAGATGCGGCGATCTTCGCCTTGATCTCTGGGCCACGTTCTCTGTAGGCTTTCCTGATGGCCTCATTACGGGCATCGACGGTCTCCTGTGGCAATCTTGATCCCTTCTTCGGCCCGCTCGGGTTGTGTCCAGTCACGAACATGTTAAACCCCTTCCTTAGACTGTGCCACGTGACGCACTCTCCACAACCGCATGCACATGACGGCGGCCCGTTTGTGGCGATGAATTCAATCACGTAGTCCTCGACATGCCTCCCATGCGTTTTTGAGAGGTGGTTTCCCAGTGAGCGATTGTCGTCACATTGACGATCGCAGACATGACAACGATGCGGGAATGTGATCGGTGATCTATTTCCATCCATCAAGGTTAAATAGATACCACATCATGATGATGACGCAAAAAGGGCCAGGAAGCTCTCGCCGCCTGGCCCATCAACCGCTAGGTTTTACCTAAGTGGTTGATTTAGTTCACGGGAAGGTCATATCCATTACCGTCACCGATCCGTAAAAATCGCTCCTCACCAGCTGCTTCGCGTAACGTGTCATAACGCCTTTAGTCGGCGTAAGATCATCGTACTTGTAGATGACCGGCGTGACGATGAGCGGCACGTACGGGGCATACACGAACCCGGTCTCGAGGAAACTCGATCCCTTGTACCCGACGAGGATGCGGTTCCTCGGGAAGTACGGGTCCTTGTAGCAGGTGTAACGCTGCGACAGGGTGCCCATCTTCTCGGTGCCGACACCGATCGTGGTCTGCTTGACGTCGCCCACGTCCATGATCGGCTTGTAGAGCACCGATGCCTCGAGGATCGTCGAGACGTCCGGGCTCGTGACCAGGAAGTTCGCGGCGCCACGCAGCGTCTTCCGCTGGATCGTGTTGCCGACGTCGATGATGACCTCGATCAGGGTCTCATACCACTCACGGACTGTGCCCGTGAATGATGCGCCCGTGGCCGTCGTCCCCTGCGTCTTGTCGAGGAACTTGCCCGGGGCGCGCGACCAGTAGTAGTTCGCGCCGGTCGCACGGTACAGGAGCTCTGCGAGGATCTCGCGGTCGATCTCGAGGGCGATCTGCTCTGAGAGCACCTGGGTCAGCTCGACCTCGGCGTCCAGGTTCTGGTACGCGGCCAGGTCCTGGGCGAGCTCCGGGGTCCAGCGCGCCTTGAGCTTGCGGCTCTTTGCGGTGACGGACACCGACTGGATCTGGAAGTCCAGCTCCGGGATGACCGGCATGGCCGTCGGCTGGCCGAGATCGCTCTCGTTCTGGTCGAGGACCAGCGTGCCGGACGTGCCGCCCGTGAGGGTCGGCGAGACCGTGTAGCTGATCTTCATCGCTCCGGTCCCGCCGGCGTTGCCGCCGCCGAGGTTGCCTGAGATGTCGGCCGAGGTGCCGCTGATGACGAACTGGAGGTCGTTCGTGTTCACGATCTTCGTGAAACGCCGGTAGACCTTGATACCGGAGGTCGACGAGACGCCCTGCCTGACAGGAGTGCCGTCCGTCGTGCTTGAGAACGACGTCGATGAGCCTGACAGCGGGATGACCGCCTTGATCTCTGCGGCGTTCGTGAGGCCGCCTGAGGCCTGCACCGTGGCGAATGCGTTCTTGAGCGTCAGCTTCACGAAACCGCCCGTGCCGCCGCCGTTCGCGATCGATGATGACAGTTCCGGATCGTACTCGACGTCAGAGAGCGCGAGGGCGCCGATCGTGCCAGAGAAGAAATCCACCGAGACGTGCTCACGGAGCGAGAACGAGTTGTTCAGGTCGTAGAAGCCGCCGGAGCCCTTGGCGTCCTGGAGCGAGTTCCTGTCGCCGAACACTGACGCGCCGGCCGTGAAGTCATCGTTCCGGTTGCCACCCTTGACGGTGTCCATCCGATAGTCCATGTAGAAGAGCAGCCCTGACGGGAGGCTCATCGGCTGGACGGAGACGAGCTCGTTGGCGATGAGGCCAGCGAACACCCTGCGGATGATCGGGAACGCGACGTTCTGGAAGCCGATGATGTCCCCCTGAGTGGAGGTCTCCTTCATCAGCTGCCGGAGCTGGTTCTCCATGAGCCTGGCGCACAGGCCGGCCTTCTCGTCGCCGAGCCCCTCGAGGAGGCCCGTCTTCTTCCACTTAGCGTTGATGCGCTTCGCCTCGGTACGTGCGTTGAACTCAACGACGTCCTTGGACATCTCCCTGATCATGTCGCTCATCTTGGTATCTCCTCGGGTCTCGGGTCTCTCAGCCGTTCGTTAGCTTGGACAGGCCCGCAAGCTCACGCATGCGGCTGAACTGTCCGTTGCCATCGGCCTTGTCCGCCGACTCACGGAGGACCTGAGCGTCTGGTGCACCGCTCGTGCGGCGTCTCTGGGCGTCAGCCCTTGGCTTGTTTCGTGCGGTCTCGGTGATCGCGCCGGCGGCCTTGAACGAGGACTCGAGCACCTTGAAGATGCTCTTGACCTCGGACACGCTCTTGCCACGGTCGATGCTCTCGATCACGGCCCTCTTCTGCTCGACGTTGAGCCTGTGGGCCGCGATGAACTTGTTGACGTGCAGGATCTTGCTGTTGAGGAGGTTCATCTCCACGAGCTTTCCGTGGAGGCCCTTCACCATGCCGCGGAGCCTGCCGTTCTCCGTCTGCAGAGACTTGTTCTCTGCCATGCCGCGCCTGACGAGCTGGCGGATCTCCTTGACGGAGTAGTCCTGCTTGGCAGTCGGCTCCTCGTCATCCCAGTAATGCTCGCCGCTCTTCACCTTCTCGACGCTGCCGTGGTCCTTGGTGTTGTCGTTCTTGGCGCCGGCGCCGAGCTCGTGCGGCTTCTCCATGTCCTTGAAGCCCTTGGACACATCGACCTCGAGCTGCAGAGCCTCTGCGTACAGGGCCTCCAACTCGGACTCGGAGATCTCTACGGTCTCCTCCATCTCCTCGTCGGCGCCCTCGTCCATCTCCTCGTCTGCCTCTCCGAGGGTGGGCACGGCCGGAGCCTCGTCCATCTCCTCGTCGGCGACCTCGTTCACGCTCGGGAACAGAGCCGCGACCGACTCGACCTTGCCATCTGCCTTCTTCGCCATGTCTGTCCCCTCTTCGAAATCTGAAATGCCGCCGTAGCCGTCGGCCGCCTGCCTCATCCTGTTGACACCCTCGCCGTTGAGGGCGTCGATGTCCTCGCCGAGGGCGCCGGCACGAAGCCGCGCCTCGATGATCCTCTTGATCTCAGGAGCGAGGCTGGCGACGAGCTCGTTCTTCGCGGCATCCTTTGCGAGGCGTGCCACGTCCCTAGAATCTTTGACGGCCCTACCGACGACGCTCATGTCCTGTCGGGTGGGTAGAGGGTGTCGCGGGTTTTCTGCCACGGGCGGCCGATTTGGCCCTGTCTGCCCTGCGGCGGGCGGACGGCTTCATGAACGACCTGCGGGCGGCCAACTCGGCAAGCACGCCGTCCTCCCGTGACCGTCTGATGAAACGCCTGACCATCCTCTCGAACGAGCCGTCCGATTCGTCGAGCGTGACCTCGACGGCCCTGAACGGCCTCAGGATGTCAGGCACGCCTTGACCGGACTTCCTCTGCCACCGTCGCCCTTATCAGGCGACGGAGTTGCATCTCGCGGAGCCGCCTGAGGATGCCCTCTGCGGTCCAGTTGCCCATGTTCGAGGCTCCCTGCCTCTTCAGGAGGTTGGCGGGCCCGAGCGGCTCGCTGTAGTCGTTCGAGGGCGAGTGGCTGTACCCGGGCATTCCTCTCGTCTTGAGCGAGCGCTCCTTGGCCTCTGCCTCTGGCGTCATGGTCGGGATGTCCTTGGGCTTGCGGCCCTTCCTCTTGGCCTCGGTCAGGGCGCGGCGGACTGCCTCCGCGACCATCTGCCTCAACTCATCGATCCCGACCCTCATTGCTGTTATGTATCTCCCTCACGGCCGTCCCAGCCGCGGTCAAGGGTTTCTAGAAGCGACCAGACGCGGCCCTGGGCATGCTCACCGACGCCGAACGTCTCCTTGAGAGACGGTCCCGGGTACCCGTCGCCGTCGCAATCATCGAAACTTCCGTACTCAAGGTCGAGGGCCTCGGCCAGCTCCTGCCAGGCCTCGCCGAAGACATCTATCGGGCTGAAGTCGAGGTCGTCCTTCTTGCCGCCGGCCCATCCCCTGGACTGCCCTGGGATCGTGCCTATCCCGCCTGACCCGTCGGCGTCGCCCTCTGATCCCTTGTATGAGATCGGGGTGCCCGCGGCCTCGGCCGTCGCCCTCTCGCCGTACTTCGGCGTCAGGGGCCTGCTCAGGCCTCCGTCGTCGTACGCCGCTCCTCCGTCGTCCTGGCTCTTCGCGCCGCCGTACTTGACCGGCGTGTCGTACGGGAAGCCCTTCGCACGGCTCTGCGTGCGTTGTCTCGTGTAATCGGGTCCCTTGGCCCCCGAGAAATCGGGCCTCTCTATGCCTGTGACGTATCCCGACGGGCCTGGCAACTCACTGCTCCGGCTTGTACTCGAGTTTCTGCCTGGCCATCGCGAGCCTGCGCTCCTCGAACTGCGCCTCTGCCGCCCTGTCTTTCGTCGTGACGATGTTCTTCGGTCCCGTCCTCTCGAGGAGCATCTTGGCCCTCGAGAAATCGACCTGCGCGATCCGCGCCGCGTTGTCGATGTTCAGTGACGGGGCCTGCGGAGACATCTGGTCGTGCGCCGGAGATGACCACTCATCGTCGCCCCACATCTCGCCGTCTGCGGTGTCCTCCGCCAACTCCTGCATCTCTGGCGGCAACGAGGCTATCCTCTGCGCCAACTTCGGCGGCTGTTGCTGAACGGGCCTCGGCGCGTCACGCTCATAGAACTCTGAGCCGGCGGCGGGGTCGAGCATCTCTGCCAACGATCCTGGCCTCGGCGGCGGACGACGGGCCGGTGCCGTGGCACGCTCAGGCTCTTCCTGCGGCCTCGCGGCCCTCTCTGCCATCACGCCAGAGCCCGCGAGCGTCCTCAGGAGCACCTCATTGAGGACCTCCGGCAGTATCTTCCTGATCGAGGCCTCGACCATCCTGTCGATCGTCCTCTTCAGCCCGTCTTCCTTGCTCACTTCTTCGTCCCGTTCCTCAGGGCCAGCAACGACCTGTTGATCCTGTCCGCCCTATCGACGACGCTCGCCCTGTCGAACGCCTCTGGCAGCATGAAAGCCCCGTGCGTCGATGGCTCAGCGACCATGTCGAAACACACGAGCGTGAAGTCGTCCTGCACGATGTCGGCGCCGCTCTCGTTCTTCGAGGTCGAGCCGACCCCGCGGCTCGAGATGCCGAGGACGACCCCGCTTGAGAGGAGGTTCTCGAGGATCTTCCCGCACGGCGTCGAGAGTATCTCGATGCGACCCATCCAGGTGTCGCCGTCCCATGATTGCTCACGCACGACGTGCGATGCCTTCTCGAGGCTGACTGTCGATGTGTCTGGATGATCGAGTTCGCCGAGCGCACGGTTCTCGCGGATGTTCTTCTCGTAACTCTCGAACTCACGCTGGAGGAGTTTCCGAGGATAGACCCTCTTGTTCTGGTTCTCTTTCTCGGCCCGTTGCATCGGGCCCCTGAGGATGAGGCGGCCGTTGTTCTTCTCACGGTCCTCGATCAGGAACCCTGCCTCTGGGCTGAGTTGCTGCCACTCACGGAGTATCATCTTGCTCATGGCGTCGTCTCCACGTAAGGTGCGACTTGCGTCAGGAACGCGTTTATGATCTTGGCGAGCGGATCTGTCGCGTCGATCTGGTCCTGGACGAAATCTTGCAACTGGTCGGTAACGGCCTCGAGCCTCTTCATCTGCATCGGTCCGAGGCTCGACTTCTGATGCGCGGCGGCCGGCGAGCCCATCGGGTTCGGGTTGTCAGCAGGCGTGGGCCCGAACGGGGTCGCCTCTCGAATGAAGAACTCGCGCAGGTTCATCTGAACTTGCGTCCGTGCTTGTTCCCGATCAGTTGCTTCGCGAGGTGCAATTGCACGCCGGACATCCCGTCGAGTTGCCCGTCGAGCCCGTCCTCGAGTTTATCGAGGTACTCATCACGATCGGCGACGGCCCTCCTGGCCCCGTCGATCTTCGGGAGGTGGTCGTCCTGGAACGACATGAGCGCGCCCCTGAGGTCGTTCCCGTCGTCGGGATCGAGCTTGCCGATGTGGCCACGCGCCTCGTCCGACAACTCCAACCTCACGTGCCCGCCGTCGATGTACAGGTGGATCGGGCCGACCTCAGAGCCATCGACGTCGAGATGCACAGGGACGTACATCTTCCCGCCGGTCTCGCGTCCGTGCTCTCCCATCTTGGTCTTGGCGATCCCTCTGAGGGACTTTCCCATGCCCTTATGTGCGTCACCAAGGGCGCCGATCGAGGCCTTCTCGATCGACCTGTGGAGCCCGTGGAGCCTATTGTCAGAGGCGATGGCGGCCGGCGACAGCGACGACAGCCTCTCGTCCCACGGTGAGCCCGGGACCTCGTCCTCACGGAAGAGAGCCTCGGTAAGTCCCTGTGCGAGGCTCGAGACGATCGCCTCTCTCGTGGCCTTGCGGTCCTTTGCCCTCACGGTCTTACCCCTCTTCGCCTTCTTGCGCTTCATCTTGTCCCTCGCCCTCTTGAGTTGCTCGGGATCCCTCGGAGGGAACCTGTTGAGTTCCGCCTCCTTCGCGGCATCACGGTCAGGGAACGTCTGCAGTTCCTTCGGCGGCTTCTTCTTGCCCTTGTTCGGCCTGTAGAGGACGTACCCGCCGCCGCCCTTCTTCTTCCTGACGATCTCTTTGACGGCGCTGTCGACGCGTTCCCTGGCAAGAAAAAGCGCCTCTCTCATGTCGTCGGTCGGCGTCTGTTGCTGGCCTCCGAGAGCCCCTCCGGTAGCGCCCTCCTCTTTCGGTGTCGGCACGGCCTGTAGCCTCATGACGTCGAGTTGCCTCGCCTGTGACGGGTCGTCCTGAGCCTCGCTGAACCAGGTCACGACGGCCTGTTTCGCCTCATCTGCCGTCGATGCTGGCACCCTGTACACGCCCGAACCTGGGACGGTGACATCCCACGACGTCTCTTTCGACGTCGAGGTCGGTCCGGATCCTGGGACGGGTGGGATGATCGGCATCGTGTTGCTTCTTTGCCGCCGTGGAGGTGGCGGAGGAGACACCTCATTACGCACGCCGGGCAGCTGGCGTTGCGGGCCTTGCTTCGGCGGCATCGTCGCAGGATGTTCCTTGCGAGACCGTGTCGGAAGCGCAGGACCGCCGCGCTTGCCAGACGGGTCTGGTGTGTCTGTGAAGTCAAAACCTCTCGCCTCTCTCTTCATCGGGCCTCGATCTGTGCGACAAGGTCATGGTATAGCATGAGCCTCTCGACGGCGTCACGGCCCGCCGGTAGCGTCTCGAGGCCCGCGACGGCCTCTGACAGTTGCTCTGACATCTTTGGGTCTGACACGAACACGTCGTCAGCCGCGGCCGAGCTCAACGTAGATCTGAGAGACACCCTCTGCCTCTCGACGAGCCTCTCCATCGGCCCAGAAGGGCCGCCGAGGCAGAGCCTCACCTCCTCACGCAGCAGGTCTGCCTGCCCGGAGGTGAGCGTCTTCCCGTACTCACGCTCGAAGAGCGCGACGGCCGTCCTGTACGTGTAGAGGTTGGCGTCAGGATCGACGCCCTGGCTGACGTCGGCCGGAGAAGAGAGGAACGAGACGAGGTGCTCCTCGACCCTTGCGAGGTCGATGCCCTCATCGAGACGTGACGCCAGCCCCCTCGACAGCATGATGCCGACCGAGGCATGGACGGTGTAGTCAGGGACCCACCGGCCGAAGATCTCTGGGCCGAGGCGCCTGTTGATCTCGTGGATCAGTCTGGTCTTCGCGTCGTCGCGTAGCGCGGACCTCGACGAGAGCCTGATGCCGGCTGACCGAAGTTCATCGACGATCCTCCTGGCGAGTTGCTGGTTGCAACCTCTGGCCTCCATGACGCCCCTGTGCAAGGACAGTTCATCCTCTAACCCAGAGCCCGGGCCCATGTTCCTCTCGATGATCGAGAGCGCCGTGGCCGCCCTGGTCCTCTTGGACGGGTTGGCGCCGATCATCGCCTCGGCCACCTCACGGGCCAAGAGTTCATAGACCAGCCCGACGTTCCTTCGTTTCGAATGCTTCAGTTTAGCCACGGACCCTCCCCTTAGGACGGCAATCTGCCTCTTAACTAAGAGGCTCTCTCAGTCACGGTACAGATCTATCCAGCGGCCGATCTCCTCGAGCATCTCGTCAGCCTCGTCGATCTCGTCCTCTCCAGGCAGGGCGTCGTCGGCCTCTGAGAATGGCCTGCCGATGAGCCGCCTCTGCGACCTGCTATCGTACGGGTCAGAGGCAGTCTGCTTCTCTGAGCCGAGAGTGTGGCTCAGGCCCAACTCGTGTGTCGCGAAGAGGTTCTTTCCCTTATCGACGGCCAACTCTGCCCGGTCGCCCTCGCTTCCAGGGTTCCTCTTCTCAGACACGACGGTCCCTGATCTCGAGACGCCGGCGACCTGCGTCGGAGTGGCCGGGGCCGCCGCCCCTCCAGGAGGCCCTCCGAGCGTCCCAGGAAGTTCCTCTGCTCCAGGTACCCCGGCACCGCCGCCTGCACCTGGCTCTGCCGCGCCGCCGCCCGCCGCGACGTTGTCGAGCAGTTGGTCCTCGAGCCTATCGATGCGCTTACCGTCCTTGATGGAGGCCACCTGCTTGTCGTTGAGACCGAAGATCTTCCTGTAGATGAAGCCGCGGTCGAACACGCCCTCCTGGGCCATCCCGGCGACCTCCAACTTCATCCTCCAGAGTTCGAGACGCTGCTGCTCAGAGATCGTGCTTGGCGACGCCGTCCTGATCTCGAAATTGACGAGGTCTGGGCCGCGGTACCCATTGAGGTACAGGTGGATGATCGCGATCTTGTTGATCTCGGCGACGAAGAGCCGCTGGATGCGCTCGATGGTCTTGGCGAACCTGACGTCCTCCTGTGCTAAAGTTGCCTTACTGTTATGAATTATTATGCTTTTCGAGACCGTGAAATTACTTTGTGGTCCATCAACCTCGATGTCATAAACCCATTGCGGTGACTCAAGCTTTATCACATCCACAGAGATGACGCGGTGGTTCGACGGGGTCGGAGCAACTCCAACAAAACGTGACGGTAATCCACGACGTGGGCCAAAATTCCACACCACGAAATGCGACCATGAGCTGTAGCCCTCTCTGATCAATAATTCATGGACTGCCGCGACCTTGAATGAGTTCTTGGCACAGACATCATAGATCCTGACAGTGCCGCTCATCACGGTGTTGACGAGGACGGTGATTGACGGCTCAATCCAAACCTTATCCCTCCAACGAGCGACCTGCATCTTCGACATCAGTCCGAGCGCGACATTACGCTCGGCAAGAGACCTCCGACGGTCCTCAGCATCGTTCCATCCGTCGATGACACCCTTTCGATGGGCATCACGATACTGTGTTGTGGCCATGACTGCACGCAATCGATCACGACACGTCTCACTCTTCAACAGTAGCCCACCAGCTGCGTGTAATCTCGCATGAGCTTTACGGCCCATCACGATGAGATTGCTAGGATCGTTATTCAATTTATCAAAATCACGATGGTGGACGACGTCATGTCCCTCTGATCGCCTACCGGCTGTCTCATGCCTCTCGACAAGACATGATCCTGAGACTGCGCGATGGACATACATCCACTCGCCTGTGCTCTGGTCCAGATACATTTCATAGCCATCAAGGCTATCACCGTCGTCATGTGATGACAGGCGCCTGTACATCGGCATCAACCGATCGTCAGGTGACAATTGGTCGGCCCTCTTGTACGTCCCATCGCGCATCATGAACGGATGCCCACCAGTGCACTCGACGGAAGCGCCGTCGTCACATGTGACCCTGTACAGGATGTCGACCTGTTTCATCGCCCAGACTTTTGTCACCCGACCTGGGACAAGCACACCGTCGGGAGTGCAGGAGTAGACCCACATCTCCTCGTCATGAGCA
>VFSW01016103.1_pt1 | contig 10226 bp, 8 predicted proteins | sample 5358111 | NCBI WGS metagenome assembly VFSW01 (sample SAMN11554181, study PRJNA540505) | mine drainage metagenome | isolation source: sediment from site ElyBrook_90M | place: USA: Ely Copper Mine, Vershire, VT | collected 2017
CGGGATGTCAAAATCATCGGCGAGGTAGTGCACAATGTCAGCCCGGAACAAAGCAGGGGAACAGGAGGCAATAAAGCCGCCGGCATGGGCATCCAGTTTATAGAATTCGAAGGCGACGGGCAGAAGGCTTTAGAGGTGTATTTTAAATCCCTCAACAAGGGATCATAGATACCGCTTCCCTTCTTAACGGTTTAAACTGTTCAAACGGTTTAAGCCGTTTAATGTCTTTGCAAGGGTGCCATTGTGGGAGTGTGAGGGCGAAGCAATCTGCAAGGATAGGGATTTGCTCGAGCCTGCTTTTCAGCCGAAGGCGGGATTGTCCCATGTCCTTACTTCACCTGCCAGCGCTTGGATACGAACGACAGCACGAAGGGCGTGATCAGTGTTGTTACGACAACCATAAATATAATGATTGCGTACGCCTTACGGTCGATTACCCCGAGGTTGAGTCCGATCAGGGCGACGATCATACCGACCTCTCCCCTCGGAATCATACCCAGTCCCACAAAGTTCATGACGCGCCACCCGAACCTCGCAGCGCCAAGACCGCATCCTATATATTTACCGACGATTGCTATGACGGTGTAGATAACAGCTATCAGCAGGATACCCGGCTCCATTAACAGCTTTGGATCGATCTTCATACCTATCATAACAAAAAAAAATGGGACGAGGAATTCGTAGATAGAATCAAACATATCGGAGAGATGCTGGTCCTCAAGTTCTGCCATCAGCAAGCCCGCAAAAAAAGCACCGACGATACTTGCCATGCCGATATACGACGTCAGGAACGAGAGGCCGAGAAGCACGGTCATGCTCAGGATAAACTCGTTTTTTTCCAGTTTCATCTTTTCCAGTCTTGTCTTGAGTATCTTTATCGACCTGCCGCCCACAAGGAAAACGCCGGCAAGGAACAAAACCACAAGAATGAACAGCGACAGGATCTTGTATCCATCGATACTGCCGTTGGTCTCTCCCGTTACGGCCGCCAGCACGAGCAGGCCGAGGATATCATCGGCAACAGCTGCACCGAGGATGATCTTTGCCGAAACAGTCTGCTCGAGCTTCATATCTTTTAAAACCCTTGCAGTTATGCCTACGGAGGTTGCGACGAGTGCCGTTGCAACAAATAAAGCCTCTATACCCTTGTGGTCCGTGAACAGAATAAAGAAATACCCAAGCATCAGGGGAAGGGCAACGCCGAGTACGGCAACGATGGTTGCGTCGGTGCCTATTTTTAACATGTCCTTCAGCCTCGTATGCAGACCGACCACAAACAGCAGCATCATCGCACCAAGCTCTGAGAATGCATCAAGTACCGGTGTTTCTTTGATAAGGTGCAGGCCGCCTGCACCGATAATAAGTCCTGCGGTAATTTCACCGATCATGGGAGGGATATGGATCTTTTGAAAAATATAGTTAAAGAGCTTGGCGCTTACAAAGATTAAGAATAGATCAAAAAGTATGCCGGTGTGTTCCATTATTCCACGGTAACACTTTTCGCCAGGTTCTTTGGTTGATCTACATCGGTGCCGTTCATAACAGCAATGTGATATGCGAGCAGCTGGAGCGGGACAATGGAAAGTATCGGAGTGAAAAGTTCGTCAATCTCGGGAAGCAAAAAGAATGAATCGGACAGGTTCTGGATATCATTGTTGCCGGTATTCGTAAAACTTATGATCCTCCCATCCCTTGCCTTTACCTCTTCTATATTGTTTTTGATCTTTTCAAAGACCCTGCCTTTGACGGCTATGAAAACCACAGGCATATCCCGGTTAACAAGGGCAATAGGTCCGTGCTTGATCTCGCCTGCAGGATACCCCTCTGCATGGATATAGGATATTTCTTTTAGTTTTAATGCACCTTCAAGCGCCACAGGGTAGCTGATCCCCCTGCCCAGGTACAGGAAATCGGAGCACTTTGCATATTCCTTTGCAAGGGCGATGATCTTGTCTTCCTGTTTCAGCAGATTATCCAGCAGGGATGGAATCGTGACCAGGGTATCTATATACAATGAAGCCTGCTGCTTTGAAATCCTGCCGATGCTCCTGCCTATGTGGATGGCTATGAGGTAGATAGCGATCAGCTGTGAAGTAAAGGCCTTGGTGGATGCGACACTGATTTCAGGACCCGCATGGGTGTAGAGAACGTGGTCCGATTCCCGTGCTATGGTGCTGTCGATAACATTGCATATACTCAGGATGCGGCTGCCGTGTTTTTTTGCGAGCCGTATGGCCGCAAGAGTATCTGCCGTTTCACCGGACTGCGATATGGCAATGGTTAAAGTTTCATTGCCGAGGAGCGGTGTTTTGTACCTGAATTCTGACGCAACATCGACGTCAACAGGGATACCCGTCATCTCTTCTATGATATATTTACCCGTCAGGCCGGCATGGTACGATGTCCCGCATGCAACAAAATTGATCCTTTTCATGGCGTGGAGTAATTTCCCTTCAAGCCCTGCCTCGTTGAGGTCTATTTCTTTTTTATCAAACAGGAGCCTGTCCCTCATGGTATCCGTTATTGCCTGCGGCTGTTCAAAAATCTCTTTTTGCATAAAATGCTTGTATCCGCCTTTTTCCGCGGTTGCAGGGTTTATATCGAAATGTTTTGGATTCACCGGAAGCGGACTGCCGGTAAAATCCAGAAGCTTTACGCTGTCCGCCGTGATAACAGCCACCGTCCCGTCGTTCATAAACAGCATGTTGTTTGTATACGGCAGGATTGCGGGCATGTCCGATGCGAAGATATTCTCAGTATTTCCAAAGCCGATTACCAGGGGACTCGCTTCCCGTACGGCGATGAGCCTGTCCGGGCTCTTTGTGTGCATGATACCGAGTGCAAAAGAACCTTTTAATTGGTTGATCGAAGCAAGTACTGCAAGTTCGAACGACTCTCCGGACTTGATATGATCCTCTATCAGGTGGGCTATTATCTCGGTGTCTGTTTCTGATTTAAAGTGATGCCCCCTGCCTTTTAATACCGCCCTGAGCTCGGTATAGTTTTCAATGATACCGTTATGGACAACAACAACATCACCGGCCCTGTGGGGATGTGCATTTTCATCGGATGGTTTTCCATGGGTTGCCCAGCGGGTATGTCCGAGTCCTGTGGTGCCGTTGATTGTTTCCTGTCCGACAAGTCCTACGAGGTCTTTTATCTTGCCCTTTTTCCTTTTGAGGACAAGTCCCGCGTCCGTCAGTATAGCAACACCTGAGGAATCATATCCCCTGTACTCAAGCCTTTTCAGGCCGTCGAGGATAATGGGGAGTGCGTGCCTCTTGCCGATGTACCCGACGATGCCGCACATTATCTGCTTCCGAGCTTGCTTTTTCTCTTCATGGCGTACCCCTCTATGTTCCGCTGATCCGAACGCTCGATACCCAGTGCGCCCGGAGGCACATCCTTGGTAATGGCTGATGCAGCTCCGATGATAGCTCCCCTGCCGACCCGTACCGGTGCGACAAGGGCTGTGTCGCTTCCGATAAAGGCATCGTCTTCGATCACGGTTGGATGTTTCTTAAACCCGTCATAGTTGCAGGTAATCGTACCCGCGCCTACATTGACCCTGCTGCCTATGGTTGCATCGCCGATATAAGAAAGATGGTTCGCCTTTGAGCCTTTTCCCATGGACGATTTTTTTATTTCAACAAAGTTGCCGATGTGAACATTGTCATCGAGAACGGTTTCCGGACGCAGTCTTGCAAAGGGACCGACTACCGAATCCTTACCCACGATACTCTGTTCAATGATAGAGTACGGTTTAACCTCAACCCCGTCGTTGATCTTGGAATCTTTTATAATGGACCCGTTCCAGATAATGCATCGTTTTCCTATCTTTGTCCCGTTCATAATAAAACTGTTCGGGTACACGATACTGTCCTTTCCTATGACAACATCCTGTTCAATATAGGTGCTGTTGGGATCAAAGATTGTTACTCCGCTTGCCATAAGCCTGTTGAGCTTGCGCTGGTTGAGGATATTCTCTGAGTGCGCAAGCGCCTTTCTGTTGTTTACGCCGAGCACCTGATCCGCATCATCCGTATGGTAGTTGACGATCTTTTTCTTCATGGACTGTATGATGCTGATGATATCCGTGAGATAATACTCTCCCGTAACATCGGAAGGCTTGACCCGTTCCAGTGCTTTGAAGAGCACCTTGCAGGATACCAGATAAATGCCCGCGTTGATCTCTTTTATCTTTTTGACCTTTTCGTCCGCATCATTTTCTTCCACGATTTTATACTTGCCCGCCTTTTTGACTACCCTGCCGTATCCCTCGGGATTATCCAGGGTAGAGGTTATAAAACCGAGAGAGGCCTTGGCTTCTTTGTAGTGTTCGTAAAAGTCTTTAATAAGTACATGTTTTATCAACGGCACGTCCCCGTTCAGTATCAGGACATCTCCCTCGAGTTCGGACAGCTCCTGCGCAGATGATTTAACGGCATCCGCAGTGCCGAGCTGCTTGTTCTGATGGACAAAGAGCGCATCTTCATACCGTTTTGCAACATAGTCCATGATTATTTCTTTGCCGATTCCGACAACAACAACAACTTTATCGGAAGGCAGATCAATCGCCCTTCTCAGGACGTACTCTATCATGGGCAGTCCGCCGATAGGATGAAAAACCTTGGGAATATCGGATTTCATCCGTTTGCCTTCACCGGCCGCGAGGATGATGGTATAAAGTTTTGTATCCATGGATGTCCCTCCTCTGTTATTTGATTAAGAATTTTAAGAGCGCTTTTTGCATATGAAGCCTGTTCTCAGCCTGATCGAAAACGACCGATTGCCTGCCGTCCAGCACCCCTGATGTTATCTCTTCACCCCTGTGTGCGGGCAGGCAGTGCATTACAATTGCATCAGGCCTTGCATGTTTCAGCAGGGAGTCGTTGATCTGGAATCCTGAGAAGGCCTTCAGTTTCTCTTCTCGTAAATCCTCCTGCCCCATGCTGACCCATACATCGGTATAAACAATATCGGCATCCCGGACCGCATCAGCCGGGTTATCGTACAGTGTTACGGATTTTGGGTTCATGGCCAGTGACTTTTTCAAGATAGCTTGTGACGGCTTATGTAATGCCGGCGTCGCAATCTTCAGGTTGAGGCCCAGTATGCCCGCAGCCTCGATCCAGGAGTTTAAAACATTGTTCCCGTCGCCGATATAAGCGTAGACAGGCTTTTTGTAATCACCCTTTTTTTCATACACGGTGAGAAGGTCGCTGAGTATCTGGCAGGGGTGGGAAAGATCGGAAAGTCCGTTGATAACGGGCACCGATGCCGCGTTTGCGAGCTGTGTCACATTGTCGTGGGCAAAGGTCCTGATCATGATGCAGTCGACATACCGGGAAAGGGTTCTTGCAGTGTCCTGGATGGTCTCACCCCTGCCGAGATGCAGGTCCGTGGAATTGAGATAGAGAGCCATTCCACCGAGCTGATACATCCCCGCTTCAAACGATACCCTTGTTCTTGTTGAGGATTTCTCGAAGATCATGGCAAGTGTTTTTCCTTGTAACGGAAGTGAGCGCTTTTTTTCCTTTTTCAGTCTAACCGCTTCTTTTATCAGACCTTCAATCTCTGTTTCGCTTAAGTCAAATATACTGGTCAAATCTCGTTTTGGCATACCTTCCTCTTCTGTTTATTTTACCCCGGTTAGGAAGGCCGTACCTGCACGCAGGCGTGATTTAGAGCCGCGTCCTTTCTAACAGGATTTATCCGAAACACGTTACCATGACTGTGTTGTTTTATCAAATTAAAGCATAGTGTTCAGGGGATATCCTTAAAGATTTCCGGTATCCTGTCAATAGCAATGTTTGGCCGAAGCGCGCGGTATTGCCGGCGGCTGCAGGAAAAAAGCAGAAAGCAGTTGTTATTTCAGGCCGGCTAAAACGGCCTTTTCAAAGAGGGCTATGCCTTTTTTTAGCTCCTGCGCGGTTATGATGAGCGGCGGCAGAAACCGAATGATATTTCCGTTCGTTACATTGACGATAAGCCCCGATTTCAGGCATTCGTCAAAAACCCTGGCTGCAAGGCTGGCATCATAAAGCTCTATGCCGATCGCAAGCCCCATGCCCCTGATATCCTTTATCTTATCCGGATATTTTTTCTTCATCTCCAACAGTTGTTTTGACGCAACAGCTCCAAGCTTTTTGGCATTCCCGGGCAGCCTGTGTTTTATTATATAATTTATCGAAGCTATACCCGCTGCTGCTGCAAGGGGTGAGCCTCCAAACGTTGTGCCATGGGTCCCGTAGTCGAAAAAGGCAGACACGGCCTTTGTTGCAAGCAGTGCGCCCATCGGTACTCCGCCTGCGATGGATTTTGCAATCGTTACCATATCCGGTTTTATGCCGTAGTGTTCATATGCGAACAGCGTGCCTGTTCTGCCGAGTCCTACCTGGACCTCGTCCATGATCAAAAGGATGTCCTTTTTTTGAGTCTGGTCCCGTACAAAATCGATATACTCTTTTGTTGCCGGATAAATGCCCCCTTCACCCTGAACAGGCTCGAGAATGACCGCGCACACATCGTCTCCCAATGCCGCATGCATGTCCTCGATATCATTGAAACGTACCTGCCTGAAGCCCGGTAACATCGGCTCAAAACCAATCTGATATTTTTTTTGTCCCGTTGCTGAAAGTGTCCCGTATGTTCTGCCGTGAAAAGAGTTGATGGCACTTACAATAACATACCTTCCCTGGCCGTATTTTTTGTACGAATAAAGCCTGGACAGCTTGAGTGCGCCCTCGTTTGCCTCGGCACCGCTGTTACAGAAAAATACCTGGTCCGCGAAAGAATTTTTTGTGATCAACTGTGCAAGCCCGGCCTGTGGAGCGGTATAAAAATCATTTGTTACAAGGATGAGCTTTTTTGCCTGTTCTGTAATGGCTTTTATAACGTCCGGATTGGAATAACCTATGTTTGCAGCTCCCCGTGCGCCGAGAAAGTCCATATACTTTTTACCGTTACTGTCCCACAGGTATATGCCTTTGCCCCTGGTTATGACAACGGGTATCCTCTTATAGGTGTGCATGATAAAATTATCGGTAAGATTTATGGTACTATCTTTCTTCATCTGAGTATGTCCTTCATTTTAATATTTAATCTTGAATTTTGAATCTTGAGTCTTGAATTTTGAATGTTTTAAATTATCTCCGTCCCCACACCTTCCGGCGTGAATATCTCCAGTAGTACGGCATGGGGGATCCTTCCGTCGATGATATGACATTTCTTTACGCCATGCTTGATTGCTTCTACAGCATACCTCACCTTCGGGATCATGCCGCCTTTTATCACCCCGGAACTTATGAGCCCTTCAACGTCTTTGGATTTTATGTCCGGCAATAATTTGCCGTTATTATCAAGCACCCCGTCGACATCCGTGAGCATGATGAGTTTTTCAGCCTTCAGGGATGATGCGATTGTTGCGGCCGCAACATCGGCATTGACATTAAAAGCCCGGCCGTCATCCCCGACAGCGACCGGCGCTATGACTGGTATAAAGTGGTTCAGCTCGAGCGTCCTGATGATCTTGGTATCGGCGCTTACGATGTCCCCGGTCCTGCCCATATCGAGCATGTCTCCGCTCTCCGTGCTCTTCATCTCCACCATTTTGGCTATCAACAGTTTACCGTCTTTCCCGCTTATGCCCACGGCCTTGCCTCCGAGATGGTTGATCAGGCCGACGATTTCCTTGTTGATCTTTCCCACAAGGACCATCTCCACGACATCCATGGTCTTTTCGTCGGTTATTCGCAGCCCGTCAATGAACTTGCTTTCCTTACCGAGCTGTTTCAACAGGTCGTCTATCTGGGGTCCTCCGCCGTGCACAACCACGGGTTTCAGGCCTATGTACCACATCAGGATGATGTCCCGTGCAAAATTATTCTTCAGCTCTTCATCCAGCATTGCATGGCCGCCGAATTTAAACACGAATGTCTTGCCGTAAAAGCTTTTTATATACGGCAGCGCCTCTATGAGAACAGATGCCTTGTAGATGTTTTGTTCCATTTTTACAATATATACTTGCTCAGATCCTCGTTCTTCAGGATCGGATTGAGTTTGTCTCCAACGTACTTTTCATCTATCGTAAACCTGCTGGCCTTATATTTCGATGTGTCAAAGGATATATCTTCAAGCAGTCTTTCCATGACCGTGTGTAACCTTCTTGCTCCGATGTTTTCCATCCTGTCGTTGCTGATGCTTGCTATCTCGGCTATCTTTTCTATGGCCTCTTTTGTATAAACGAGTTCCACGTTTTCCGTCTTCATCATCTCTATGTATTGCTTCGTCAGTGCATTGTCCGGCTCCGTCAATATTCTGACGAAGTCCTCTTTTGTCAAAGGCTCAAGCTCTACACGGATCGGGAACCTCCCCTGAAGTTCCGGGATAAGATCCGACGGCTTGCTGACGTGGAAAGCGCCTGCCGCTATAAACAGCATGTGGTCCGTTCTTACCATGCCGTACTTTGTCATGACCGTCGTACCTTCTATCAAGGGCAGCAGGTCCCTCTGGACCCCCTCTCTTGACACATCCGGACCATAACCCGATTCCTTGCTTGCTATCTTGTCTATTTCATCAATAAAGACGATCCCGGATTCCTCAACCTTTTTTATGGCAGTCCGTACGACCTTATCCATATCGACAAGCTTTTCCAGCTCCTGCTGGATGATGATCTCCCGAGCCTCCATGATCTTTATCTTCTTTTTCTTTGTTTTTTTCGGCAGCATGGTTTCGAACATCTCCCGCAAGTTGAACTCCATCTCATCACTGCCCATACCGGAGAAGACCTCTATGACCGGCATCGGCATATACTGTATGTCCATCTCAACATACCGGTTATCGAACTTGCCGTCCCTGAGCATGGCCCTGAACTTTTCCCTGGTGCTCTTGGTGTCCTCGACGATTTCAAGCATCTTTTGTTCTGTTTCCGGGGGTTTGTTGTTGGCGGGCTTTTTCTTGATCGGCAGAAGCAAATCAAGGAGCCGCTCTTCCGTGAGCTCCTCTGCCTTCGGCAATAATTTATCTTCTTCCTCTTCCCTGACCATTTTTACGGATATCTCCACGATGTCCCGTACTATGGATTCCACATCCCTGCCGACATACCCTACCTCGGTGTACTTTGAAGCCTCCACCTTGAGAAAAGGTGCCTGGGCAAGCTTTGCAAGTCTCCGTGCTATCTCTGTTTTACCGATACCGGTCGGGCCTATCATTATAATATTCTTGGGAGCTATCTCATCCCGGATCTCTTCGGGCACATGCTGTCTTCTCCATCTATTGCGCAGTGCTATTGCTACCATTTTCTTGGCATCTTTCTGACCGACGATATACCGGTCAAGCTCCTGAACTATTGCTACAGGAAGCAGTGTGTCGCTCGGTTCGATCTCTTCGGGTTTTTCTGCCTGAACGACGGCGTTTCTCGGTTTTCTCATTGTGTTTTACCTCTTTATAGTTCTTCTATTGTAATATTGCTGTTTGTGTAAATACAAATCTCTGCCGCAATCTTCATTGAGTTTTCCGCTATTTCCCTTGCCCCAAGATTGGAAAACTTTATCATCGCCCGTGCTGCTGAAAGTGCGTAGCTTCCCCCGGAGCCTATGGCGATAATATTGTCATCGGGCTCGATAACATCCCCTGTTCCGGAGAGTAAGAGGGACGTTGTTTTGTCCGCTGCGATCAGGAGCGCTTCGAGTCTCCGCAGGATCTTATCGGTCCTCCAGTCTTTCGCAAGCTGGACAGCGGCCTTCAAAAGGTTGCCCCTGAACTCTTCCAGCTTTCCTTCAAACCTGTTAAACAGGGTAAATGCGTCTGCTGTTGAACCCGCAAAACCGACCAGCACGGTATCGTTATAAAGCCTTCGTACCTTTTTTGCGGTGTGTTTCATGATGGTGTCGCCCATCGTTACCTGGCCATCGCCTGCCATAACAACCTTTCCATTATGCCGTACACTAATAATTGTTGTTCCGTGAAACATACTCTCTCCTTGTTCTATTCTGCTCATTTCTCGTTTCTCTTGTTCTTTTCTGTTCTTTCCTCATTCCTCACGACTCCCCCCTCGCTCCTTCCCCTTGCCGCCTTGAACCCTTGAACCCTTTTCCCCTATTCCTCGCTTCTTTCCCCTGTGCTTTCTCCCTCTATCCTTACTACTCATCCCTCGTTACTTTTCCCTGCCCCCTCACTCCTTCTTCCTTGCCCGTGGATGCGCATCATCATAAACCTTCATAAGC
>VFSW01016104.1_pt1 | contig 10226 bp, 15 predicted proteins | sample 5358111 | NCBI WGS metagenome assembly VFSW01 (sample SAMN11554181, study PRJNA540505) | mine drainage metagenome | isolation source: sediment from site ElyBrook_90M | place: USA: Ely Copper Mine, Vershire, VT | collected 2017
GCAGCATAAAAACTTGACTCAACTGCTCAACAAAGCCGTCAATCAAGGACCCTAGCGGCATAGGTCGCCATCCTTTCGGCTGCTATCGTCACCAAAAGATTGCCGCTCCACGATGGCGAGTTCGAATACCGCGTAAGAAATATCAACGAGCCTTTCGAGCGGGTGGTGCGCGAAAGTCTATTGAGAGGTGTGGTGCGGAACGGCGCTCCCTAAAAATGACGGCAGTAAAAGATTACTAGCGATACGCAACGCGGGGTCTGCACGACGCGTGCGTAGAACGCTCAAAGTCGCCAAACAATCATTGGCGAATGCAAAGTGCCAAAGCCGGTCCCGGACTATTGCTGCACGTCGCCGCTTCGTCAGTTTTTGATATCTCGATCGTTCCGCCTGGGCACGTCACCGAAACCAGTCTCTCGCCCGGGCTACAGGCGAGGTCGCAATTCGCGCTGGTATCACACCTGTCCAGCTTGAGCGCACGCAGACCAGTTGAACCAGGAGAGCCGGGTGGACCCGTCAAACCAGCAGAACCGGCCGGTCCGGGCGGGCCTTGTTCACCCTTCGTGCCCTGAGGTCCCTGGGGACCAGGAATTCCTTGGTCGCCCTTTGCGCCTTGGGGGCCGGCAGGGCCCTGCTCACCTTGTCCACCCTGTGGTCCGGCTGAACCTTGCTCACCCTTTGCGCCTTGCGGACCGGGCGAACAGGCCGCAACCGCGAGTGCCGCAGCAATGGCGATTAGCGAGATGGCAGCGCGCATGGCATCGCTCCCCATTTGTCGTCAGAACGAGTCGACTGCTCGGGCACAGTTAGTTTAAGTAGCATAATTCGGGGGGAAATCGGTTAGCGCCAGCACTCAAACCGCTTCTCTTTTGTCGCCGAATCACTTCCTTGGTTCTGTGGCGCACTTCCGCGCTCTTCGGAGGGAAACTACTATGGCGTTGTCAGGCGAAGCAAAGGAACCAACCGCTGCGGCCAAAACCAACCGTCCGGTGACGATCAAACATCTTGCTGCGGCCCTGGCCGAGGAGCATCAACTGACAAAAAGGGCGGGTGAAGCCATCCTTGGCGATTTGGTCAGCATGATCACAAAGCATCTCAAGAAGGGCGAACGAGTCCGCATCGCGGGCCTCGGTATCCTACAGGTCAGAAAACGCGCAGCCCGCATGGGGCGCAATCCCGCAACTGGCGAAGCGATCAAGATCAAAGCAAGCAAGAAAGTCGCATTCCGGGCAGCCAAGGATTTGAAGGTGGCGGTTTAGGCGCCTAAGGATTTCCTGGTGCCCCTCAATGTAAACTTCTTGTTGGGCTTTTCTTTTTAGAAATTCCCGGCTACAACGCCAACCTTCCAAAAAACCGGGAGCTATTCTGAATGGCTAAAAATGCAACTAAGCGCCGCCGCACGTGGACAACAGCAGATGTCCGCACATTGAAGACACAGGCAAAAAAGAAAAAACGTGCGGCTAGCATTGCACGGACCCTGAAGCGGACCGAGGGTGCGACGCGCCAAAAGGCGTTCAGTCTTGGCTTGTCGCTGAACTCGCGAGCCTAAAACTTGAAGCAACAAGTCTACGGTCAAAGCTCCGCCATGCGCGGGGCTTTTTGTTTGGTGCATCCACACAGCGGTTTATGCCAAATCTACTGCGAAGCGTTTGAGGTCGGAGAGCAGTAAGTCAGCGCACCCACACGAGTAGCGCGCAAAACCACGCAAGGCGCTTGGTTTGCCTCAAGTGCATCTTGCCAGGGTGCACATAGACAGCGGCTTGGCGGTGAGTGAAACTCTTTAAATAATCAATAATTATCCTTGTCACATTTCCCGGTGTCCTCACCCTCAACGGCCTTCTGGCATATAGCTAACCAAACCGCTTTTGCTTCATCTTTGCTGACTGTCGTGTTGTCCAGCCTCAGGTTAAAGACGAGATCATACGGGTGAGAGATATCCCGGGTTAGGGACGCCCAGCCGAAGACTGTGAACCGGAGCAGATGATGTGCCAACCTTCACATTCGATGATTTCTTGGTTCCCTTGCGGATGGCTTTCAGCGCTTGATCTATTCGATCCTCTAAGCCTTGAAGAACGAAACGCACTGAATTGCCGTTAACATTTTTTGCCGATCCGGCGAGATTATGCTGAATGGCCTGCTTTTGAATCATTGCCCGGAAGCCTACTTTTTGGACATTGCCTGTGACGATTCCCGAAACGGCGATGACGTTCTGATCGGCGAAATTCGATTCCGCCAGAGCCGACGGAATAACAAGAATACTCCAAGCTATCGACCAAACAATGAATACCGAGTTTCGTCGAAAAAAGCTGCGTATGGACATGAGGAAAGTCCTTCTTGCTGGCCAAGACAGGCTCCTGGTTGCGGCGTCGCGCGTGTTTGATCCCAAATCCAAATACGCCCAGAACCGCGCCGCGGTGACGGTAGAGCCGTGACCACTGATCATCTGCGCTCCGTCCGAATTATCCTTATTTATAGTTGCTGCGCCGCTGCGCGATGTGAGCGGAGCAGTTCCGGAACGGTGTCGGGCGGCCGTCGTCCAAACCCACATTCGGTCGCGACTCCGAAAATCGACACAACCCGCTCTGCCGCCGCAACCCGGCGCTTTGCACCTTCAATCCCGTCCGTCAGATGGATGACACCAACATAGAGTTCGGTGCCCGACTTTAACCGAAGATTGCGCAGTGGCGAAAAATATGACTCGTCGTCACGGTCGCGCGGCACTGGCATATTAGCGAAGCCGAGCGCACACAGCACGTTTTGGCCAGGCGTTGTGAAAACCAAAAACACCGCCGCACCGGCAACCACGACCAGGAAGCCAACAAGCTTATTCATTGTCTCTCCGACGACCATTGGTAGTACTAACGCATCGCTATATGACCCAGGGTTCACAATTCACGGTGCAATATTCTTTGGCACAATCAAAGCCGCTTACTACCGAGGAACAAGTACATGCCCGACGCCGACATAGCGATCAACGAAATCAAAGCCTTAGAGGACAGGCGCTATCGGGCCATGATCGACGGCGATACTGCCGTCCTCGACGAATGCTCCGATGACCTCATCTACACGCATTCCAAGGGCGATCACGATGACAAACGGAGCTATCTCCACAAGGTCGGCTCCCGCTACTTCACCTACATCGAGATCACGCATCCAGCGGACCGCGTCCTAATCGTCGGCGGTGCCGCGCTCGTCACCGGCAGGATGACGGCCAAGGTTTCGGTTGTCGGAAGGATCGTGCACATTGACAACCGCTACCTCGCGGTCTGGGTGCGTGAACATGGCGGCTGGAAATTCGTCGCCTACCAACCGACGCCGATCATCGACGACTGACTTCTATCACCGCGTTGCCAGTCCGACCCGTCACGGGTATCGTAATATATCGGAGAGTGGAGACAGAAAATGGCCCTCGGTACGGTGAAGTGGTTCAATTCCCAAAAAGGCTACGGATTTATTCAGCCGCAGAGCGGCGGCAAAGATGTGTTCGTCCATATCTCGGCCGTCGAAAAAGCCGGCCTCAGCGGCCTCAACGAGGGACAGCTCGTCGAATACGAGGAAGTCCCGAACAAAGGAAAGACATCGGCGGAACATCTCAAGGTTCAGCGCTGATCTTAAAGACCTCGCTTCATCTTTGCGCCTAGCAACGCTGATGCACCGGGAGAAGCAATGACAGTCACCGAATCCAAGAGTCTCAAGAAAGGCACTCGCGTCTATTGGCAAGGAGATGCCGGCGACAGCGGCGTTATTACAGAAACCAGTTGGGACGCGGTCACGATCGCCTGGCAAAACGGGACCGTGGCCAGAGTACACCACGGAGACATGCGCGAAATTCGGCAAACGCCGACAAAGCCCCATACGGGGTAACAGAAGCCGAACCAACGCTATTCCCCAGCAGCGGTGCAGTATTGCACAAATGAAAGTCGAAGAAATCGCCGAAGCCGTTGCCAAGCTGCCGCCGGATCAACTCGCCCGCTTCCGCCGCTGGTTCACCGCATTCGAGGCGGGCCGCTCCGACCACGCCAAAGAGCTCGATTCCACTGCGACCAACTTGGCCGCCTCGCCGGTCGCGCGTTTGCCGAATTGAAAAAGCGCGCGCAGGAACCGTGAGCAAAACCGGCGTAGAATGGGCGCCGGTTCATGCACGAGGCGAGCGCCGGGCCGCCGCTCGCAGGCGCCACGACGAAAGGATTTCAATATGACCGGCGGTGATGACGACTATGGTGACGCGTTCAAAAAAGCGAAGCTTGAACACGATGAACGACGGCAAGGCTCCGCAGAAGCCCAGCGCTTGCAGGCCGAAGCCGATGCGGACGCCGCCGCATTGAGCAATGTGGTGCTGCCTCAGCTGCAGGCCGCCGCTCAGAAATTGGAGCGGCTCGGCGGCAAAGTAGAAATTCGGCAGTACGGCCGCACTGGAAAAATGCTGCGGCCCACCTCGGTCGCTTTCCGTATAATGGATGAGCAGGGCCATAAAAGCCGGACCTATTCGATTGTACCGCGCGGGGGAATTGTCACCGTCACGAGCGGCGACGGTTTCGACAAGACAGGCCAGCCCAACCAACCCACGAACGTCAGCGAGACGGTCAATATCAAGCGACTCGATGACCTCACAATCGAGAATGTCAAAAAGCTAATCTTGGGAGCGATCGAGGAATACCGGAACGACCGCAACGCACCTGATGCGCGGATAACAACGATCACCTGAAGTAGAGAGGGGTCGGTACGAGCGCCCGCCCCGGCGACCGTGGCAAGATCAAGCGCATCGGCACAACAAGCGCGTCCGTTCTTACCCCGATATCCTGAGAATCCCAGCAAAACGCGGTGCTGCCCTTAAGCGCATCGAGGTAGAGGCGCAACTGCGACATGCCGGCGCGGCCATGTTCGATGCCCCCGGAGGTGGTGAAACAGACCCCCTTGACGAGGCCTTAATCCATCCATATACCATCCATATGGATGCTTTCAGGATGGTAAAGCGTGACAGATAATATACATCAGCTGCGCCCTAAACCGAGTGACAGCGAAAAGATCACGATCAATCTCGGCTACGTCGATCTTGGCCATATCGATCTGATGGTGCAGGACGGCTTTTACTCCAACCGGACCGATTTCATTCGCACGGCAATTCGAAACCAACTCGAACGCCATGCCGAGGTCGTCAAACAGTCCACCGCCCGAAAAAGTCTAGACCTTGGTCTACGGAATTACAGCCGTGAGGATCTCGAGAAGGCGCGTCGCGCCGGGCAGATGCTCGAGATCAACGTATTGGGCCTCGCCACTATCGCGGCCGATGTCACCCCTGAACTCGCCCGCGCCACCATCGCTTCCGTCGTCGTGCTGGGAGCGTTGCACGCCAGTCCAGAGGTCAAGGCCGCTCTCGCCGATAGAATGCGATGACGCGGAAACGTGTACGCGAAAGAAATTTGCTGCGGACCAACAGTGTCCGACGCGGCTGGCTTCGAACAAAGGTAGCTTTCGATATGAATGACATGATGCTCCAGGCAACGCGGCTTACGCGCGCAAACCGACTCATCGACGCCACGGCGCTCATTCAGCGCATGCTTCGAGGCGAGATCGATTCTGAGATTGCTCGTCGCGGAAACAGGCCGCCAATCATTGATGGGCACGCACAGACCATGGATGAAACGAACCCTCCCCACTTTGACGCGGCGCCTTCCGCTCAGCCGTATTATTTCCGGCCGCTGCGCGATCCAACATATCGCTTCAAATACCCCTCAAGGCATGGACTGCAGGGATGGATGCGGCCCGCACCGTTATCCACGCCGGACATTGTGCCAGAAGGCGGGAAATTCATTGAAGCGATTTATGCGAACCCAGCGGGAAGCCGCCCCTACAAACTGTGCATCCCCAGCCGCTATCAGGGCCAAGCGGTTCCCTTGATCGTCATGCTGCATGGCGGCACCCAAACGCCTGACGATTTCGCCGCCGGGACGCGAATGAATTTGATCGCGGAGGACGAGACCTGTCTCGTGGTTTATCCCGCACAGCCCAGTCACGCGAACCCGGCGAAGTGTTGGAATTGGTTTCGCCCGAACGACCAGCGCCGGGATCGCGGTGAACCTTCGCTCATCGCGGGCATCACGCGCCAAGTCATGCACGACTATTCCGTCGATCCGCAGCGTGTTTACGTTGGTGGATTATCAGCCGGAGCGGCTGCGGCAGCCGTGATGGGGGCAACCTACCCGGATCTATACGCCGCAATCGCAGTGCATTCTGGCCTAGCCTGTGGGGCCGCCGACGACCTTATCTCAGCATTCGCCGCGATGCGGCAAGGCGGATCAAGAAACGGTTCCGCGTCCGATGATACTTCGGTCGTTCTCGAAGACCGGTCACCTGTCCCGACCATCGTTTTTCACGGCGATCGTGACACCATAGTTCACCCCCGAAACGCCGATCATATCATCACCCGTTCCATGAGAACCAATAACTTGCAGAAGAAAGTGCATCGCGGGCAAGTACCTGGTGGCCATGCCTACACCTGCACGATCCATACCGATGCGAACGGGCAGGCAATCCTAGAGCAATGGTGCATCCATGGAGCTGGCCACGCTTGGTCGGGTGGAAGTCCCGCCGGTTCCTACACCGATCCGCGAGGGCCGGACGCGGCTAGGGAAATGCTGCGGTTCTTTCGCGATCACCCTGCCGTCGAACGCGATGCAGAAGCTGCGAATTGTGAGAGCTCTCGCTGAGGCATTCGGCAGGCTCTCATGACGCGAAAAGCGACGAGCTTGGTTGGTCAGCGGGTCGGGTCGATGATCACTGGTGTCAAACGGCTTCCAAATTTTGACCCCCGAGGTCTAAACATGGGCCCCTCACACCGTTAGGATAAAAGTCGCGGCGCCTTTAGCCCTTCACTTGATGATCGAATCAAGCGATCCGCGCAACGTTCTAAGCAATGCGTAGGTGCGTCGACGCTCTTCGCGGAACTCTCGGGTGAAGCGCCCCTGCTTCAGCGCATTCTTATTGCCGCGCGGAGCGCCCGAGCCGAAAGAGCCGCCGTTCGACAACGAATTGAAATCTCGGGCATGGCCGCGATGCCGTTATTTGCATCGTATCGTGTACCGTCCCACACAAACCGACACGGCGGGGCTCGTCGTCATTTAAGATTACGTCAACGGTCTTTGCCAGTGAACATGGACCCGTTGTGGTTATGGCGCGCTCGTACCAGTGGCGAAGATCGAACAAAACAGCCCCGGCGATAACGAACAAATGCCGGGGCTAGTCAGCATGATGAGACAATGAACCAGGGTGCGGGAGTAGCCCTAGCTCAGCCACAGGCAGCGCAAACGAGAGCGGCTCTGTCGCCGTAACGACCTACGCTTCTTCCATCGTCGCGACCTCGCTTAAGCCGCCAAATGCGGAGGCTAGCTTGAGTGGTCGTTTGGTTGATCTAGTTTTTTCAGGAGCGCAATTATTTCCGGCGGGATTTCCTCTGCCGGCTCGTATCGCCCACGTATCTCGTATGCGATTGTTGCCAGCGCGGCGTGGTGCAGTGACGCCACTATGGCCTTAAACAGATACTCGTTCTCGGAACTGTCGGGAGTTGGCATGGGATTTCCTCGCCAATCATCCTGGAACTCCGCCTATGTCAAATAAGGAAAGACATTCCCAAAGGCCAATGATCGCCCGCCCAATGCGTTCCGGCGATTGTAGCGGTTTGACAATCAGGGAAGCAAGCCAGCGCCCGCACAGGAACCTAGGGCTCTTCGTGCGCGTTACGGTATTGGACGGGGATCCCTCAAAAGCCCCCCAGCCCCGTTAACGGGTGGCAAAGGCGAAAACTCATAGTTCCCGCGAAAGGAAAAACAGCCCGCCGACTTTTGCCTTTTGCCCGGTGTGTCCGGTTGCGATCGGTTAGTCCGAAGTTTTCACCTGCGATCCGAATAATCGCCTGATCTGACTCGCGATTTTCGGAAATGGCCTTTTTCGCTACTGGACACACACCTCACTGGGACCGACCAACGCTTCCGCCCGCGAAGCGAATCACAAAATGGGTCGTTTGTGAACGTCGACGTTGCTTCGACATGGACACTTTTTCGAATGCGAATTTTGGCCCAAACGACTCAGAAGACTCAGCTTTCTGCGGATTGCGGGCGCAAACTTCGGGTTAGTGTTTTAGTTTGAATTTTACTACAGAAGGGTGTCGCGCTTTGTCGATCCGAGTCCGCACACTATTGGTCACCGCCATATGCGTGACCTGTTTGAGCGGGAATGCTGTGGCCGAAGATGTGAAAAACTGTGTGCAGCGTTGTCAGATGCTGTGTGGATATTTTCCCGACCACCCCGAATGCCAGCGCCAAGCCGAAAGGTGCGTTTCAAGGTGTACATTTTCGCCCAAAAATTCCAAGTGAGGCACTACCCGAGATAAGTTCACGAAGGCGGTGGTTGCGGCGGAGCAGCCGCCGGAGGAGGTGCGTATCCAGGCGCCCCGGGCGGCGGCGCATAATACGGCGGCGGTGGGGGCGGGTAATAATCCGGCTGGCACCTGCGGCCCCAAGGACCAGGATGCCATCCCGGTGGGCATGCCGCGCAATCACTCAACACGAGCGCGGCGACAAGCAAAATGACTAAACCCGCAATGCGCGCGTACATCAACGAACCCCATCCCATGTGCCTTCCGGCAACATATTTGTCGCGACTGGTTTATAAAGTGTAACAAGAGGTCACCAACTGAAGCGTCCTACTCGCCCATTTCTCCGCTCATAATGAGATTTTCGCTCGGAATAAGAACGCCACTCGAATGCCCCTGCAGAATTTCCTCTGGGTATTCCAACACGCGGACAATGTTCTCATCGCCGGTCGCCCATGAGATTGCAGTGAAGTCCTCCTCCTTGTTTCGTCTAAGCCACTTGACCGTGTCGAGATCAATGTAGACCGGCGTACCGTCGAATTTGCGCGAGCATTTGATCCATTCAACCATGATCCCTCCACGGTCCGGCGAAAAAGGCGGTTAAGCACCGCAGGGGCTTCCGGCAACTGACACAAATTACGGTGGCACTTCTACAACGCTCGAAGCGGAAGTGATCGCTGCCGTGTAGACTTCCTAGTTAAGGACCGCCGCGAATAGATAAAGTCCGACCCGAAAATCATGCGTTCGTTCGCCTCGCCCTGATCCGCATCATGCTCAGGCGCCTTGCTGCAAACCATTCGTCATGAATCCAAACTTTCCGCATCGGCTGATCGGCTCTTATCGGATCGGCAACAAAGCCCATGCTCCAACTGTTTGGCTGCAGGGCATTTGCAAGTTTGCAAGGCGATTGATTCCGGAAAAAGAAGCGTCGATATCAAGATATCAACAGCATCAGCACGAGCCCAGTTTTCGCAACCCGAAGGGTTTGCGCGACACCGTCGGGAAGAACTTCCCTGTCGGGACAATACGAGGGTGAGTTCGGCAGATTTTATGCCAGCGTCCGAAAGGGTAACATTGCAATATTGAATCGTCAGCGTCATCTTTCGCCACGTGTCAGCTAATCGTTCCGGATGTGCTTTTCGGTACATCCAGGATCGACATGTTTGGCGATACGCACCGCGCTGTCGACCATATCCGCTTCGAGCCGGCGGCCGAAGCCGCCGCCGAGCAGATGATTGTGCACGGTGACCTTGTCGATGGGAACGCCCGCCGCTTTCGCCGCGGTTGCCTGCACCGGAAGAAGTGCGGATGAACTCAGTCACTAGCGAGATCGTTGCCGTCACAAGCAGCACGAGCAAGCGGCCTCCCGTTCGGAGGCGGCTCAAGATCGCATCGCGATGCCCGACATGTACTTAGGGACGAGGTGGGAACCGGCGGTTCATTCAATGACAGTAAACAAAGGAGAAAGTCATGAAATTGCTGATGGTTATCACATCCCACGACCAACTGGGTAACACCAGACGAAAGACAGGATTCTGGCTCGAAGAGCTCGCAGCTCCCCTACTACGTTCTCAAGGATGCCGGCGTCGAGATCACGCTCGCATCGCCGAAAGGCGGCCGTCCGCCGCTCGATCCCAAGACCGACGAACCCGCATCCCGTACCGATCTCACCATCCGGTTCGAGAAGGACGCAGCTGCGGAAGCTCAGTTCGGTAAGACCGTTCGCCTCGACAGCGTCAAGCAAGAAGACTTCGACACCGTCTTCTGCCCGGGTGGCCATGGCCCGATGTGGGATCTCGCCGAAGACAAGCATTCCATTAAACTCATCGAGTACCTCATTGCTACCGGCAAGCCAATCGGC
>VFSW01016105.1_pt1 | contig 10226 bp, 10 predicted proteins | sample 5358111 | NCBI WGS metagenome assembly VFSW01 (sample SAMN11554181, study PRJNA540505) | mine drainage metagenome | isolation source: sediment from site ElyBrook_90M | place: USA: Ely Copper Mine, Vershire, VT | collected 2017
CCTTCGAGCGATCACGCCTGCTTCATGGCTTGCAGAATGGAAATCACGTCGGTTGCGGTGGCGCCGATCGATTGCAGGCTTCGCACCAGGTCGTCCACCGTCGCACCCTCTTTCAGTTCGATCCGATTCACCGGAAGATTGTTGGCCTGCACCTGTGTTTGCTGCACCACCTGGGTTGTCCCGGTTCCGAAAGGATTGGGCTGCGACACTTCAAAATGAGATTCGACGTCGATCTGCAGGCCACCGTGCAGAATCGAAACCGGCTGCAGGCGCACGTTACCGCCAATGACAACTGTCCCGGTACGTTCATTCACCACCACGCGGGCAGGCGGAAACACCTCGACCGGCAGCGATTGAACGCGGGCCAGCAATTCCGGCACATCCTCGCCCGGCGCCACCAGCAGGTCAATGCGGCGGCTATCGATGGCGTGCGCCAGCGACCCGCCCAGGGAATGATTGATGGTCGCTGCCACCCGGGTTGCCGTTTCAAAGTCCGCCTCATTCAATAGCAATGTCAGTGTCTTGCGATGCAGCAAATCCATGGGGATCGCGCGCTCCACGATGGCTCCATTGGGAACCCGTGCAGTGGTCGGAAAATTCATCTGTTTCGAATTGCCATTCTGCGACACCGAATATCCGCCAACGACCAATGGGCCCTGCGCTTCCGCGTAGATCTGACCATCCGCGCCATAGAGCGGCGCCATCAGAAGCATGCCTCCGGTCAAACTGCGCGCATCTCCGGTGGACGATACGGTGATGTCGATCTTCGAGCCGGGTTGGGCAAACGGAGGCAAGCTCGCCTCCACAAACACCGCGGCCATGTTTTTCACCATGATGGTCGTCAGGGGATACGGCACCACGATGCCAAGACGCTGCAGAGTGGACAGCAATGTCTGCAACGGGAAATATGTCATCTGGCTGTCGCCGGAATTTTGCAGGCCAACAACAATGCCGTAGCCGATCAGTTGATTGTCGCGAATTCCCTGGACCGAGCTGACATCTTTCACCATCGCCACCTGGGTGGCCGGCACGGGAGCCGAAGTGGCGGCTGGAAGGGTCGCCGAAGTTTTTGCAGTGGCGAGAGGCTGAGGCGATGATTCCAGGCTCACGCTCAAAGGACTGACCGTCGCGGAGGTCTTCGTCGGCACTTGCCCAAAGGCACAATGGATTTCGAATAAGAGAAGGAAACCCACGAGAATGACGCCCCGCCGGTAGCGGCAGAACTCGCGGGCTTTCAGTGCGTGACGGCGGGGACTCATAGTTCGCAGCTTTCCATCTCAAGGGATCAAAATGCGTTGTAATATGCGCACCACAGGGTTGGCGCGATACGTGGAGTCGTTGACAATGCCCTTGCCCACCACCTGGACCTGCAGCCCGGAGATGGCGGTCGACATGATCTGGTTCGCGGGACTGACGTCCTGTGGACGTACCAGGCCACGCATCACAATCGTTTCCGTTTGCTGGTTGAACTCCAACTGGCGGGCCGCTTCGATGACCAGAATGCCGTTTGGCAGCACATCGACGACTTCTCCTCCACCGGTGGTGTGCAGACTGGAATCGGTCACACTCTGGCCCTGAGCATTCAAGCTGGAAGAAGCATTTTGATTCACGGCATTGTTGGCGGCACTCGACGCGGAAAAGGTCCCAAATAACGCGCTCAATTGTGAAAGCGCGGTCGAAGCACGGGAGTTCTTGACGGTCCCGCCGGTGGACGCCGACAGGTTTTCTGAAATGATGATCGAAATCAGATCGTGCGGGTTCAGTGCCTTCACGTCGGTCGGTAACGATGTCAAGCGGCCGGTCGCGCTCCAGATGGAACCGTCGCTGGTTCCTCCCGGATACATCTTGCGCACTTGCGCAATGTAGGCTGCCAGATCCTCACTGGCCGGATTCGGCTTGATCGGGGAATTTTTTTTATCTTTTCCCCATGCAACGGGAAACGTCAGGACCGCCAGCAGGAGAAAAGTTGCCGACGAAACCGTGCAGGACGACGGACGTGGGTTCATGGAACCAGCTCCGCGGAGTCCTTGCCCACTACGACTCCTACCAACAAAGCTGTTTGACCCATCCGTCGTACATGGATGATCTGGCCGACACGTCCATATTCCAGAGAGACAACTGCCATCTCCAATCGGACGTTGCCATCCGAACTCCATAGACGAACCAGATCGCCGGCACGAATCACCGGCACCATGGCGGAAGGATCCGGCGTGGATGTCTTCACAGTCATTCGCGCGGGGGGCACGGCGCTGCTTGGCGGCGGAGCTAGAGCATGGCCACGCACAACTTCTGGCTGGGGATTATGTGGGGCTCCCGCGGGAATTGGGAGCGCCGACGGAACGGGTTGGGCAGCCATTTTCGGAACAACGACGTGTCCGGAGAGCGCAATAATCTCCAAGGGTCGTTCCGGGTGGGTGCAATTTGCGACCAGCGCCCAGCGGCGATGCAATTCCTGGTCGACAACAATTTGCGCCAAACGATAGTAGTTGTCGGAAGATTCCGTAACAGATTCATTTGCCTCGGCGATCCAACCGGACGGCAATGCCTGCTGCGGAGTGCGCGCGGAACAAGCGACTTGGGCGAAGCTGCAGCCAGTGAGCATCGCAACCATCACGCCGAGAATGGGTCTTCTCCATATCATGAAACTTCTCACCGAATCTTTGTGAACCTGCGTTCCATCCATCGCGACCGCCGCTACTTCACCAGGTTGTTCACCTGCTGATACATGTCGTCGGCGGCCGTGGCCACCTTGGCATTGCTCTCATAGGCGCGTTGCGCCATGATCATCGCGACAAATTCCTGCACCACATCGACGTTCGAATTTTCCAGATATCCCTGCTGCAATGTTCCCAGCCCGGTCGCATCTCCCGGATTGCCCAGCACCGCCTGGCCGGAAGACAGCGTCGCCTGAAACAGGTTGGAACCCACATTGTTTAGTCCGCCCGGATTGGTGAATGTCGCCAGCTGAATCTGGCCGAGCTGTGACGGATTGGCCTGCCCTGGTAGCGTCGCATTCACCACGCCATACTGCGTAATGGTCACGGAGGTGGCATTCGAAGGAATGGTAATCGCCGGTAACAACATGTTGCCGTTCACATCCACCATTTGCCCCTGGTTATTGAGCTGGAAATTGCCGGCGCGTGAATACGCAATGCTGCCATCCGGAAGCTGGACCTGAAAAAATCCGTTGCCCTGAATCGCGAGATCAAGCGGATTGTTGGTCTGATTCAGGCCGCCTTGCGTCAGGATCGTTTCACTCTCGGTGGAGCGGGTTCCAAGACCGACTTGGAGGCCGGCGGAAACGGTCTGCGCGCTTTGCGCTGCTCCCGGCGTGATCAGGTTTTGATAGATCATGTCCTGAAACTGAAGCCGCTTGCTGCGAAAGCCGACGGTGCCGGAGTTCGACAGATTGTTGGCGATCGTATCCAGATTGAGCTGCTCGGCACTCATCCCGCTGGCGGCTGTGTATAACGCGCGAATCATGATGGGTTCTCCTGACTGAAACTTTTGCCCCGACCATTCTGCTTTCTACTGTCGGCACCCGCGAGATTCCGGCAGCGTGGGGTTGAATCAAACTTTCGGCAACTCCTGGCTTGCCTGTTGGTCGAGATCGTTGCTGAATACCGAAAGCGCTTTCATCATCATTTCCGCCTGCCGCTGCACAAGAATCAACTGCAGCGTTCCTTGCACCACATTCTGATTGGACCCTTCCAACTTTCCCTGGTGCACCACAGCCGCGACCGTCAACGTGGCCGTCTTGGGCGGCGCCTGGTAGCGACTGACGCCTTCCGGCACCAGCGGCGTTCCACCCGCAAACGTGAAGATGCCGATCTTTCCCGCCACTCCACCATTCACGGAAACCGTGCCATCGCCGGCAATCGTCACCGGACCGCTGGGAATGGTGATGGGCTTTCCCTTGGTGTCAAGAATCGGCTCGCCCTGGCGGGTTGTCAGCACACCTTTGCTGGAGCGCATGAACGAACCATCGCGAGTGTATTGGATATTGTTTTGCAGATCCTGTACCGCGAAAAAGCCCTGGCCTTCGAGCGCCAGATCCAGGGGATTTCCCGTGGTCATCATTTGTCCCTGGGACAGATCGATTTGATTGCCCCCGAGCACGCCATAGTCGTTCACCGCCGAGTTCAATTGGGAGCCGAAGGCGTTCGGGCCCGTCAACCCATCGCTGAAGAACTCTCGCTCGGCGCGAAACCCGGTGGTATTCGTGTTGGCAAGATTGTTGGCCATAGCGTCGAGCGCCTGTTGCCGCGCCAGCAATCCGGTAAAAGCTGCATAGTATCCGCTGTCCACAGTTGCCTGATTTCTCCAATGCAGTGTTTCTATGCACTGTGCGTGCCGCAGTGAGAGGGGGGAAGATTAGAAAAACCTCATCTCGACGCCATGACATTTCACGGCGGATTTCGCCACCATGCAAGCAGCGATCGCGGACGAGATCGATGGACGCAGTTTCGCTGCAGCTCCCGTAACCGTATGCCTCATGCCCCGGATGCCAACTCAGTCTTCCGGTTGTAATCGAATCAGAACGTCTTCCACCTGGTGAATTCTCGGCAGCAGGCTCGTCGAACCTGTATGCGGGTGGGTGGCGGACACCGGAGGTGAGGGATTGTGCCACACCCGCAGCCAGAAATAGCGATGCATCCGTACCAGCTTGGCTTGATGCGGGCGCACGCGTTCAATCACCGCGGCCATTTCGCTGGCCACCGTGCTCGAGGACTTCGCTTCCAGCAATTGCGTCTTGGGAAAAGTGGCGCGCATCATTCGCTCGTGAACGCGGAGAAATTGAGACGCCGTCACCACCCCGGGCTCAATATGGATCCCGCTCATCCGCTCCGCCGCGAGCGCCACCGAGGAATCCACGCGATCCTCAAACGCAAGGTAGGCCACGCGGCTGGATCCATTGCGCAGCGGCACCATCCCATATGTATCCAATAAAAGCCGTGGAATCAGTGTGGACACCGTCTCCGGCTGATGGCTGGAGAGAGACAACACCGGGCAACCCCACTGCATGCTGAGGGCGCGTGTCACCTGTTCTTCCGACAGGTTGCATTGCCGCATCAGCCAGGCGCCAATGCGAGCTTTGCCGCCTGCCTCCCGCTGCGAGTCGAGAGCTCGGCGCAATTGCCCCTGCGTAATCCAACCTTGAGATAACATAAGCAATCCGAGTGGAATGCGGTGCTGGTGTTTCTTGGGCTCGAGCGGCGTGCCATCGCCCAGCTCGCGCTCCACCGCTTCCTCGATCAGCACGCGCATGCAATCCGGGCTGCAGGCCCACTGTCCCTCAAATCGGGGAACATTCCGCCGCCTCCACAGCCGAAGCCAGCTGCTTTTACAGTCGACGTTCATACAGGTGTTCATCAGCGGCAAGTGCGACGGCGTTTTGCCCCAGGTCGACGGCCATGCGTCGGGAATTCGGGCCGCCTCTGCCCAGGTTACCGGAAGCTCGTGCATCGCCGCTTTTCTTTGCGCGCCGAGTGGGTCGGTCCACATCGTCATATCCATTCCCCTTCGTATTCTTCGAGGTCAGCTGTTGAAAGACATCGTTCAGGCGCCCGGCTTGAGCTAACAACTGTGCGCACGCCGGCGACACCGTTTCTAAAACAAACACCGAATCGTTTCCAGACGACGGCGCGGCTCGGCAACTTCGGTCACATGCAGCGCGAATTTTCCGCCCACCAGGACGACTTCACCTTTGGCAACAATGCGGTCGCCGACCACTAATTCGACGGGCTCGCGGACGTGCCGATCGAGCGGCAACACGTCGCCGGGACCCAGTTCCAACACTTCGCGCAGCGGCAACTCCAACGCGCCGAAGCGCAAGGTCGCTTCCAATTCGATATCGAGCAACAGGTCGAGTCGCTGCTGGGTGCGCGGCTCGGCAGAAGGCGCTGGATCGGACGCTGGTGGCACTTCCGCCTTGCGCGAAGTCGGTGGAGCATCGACGCGCGATTGGGCATCAACAGGCTGCGCCGCCTGGGGATTTTCTCGCGGCAAGGCTGCCGCATTCGCGAGAGGGACCTCAGCCTGCGGCTCGCGCGCCGGGCCTGCTGGGTCCGCCGCTTCAACCGGTTCGGGAGAAGAGGCGACCTGCTCCACTGTCTCGACTGGCTCTGGAATGGTCTTCTCCGGCTCAGGCGCATCCACGCCAACCGACGGTGCATCGTCTCCGGGAAATTTCACCTGCGCGCTGACGGAGAGGATGAAGACGGTTGTACCTGCCTGCAGCAGCCACTCCTGAACCGCAGCTCCGGAGGCCGTGGTCTCAGTGCCGGAAGCCAGATGCATCCCGTCAACTGCCGTCGTACCCCGCAGCAGAATCGTGCAGGCATCCTGGGAAAGCTCGGCGATCTCCTGGGAAAGTCGCGTCGCGAGCTTGCCGCTGGTCGCAGTCAGCCAGATCTGCCAGACCTCCAGCCCTGCTTCTGTCCAGGGGGCCTTGGGATCGACCGGATCTCCGGCGACCATTTGCGACAACTGCACCAGGCTCGACGCGGAGGCCGTCACATACATCACTCCCTGCACGGGGCCTTCGAAGAGAAGTTGGCTGCGATAGGCGCGGAAGGTTGACGGAATTTCCTCGGTGGCTCGCGCTGTCACTGGAACGTGTACCAGCGCTTCCAGCTCCGCGCGCATCATTTCCAGCCATACATCCAAGACGCTTCGATTGCTTGCCATGGTGTGCCGTCTCACTTTTCTTGCAATGGAACGATTTCTGCCCGGGGCCAATTAGACTTGCGCCGGCGATGTCTTGTCACTCCACCGTGCGGTTCAACAAGGGGTTGTTTCTGGACGTGATCTGTGCGCCGCGGTGTTGGTCGGCGCGGACAGGAACTGCGTGGAACAGCGGAATCCCGGCAATGCGCAGCTCAGAAAATTGCGCCGCCGGCAGATTCAGCCGAACAATAGAACCTTCTTGTAAATCGTCGAGCTCCGTCGCCGGGATCCGAACCGAGGGCAATTGCAAAGCGCCCCGCAGCCGGATGTGCTGCAGCCGTTCTCCCATCCGCGCCACAATCTCCGGAGAGCGGCGTCGATTCTGCCGTCCCCAATCCGTAATCAGGCGACGCAGAATGGTATTGGAGACAACCGCCGGAAAGACCAGGTTCAGGTTGCCTTGCACATGTGGCATGCGAATTTCAAAGCTGATGGAAAGTGTCTTTTCGGTGGCCGACATGAGGCGAGCAATCTGCGTTTGCTGTTGCCGCTTTTCGAAATTGAAGGACAGCCCCACGGGCTGCCAGGCCGAGGTCAGTTCGCGGCAGCTGACTTCGACGACGCTGGCGAGGATCGATTCTTCAATATCCGTCAGTTCGCGTACTGCCGCCGCCCTGCCCTCTCCGCCCAGCAACAGATCGATCATGGGAAGCGCCAGCGCCAGATCCAGTTCTAAGCCGCAGATTGCGCCCAGCGGCTCGAGGCGAACCGAAGCCACATAAGAAATCTCAGGGATGCGCTCGATAAATTCCGAATATGGCAGCTGTTCCGCGGAAGCCAGCGCCACCTGGAAATGACAGCGCAGGAATGCCCCCAGGTTATGCGTCAGATTGCGCGCGAAATTATCGTTGAGCAGGCTGATGGCGCGCATTTGTTCACTATTGATTTGACCCACGCGCGAAAAGGTGAAGGGCTGAAAGCGCGCGCCGGCCGGTTGCTCTTTCACGCTGCTGGCACGGGTGCGAGCCGCGGCAAAGAGGGCGTCGATTTCTTCCTGCGCTAACGGCTTATCCATTTGCCCTCTCCCTCCTCATGCTGTCGCGCGATTGAATGCCCTTCCCGTCCACGAGTGCCGAGGGGACCCAGACCCGAAGCCGAAGGTCCGGGGCGATGCGTCCGGGAACGCCCTCCATCCGCTTTGCGATTCCGCTCGTGGGCGGCTGTCGCAGGGACACTGGCCAACAGAGAGCGCAGATGCAACTCCGCGTAGGTATGAATTTGAGACACGCGCGACTCAACTACATCGAGCGTGAGCCCGATCTCTTTCATTGTCATTTCTTCGTAGTAGTAGAGGGTCAATACCAGGCGTTCCCGTTCCGGCAACGCAGTGATTGCATCGGCAAGGCGGGCCCGCATCTCTTCTTTCAGACATTGAAACAACGGCCCTTCCTCGGGAGAGCTGGGCACGTACGCCACTTCATCGTCAGAGGAATCTTCGGAATGAGCGACGTCGAGGCTGCCAATTTCCAGGCCCCTGAGGTCGGTCAATAGATGTTGGTACTCGTCCAACGGCATGTCCATCTCAACGGCCACTTCGTTTTCCATCGGCGTTCTGCCCAGCCGTCCGGTCAAGGTGTGCATGGCGGCTTCAATGGCTCGTCCCTTGCGACGCAGATCGCGCGGGCTCCAGTCGAGGGTGCGCAGGCTGTCGAGAATGGCGCCGCGAATTCGAAATTGCGCATAGCTGCGGAATTGCACCTTCTTGCCGGCGTCAAATTTATTGAAGGCGTCCGCCAGCCCGACCATACCGGCGCTGACCAGGTCGTCCATTTCCACCTGCGCCGGAAGATGTTCATGAATGCGGCGCGCAATGTATCGCACCACTGGAAGATGCTCCATTAGGATTTGCTCCCGCTCGGCTGCGTCCATCTGGTTGAAAGGTGCGTCTGGAATTGAATCCTCGCCGCTCGGCGCCTCCGGCTGGACCTGGCCCGTCAGCAGCGTGATGGGAGTACTCGTTTCTCGATCCGTTGTGCAAGGAAACTTCGGTACAGGCATTGTGCTCACTCCTTCTGCATGCCGGCGCAAGACTCGTCGGCGTTTCTCCGCTAACTCAAGGTTCCTAACGAGCGCACCCGTATATCCACCGGCAGTTCTGCGGGCGCAACCACAGAGACCCTGGGCATAAACGGCTCCAGCCAGCGCCGCAAGTAGTACCGTGCCGGGCTGGAACAAAGCAGCACTGGACTCCCCGAGCCCGGCGCCCCGCCGGTCAATTGCTTCCAAGACTCCACGATGCGGCGCAGGAATGTCGTTGTATTGCGTGACGGCTGGCTTCCATCGCCCAACAGGCGTTGTGCGCTCTCACCTTCCACCGTGGCCAGCACTTCCTCTTCCAGCGATGGATCCAGCACGAAGACGCGCATTTGCCCTTCGTTATCGAGCATCGGTTGCATCAGCGTGCGACCCATCGACTGGCGAATCGTCTCCACCAGGTGCACGGTGTTTTTGTTTGTGGCGGCAGCCTCCACCGTCACTTCCAGCAGCGACCCCAGATCGCGGATCGAAACCTGCTCCCGCAACAGCTGCTGCAAGACCCGCTGCACTTCTCCCAGCGTCATTAGTTTCGGCACCAGCTCTTCGATCAGCTTGGGATGGGTTTCCTGCAGACTGTCGAGCAGCCGCTTGGTTTCGGCGCGGCCCAGCAGACGATGCGCTTCGCGACGAATCACTTCTCCCAAATGCGTGGCGATCACCGTCGTGGGATCGACCACGGAATATCCAGCAGCCATGGCTTGTTCCGACAGCGATGGTTGGATCCACCGGGCAGGCACGCCGAACGCCGGCTCTCGAGTCTCGGTCCCGGGCAAGGCGCGCGCTTTGGGATCGGCATTGACCGCCAGCAGTTGATTGCCTTCCGTTTGCCAGCGAGCCATCTCCGCATTGCGTAGCGAGATGGTGTATTCCCGCGGCTTCAGGCGCAGGTTGTCGGTAATATGCACGGGAGGAATGATGAAGCCCAGTTCCTTGGCCAGGTGTTTGCGCAGCGCGCGCACCCGCGCCAGCATCTGGCCTCCCTGCTTTTCATCCACCAGCGGAATCAACTGAAATCCAATTTCAAGACTGAGATCGTCGATCGGCAGCCGGGCCGCAAGATTATCTGCCTGCGCCCCGCTCGCGGCTTTCGCATCTTTGCCTGTCGCCGCGCCTTCATTCTCTGTAACCCCAACCGCAGGGGGCATGCGATAGGCCATATACCCCAGGCCGGCCGCCATCAGTAGAAAGGGCAGCTTCGGCAGGCCCGGGATCAAGGCCATAATGGCCAACAGGCCGGAAGCAATCCACAAGCTGCTCGGACGCTGAAAGATTTGCGCGCCGATCTCTGTGCCGAGCGAGTTCGACGACGAAGCCGCGCGCGTCAACACAATGCCGCCGGCAACAGAAACCAACAGCGACGGAATGGTCGTGACCAGGCCATCGCCCACGGTGAGCACGGTGTAGGTGCGCAGTGCTTCGCCGACTGCGATGTTTTGCTGAAATACGCCAATCAACAGGCC
>VFSW01016106.1_pt1 | contig 10225 bp, 10 predicted proteins | sample 5358111 | NCBI WGS metagenome assembly VFSW01 (sample SAMN11554181, study PRJNA540505) | mine drainage metagenome | isolation source: sediment from site ElyBrook_90M | place: USA: Ely Copper Mine, Vershire, VT | collected 2017
TGAGCTCTCTAGGACGCGAAGACCTCGGACGGCACGGTCACGATCGAAGAGAACATCCGCTCCATCGCTGCCGCATCGGCGGCCGATCCGGCGGGCAGCTCCGTGGCGAGGGCCCGGCCGATCTGGCTGCCCAGCTTCACCAGCTCGTTGCCGAAGGCGGTCTGCTCCCGGCTCCAGAGCGTGAGGGCCTCGTCGAGCGGCGGATGCCCCGTGAGGGTCTCGCCGAGGGTGATCGCGTCGGTGATCCCCTTGAGCACGCCGGTCCCCGTGTGGGGCCGCGCGAGCGCACCCGCGTCTCCGGCGAGGCAGACGTGCCCCTTGCAGTACGCCGGGACCTCCGACTCGTGGACCTTCTGCACGTAGGTGCCCGCGCTCTTCTGGACGATCTCCGCGTAGTACTCCGGCAGCACCAGCGGCACCCACGACTTGAGCCGGGCTTCGCGGTCGGCGGGGAGCGGACCATCGTAGGCAGGAGGATTGCGGCCGGTCAGCAGCTCGGCGCGCTCGACCTCGGTCACGCGCAGGTACAGCGCCCAGTTGACCACGCGCTTTCCGCGGGCGACGGAGCCGTCCGGGCCGGGCACCAGGAAGAACGGACCGTGACCTCCGGCGTAGCTCATCCAGCACAGGGCACCCTCGAGCGGCATGGCGTCGGAGAGCTGCTTCTCGTCCAGCGACCCGCGCCAGAGCACGTAACCGACGTAGCGCACGAGGACGTTGGGGAAGAGCGTCTGGCGTCCCAGGGAGCGATAGCCGTCCGCGCACACCACCAGGTCGAACTCGCGCGTCGTCCCGTCGCCCAGCTCGACGGATACGGTCCCGCCGTCACGCTCCCGCAACGCGGAGACCTTGCAACGCGTGTGATAGGCCCCCGGCGGAACGCGCCGCCTGAGGTTGCGATACAAGACGCCCCAGTTGAGGAGCGCGATGTGGCCGCGCTGCTCCCAGAGCACGTGGCCGTAGCGCTCCTCCCGCTCCTGCAGCATCAGGTGGGGGAAGCGGTGAACCTCCAGGTAGGGGATGTCGTGATCGACGAGCTCGTGGCCGACGAGGGTCTTCAGCAGCGACGGCGGGAGCCCGATTCCCGCGCCGCGATCGACCGGCTCGCGCTCGCCGCGCTCGAGAACGGTGACGGTGCACCCGGCCCGCGACAGCTCGGCCGCCACCGCGCAACCGGTGATCGAGCCGCCCAGGATCCCCACGTTCAGGCTTGGCATCGCCGCATGATGAACCACGGAGGGCCCCGCGAATCGAGGTCCGTCGCCCGTCACCTGACGATCGTCATCTCCCATGGCCGGATCGGCGCGCCCTTCGACACGGCTGAAGTGCAGGTTCTGCAGCGCGGCGATGGAAGGCGGGTTCGACGCCTCGACCCGATGAACGTACGATGAGGTGATGTCGGAGCGCGCCCGCCTGGGCCTCGCGATGGTGGCTGCGCTCGTCGCGTCGGCCGCGGGCGCCGGCTGCTACGACGTGCCCGCTCTGGAGCATGATTCGGGAGCCACGGCTTCCGACGGTTCGACGCTCGTCGACAGTGGAACCATCGGCCACCCCGTGGATTCCGGAGGAGGGGGCGACGACGGAGGGGGTCTCCAGCCGGATGCCGCGTGCACCGGGGTCCTGTGTCCATGCAACAACGCGACGGACTGCGCGAACCCGAGCAACGTGTGCGCGCAGCAGATCACGGTCGGCAAGGCGCTCTTCATGGCGGCCGGCGGCAACAACTTCTGCACGCTGGGGTGCTGCACCTCCGCCGACTGCCCCGGGAGCACCGTCTGCTTCGCATCGGGGCAGGGCGGCCAGTACTGCGTCGACCCCTCGTGGCTCGGTCGCTCGACACCCGGGACCAGCGCGCTGGGAGGCGCGACGTGCTCCGCCGGAACCGACTGCCGCTCCGGGCTGTGCGCCGGCAGCCGCTGCGCGGACACGTGCTGCTCGTGGGCGTCGTCGACGGCAGAGTGCACCGACGCCGAGCAATGCGTGTTCGGCACGTTCCCGGGAGCATCGAGCCTCGACAGGCACTTCGCGCCGAACTGCGGGGCCGGAGGCGGCACCCCCTTCGGCAACAGCTGCACGGGCAACGGCGATTGCCAGGGAGGCCTCTGCTACCAGACCAGCATGGGCGGATACTGCACCCAGCCGTGCCGCTCCCAGGAGTGCGGCTTCGGCTACGCCTGCCAGGTCGACGAGGAGGGCAACGACGTGTACGCCGCGTGCTTCCCCTGGATGCCGGACGCCGTCGAGGGCGCTGCGTGCACGGCCGACAACCAGTGCCAGGGCGACTGGTGCGGGACCACCAGCCGGTGCACCAGCATCTGCTTCACGAGCTCGGACTGCACCGTCGCGGGCTGGAAATGCACCCCCCAGCCCTCGACGCTCGCCACGGGCAACTACCTGCTGCTCGCCTGCGGCCCCTGAAGCTGCGTGGTACGATCGAAGGCCGCCGTGACCGATTCGCACTCACGCCGGACGGTGAGCTTTCCGCCCCGCATCGGGCGGTACGACCTGCTGGTGCCCATCGCCAGCGGCGGCATGGCGACGGTGTACCTGGCAACCACCCGCGGCCCGATGGGCTTCGAGGCGGAGGTGGCGCTCAAGCTCACGCACCCGCACCTGGCCGAGAGCCCCGAGTTCGCGGCCGACCTGCTGGAAGAGGCCAAGCTCGCCGTGCGCATCCGGCACCGCAACGTTGCGGCGGTGATCGACGCTGACGTGGACCCGCTGGGCGTCTACCTCGTGATGGAATACGTCGAGGGGGACACGCTCTCGGGGCTCGTGAAGTCCACCCCGCTCATGCCGAAGAAGATGGCGCTGCGCGTGCTGATGGACGCGCTCGCCGGCCTGCACGCCGCGCACGAGCTGCAGGGCGAGCACGGCGAGAAGCTGAACGTCGTGCACCGCGACTTCACCCCGCACAACATCCTCGTCGGCACCGACGGCGTCGCCCGCCTCACCGACTTCGGCATCGCCAAGGCCGCGACCCGCCTCGGCCACACGCGCACGGGACTGGTCAAGGGCAAGATCGGCTACATGTCCCCCGAGCAGGCCAAGGGCGCGCCGCTCGACCGGCGCTGCGACGTGTGGGCGGCCGGCGTCATCGCCTGGGAGCTGCTCGCGGGGCGGCGCCTGTACTCGGGAGAAGACGACGTGTCGACGCTCCTCAAGGTCGTGACCGAGGATCCTCCGCGCCTGCGCACGGTCGATCCCGCGATCCCTGCCGACGTCGAGGAAGCCGTCGCCTCCGCCCTCGACCGGAACCTCGAGACCCGGTGCACCAGCGCCCTGGCGTTCGCTCGCCGGCTGGGCGCGGCGTGCCGGACGCACGTCGGGATCGCCGAGACCGAGGAGGTGGCGGAGTGGATCGCCTTCGTCGTCGGGCCGAGGCTCGAGGCCCGGCGCGAGGACGCGAGAGAACGACGGGCCAAGATCGCCTCGGAGCCGCTCACCGAGGCGCCCGTCGATCGCCCCGTCGAGGAAGTGTCGGCCCGCACGGCACCGGCGACCGGCGAGGCGACGGTCCGCGAGATCCCCGCTTCGCGCACGCAGCCCGCTCCGACCGTGAAGGTGGGGACGAGTGCCCCTGCGCCGGTGAGCCGCACCGGCGAGGAGCCGACGCGCACCGATACGTCCTCGGTCATCCCCCACGCTCCGCCCAGGGTGCGCTCGACGCGACCTCGGATCATCGCCGTGGGGGCCGGGATCTCCGCCGTGGTGCTCGTGGCGCTGTTCGCGGGGTGGAAGGTCTCGACGCCGACTTCACCCGCGGCGGCCGTGAGCACGCCACCGATCGCCTCGCCAGCGGCTGCTCCCGCGCCGCCTGCGGCCACGGCCCCTTCGCCCACGGCGACCAGCTCCGCATGGACCGCCATCGTCCCCGTCGAGGCGCTGCCCGAGAGCCCGATCCCTTCGGCCTCGACTCCTGTCCCCCACCCGCGCGCACCTGGCCGGTCGGCGCCTCCGGTCGCTCGTCCGCAGGCTCCTCCTCCGGCAGGCCCTGCGCCGCTGGCTTCCAGTCCGTACTGACATGCGACGGTGGATGCTGGTCACCGTGCTGTGCTTCGCCGCGGCAGGGACCGCGGGCGCCGCGCGGGCCGAGGAGCCGAAGGACGTCGCGGCGCGCCTCTTCCACGAGGGAAGCGAGGCGTATGCACGCAAGGACTTCCGTGAGGCCGCGCGCGCCTTCGAGAGCGCCTACCACACCATCCCTCGCGGGGCTGCGGTGTACAACGCGGGCCTCGCGTGGGAAGGGGCCGAAGAGCTCGCGCGCGCGGCCGACGACTACGCCGCGGCCGTGGGGAGCAGCGACGCGACCCCCGCCCAGCGAAGCGACGCGGCCTCGAGGCTCAAGGCCCTCGAGGCCCGCGTCGGACGCCTGGTCGTGACCGGGCCTGCGGATACGCGCGTGACCCTCGACGACGGCGCCGACGCGGGGCTGCCCCTCGCCGTCCATCTGTCCCCCGGTCACCACACGCTCGCCATCGCGTACGCGAGCGGGGCGACGCGCTCTCGAGGCCTCGAAGCCCGGGCGGGGGGAGAACAGGTCGTGCGCCTCGACGAGCCCGCTGCCGCGGCCGCCGAGGAGCCGAAGGAGGATCGCCACGAGAAGCGTGGGGGGGCCTCCGCGACGGACGACGGGGCCGCGACGCGTCGCACGCTGGCGTGGGTCGCGGCGGGCGGCGCGGTGGTGGCCTCGGGCCTGGCGTTCGCCTTCTACGAGACCGGCCTCTCCGCGCTGAACAAGTACGAGGGAACCGGGAACACGGACGGCAGCTCCGGCGCTCAGGCCACCAACGACAAGACCGCCGAGCAGGTGTCGTGGGGCGTGGCCGGAGCGCTCGCGGTGACGGCCGTCGTGCTCTATCTGACCTCGTCGGGCTCGCCTTCCACATCGGCGACGACCTCCCTGCAGGTCGGGCCCACCGGCGCCCAGCTGCACCTCTCCTTCTGAGAGCTCACTGCACCGGCCCGGTCACGGGTGTGGTCACCTGCCCCTGGCCGCCGAGCCACTGGAAGTGGTCGATGAGCGCGCTGGAGTCGAGCAGGCCGTCGCCCGCGTCCCAGATCATGAACTCCAGGGTGAACTGCTCGCCGGGCTGCGACGAATACAGAGGCGGATCCGCCGTGGGCCCGGTGAAGGCGTCGTTGAAGTTCGAGCAGACGTAGTTGGGCCACTCGCTCGAGAAGAAGTCGAAGTCGAACGGGACGAGCCAGGGACGCGAGAACCCCCTGGAATTCCGGTACTCCCACGGCCTGCCCATGGGACACCGACGTCGCGCCGGATCCCCGGCGACCGCGACGCGCGTGTCCCTGCTTCACTCGTCGTCGAGATCGCCGGGATCCACTCCCAGCTCGGCTCCGCGCGAGGCCAGACGCGAGACGATGCGCTGCATGAAGCGCCGGTTGACGCCCGCGAGCTCCGCGGCCCGCGTGAGGTTGCCCCCCGTCCTGCGGAGCATGCCGCGCACGTAGACCGTCTCGAAGCTCTCGGTCCACGCCTGCCGCGCGTCCTTGAGGGGCATGTCCAGGGGGACCAGGCTCTCCAGGGTGTCGGCGGGGATCGCCTGGGCGGAGGATGGCCGGGCGGCGTGGGGCACGCCGTCGTCGATCAGGCCGAGGGACACCGTCCGCTCGATGAAGTTGCGCAGCTCGCGGACGTTGCCCGGCCAGCTGCGCGCCGCGAGCATCGAGAGGAAGTCGGGCGACAGCGCCCCCGGACCCCCGAGCTGCGCGTAGAAGTGCTTCGCCAGCGTCGTGATGTCGTCGCGCCGGGCTCGCAGCGGTGGGATGGGCACCTCCACGACGGCGAGGCGGTAGTACAGGTCCTCGCGGAACGTCCCCTCGTTCACGCATTGCGCGAGCGGACGGTTGGTGGCGGCCACGATGCGCACGTCGACCGGCCGCTCGGTGTTGCTGCCGACGCGACGGATGGCTCGCTGCTCGATCGCGCGCAGCAGCTTGGGCTGCATCGCCATCGGCAGCTCGCCGATCTCGTCGAGGAACACGGTGCCGCCCGAAGCCTCCTCGAAGACGCCCCGGCGGTCGCCGATCGCCCCGCTGAAGGCTCCCCGCACATGGCCGAACAGCTCGCTCTCGATGAGCGTCAGGGGGATGGCCCCGCAGTCGATGGGCACGAACGGCCCGGCGGCGCGCGGCGAGTTGGCGTGGAGCGACCGGGCCACCACGTCCTTGCCCGTCCCGGTCTCGCCCGTGACGAGCACGGTGGACGCGGTGGGCGCCACCCGCTCGAGGGTGGCGTAGACCCGGCGCATCTCCAGGCTCGCGCCGACGCACTCGCCGAACGACGTCCGGCCCGAGATCGGCAGATACATCGGGACGCCGCTGTCCTCGATGCGAAACGCGCTCGAGCCCACGCGGACGAGCGCTCCCGGCCGGACCTCGCCCTCGCGAAGGCGCACGCCCTCGACGAACGTCCCGTTGGTGCTGCCGCAGTCGCGGATGAGCACCGAGCCGGAGCGCACGCGCAGCTCGCAGTGCACGCGCGAGACCGTCGGATCGGCCAGCTTGAGCTCGTTGCCCGCGGCGGTGCCGACCCAGGCGACGCCTTCCGCGAGCACGGCGCGGACCCCGCGCGACGGCCCGTCGACGACGAGCAGGCTCACCGACAGCACGGGCACGGTCTGCGCCGCGCTCGCTACGCGCTTGGTGACGTCCTCGGGCACGGGCCACGACTATAGCCCGCTCGATCCACGAGCGTCTTCGAGGCGAAAACGCGGGACGACGCGCCGCGTCGTCTATCGAACGTCTCGACCGTCGTTCGACGCTTGAGTGACTGTCGGTCAGTGACTTAGGGTCACCTCCGTTCGAAGGGGGTCGTCCCATGCGCGTTCGCTTCATCCATCTCGCCCGCCCGACGGCCCTGGCCATGGCGCTGGTCGCCTGCGGGAGCAGCGGCGGAACGACGGCACCGAGCACCTCCGATCCCGGTGCCATCCCCTCGCCGACCGCCCAGGCCCCGATGGCCCCGCCTCGCGGCAGGCCGATCGGCGTCCCCTGGGATGGCGACGACCAGAGCGGTCCGCCTTACCCCATCGTCCTGATGCACGGCATGGGCGGCTTCGATCAGCTCCAGGCGCCCATCGACCTCACGTACTTCTACGGCGTCGTCGCCGACCTCCAGTCCCGTGGCGAGAACCTCGTCTTCGTCACCACCGCGCCGCCGTACGACTCGAGCGAAGACCGGGCCGCGGCGCTGGCTCCCCAGATCCAGGCCATCCTGAAGCAGACCGGCAAGGCGAAGGTGAACCTCGTCGGCCACAGCCAGGGCGGCATGGATGCGCGCGTGCTGGCCAGCCCCAACGGTCTGGCGATGGGCGGCGTGATCGCGTCGGTCACCACGGTCGCCACGCCGCACCAGGGCTCGCTGGTGGCCGATCTCGTGCTGGGGCTGCTGCAGAACGTCCCCCCCAGCACCGTCGATCAGGTGACGAGCGCGTTCCTGTCGCTGCTGCAGAAGACGGCGTACGACGTGCAGTCGGATCCTCACCTGCGCGCGCAGCTCGTCGAGCTCTCGCAGGCGTACATGACGTCGACCTTCAACCCGAAGTACATCGACGCCCCCGGCGTGCCGTACTCCAGCTACGGCGGGCGCACCAACCTCGAGGACGGCCTGCCCGACTGCGCGATGAACGTCGCCTATGCCGACGATCCCACGAAGCTCGACACGGCGCAGCCCGAGGTGAGCACGACCGCGGCGTTCCTCCAGGGCGCGGCCGGCACGGTGAACGACGGCCTCGTGACGATCGCCAGCGCGCGCTGGGGCACCTTCCTGCAGTGCGTGCCCGCCGATCACCTGGCCGAGGTGGGGCAGCTCGCGCAGAACGGGCCCGATGCGCTGTCGGGCTTCGATCACCTCCAGTTCTTCGAGCAGCTGACGGCCCGCATCCGCGCCCAGGGACTGTGACCCCGCGTAAGCAGCGCGCGCTGGAGACGCGCGACCGCCTCTTCACGGCTGCCTGCGAGCTGTTCGTCGCCAAGGGCTACGCCGGCACCACCGTGGACAGCATCGCGGCGCGAGCGGGGGTGGCCAAGGGGACGTTCTTCGTCCATTTCAAGACGAAGGACGCGGTGGCCACGCAGCTCATCGCCAACCAGACGAGCGCCACGCGGCGGGCGCGGGACAAGGCGATCGCGAAGGGCGGGTCGCCCGTCGACGCGATGGTGGCCACGGTGCTGACGCTGGGCAAGCAAGCGGGGGCGAGCCGGATGCTGTCGCGCGCCGTGCTGGCGGCCACGCTGGAGAGCGGCGAGGTGGCGGGGGACTCGACGAAGCTGTTCGAGGAGATCCGCGCGCTGCTGGTGGCCGATGCGCAGGCGGCGAGGCGCGCGGGACTGCTCGCGAAGCGCGTGGAGCCGGAGCGACTCGCGGCGGCGCTGCTGACGTCGTACCTGGGCGCCGTGTACGCGTTCGCGACCGATCCGGGGTCGGGGCCGCTGGTGGAGGGGCTGACGCCGCTGGTGGAGGCGACGCTGGAAGCGGCGCGGGGAAAGCGGTCAACGTAACCGGAGCCGGCGACTCACGGCTGCTTGGTCGGCGCCAGCTGAGCCTCGAGCTCCAGGCGGTTGTCGTAGTCCCATGCATTGGCGATCTTGCCGCCCGCCATCTGAATCACGATCGCGCCGTGCGTGGTGACCGCCTTCTTCTTGGCCTTGTTCGTGCCCGAGAAGACCCACTCCGCGACGACGTAATCGTCGAACGCCCACACGTTGGGCTCGGCGACGGAAGCATCGGAGTACCGCTTCTGGATCGAGGCCACGACTGCCTTGTACTGCTTGCCCGTCATGACGGTGGGCGAGCCCGCGAGGTCGTAGGTCGCCGTGTCCGGCAAGATGGCCGAGAGGGCGCTGGCGAACTTGTCCAGCGGCCCGGCGATGCCGGCAATCACGGCCGCGTTCGCGTCCTCGGCGGGTGTGCCTGCCGCCGAGTGCACGTCCGTGGGCGACGTCGGCGCGGGCACGGCCGCACGGAAGGTCCCCGCCTTCGCCTTCGGGTCCAGCTGCGAGAGCAGCGTCGGGATGTCGTAGTAGATGCGCTCCTCCGCGATGAGATGATCGTCGTCGAAGGTGCAGATCGAGAGCCCCGGGATCGCCATCGCACGTCCCGACGGCTTCTGTCCCGCGAACGCCCCCGTGTTCGTTCCCGTCATCAGGAGCTGGAAGACCGCGACGTTCCCTTTCTGGAGCTGCCGCAGGCGGGTGACCTTCAGGTCGGGGAAGCCGACCATGCCGTCGGCCTGGTTCTGCGTGATCGCGGCTCGCCCGCTGACGTCGGGAGTACCGATGGTCTTCATGACTCCGTTCTGCGCGTAGACGAGGCCTTCGGTGTTGGCGTCGTGCGCGTTGATGGCGTCGAAGAGGGCCTTGATGTTGTCGGCGATCGAGGGCCTGGGCGCCGGGGCCGGTGCCGGCGGCGGAGCTGCGACCGCTGCGCTGCCGATGGCCGGCGGGGCGGCCTGTGCAGATGCGACCGGAGGAGGAGGCGGGGGCTGCGGGGGCGGTTCCTCCCCTCCGCACGCGACGATCACGAGGGGAATGACGACCGCGCCCAGGCGGATGACGGACTCCGTACGCATGGCGCCGGCATATGCCCGAGCACCAGGCGGGGCAAGACTGGACGTGCGGTCCGTCATGCGAGTGCGCCCGTCACGCGCGAGCGAGGCGCTCGACGTGACTCGCCCCTCGGCCCGCGCCAAGCCACCCGACCATGAAGCCGCGCGCCGGGGTCGTCGCCGCTTGCCTCGCCGGCGTGAGCGTCGCCTGCGGTGCACGCACGGGCTTCGATCTCCGCGGCGCCGTCAACACGACCGAGCCGGACGCGGGCTCCGGCGCGGGACCCGAGGCCGACGCCGGGTTCCACGCGACCGGGATGCGGGCAGTGCCGCTGGTCTGCGCGCAGTGAGGGGCGGGTCGCCGGGCCGCGGCACAATGTGGCGCGCGCGATCCGCGGGAACCGAGGGGCTGAACGCTGGCACTGCAGTTGCTCTTGGGCGAGGTCCTGGAGGATCGAACATGCGTCGGTCGCTTGGTTTCCTGGTTGCACTCGCTTCCGTCTGGGCCTGCGGAGGGACGGTCCTCGTCATCCCCGGCGATGCAGGCACCGACGGCGGCGGCTCGTCGAGCTCCGGCGGCTCCGGCTCCTCCAGCGGAGCCTCCAGCAGCGGCGGCAGCAGCGGCTCCTCGAGCAGCTCGGGAGGCAGCGGACGCGTGC
>VFSW01016107.1_pt1 | contig 10225 bp, 5 predicted proteins | sample 5358111 | NCBI WGS metagenome assembly VFSW01 (sample SAMN11554181, study PRJNA540505) | mine drainage metagenome | isolation source: sediment from site ElyBrook_90M | place: USA: Ely Copper Mine, Vershire, VT | collected 2017
TTTTCCTCCAGAAAGGCTCGGAGTTCGTGCGCGAGCATGATGTCCTCCTGTGTGTGCGCCGAGCTGACTTCGCCTTTTCCAGTATAACTGAAAACGGACAAAAACGTCACCTCTCGCGAGCCCTGCTGAACAGAGGGTGCTACCATGCTGTACGTATGATTTCTCCAGTCGTAGAAGCAGCAAAAGTTGAGGGTCGCGCACCCGCGCGCCACGCTCGTCGCATTTTCGCATTTGCGCTTTTAGCTATACTCGCGATACTGGTTTTGCTTATAGGAGTCGACAAGGCGTCCGGGCTCTATACGGCAACGGCCACGACAACACCCCAAACCCAGCTCGCTTCGTTCGGAGGCGTGTCCTTAAGGCTTCAGTATGCACTCACTCCTTCTGCTCGCGCGCTCGGTCTCGGTGGACGCAGCTCTATCCCGAGTGACTACGGCATGCTTTTTGTCTTTCCAGCCGACGGTTACTACGGTTTTTGGATGAAGGATACTCTGGTACCACTCGACATGTTCTGGCTAAATGATAAAGGACACGTCGTATCTATGGCAGAGAACGTAGCGACGTCGAGTTATCCGCATGTCCTTTACCCAAGCGCTCCAGCTCGGTATGTCCTTGAGACAGCTGCGGGTTTTGCCCGTGCTCACAGCATCGCCACGGGTACACCACTCCTGTTGAAAAATTTTCCTATTGTTTTGCAATAGGCTATCCACACTGCGTTTCGTGGCGACGGGGGTAGAATGTCTACACGATGCATCGTGTCTGTGGCTGGGGTCCGCTGGATGTGATGCGCGTCATTATCTTCTAGCCATCCTCGTCCTATGCCTAAAGTAGCCAAAGCTTCTGTGCGTTCGAAAACTGCCACTCGGACGCATCGTGTCGCCGTGGGGGCGGCAGAGGCGAAAGAGCTCGCACTCGTATCGAAGGATACGCTTCGCTACCGCGAGTCCATCGCTCATATTGAGAAGCGCGACGGTCGGCTCGTGCCTTTTGATTTCGATAAGATCGTTTCCGTTATCTGGAAGGCAATGATGACCACGGAGGAAGGGGGTCAAGACGATGCGACGCTCGTTGCCCATCAGGTCTCCGGAGAGCTGGCACGTTTCGCAAAAAAATATAAAAACTTCTTGCCGACCGTCGAAGGCATTCAGGATTCGGTCGAGAAATACCTCATTTTGAACGATTACGTAAAGACGGCAAAGGCGTACATTTTGTATCGCGATAAGCGCTCGCAGCTGCGCACATCACGCATCGAAGTGTCGGAAAGAGTGCAGAAGCTTGCCGCGGAAAGCAAAAAGTATTTCGAGGGCAATCCTTTGGGAGAGTTCGTCTATCTGCGCACCTATGCGAAATGGATTCCCGAGGAAGGTCGGCGCGAAACCTGGGTCGAGACCGTGGACCGCTACATGAGCTTTATGCGCGAGAATCTCGGCGATAAGCTCACGGAGAAAGAATATGCCGAAGTGCGCATGGGTATTTTGAAACAAGAGGTCATGCCTTCGATGCGTCTCATGCAGTTTTCGGGCGAGGCGGCTCGGCGATGCAACTCCTGTGCTTACAATTGCTCGTTTGTCGCCCCGAGCAAGCTCGAAGACTTCGCTGAGATTATGTACCTCTCGTCGCGGGGTTGTGGCGTCGGTTTTTCCGTTGAGAGTCAGAACGTGGAGCAACTACCGCAAATCGCACGACAAACAGGTGTGAAGCTGCCGACCCATCTCGTGCAGGACTCTGCCGAAGGATGGTGCGACGCGCTCACGCTCGGTCTCAAGACCTGGTACGCCGGAAAAGATATCGACTTCGACTTTTCAGCTGTGCGTCCGGCAGGTGCACGTCTCAAGACGATGGGCGGAAAGGCGTCCGGCCCAGAACCGCTGCGTTCGCTGCTCGCTTTCACACGCGAGCGTATACGAGCGCGGCAGGGTAGGCGGCTGCGCACCATCGACGCGCATGACATCATCTGCAAAATAGGCGAAGCGATTGTGTCGGGTGGTGTGCGCCGTACGGCGATGATATCGCTTTCTGATCTTGACGACAGCGACATGCGCGACGCAAAAATGGGCCAGTTCTACATGACCGATCCTCATCGCGCGGTGGCGAATAACTCAGCCGTCTACGAAATGGCTCCAACGAATACCGAGCTCATGGACGAATGGGTTGCACTCATGAAAAGCGGTGCGGGAGAGCGCGGCATCTTCAATCGCGGATCGCTCGCTAAGACGATGCCGCAGCGCCGTATCGACCACTTCCGAAAGGTCGGTTTCATCGGAGAGGATGGCGTGGTGCAGGGGCCGATTGGCACCAACCCTTGTGCGGAAATCATTCTGCAGTCGAAACAGTTTTGCAATCTTTCCGAAGTCATTGCGCGCGCGCAGGATACCGAGGCGACCCTTTTGAGAAAGGCGCGCCTCGCGGCCATCCTTGGCACCTACCAGTCCACGCTCACAAACTTCAGATACATCTCGAAAGACTGGGTGACGCATTGCGCGGAGGAGCGTCTGCTCGGTGTTTCGATTACCGGGCAATGGGATTCGCCAGCAGCTCGTGAGCCGGAAGTCATGCGCAAGGTGCGCGCCATGGCGGTGAAAACGAACGCCGCGTACGCAAAACGTTTCGGCGTCGCACCGTCAATGTCAGTAACGGCCGTCAAGCCTTCGGGGACCGTTTCGCAGACGTTCGACTGTTCTTCAGGTATTCACCCGCGCCATGCACCGTACTATATTCGTCGGGTACGCATCAGTGCGACCGACTCTCTCTTCAAACTCATGCGCGATCAAGGCGTCCCTTCTTTCCCGGAAGTGGGGCAGTCGGCAGAGGAGGCGAATACGTTCGTGCTCGAGTTTCCGGTGAAGGCGCCTGATCAGTCAAAGGAGGCGCGCTTCAAAGATACGCTTACGGCACTCGACCAACTGGAGTACTGGAAGCGAGTGAAGCTCAATTTTACCGAGCACAACCCCTCGGCTACGATCTCGGTCGGTGAGGACGAGTGGATTGACGTTATCGGCTGGGTGCAGCGGAACTGGGACATCATCGGCGGCCTTTCTTTTCTGCCACGGAGTAACTACGTGTACCAGCTCGCGCCGTACGAGGCTATTTCCAAGGAGGAGTATGAAAAACGGATGACACGTTTCCCGAGCGTTGACTACGTGAAGCTCATTGCCTACGAGCGTCAAGACGAAACGGAGATGAAAAAAGAGCTAGCGTGTGCTGGCGGCACGTGCGAGATACTATAAGGCAAAGCGCTTGTGGGTGCAGACGAAAATCCCGCGCATGACGCGCGGGATTTTCATAGATGTGGACCAGGCCGATAAGCCGAATTCTGTCTGGCCCTCCTGTGACAGAGAGCGAGGCAATCATTTATCTGGAACCGCAATTGCTCGCGGCTTCAAGCGGCACCCTCCGTCGATTGCTCGAACGGAGTACGGCCTTGCACGGGGATAAGGATTTAGCCGTTTCACCTCCCCGGTCGCCCGGGGAATTCGTCTTCGTCTGCCTAGGGCGGGCGAAGACGTCCTTCGCTTTCGCGAAGATACGTCACTGTTCGCACCAAGCGCCTCGCGGCGTGCGGGTGTTACCCGCTACCCGGCTGCCGGAGCCTTACGACTCCGACCCGTGTTCGGACTTTCCTCTCCATAAACAAAAGTTCATGGAGCGATTGCCCAGCCTGGTCCGACTCATACTATACCACAAAGCAGGAAATACACACTGTGGATGAATCCATAGACCTTCGTAGTAAGCACGCTATACTAACCCCACATTATTAAATGTAACCTAAACAGAACCTCATGCCTCCTCAGCAGCCAGTTGCTTCTCAGCGTCGTTCCCTTGAAAAAGTAAACGTGTGGGCACTTATCGCGACGCTTATTCTTGCGGTCGTGGTTATCATTCCTTCAGCCGCAGTGCCGTCTCCACTCGCCAAGTCTTTTGTGCTTGCCGCAGGAACGCTCATAACACTCGCTATTTTCATTTTCGCGCGGCTCTCGCGCGGGAATGTTATTTTCCCTCCATTCCTGCTTCTCGGTGCTTTATGGTTGCCAGCCATTGCCTACGGACTTTCAGCGGCGCTTTCAGGAACGTCCTTTTCAAGTGCACTCTGGGGAACGTCGCTTGAGCAAGACACCTTTGGATTTATTCTCGTTGCAACTCTCCTCGGTACGCTCACCGCGCTCGTTTTGCGGCGCACCGAACAATATCGTTCCTTCCTCGTCGCTGCTGGGTATGCTCTTGGGGCCGTGGTTGCTCTGCAGGCGCTCATTCTCATCGTCGGGCAGGTAGCGCCCAGCGCCGTCTCTCCGGCGTTCTCTATCGTTGGCTCGTTTGGCGATCTCGCGCTCCTTCTTGGTCTCGGTTTGATCAGCTTGTTGCTCACCTTTCGATTCCTCGACGTATCGCGCCGTGCGCGTGTTGCCGGCATCCTTATGGGCGTTATCGCGCTTGCGCTTCTTGCGATAGCGAACGCCTCGCTGGTGTGGATTCTGGTGGCCCTCGTTTCCCTTGGGCTCTTCGTTGAGTCTGTCATGCGCCGCAACACCACGGTTACCGATTCAGAACTCGACGACGTCTCGCTCGTTACCGAGTCGACACCAGAGCTCGACGCAGGTAACCGTTCGCTCGTCCTTCCGCTCGTCGTGCTCGCCGTTTCCCTTTTCTTTCTCATTGGCGGAACGCTTGGCAGCGCGCTCGCAAACTCTCTGCACGCGAGTGTGCTGAACGTGCGCCCTTCATGGCAGTCGACCTTCGCCGTGACACGCGGCGTGTACGCGAAGACGCCTTTGTTCGGTTCCGGTCCGAATACGTTCGGCACCGAGTGGTTGAAATACCGTGACGCAACACTCAACTCGACCGTCTTCTGGAATCTTGACTTCTCGTCCGGCATCGGCTTCATTCCAACGTCGTTCGTTACCACCGGCATCGTCGGCGCTCTAGCCTGGGTTGGCCTGCTCGTCCTACTGCTTGTCTTTGGGCTACGCATGCTTATTCTGCGTGCGCCGCGTGAAGCCTTTCTGCGCTACGTGGCGATACTCTCGTTCATCGGGTCGCTGTATCTATTCATTGTGGCGATATTCGATCAGCCGAACGCGGTCCTTCTCGCGCTCCTCTTCGTCTTTATCGGCCTCTTCGCTTCGACGATGCGCTTCGCCGATCGCGGTGTACAGCGAGGCATTGTTTTCTCGAAGACGCCGCGACTCGGGTTTGTCGTTGTCTTTTCGCTAACGCTGCTGCTACTGCTCTCGGTCGCGGCTGCCTATGGACTCGCGGTGCGCACCATTGCTGCCTCCGAGCTCGCACAAGGAGCCTCGGCGCTCGCTGCGGGTAACGTCGCCGTCGCGAATGCGTCTGCACAAAACTCGATAGCATTCGCGCAGACTCCGGACGCCTATCTGCTGCAAGCGGAGGCGGCAAATGCACAGATAAATGCGATAGCGGCATCCTCAACGCTTCCAGCCGCCGCGGCGCAGCAAGCGTTTCAGACGGCGCTGTCTGCCGGCATCAACGCAGCACTCACGGCAACGCAGCTCGCTCCGTCTGACTACCGTGGATGGATAGCTCTCGGCAATCTCTATGCGCAGGCCGTACCCTTTAAGGTGTCTGGCGCTTATCAGAGCGCGCATACGGCCTATCAGAAAGCTGCCGCACTCAACCCGACGAATGCACAGATTCCCTATATCGAGGCGCAACTCGAGATAGCCAACAAAGATTCTCTAGCGGCAGAAACTGACCTCAAAGCCGCCATTGCACTGAAGCAAAATTATACGTCGGCCATCTTCCTGCTTTCGCAGCTTGAAGTCCAGGACGGCAACGTAAAGGATGCTCTTACGTCTGCGGAAGCAGCAAATTACTTCACGCCGGGTAACCCGAATATCCTATTCCAGATTGGCATCCTGAGCGCTGCCGAGAACGATCTGGTAACAGCTAATCAAGCGCTCTCGGCCGCTGTTGCCGCGAATCCGCAGTTTGCTAACGCGCGTTACTTCCTTGCTGCGGTTGAAGCGAAGCAGGGAAACCTCAGTGCCGCAATTACGCAGCTTGAGGCCATCGCCGCGCTTTCGGCCGCAAACAAGACCAGCGTTACGCCGCAAATCACCACGCTTCAGTCAGGCAAGGACCCCTTCCCGGCGAACCTTCTCTCAGCGTCATCAACGCCTCTCAAGTAAGGGTTCGCAAGCTCGAGGTGCAGCGTAGTAGTATATAAGGGATGGTTCGAAAGATTCTTGGGCGCATTACAGCACCGATACGCGGCTTGCACCAAGCCGCGTATCTGCTTGCTGCTCTCACCCTTGCTTCGCAGGCTCTCGCGCTTTTGCGAGACCGAACGTTTGCGCATATGTTCGGCGCGGGACCGGTACTCGATCTCTACTATTCGGCATTTCGAGTCCCCGACCTCGTCTTCGCGCTGGTTTCTTCACTCGTGAGCGCGTACATCCTCATTCCGCGCATTACGGGTATGCCGCGTGCAGAAGTGAGCGAATTCCTTTCGGAAGCCGCGTCGTTTCTTCTCATTGCTGGCGGGTTTCTCTGTTTTGTTCTTGCGTTGTTCATGCCGCACCTGCTCTTTCTCATTTACCCGGAATTCGCGCGCTCGCCGTATCGAGCGGGATTCATCCTGCTTGCGCGCCTCTTACTCTTGCAGCCAATCCTGCTTGGGCTTTCGGGTGTGTTGGGCAGCGTTACGCAAGTTGAGCGGCAGTTTCTACTCTTTGCGCTCGCGCCCGTGCTCTACAACCTTGGCATCATCTTCGGCACGCTCGTGCTCTATCCGCGCCTTGGCTTACCTGGTATTGGCTACGGCGTCGTCATCGGTGCGCTGCTCTATGTAGCGACGAATGTACCGTCGCTCATTCGGGCGGGCGTTCGTCTGCGATTCACCGTGCCGCGCTGGCGAACGATACTACCCGTTGTGCGAGACTCGGTTCCGCGCTCGCTCGCTATTGGCATGGACTCTTTCACGCTCCTCTTCCTGACGGCTCTGGCTGCCCGACTTGGTAGTGGTAGCGTCTCCGTCTTCACGCTTGCGGGCAACCTTGAGAACGTGCCGCTAGCGCTTGTAGGAGCCTCGTACGCGGTTGCCGCATTTCCGGCGCTCTCTGCAGCCTCATCGCCCGAACGGCGTGGTGAGTTCGTCCGTGTGCTCTCGAGCAGTGCCCGACACATCATCCTGTGGTCGATGGTGTTTCTCGGACTTATCGTCGTGCTGCGCGCCTACCTCGTGCGTGTGATTCTTGGCACGGGTGCTTTTGATTGGAATGCGACGCGACTCACTGCCGCGCTTCTGGCACTCTTCACGGCCGGGCTCGTTGCGCAGGGACTCGTGCTTCTTTTCTCGCGCGCCCTGTACGCCATCAAGCAGTCCTGGCGTCCATTCCTGTATCAGCTTGGCGCAGCGCTCTTTACGGCGGCTATTGCGCTCGGCTTCATCGCGCTTAACCATAGCGGCAACGGCGCCTTTACCACCTGGCTCGCTGGGTGGCTACACGTCGGGGACGACGTTCCGGACACGCTCGTGCTCACTCTGGCACTCTCTGCAACGCTCGGCGAATTTTTCCTGGCAGCATGGTCTTTGGTTGCGCTTCATAAAGCTGCGCCCTCGCTCGCTCGCTCGCTCGCTCGGCCGCTTCTCTCGGGCGCGGTTGCGGCTGTGACGAGCGGTGCAGCCACCTACGGCGTACTCGCCCTTCTCGGAGCTATCGCGCCACTCACGCGCACTCTTGTGGTTTTTGCACACGGCTTCGCGGCGGGAACCATTGGCATCTTTGTCGCGGCGCTTACGCTTTGGTCCATGAAAAACGAAGAGTTTCGCGACATAGTCGGCGCTCTTGCACGCATCGCGCGCACCCGTCGCGTTTTACAACCTTCGGCCGAAGAACCGCTACAGCCGTAACCCTCACCGGTAAGGGCATAGTGTGCCGGTCTTAGGACGAGGTAGTGTCGGCGCGGAGGAGGTGTTAGAGTCTGAAGCGTGAAGGGGATACGCAATTTTTCCATTATCGCGCACATCGATCACGGTAAGTCCACGCTTGCCGACCGCCTGCTTGAGCGCACGGGCACCATTCCCGAGCGCCTCATGAGGGCGCAAGTGCTCGACTCGATGGACCTCGAGCGCGAGCGGGGCATTACGATAAAAATGCAGCCGGTGCGGATGGAGTACCGTGCTTTGGACGGAAACGAGTACATCCTAAACCTCATCGACACCCCGGGTCATATCGACTTTTCCTATGAAGTCTCGCGCGCACTGAAGGCGGTTGAAGGAGTCGTGTTGCTCGTTGACTCGACACAAGGCGTCCAAGCGCAGACGCTGACGACGCTTGCGGCCGCACGGGCGCAGCGCTGCACCATCGTCCCGGCCGTCTCAAAAATAGACGCCCCCGCGGCGCGCGTTGATGAAGTGAAAGCCGAGCTCGCCGCTCTGCTCGGCATTTCGCCGGAAGAGGTGCTCGCCGTATCAGGAAAGACGGGCGCTGGCACCGAGGAACTTCTGGAGGCGATTGTGCGGCGCGTACCAGAGCCGCGCGGGGCAGACACGACGTCTCTCGCCGAGCCACGTGGGCTCATTTTTGACTTTTCCTACTCGACGCACCGCGGCATCACGGTCTTTTTACGCGTATTCGATGGCGCTTTCGCCAAGGGTCAGACACTGCGTTTTCGTGCTACGGGAAAAGAGTTCACGGCCTTAGAGGTGGGTATCTTCGCTCCTGACGAGCGCCCGAGAGAGGCGCTTTCCGCTGGCGAAATAGGCTATATCGTCACGGGCGTGAAAGAAGCAGGCATAGCGGCCGTGGGCGACACGCTCGGTCTCGCGAAAGGTGTGCTTCCTCCGCTACCTGGCTTTGAGCGCCCGCGTCCCGTTGTATGGGCGTCGGTATACCCAGAAGGTCAGGATGACCTTATTCAGCTGCGTCAGGCACTTGAACGACTGCGACTCTCGGACTCCTCGCTTTCTTTTGAAGAAGAGTCCTCGGGCGTGCTTGGTCGCGGATTCCGCTGCGGCTTCCTTGGTCTGTTGCATTTGGAGATCGTTACCGAACGGCTGAAACGAGAGTTTGGCCTCTCGCTGGTGGTCACTATTCCGACAATCTCATACGTCGTTACGACGACGAAAGGTATGCGCGAGGTCATTTACACACCCGCAAAGTTTCCCGACCACGGCGACATTTTGCAGATAGAAGAGCCCTGGGCGAACGTCACCATCATCACGCCCCCCTCCACGCTTTCTGCGCTCGTGCAGCTGCTCTATGAGCACGAAGCGCAGACAACGCAGACTGAGACCTATGCCGACGGCCGTATAGAGCTCACGGCACAGATGCCGCTGCGCGAACTCATGCGTGGTTTTTTCGACAAGCTCAAGAACGTCTCGTCCGGCTACGCGAGCCTTTCCTACGAGCTCCTGCCCGAGCGCCTGGCCGACGTCGTACGAGTCGACATTCTTGTTGCCGATGAGCTCGTTCCGGCCTTTACACGCGTGGTGGCGCGCCGTCGCGTGCAGGAAGAAGCTGAAAAGGTAGTAGAGCGACTTGCGACCGTACTGCCACGGCAGCTTTTCGTCACCAAGATACAGGCGCGGGCGCTCGGAAGGATCGTCGCTTCCCATAGCATTTCGGCAATGCGGAAGGACGTGACTGGTTACCTCTATGGAGGTGACGTCTCGCGCAAGAAAAAGCTGCTCGAAAAACAAAAAAAAGGGAAGAAGAAGATGCAAGCGCGAGCGAAAGTCGACATTCCAGAGGACGTCTTCATGAAAATGGTTCGCGATAGTGATCGGTAAGGCTCGTACGCTCGCGCTATACTAGCCCCATGCGCGCGAAAGAACTGAGGCAAGGGGTGCTCATCGGGGTGCTGGTTCTGGCAGCTTTCTGGCTCGTCTCACTCATTTGGGGTCTCGCTGGAAAGGCACAGATAGCCATTACGCAGGCAGCCGCCGCGCAGCGGCAGTACACTGCACTCGAGAAACGCAAGACGGAACTCGAAGCGAGTGTGCAGACGCTTCTGACGCCGCGTGGTCAGAGTGCGGCCATTCGGACGGCCTTTGGCGTTGCGCGTCCAGGAGAAGAGGTTATTGTGGTTGTGCCGCCCGCCTCGACCACGCCCGTAGTAGTACCTCCGTGGTGGGTACGGGTGTGGCGCTGGCTTTAGCTAGTGGCCGATTACGGTGAGATGCATCAATGCGGGTATGGTTCAGTGGTAGAACGCTTGCTTCCCAAGCAAGAGACGCGAGTCCGATTCTCGCTACCCGCAC
>VFSW01016108.1_pt1 | contig 10225 bp, 13 predicted proteins | sample 5358111 | NCBI WGS metagenome assembly VFSW01 (sample SAMN11554181, study PRJNA540505) | mine drainage metagenome | isolation source: sediment from site ElyBrook_90M | place: USA: Ely Copper Mine, Vershire, VT | collected 2017
GTCATCGATAGTGCTGTACATGGTCGTTATTCCTCCCCCAACCCCCTCCTTCCTCCCCCCGGGATAGAGGGGAGGAAGGGGCAGGTCCAGTGGTTCCGTTTATGTCAGCAGGGTGTCTTTCCAGAGATAGCCCAGGTCTGTGTCGACCGCGACGATATCCGTCTCCTCAGCCACCTCATATACGTCCTGGTGTTCGGCATTTTCCCTCCAGGTCTCTGTCCGCCTGATCAGGCCGTTTGCATATGCCTCTCTCGCCTGGTATCCCGCAGAAGGGATCTTCAGCCCCGGGGTTGCGGGCCTATAGAAGAGGAACACCATGCCCTTGCCGGCGTTGACTTCCCAAACGTTCGACGCGGTGAAGTCCGTACCGTCTTTTTTCTCGACTGCCGTGGACTTGATCGCATCGCCGACGAGAAAGTAGTCCAGCTCCAAGAGGGCTGCGAGCAGATCGCCGGTGACGATGCCACGCTGGGTATACTTGATCCTGTCGAGGATCGTCGCTTCCAGCTTTAACGACTCGTATGTTCCGTTGTCGATCACCATCGCATTCGGCTTGAAGCCGGTTTTGGATCTGATGAGTTCTTTCTTGGCCGCAACCTCTGAGAGGAATGTGTTACCGGTACCTGCCGCAAACGCCCCTGCGGCATCCGTGCCTCCAGCGGCTACACCGTTCCAGGTCGCCCCCTTTATCAGCTGTGCGACGCGGACCTCTTTTTTCAGATCCACTTTGTCCGTCGCGAACTCGATCGCATCCTGATCAGGCTGCAGCGGAGGGGCTCCCGCTTCCTTTGCCATCCGTCGGTCTTCGTCGGTGACCTCTTTTGCAAAGGCATATTCCTTTGTCGAGATATCGACATAGTCATAGGGGAATGTTCCCCTATTTGCCCGTGAGCCGGGGCCTCTGATCCCAGCTTCATCCCTGAACCACGCGCCCTTCTTATATACGAGGATCTTCGCCTTGGCGGCGACCCTGTCGATGATCGGGAAAACCCGGTCGGCGATGTAATTCTTATTCCTGTATGCCACACTGACGTTTGCCAGCGGGCCGGCAACCATAATGCCTCTTGCGTCTCTTTGTACTGCCATAACGTTATTTCTCCTTTCCTGTGCTTAGTTTCTTACGCCTTGACCGTCAGTGGCGCCATGAGCATCGAGCAGAGCTCATCGGCGTTGAGACTGGCAGACAGCAGCACTCCGACCGGGTACTGGGTTGTGACCGCGGCCTGTGCCTTCCCTCCGTCCGCTGCGCTTACATATGTCATGCCGACGATCGTGCCAATGCCGAGTGCTGCGCTCGCCTGTACAAGAGAGACCCCGCCGCAGCCGATCAGCCTGACCACCGCCGCCTCGCCCACGTTCGGCGCGTTCTGGAGCACGCCGAGTGGAATATCCGTTGCGGCGTTCGGCCGCCTCACCTGGCCCGAGGTGGCATCGAGCACGACGATCTTGAACTGATCGGCGGTGAGGTCCTCATCCGCCGCGAATGTAATGTCCAGTATTTTGTTGTCTATTGACATCGCTCCTCCTTATCCTGCGAGCTCGTCGGCGTAAGCGTCGGCAAGCTCCCTGTTTTCACTCTGGACCTCTGAGAATGCCCTGCTGTATGTCAGGTCCTTGTTCCCCTCCATCTTCTTCCTGGCCAGAGCATCGAGCTTCTCTCCGGCCGTGCTCCCTGCCGGAGCCGTCTCATTGCCCGAGCCTGCGACCTCTCCGAATTCGATAGCCTTCGGGAGTCCGCCGAGGAACGCCTGCATGAACTCAAGAGGCGTCTGTTTGCCCTTGCCGTCGCCCTCGCCGAATTCTATCGGCGTCTCGATAGAGGCGATCTGCTCCATGAAGGAGGTGACGCCCATTCCGAGCTTGTCCATGGCCGGAGTGATTATCCCTTTCTTCTTCAGGTCCTCACAAAAGGCGGTAATGCTTGCCTTCCTGCTGGCTGTCTCTTTCTGCCTCAGGGCCTCCTCCCTGGTTTTGAATTCGGCTTCCTTCTTCTTCTGTTCCTCCGAGAATTCTGCCTTAACGCGCGTCACCGCGTTCGTGAGCAGCTCTTGGACCTCAGCTTCATTGAAGGTCTTTGGCTCATCGCCTTCGACCTTCACCCCGGCCTTGCGCAGCAGGGCCTTCATTTCATCCATCAACTTCATACTGGTCTCCTTTCCGGGCCTCTGCCCGCGTTTAATTTTCTCCGACATCATCGGCATACCGCCGGTATCTGATGCCTCTTCCTGTTCATCCTCTATGCCCGCCTGCAGCAGGGCGTCCAGGTCTGACTGCGTGACTACAACGTCCTCTACCTCCATGAACTCGATCGTTGCTCCTCCGTCGTCGGCGAAGGCTACATCCGGCAGCCCCTTGACCGCGGGAGGCATTGCGCCGAGGAATCCCACGTGCCTGAGGGACCCGTCCGGGTAGAGGGATATCGAACGCTTTTTGAAAAGCTTCCTTTTGAGCATGTCGGAAAACTCAGGGGCGATATCCTTCATCTTCATATAGAGCATCGACCCCTCTCTCTTGACCGCTTCGACCCAGGCGTATGCCGGAGCGTTAGTTTTCGGGTGCCCTATCACCACCGGTGCCTCGTGCTGCACCGGGTCGTATGCCGCGATCCTGTCGAGGTCCTGTTCAGTCCACGTCTGGGTATCGCCGGCGCTGTCAGTATGTGTGCCTGCCTTAAAAATGGGTATCCACATGTCCACCGTCTACCATCCTCTCTTAGTAAGAAAATTTTGTATGCCCTCTCCGAATACAGTCTGAGGGTCGATCTGGCTGACTGCTATGTCGAAAAAGGGCTTCCCCTTTGTGCCAGGATGCTTCACGCCTTTGACCGGATGGCCACCGCCCGGCCATGCCAGAGCCTTCTTGTTCTTCGGTCTGATCAGATGAGGCGCCGTACCGTCATGGACGAACGAGGCATATGAAGCCGTGGCCCTGATTATTCCCTGGTTTCCGATTACGAATTGCGTGATCGAGTTGACCAGGTTCGACGTCCGGACCGGTGTGGCCTTGACCGCCCGCGCCTCGATCTCGGCCGTCAGGTTTGTCAGGCCCGCATGGATACCCTCTTTCACGTCGCTGCCGAGCCGGGCCATCATGGACTGCAGTTCCGGAGTCGTTGTGATCCTGATTTCCATTACCGGACCCTCTTTATTACTTTGCCGTGGCAATGGGGATGATAGGGCGGCAGCAGGCCGCTATCCACGAAGTCCTGGACATTACCGACCGTCGGAACGTTTGCCTTTAGATCGCTCACGTATTCTTCAGGGGTCATCTTCATCTGTTCCTGCATCTTCCCGAATGCGTTGCCAACGCTGATCACCTTGCCGTTCATCTGCTTACAGAAGTCACATTCGTTAGTTGGCTCCACAATCTGGATCTCTGTGATCCCGGCCTTGTGCAACTGGGACGTCGTCGCCCAGTTGCGGGTGCGCTGGACAGATGTGTCGACAATCCGCTGGACCTGCATGTCGGATAGGTCGCTGAGTTTCTGTCCGAAGAGGTCCCGGAACTGTTGCAGGCTCTCCGGGTCTGTCCGGCCGAACAGGTCCGCACCGCCTTCGTGGTATTGAGCTGTCAAGAAATCCTTGACTGTCGCCACTGCGTCGGGGTTCTGGATCCACTTAGAGACGTACATGCTGTCCATTTTTGATAAGAAGTCGATCGCCCGGAGATCGGCCCCTCCGAAGGCGCTCTTTGCGATACCGAGGGCATCGGCTACCGCATGCCCAATGTAGATCTCTGCTATCGTGTCCGAGATCGCGGAGGTGTCGATGGATGAATATGCATCTCCCAGGATACCGTGGATATGAGACGTGAACTCCTCGACTGGCGGAGGAGCATCAAGGGACTTAAGCCAGGACTCTATATCCTTCAATGCTGACTCCTGGGCACCGGAGAGTTCAGGGGCAAGGGCGTCCATATATTTCGAGACCCACTCGGCAGAGGGATCCCCGGCGGCAAAGTCGTGATGCTTGCCGCACGAGCAAGCGTGGCCACTGAATCCCACCGCCGGCTGGGGCATATCCTGAGGCCCCGAAACAGGACCCGCCGGCTTCGGCGCCGCCGGCTTTACGACGGCTTCTCCGTCCTGGGGCTGAGGGATCCCGTATGTCTCGTAAAAATAGTTCTCACTGACCGGCAGGCCTATATCCACGACGATCGTCTTGTCGCGTTCCGCAAGGGCTTTCAGATCTTCACCGGGCGCGGCCTTGATCCATACCTTCGGATAGCCGTTGCGAGTGATGTTCGGGAAATTGTAGTCACAGATCCAGCGGATGAGCTGATTGTTTTCGGACTCGCAGAGCAGATCGGCGTCGGACCTGATGTAATCCTGCCGGATGTCCCGCGCCTCCTGATCATTGCCGAGCTTGCCCGCTTCGCTCTCCGAGCTGCCCGTGTGACCGAGCATTATCATCGCGATCTGGCGATCCATGAACTGGCAGAGCTTGTCATAAGTATCAACGCTGCCGGTCCTCTGCGCCTCGAGGAACTCGACCTTCAACGTATCGGGGATCTTGATCGCGGATTCCTGCTGGATAGCCTCCAGTGCATCGAGGAGGGAGTTTTGCTGTTCCTTCGTCGTGCCTACCGGATATTTTCCCACAGCGGTCGGGGAGCCGAACTTGTCCGCGAAGATCATCCAGAACTTGATGACATTCTTTTTGAACCAGACCGGCCAGTAGAGCATGCGGCCGAGACCATCGCCATAAGGAGACCCGTTATCCGAGGGATTGACGAACACCTGAAATTTTCGATCGGGCACCTCCTCCCCCTCGATCATGTCATTGAGCGTGAGCAACCGGATCTTCCAGTCGAGCCCGAAGACAAAACGCCTCGAGGCACGGGGGATGATCGTCTTGATGAATACATCGCCCTCTGAATAGTCCCACATGATCTCGCATGGCTTGTAGCCCAGGACGATGCCGGAGAGTGCGGCCCGGCGGTAGGCGTCTACGTTGATAGCCTTCAGGACCTGATTGACGTAGTCGGCAATCTTGACATCCTGCCGTTTGTCGCTCGCGGGATCGACCTGCCACTCTTTGCCGGTGATCGCCAGCCGCCTGGTCTGAAGCGTTGCCCCGACCTTTGCATCACGGAGGAGATCCTCAAAAAGTTCGATCCCCTTGCCGCCCCCCTCCGACCGCAAGACCTTGTCGGGGTTCAGCTGGATATTGCCGATGTAATCCCGGAAAATATCCTTTTCCACCCCCGCGATTTCGTCAGTTATGGGACGGTTCGACTGAATCTCCCTGCCATACTGGTTTACGAGGGTCATTGGCTGCCCCCTGAATTACGCCTGAGAGCGTTTATGAACGGGCTAGGTTCGATTTTCAGACCGCCGTGCGGGCAAAGGTGGCTGTTTTTCATCCTGGGGTAAATTTGGGGCTTAACGAGGCGACGCATTACGCGGCCCTCCTGGGCAGGATTATCCAGTTGATCGGGAGGTCGCAGGACTTCAGGCAGCCACACCATTGAGGCAGTCCTTGCCTTTTCCCTCTATGACCGAGGCCATGGCATTTAGGGCAGTCTCTGTTCACGAGAATCCTCTTGCCGTTTCTTTCGATCCCTATGAAGACATAGAGCTTGCCGATCATGATAGAAATCCCTCAATCCGCGAAGTCGTGCGTTTCCGTCCCACGGCTTCAAACTCGATCTTCCCGATTCCCTTTTCCAGCAGGCCCAGCAGCATCTCCAGCGCGTCGGGTCCGTCGTCGTGTGTGCCGCGGCCCTTCGGTCTGTAATAGATGAGCTGCCGTTTCAGTTCGTGCATCCCCTTTTGAAACCGTATCCAGCCGTTTTTGATCCAGGGCTGCAGCCGGATGATTCGGAGGTCCTTGTCGGTGTTGGGGGTAAATTCGTCTATGTTGACCGTCTGTCCCTTGTCGTGTGCAATCTGCGCGAACTGCCGGGCAAAAAACTCCTGGAACTGGACCGTCTCCATACGAAGCTTGTCGAAACGATCGCGCTCGTGGTAGAGGAGCAGGTCAGCCATGATCCTGTCGGGCTGGCGCTTTTCGATATCGGCGATATCGAGATAGAGGATATTGCCTTTCATGCGGCCGCCCAGGATCGCCGAGGGATCGTTCCGCTTATTCCTCTTGCCGAGGGACGGATCCACAGCGCCGCCGTGCATACAGCCGGCGAGATCCACGTCGCCTTCCTCCCAGTCCACAAACCATTCCTCGAGGAAGACCTGGTCTTCGGGATTGAGGGGCTCGTTCTGCTTTTCGGAGTCGAATGCGGCCGGGCCGTCAGTCACCCTCATCTTCATGAGGTAGTAGTAGTCTTCCTGTTCGGGCCAGAGGACCTCGGTGCCGGCGAGCATGTCATCACTACTGGAGGCGAAGAAGGCATCGGCCAGACGCTCGGCCTCTTCCTTGCCGACGGTGATATCCTTGAAGATCGTTTCCCACTGCTCCCAGAGCTTTGACTGCGAGAACTTCAAGACAGCCTTGAATTTGTGGCCCTTCCATCCCGGACGCTCCAGGAGATCGGAGAGCAGGGCCTCAGCATGCAGGATCGTGCCGACTACGATGTAGACGGTGTACTTCGCGCCGATCTTCATGAGAGCCTTGAAGAACCAGTTGCTGAGCTTCTTCCTCTGTTCCGGAGACTCGACCGACTCGTCGTTTTCAAGGTCGTCGCCTATGACCAGGTCCGGCCGCCTGCTGCCATGCTTTAGACCTCTGAGCTTCTGGCCGGAACCTACACCCTGGATCTTGACCCCGTTGCGCGTGACGATCGTGTCTGACTGCCAGACAGGGCCATCTCCACAGACGCCGGGGAAGTCCTGCTTCAGCCGTTCATTGCTCTCCAGTTCCGCCTTGATCGACTGGATGAAGCTTTCGGCCTGGCCGAGCGTCTCGGAGACGATGAGGGGATAGGTGCGCTTCTTAAAGACAGTCACCCAGAGAGGGAGCACGAACGTCCCCCACGTTGATTTTGCGTTGCCGCGGGGCGCTGCGTTTGCCTCTTTATCCCCTTCGCCGGTTGCGATCGCATTATTGATCATCTCTGGATACCGCTTGCAGAAATACTTATGGAGCTTTGAACTCGGCGAGCTGATGTAGTGAGGGAAATAGGTCCGGCCGAAATACTCCATGTCCTTTTCTGCCCGGGCTATTCTTTCCTTTTGAGCCCGCTTATCGTCAGGGAACGGCTTCGCCGCGGACTGGATGATGCCCCTCAGGGCCTCCATCTCTTTGTTGAATTTCTTCTCGGAAAGTTTAAGCGGCATACTTCTCCCGGGCGAAGGCCATGAAGTCGTCGAAGTTCCTCTCCAGGAGAGGAACAACCTCGGGATCGTTTTTGCTGTAGAAATTGACCAGGTCTTTCATGAAGTCGATGAAGAGCGACGTTTTGAACGACGCGGTCTTTGTGCGGATGTCGAAGATAGTCTTGATGACCCCGGCGTAAGCATACTGCGCCTGGTGATCAGGAACTGGCAGTGTCTCGAAATATGCCTCGTATTTGTTCTTCTGTTTGATGAGCGCGTTCATCATCTGATTCTCGAAGGAGATCTGGCAGTCCGTTGTTTTCTGCCGGTCGGCGTCGACCTTGATCCGCCGGTCCTCGAAGTTGAACTTCTCACGCCAGTCATTGAAGGTCGGCTTGCTGAGCTTCAGCCCGGCTTTCTCCAACGCCCTGAGAGTGGCCTCGACGTTGCCGCCCTGCTCGCAGTAGACCCGGAAGGCCAGTTCCCGGTTCTCGGCTATATAGGACTTGCCCTTCATAACGCCTCGTCTATGCCGTTTTCGTGGATATGGCCGTCGATCAGGTCCCAGCCGGTCGCGGTGAGGCACGCGAAGTCCAGGCGGAAGCCGTAGCCCTTTCTCTTATCGAGGCGGACATAACTTTTCTCGGATAGGTACATCAGATGAGCCGTGAGCTGGTCGTCGAGCATCGGATAGCCGAGATTGTCCAACGAAAAGAGCAGGACCTTCATATCGAGCGGACCCGGGTATGAGGTCTTCAGCAGCTCCAGTATGGCGATCCTAATGCGTTTGTTCTTTTCGCTGTTCAGTGACTTCACAAGATGCCTCACATTTCAAGTTATTTTTGATCCGCTCATGATGTTCGCGCTCTACCTCGTCGAAGGCCTGGCTTCTCTGGGCTATGTACTTCAGCAGGACCAGCATCTCCCTGTGCTCTCCGTCATCCTTTTCGAGGGACGTCTTGATCGACGCCGTCAGGGTCTCCATAGCTGTTGCCTGCCTGGTAAGGGCCTCCGCCACCTTTTCTCCGACCTTGCTCAGGAGATGCTTCACGAGCTTATAGGTCAGGACTATGATCAGGGCGGCGATCGCGCCTCCGACCCCTGCATTGATCGCCGCCACCAAGAGTTTCTCTTCCACGTTCCGATCCCCTTCCGATGCGGGCCCTTAAAATGTGACTTTAATGATCGAAACGATAAGCCCTGCATCGACCTTCCCCGATCGGAAGTCGTACAGAGGCATCACCCCGAAGCTGGGGTTGATCACCCCAGCTGTCCACTGTCCGCCGAGCCGCGTCACGAGTTTCGGGATATTGATCATAGGGCCCATCCCGACAAATAAGACTCCGGCGTTCGTCTCAGTCTGCTGAGGAGCTACCGCCTCGACTCGTACCGTCAGCAGGCCGTCGTACATGGTGGCGACGTCGCTGCCGACGCCCACTGCGAGGGCCTTGCCCCTGACCAGGTATGCTGTGTCGCCCTGCAGATTGATACCTGAAAGCTGCAGGGCATCGTTCGTAGAGGGCGGTGTATCAGCCGCGAAAGCGGTGCCGAAACATGCGATAACGAACAGCGTCATGAGGAGTACTGCGATAAGTCCTTTTCTTGTCATTGTTTGTCCCTTCCTTGATTTGAAATATCCCGCTGATCAACCGTCAGAGGGTTGCAACTTCTCGATCGGGGTTGCCCCGGGCTGTATGATGTTGATCGTCCTGGCTGCGGTCTCGGCGATGAGCCTGTTGCCCTCGACAACCGCAGCCGTCTGCTCACGGATGGCCGTGGTCTGTTTTTCAGTTTTGCCTCCAAGTCCGAGGGCGGTTATCCCAGCGGATATGAGGCCGAGGGATGCCTCGAGCGTGAGATCGGGCAGCTGGCTGAGGTCCGGGAACATAATGCGCATGATCCCCAGGACGCCCATGAGGATGAAGCCGGCGCCGCCTATTTTCGTTTTGTATCCGTCGAGGCGCTTGCCGACGGAACCGAGCAGCCTGGTCAAAATCAAATTGATCATATGGCACCTCCATCCTTCAGTGCATAGAGCACACGTTTCCACCCTGTGTAGTAAAAAGAGGCATGGCCGTACTTTTTCGCCTCCTCATAAGCGGCGTCGATCTCCCAGCCGTCGACCAGTATCCGGTATGCTGCGATCACGTAGCCAGTCCGGTCTTTCCCCCTTCGGCAGTGGACATAGGTGGCGATATCGGGATCGCGCTGGATCTCGTAGACGATCTCGCGCAGCTCATCGACGGTCGGGGGTGTCAGGGGTGACTCTGACAGCGGATAGTGACGCCATGTGATTACATGATCGACCGCATATTGCCGCTCGGCGTCGGTATATTCGCTGGTCTCCTCGAGGTTGATGATTTTCCGGAACTGTGTGAGCGTCGACAGGTCTGACTGTCGGCTTCCTCTGTAGAGGTTGTTTTCGACCTTCGCGGTATACTCCGTGGAGTTGACCGAGGCGCAAGCACCGAGAATAAGCAGCAGGGCAACGGCGATGATCTTTCTCATGAGGTGGCCCCCTTGTAGTGCATCCAGATCTTCTCGACATAGGCGATTGTCTGGCGTTCTTCGGGATCGTGTCCCTTCAGCAGGCAGCGCTTGTCGCTCAGGGCAACAGCAACGCTTTCCCAGGTGATCGGGATGCGATCGGCTACGCAGATATTGATCGCCTTGAAAACATAGCCTAAGCCGCAGTTATATGAGGCCAGGGCCAGCTTCCAGAAATCTTCGGATGTGGCTGATGCCCTCAGGTCGGCATGGACTGACGGCAGAAGCAGGATCTGACGGGAACATGCCGTGTAGAGCCTCTTCATGTATGTGGCTCCCGCGGTAATGTTCTTTTCGGGTTCGAAAATATAGCTGTTCGCGTCCGCGTCCTTGCCTGTGAGGTCTCTCCAGGTCAGAGGCATGATCTGCATGAGCCCGCGTGCGCCGCACTTACTGACGGCCATCGGGTTAAAGGCTGATTCCTGCTGCACCTGGTAATAAAGCAGCTTGTAGGGTATGCCGTAC
>VFSW01016109.1_pt1 | contig 10224 bp, 8 predicted proteins | sample 5358111 | NCBI WGS metagenome assembly VFSW01 (sample SAMN11554181, study PRJNA540505) | mine drainage metagenome | isolation source: sediment from site ElyBrook_90M | place: USA: Ely Copper Mine, Vershire, VT | collected 2017
TTGCCGTCCGCCAGAGCACCAAGCGGAAGCGGGTCACGGAACCGTTGGAAGTGACAGAGTTCCGTGCGCTCATGCTGGAGTTGCCTCAGAAGATGCGCGTCATTGGCATCGTGGCGGCGACTACAGGGCTGCGCATCAGCGAAGTCCTGGGCCTGAAGTGGATGGACATCGACTGGAAGACGTTGCAGATGGACGTTACCCGGTCAGTGGTGGATGGCATTGTCGGGAAGTGCAAGACGGAGACTTCCCGAAGGCCGGTTCCCATCGACGAGTTCACCACTGCCGAGTTGCTGGCCTGGAAGCGGGAAACTTGCTACGCAGCGCCGGAGGATTGGGTCTTCGCCAGCGAACGAGTTCAGGGAAAAATGCCGCCCTGGGCCGATACGCTTCTGGATCGCTTCCTGCAACCGGCCGCAAAGCGGGCCGGGATCACGAAGTGGGTCGGCTTCCATACCTTCCGGCACACCTACTCAACGCTGCTCAAAGCGAACGGGGAAGATGTCAAAGTGGTGCAGGAATTGATGCGCCACGCAAACATCTCCACGACGATGAACATTTACACGAAGGCTCTGACTTCAGCCAAGCGAGAAGCGCAGAGCCGGGTAGCCGATGTTCTTCTGGACCGGTCTAGGAATGTCGTAGAAAGTGCTGCGGAGGATGCAGCATGAGAACCAACGTATCGAAAGCGTATCGCGTTTTTTCTGCGAATCCGCTAAGTTGTTGGGTTTATTGGTGGACCTGATCGGGATCGAACCGATGACCTCTTCCATGCCATGGAAGCGCGCTCCCAGCTGCGCCACAGGCCCACATGCTGCAGGGATGCGACTTTTCTATTGTCACCGCTGAGGCTGGATTCGTCAATGCGCCGGCCGCAAGCGAAGATGGTCGCCACCCTCAACCCGTCCGAGCCCCTGACTGCTCCGGAAATTCCGTTCCTTAGTCCCCTGATTCGACCCAATTCACAGACTGTCGTGACCGGGAACACTTTGATGGGGGTCCGGTGTCTAAGACAATAGGGCCCGCGGGACATTTGGTCGAATCAGCGAGTGTTCTGTTCCCGCGTGCGCCCGGCGGAGCCAATTTTCCGGCGATGAATTCATATCGCAGGAACAAGCTGGCCACAGCACTGAACCGGGGCCTTGGCAGTTGATCAGCCCCACGCATTCCTGGCACATGCCAGATGTGCGCTTGTTGCGCTATTGTGGGAGGATACTGATTTGCAGGCGGACCTCACCATGGGCAATCTTGCCAGCGCTTTAACACTCCAATCCGACGAGGCAGCTCTAATCGCTGAGCTGCGGGCGGGTTCTGAGGAGGCGTTCGCATGGCTGATCGCCCGCTATCATCAGCCAATCTTTTCGCTTCTGGCGCGCACCGTACAGGACAGGTCCGACGCGGCCGACCTGACCCAGGAAGTTTTTGTTAAGGTATTTCGCGGCGTGGGCAGCTTTCAAGGTCAGTCTACGCTTCGTACCTGGATCTACCGCATCGCCCTGCGCGAGGCATCGAATCAGCGACGCTGGTGGTCGCGGCACAAGCAGCAGGAGGTTCCGATCGAGCAGGAGATCACCGAAGGCGAGTCTTCCTGCCCCGTGTACCTCAAGGAAATGCTCATTGATCCCTCCCAGTCCCCGTTTGAGATCGCCGTCCATCAGGAGACCCGGGCCCGCGTTGAAGCCGCACTGGCCCAGGTTCCCGAGCCTTTCCGAACTACGCTGATCCTGAGGGATATTGAGGGCTTTGTGTATGAGGAAGTCGCGGAAATGCAGGGAGTGAACCTGGGTACGGTCAAATCACGACTGGTCCGCGGGCGCGCCTGCCTTAAGAGTTTGCTCACTGCCAAGGTTCCTGAGAGGCAGGCATCCGCGCACACGGGATTCGAGATGCCCGTGGGGGAGGAGGCGCGATGATTGGCTGTAATGCAATGCAGGCGAAGTTTTCCGAGTATCTTGACGGCAGACTGACCGGCAGGGAGATGCAGCGTATCGCAGCCCACCTCGAAGGTTGCCCCGCCTGTGCGTCGGAGTGGAACTCTCTGCGGGACTTGCAGGCGTCGCTTGCCACCCTGGGCCCCGTGGAAGAGCCCAAGGATCTGCTGCTGCGCGTTCGCGTGGCTGTGAGCCGGGAACGCGCGCGTCGCCGTCAGCGCCCCTTCCAGGCCTGGAATCTCGTTTGGCGTAACACCGTGGGCCCATTCCTCCTCCAGGCGGCCGCAGGCTTTGCCAGCGCGGTGCTTCTGCTTGGCTCAGTGATCTTGATGGTGGGTATTGTTACCAAGCCCGAAACGGCCCAGGCCAAGGGCGACGAACCACTGGGAAATGCGACGGCTCCCCGCTTGATTTATTCGCCGGCAGGCACGGGAGACAACCAGATCGCCGAGTTGCCCGGACCCGTGGTTGTCGAGGCATACATCAACGGAGAGGGCAGGGTATACGACTACCGCATCGTCTCCGGCCCAACCGATTCTGAAACGCGCTCTCAGGTGGTGAACCTACTGGTTCCCCTCTATTTTGAGCCCGCCCGCTTCTTTGGCCAGCCGGTACGCGGGCTCGCCGTCATCTCTTACTCGGGCGTCTCGGTCCGGGGGTAGGATTCTCGCCCCAGTGTCTTTCGTTTGACCCTGTTTGCGAGTCTAACTAGACTTCAGGCAGGGTCAATTCATGTCTTCAGGCAAGCAACTCTTCGTAACCTTGATTCCCACGGCCGTCCTGTGTCTCAGTTCCGGCCTGTGTCTGAGCGCCCAGTCTCAGTCCTCCGCCGGCAGCTCCCAGCGTAATTCGTCTTCGTCAAACAGTGTCCCGCAGGAGAAGGCGCCGTCGCTGGTCGATCCCGCCGGCCCTACCATTTCGCTGGATAACTACGAGCAGATCTTTATTATGGCCTCGGCGCTCAACGCCTGCGGATATGACGAGGGCCTGGACGAGAGCAGCCCCCTTCGCACACGGGTTCGCGGTGAGATTGATCAGGCCCTTGCCCGTAGCGAGGACGCCCGCAAGAGCCGCGACAAGTTGTGCCTCTTCATCGCCCAGCATCGCATGACGGGCACCGAAAAAGACGTGGCGCAATACATTTCTCTGGCCCTTTACCTCACCCCGCCGCCGGAACTTGAAACCTCGGTCGAACTTGCCGAGATGCCCCCCGATTCCACCCAGGTAGTCGAAATCGTTCCGCTACTGCGGGACTTCGTAGCCAGCGTTGACCTGCATGGAATCTGGCTCACCATCCACCGCTCCTACGACGAAGAAACTGCCAGACTGCACGATCCGCTCTCCAAAATGATCGTGTCTACGAATCTTTATTTGAAGATGCCGGCTTCTACCTACGACGGCCGGCGCTTCGTTGTGGTGGTTGAACCGATGTTGTCGCCGCGCACGGTCAATGCCCGCATCTACGGCCCTGACTATGTGGTCGTCGTGTCGCCGGTGAACGGACAGATTCGCATGACCGACGTGCGCCACACCTATCTCCACTACCTCATCGAGCCGCTGCTGCTTGCGCGCGCCAATGCGGTCGACAGGATGCAGCCGATCCTTAAAGAGGTGCGCGAAGCACCGCTGGACTTCCGCTTCCGGTCTGATTCGCTGCCGCTGGCCATCGAATGCCTGATCAAAGCGATTGAGGCGCGCACCATGGACACCGGCGTTCCCGAATATAAGATTCCCGCCGGAATTGAGCGCTCAGACCTTCCCCGCTACGAGCGTGAGCGCCAGGCCTACCTTCAAAAAGTCGATGCGGTCAAGGTAGCAACCGTGCGCCACGATATGACCCAGGGATTCGTGCTCACCCAGTATTTCTACGAGCAACTCCTCAGCTTTGAAAGAGACCCCGCCAGCCTTAAGGACACCATCGGGGAGATGGTCTACGGCATGGACGTCGACCAGCAGGTGCATCGCGCCCGCCAGATCGAGTTTGACAAGGAGGCTGACTCAGACGTGCTGGAGCGTCCCAAGCCCCGCAAACTCACCGGACTCGATCTCGCCGAGGCTAAACTGGCCAGCGGCGACGTGGCGGCAGCCACGACCATTGCACGCCAGTCGCTTTCATCCAATAACGACACGCTGGCCTCCGTCGCAGATAGCGCTCGCGCCAACTTCGTTCTAGCCCGCGCGGCGGCCATGACCGGCCACCCCGACGAGGCCATCAACCGGTTCCAGACCACCCTTGCCACCAGCAAGGAGGCGCGCCTGGTGGCGTGGTCGCATATTTACCTGGGCCGCATGCTTGATCTCTCCTGCAAGCGAGATCAGGCACTTTCGGAGTACAAGCTGGCGCTCGCGTCGCGCGACGGCCAGCAGGATACACGGCTGGCCGCGGAGCGCGGAGTCAAGGCGCCCTACTCGGTGCAAGGGCATAGTTGCGAAGAGGACGACGCTGACGACGGGCCGGATGTCGCCCCCGCTAAGCCCGGGCAGCCGCAGCCGAGCCCCCCGCCGAAACCGCAGTGAGGCTGCTGTTGCCAATAAAAACGGCAACGGCCAGGGACGGCAGCCTTCCTGGCGTCGTCTAATAAAAGAGGCGACAGAAGCAGGGGATCACGCCGGCCGTGCCGGTCTGCATTCGGGTTTCCCTCCAGATTCCTGATCAATTGAGGCGTGCGTGGAAGCCGTTCTGACCGAACTGGAAAAGTCGTTGGGATATGGCTTTGCCGATCCCGGGCTTTTGGTGCGCGCTTTGACTCATCGGTCTCTGGCCAATGAGAAAACCTCTCCCGGAACCGGTCCGGATGCCCCCTCGTGCGGAGACAACGAAAGGCTTGAATTTCTAGGAGATGCGGTGCTCGGACTGGTGGTTGCCGAGTCGCTCTTTGCGCTCCATCCCGAGTGGCGCGAAGGCGAGTTGACCCGGGTTCGCGCACAGCTCGTGAGCCGCATTCACATGGCTGAAGTGGCCGAGGCCATTGATCTGGGCCGCTATCTGCGTCTAAGCAAGGGCGAAGATCGCAGCGGGCTGCGTCGCAAAAGCACCGTGCTCTCCAATACCATGGAAGCAGTGATAGGTGCCCTGTTCCTCGACGGCGGACTGCAACCGGTCAGAGCCCTGGTTCAAAAGCACGTCATGGGCAAGGCCGTTGAGCAACTGGCTCGGGAGTTGCGCTCCGGCGAGGCGTTGGGCAACTACAAGTCGGCGCTCCAGGAGCATCTCCAGGCCCGGGGAGCTGGAACGCCGGTCTATAAGGTGAAGAGCGAAAGCGGACCGGACCATCGCAAGCGCTTTCTGGTCGAGGTGCGCCTGAAGGTGGGCGCGGGAGAACCGGATAAGCCGCTCGCCAGAGGACTGGGGAGCACGAAAAAGCTTGCCGAACAGGATTCCGCACGGCGAGCCCTGGTTCAGTTGATCGCAGAGGACAAGCGCGCGGGCGGCGGCGAAAACGCCCCCGAGCCCACGGAGCAGGAGGAGCAGTCGGCATAATGAGCAGCCCCGTCCAGACAGCACGCCCGGTCGGGCAACAGGCGCGGGGGCACCGGTTGCATCTGCCTACACTTCCTGAGGCCGCAGCCTCCCTCTTGCGGACGATCGTGGTGGCGCTCTTCCTGCTTACCTTTGTGCTCCAGCCTTTTCTCATTCCTTCTGAAAGCATGGAACACACTTTGCTGGTGGGGGATTTTCTGCTGGTGAACAAGCAGATCTTCGCACCCGCCGGCAAGCTGGGCAGCCTGAGCCGCCTGCTCATGCCTTACCGCGACGTGGAGCGCGGCGATATCGTGGTGTTCCACCATCCCGATCCCAAATACCTGGTCAAGAGGGTTGTCGGGGTGCCGGGAGACCGCATCCGCATCGAAGACGGGCGAGTGACGGTTAACGGGACAACTCTGTCTGAGCCTTATGTCGCGTACGAGCCGGCAGCCCCCAACCAGTTTCGCGACAATTTCCCCGGTAAGGTCTACACCGCCCCCACCATCGACCCCGAGTGGTGGCGGCAGCGCCAGAGCCTGACCCGGGCCGGCGAGCTGGTAGTCCCCGCCGGCGACTATTTCATGCTCGGCGACAACCGCAACCACAGCAAGGATTCCCGCTTCTGGGGCTTCGTTCCGCGGTCGGCAATTGTGGCCCGTCCGCTGTTCATTTACTTCTCCCTCAGGCGCCCCTCCTCCACCGATGTCCAACAGGCTTCGGATGATAGACTCGGACACGATAGGGAACTTTCGGCGCGCGTGGCGGATTTTGCGCGCTGGAGGCGTATCTTCCACGTAATCCACTAAGATTTATCTCCCGCGAGCAGGTCTGCCTGCTTCCACCAGGGGCAATTGCTGCATGGGCGCTGTACACCGCACAACACGAGTGACAGGATGACGAAAACGAACACGCCGATCCAGGAACAGCCTGCCCGGGATTCTGTTGAACACAAAGTGGAAGAGACCCCTTTCGAGGCGGTCGCCAGCATCTGCAGCGTGCTGGTCGTGGGCCTGTACATCCTGACCTTTCTCGCTCAGAATTTCGTGATCCCCTCGGGTTCGATGGAAAATACCCTCCTCGTCGGCGATCACCTGGTTGTCGATCGCATTAATCTGGCTCCTCCCGCCCGCTGGATGCCGCTCGTCCACTACCGCGAACCGAAGCGCGGCGACATCATTGTTTTTCTCAAGCCGGGCGAACCGGACCTCTTTCTTGTGAAGCGGCTCATTGGTATTCCCGGTGATCACATCCATCTCCGGGACGGCATCGTCATCGTGAACGGAGTGGCCCAGAAGCCTCCAGCCGACGGCAACGTCACCGATGTCGGAGGATACACCAATGCTTTCCTTGATGACTTTCCCTCCGTTCCGCCTTCGGTGGACATGGGCGCCACCGAGACCTGGTCAGTGGAGTTTCCCACCCATGTCGTCGATGGCGACCTCGTCGTTCCTCCCGGCAAGTACTTCATGATGGGCGACCACCGCCACGACAGCCTCGATTCGCGCTATTGGGGATTTGTACCCCGCGAGAACATCGTGGGCCGCCCGCTCTTCAACTATTGGTCGTTCAAAACCCCTGAGAATCAGTACGAAGAGACCGGTCTGGGTAACAAAATCGGTTGGATGGCGCATGTCGCCATGCGTTTCTTCCCCGACACGCGTTGGCGCCGCACTCTCAAGCTCATTCACTGATATTCCCTCCGAAACGATTACGATTAGGACCAATGACGGACGATTCGCAAGGCCGGCGAAAAGGGCAGATTAAAGTCTGGCTGGCCCTTACGACAATGGCGGTCATTCTGACGCTGCTCATTGTGCCCCCCTATGTCAGCATCAGCCGCTACCGCAGCCGCATCACCCAGCTCGTTTCTGTTGCTCTGGGACGCCCCGTCCGGCTCTCCTCGGTAGAACTGCGCATGCTCCCCCGACCTAGCTTCGTGATCACTGACCTCACGGTGCAGGAAGATCCGGCCTACGGCGCCGAGCCGGTTCTCCACGCCACGACCGTCACCGCGTCCATCCGCCTGCTTCCGCTCTGGCGGGGCAGCATCCAGATCAGCCGCATCAGCGTTGACGAAGCCAGCGTTAATCTGGTGCGCACCGGTGCGGGCCAGTGGAACTTTGACGCGTTCTTTCGTACCGCAGCCACGCGTTCCGGCTCCGGAGCTCCTCGCTCTGTCCCGTTTCCTTACCTTGAAGCCACCAACTCCCGCATCAACATCAAAAACGGGGTAGAAAAGCTGCCCTATTCCCTGGTCAGCGCCGACATCTCGTTCTGGCAGGAAAATCCCGGCGACTGGCGCGTTCGCATGCGCGGCCAGCCGGCCCGCACAGACGTCAGCCTTGATATGCCCGACACGGGAGTTGTCCGCCTGGAAGCCAGCCTTCGCCGTGCTCCTGAGCTGCGCGACATGCCGCTCCACGTCGATATAGATTGGCGTGAAGCCCAACTGGGCCAGTTGTCTCGCCTCATCATCGGCTCCGACAAAGGCTGGCGCGGCGACCTCGCCGGCGAAATGCACGTCGACGGAACCGCAGCCTCGGCACAGGTCAGGACGCGCCTGCGCGCCTCCGGCGTCCACCGCGCTGAGTTTACCCCGGCCTCGCCGATGGACTTCGACGCTTCCTGTGCCTTCCTGTATCACTATTCCCAGCGCTCCGTCGAAAACCTCGCATGCGAGTCTCCCGTAGGCAGCGGGCGCGCCCGCCTCACCGGCGCACTACCGGGCAACGGCGAACGTCCCAAATTGACGGTCGAGATGGATCGTGTTCCCGCCCAGGCCGGCCTCGACGCCCTGCGCACCCTGCGTAGCGGCCTCGACTCCGACCTTCAGGCCGATGGAGCCGTTAGCGGCAAGATCAGCTATGACCCCGACACCGCTGCGGTCAGCCAGCCTCCGATCCACTCTTCCCCGGTACGAACGAGACGGCAGCCGCCGCACAGCCATGGGCCGGCCCCGGGACCACTCACCGGCGCCCTCACTGTCATCGGATTGCGACTGAGCGGGGATGGCCTCACCAAGCCCATCCAGATTCCCAGGGTTACCCTCGAACCCGACCCCGGTGAGCAGGCCGCAATCGTCGCTACCGTGGCTATTCCGGCCGGTGCTCCTTCGCCCCTTTCGCTCACCGCCCGACTCGCGCTTCGCGGCTACCAGGTGTCGATCCGCGGCGGAGCCTCTTTCTCACAGTTGCTCGAATGGGCTCATGTTGCCGGCCTTGGCGACCTGCCCGCCTTGCAAAAACTGACCGGCCCCGCCGCCGCTCTTGATCTCAGCGAAAACGGTCCCTGGCTGGCGGTTGCCCCGGCCATTATTTCTCCCGCGGACTCCTACGCGGGCGCAGCAGGCCCGATGCCGGTTCTTGTTTCCGGCCCGTCCGACCACGTGACCGGGACCATGACCTTGCATGACTCTGCCTGGAAGCCTGAATTTCTCGCTAATACCGTCGAACTCGTCTCAGCCACCCTCCGTTTCGAAGACGACAAGATCCGCTGGGACCCCGTGTCTTTCATCTACGGGCCCGTCAAAGGAACCGCTACCCTTTCTTTCCCGTCAGCGTGCGGAACCTTCGAAAAGTGCCCACCTCATTTCGACATCCAATTTGGCTCCCTCAGCGGTGCCTCGCTTCAGGCGGCGATCCTTGGTGCTCGCCAGTCTGGAACCCTCCTGTCGAGTCTTCTTGATCGTCTGCGTCCCTCCTCCGCGCCTGTGTGGCCTCAGGTCGAAGGCACCGTGCGCTCCGACCAGTTCATCCTTGGCCCCGTCACCCTCGACAGAGCCTCGGCTACCCTCCGCATTCTGCCCGACGGCGCTAAACTCGACGCCTTTACTGCAGACGTTCTCGGCGGGCATTTGAGCGCGACCGGCTCCGTCAAGCCCATAGACAAAGCCGGAGACAAGCCCGCATACCATTTCGACGGTAACTTCCCCGGGTTGAGCGCGACCCAGGTCGGGCAACTCATGGGGATGACCTGGTCGGGCAGTGGCCTCGACGGCAGCGGCCAGGTCGACTTGGCCGGTTTCACCGACCCGGACCTGGCGTCCGCCGCGAAAGGTACGAGTCACTTTGACTGGCGGCACGGCGCCATAGCGAGCAGTTCCGACGAGGAGACTCCCTCAGCCCTGGCTAAATTTGATCGCTGGACAGCCGACGTCGACATCGCCAACGGCGGGCTGGTCCTCAAGCAGAATCAACTCCTGCGCGGAACCCGCAAGTCAACAGTCGAAGCCTCCGCCACCTTCGGCGATCCGGTAAAGGTGACCTTCGCCCCGTCTCAGAATGCGCAAGCCATAAAGCACTGACCAATTCAAGCGGCCGTTACAATGAGTTATGGTCCGGTCTGTCGCTTCTTCCCCCGTTGTCATCCAGTGCAAAGGCGTCCTGTTTGACATGGACGGCATACTCATTTCGTCGCTGGGCTCGGTCGAGCGCAGTTGGACGAAGTGGTCCCTTATGCGCGATGTCGATCCCGAATATGCTCTGTCCATCATTCACGGACGCCGCGCCATCGAGAGCGTTGCCGAGTTGCGCCCGGATCTCGACAGCCTCGCCGAACTCAAGATTCTTGAGGACATTGAGCTGGCAGACGGCGAAGGGATTAGGGGACTTCCCGGCGTTCTGGACCTGATCGCATCTTTACCCGCCGATCGCTGGACGGTTGTCACCAGCGCGACCGACCGCCTGGCCCGCCTGCGCCTTGCCGCCGGCGGCATCCCCGTTCCCGCTCGCCTGGTCACCGCCGACAGCGTCACAGAGGGCAAACCGCATCCAGCCCCCTTTCTGGCCGGGGCCGCGCTGCTCGGCCTCGCTCCCGAGGACTGCGTGGTTT
>VFSW01016110.1_pt1 | contig 10223 bp, 16 predicted proteins | sample 5358111 | NCBI WGS metagenome assembly VFSW01 (sample SAMN11554181, study PRJNA540505) | mine drainage metagenome | isolation source: sediment from site ElyBrook_90M | place: USA: Ely Copper Mine, Vershire, VT | collected 2017
AACCCAGACTGCATCACCATCCTACGGCCAACCTAGTGGCTGCGGGGTGCAATAAAACACAACACCCATGGAACTACTCATCAGCACATCGCTCGTAGCGGCATTCGTAGCCGGGATCGCGGCTCTCTTCGCGCCGTGTTGCGTCACCGTCCTTCTGCCTTCTTATTTCGGTTCAATCTTTGAGACGCGCCGGAAGGTGTTCCTTATGACCTTCATCTTTTTCCTCGGCATCCTGACCGTTTTCCTGCCGCTCGGGTTGGGCTTCTCGTCATTAAGTACCTTTTTCGGGCATTATCACCACGAGATATTCACGGTGGTGGGGCTGCTCCTGCTCGCCCTGGGCATCTCGCTCCTTTTCGGGAAGCGACTGCCTATGCCATCCTCGTGGAAGCCGAAGTTTGAAATGAAGGGAAAGGAGACGGCAGCATCAGTCTACGTCCTCGGTATTTTCTCCGGCATCGCGACGACCTGCTGCGCCCCCGTGCTCGCGGGAGCGCTCGCGCTCTCGGTGCTTCCGGGTTCGTTCGCGTGGGGCATCATCTATACCTTGGCTTACGTCCTTGGTATGGTGACGCCGCTCTTCATCTTGGCCACCGTCATCGATCGCACACACCTCACGAATAGATTGTTCGAAGCCCGAAAGCCGTTCACGTTCACGTTGTTCGGAAAGGAATTCAGGACGCGGATATCCGATCTGCTTGCAGGCGCAACCTTCACCATCATGGGCGTCTTTACGCTTATTTGGGCGGCGAACAATCCAATGGGATACTCGGCGACAGCCGTAGACATCAACATCCTCATCACTCAAGCCCTACAATTCGCGAATCGATTCATCGGCTGGGTACCGCAGTTCGCGTGGGCAATCGTCATTGTCGGACTTCTTGCCTGGCTTACGGTCATGGCCGTTAAACAAAACAAAGAAAAATAAAACCAACATGAAAAACTATCAGAAAAAATCTAATGTGACCGCTATCGTGGCGATCATCGCTATCGCAGTATTCGTTATCGGTGGAATCTATCTCCTCGGGCGCGGCAGTGGTGGCGTACAAGGCGGCGACCCAATGCATTCGGGGAGCGCAGCCGCTTCGGCGGGATCGCCCAATGATCTCGTCGGCAAGCCCGCTCCGCAGTTCTCGCTTCAAGATCGGAATGGCACGACATACACGAATAACAGTCTAAAAGGGAAGAACGTGGTGCTGTTCTTCAACGAAGGCATCATGTGTTATCCGGCCTGCTGGAATCAGATGGTGGCGCTCCCGCAACTCGATAGTTCAAATACCGTCGCCCTTTCGGTGGTGATCGATCAGCCGTCGGATTGGGCCAGCGCAATTCAGAAGATGCCACAGCTCGCCTCGGCAACCGTGCTCTTTGATACGGATAAAAGCGTATCAAACGAATACGGCATGCTCACGGTGAATTCCTCGATGCATTACGGATCGTACCCCGGCCACACGTTCGTCCTTATCGACAAACAGGGCATCGTCCGCTATGTCTTCGACGACCCGAACATGGGCGTCGATAACGACAAGGTCGCGGGCGAACTCGCGCAGCTGAACTAGCATGAATCGCACCGTCATTGCATCGGCAATAAAAGGAATCATCGCGGCGGCGATCCTGCTCGCGATCTACTTTGCGGTGCTCACGCTTGTGTCGGGCGCGAGCTTCGCGGGAAGCCAGTTTGCGCAGGACTGGTATTACATTGTCAGCTTGGCAACGGGGTTCGGCATCCAGATCGGCCTTTATAGCTGGCTTAAGACGGCGATTCATACCGCTCCAAACGGCAAGGTTCTCGCGTTCACGGGCGGTACCTCAACCGCTGCAATGATTTCCTGTTGCGCCCATTATCTCGTGAACATTTTACCCGTCTTGGGCGTGAGCGCGTTCGCCTCGTTCGTCGGGATATACCAAATACAGCTTTTCTGGGTCGGTATCGCGTTCAATCTCGCGGGCATCGCCTACATGATCAGTCGGATCGTGAAATTCAATCAATACGTGTAATGAAAAAGATCAACATCGTACTCATCGGGCTCGCTCTCCTCGCGGCTATGTTCTTTCTTTACGCTTTGAGCGTTCCGCGAGGGATACCTACGGAATACGGAGGAACGGCTGTATCGTCGCCCTATAAATCGCAAACCAATTCCGAAGGCACGGCGGAAGTCATCGCGCAGCCGCTTGTGTTTAGCACGAGCACATGGACGTTCAACTTTGGGATCAACACCCATATGGGCAGTCTCGACATGGAGATGACCAAAGTAGTCGTACTCACCGATGATCGCGGCGACACGCTCACGCCCATCGTATGGGACGGCCCCACTGCCGGAGGACACCACCGCAACGGAACGCTTACGTTCCCTGCGCCGTCATCAACGCCAAAGACGATAACGCTCACCGTGAGCGGCGTCGGCGCGGTAGCGACGAGGACGTTCACGTGGAATATTCAATAAAGGTCGGATAAAGAAATTAATAAAACTAAAATATGGAAAATCAAAGCAATAATCGCGACCACAATCATGAGGGTGGCCACAGCTCCTCAATGATGTGGATGATGGTCGCCTGTTGCGCGCTGCCGATTCTCGCCATTCTGTTTTTGGGCGGCGGTGTAGCGGCGCTTGGCGGAACATCACTCCTCCTGCCGCTCATCGCACTCATGCTTCTCGCGGCCTGCGTCACCATGATGGTGCGGCATTGGAAATCGTCGCATAGCGATGCGCCTCACGACAATCACATTGCCAACATAGAGCAATCTTCGAAGGCCGAAGACCATCATGATATGAAACAAGATCATTCCTCCTGCCACTGATATGGACAATAGTTACGGCCTCTGGCCGCTCGTCATCATTAATTCCGCCATCTTCATCGTGTTCGCGTTCAGCTTTACAAAGCCGAAGACCCCGCGCGATTGGCGTTCGTTCGGGGCATTCTCGGCGTTCATTGTTGCGCTCTTTACCGAGATGTACGGTTTCCCGCTCACCATCTATTTGCTGTCCGGATGGCTAGGGAAGATGCTGCCCGGCGTCAATCTCTACTCCCATGATTCTGGACATCTTCTGGAAGATTTCTTCGGCTGGGGCGGGGATCCGCACTTCGGGCCGTTCCATATCTTGAGCTACATCCTGATCGGTATAGGGATATTCCTTTTGATGGATGCGTGGACCGTTCTCTATAAAGCGCAACGCGAACATGCGCTTGCGACCGCCGGACCGTATGCCCGCATCCGCCATCCGCAGTATGCGGCGTTTATCCTCGTGATGCTTGGGTTTCTATTCCAGTGGCCGACGATCCTTACGCTTGCCATGTTCCCGGTGCTCGTGTGGATGTATATCCACCTCGCGCGAACTGAAGAGCGGGAAGCAAAAGAGGCATTCGGTGCGACTTGGGATGCGTATGCGGCGCAAACGCCCGCATTTATTCCTCGGTGGAAGCGGAATAATAAATCATCGAAATAAAAATAACATCAACATCTATGTTTAAGCTCTTCAAGAAAAAATGTCCGATTTGCAGGATGACGCTCGAAGAAGGAAAAAAGTATCCCGAGGGGTTCGGTAAGCAATTCTATTCCGAGAGGTGTAAAGATCAATATCGGTTGTTATTGGATAGAAAACAACAACCCCACAAATCCAAGGGTGGTGGATGCTGCTAACCATTTAAGGGTATATGCGTGGGCTGCTTTACTCTCTTGGACTCGGATTTGTCGCGGCCATCGCCGTAGGCGTAATTTTTATTCCCTCCGTGAAGGCGGCGACAATACAAACCGCAACGAGTACGGGGAGTGGTTCCGCGCAAGCGCAGCAGATCAGCGCCGATAACCAACAGATCGCCACCATTAATCAAGAGATCGCAACCTATCAAGCACAACTTCAAAAAGTCGGCGCGGACAAGAAGACCCTCCAGTCCGCCATTAATGCGCTTAATCTTGAGCGAGGCAAAGTACGGGCGCAGATTACTCTTACCCAGCTACAGATTAACGCCACTCAGGTACAAGTTCAGCAATTAGGCGGGGAAATAACGACGGCGAAACAAACAATCGCCACGGACCAGGAGGCGCTCGGTGGATATCTGCGAAGTCTCCAGAAAAACGACGATAGGCCGCTCATTATACAAATGCTTTCGGCGCGCAGTCTTGTCGCAGTATGGAATGACGTCAACGCGACGCTAAAGATGCAGAATGCCGTTCAGAATCAGATGCGGGCACTTCGCGTTCAGGAAAGCAATCTTGCCGACTCGCAGGCTGCGTCGAATCAGGAGCAGGAAACACTGATATCGCAAAAACAAATGCTTACATCGCAGCAGCAGTCTCTCGTTGCGACGGAGCAATCAAAAAACCAGCTACTCTCTGAAACTAAATCACAAGAGTCGGCCTACCAGAAATTGCTTGCGGCGGCGCAGGCGGAACTCAACAGCTTTTCCACGTTTACCCAAAATGCTGGCGGATCAAAACTTCTTTCCAACCAAACGAGGTGCGACGCATCGGGTTGCTACTATAACCAGCGTGATGCGGCGTGGGGAAGTGATGCACTCGACGGGACGAAATACAGCTTGGCAAGCGCCGGTTGCCTGATCGCGTCCGTGGCAATGGTGCTTACCCATTACGGCTATCGCGACGTGACACCCGCGACCATCAATGCGGATCCGGATAATTTTGCGGCGTACTCTCCCGACCTGCTACTCGCGACGATCAGCGTAGACGGGGTGACCGTCACGCGGAAGGCCGTGAATGTGCGCGGTGACACCGCCGCACGCAAGATCGCTGTTATTGACGCGATGCTCGCGACCGGCCATCCGGCGATCGTCGGCATGAATGCCCTCGGCGGAACGCACTTTGTTGTGCTGACAAGCGGAAGCAAAGGCGATTACCTTATGCAAGACCCCTATGTGGCGAACGGCGACAATATTGGTTTTTCAACCCATTATTCACTCAAAGAGATTTACAGTGTCGCAAGGGTTGTAATCAGTAGTTAGCGCTGTTCACGGGGGATTTGACAAGAAATACCCTAGGGGGGTATAATAGCACTATTCAGCGCAAAAGGAGCCATATCCCTAAAAATGCTGCTAGCAAATCATTTTAATAAAGGTCAATAACAAAAAACAAGATGAATTACAGCTATAAAAAACAACTGCCTGTCTCCTTTGCCGAAGCAGTGCAAAGGGTCAAGGATTCGTTAGCGAAGGAGGAATTTGGCGTACTGACGGAAATTGACGTCAGGGCAACGCTCAAGAAAAAATTAGGCGTCGAGTATGACAATTATCTCATTCTCGGCGCGTGCAATCCGCAGTTTGCCTTTAAAGCGTTGCGGGTGGAACAGGACATCGGACTGCTCTTGCCATGCAATGTGGTCGTTTATGAAGACCAGGGAAATGTCTTCGTGTCTGCTATCCTGCCGACGGTTGCGATGGGCATGGTGGACAATCCCGTCCTCGGCGAAATCGCAGGCGCGGTGGAAAGAAAACTTAAAAATGTCGTCAATGGTGTATGTATGAGCACCTAAAATGGAAAAGTTTGTATTATGTAGATAGGCTCGCCACACTGTATGAACCAATTTGGCATCATTGAATTTCTTGGCCTCATGACGGGCGTGACGGCGATCGGGTTCGGCATTTGGCAGTACACGATCACCTGGCCGCTCAGTGTCGTGAGCAATGCGTTTTTCGCCTATCTTTTCTGGCAGTCGGGGCGCTACGCCGATGTTAGCTTCCGCATGCTGTTCATTTCCATCGCTTTCTACGGCTGGTATCTATGGAGGCGGGACCCTCGCGGCACGGATGCCCTGCGGGTATCACCGCTCGATCCCAGGATAGCGCTCACGGTAAGTGTTGCGAGCGTCGTAAGCGGAGCGGGCATCTGGACGCTTTTGAAGGTCGGCTCGTATCAGGGGAACATCTTTGACATAGTGGCGCTGGTGCTCGCGTTGGCCGCCCAGTATTCATTGGCGAGAAAGTACATCGAAAGCTGGTACGTGCTCCTCGTTTCGGATATACTCTCGATCGGGGTCTACTATACATGGCATTTTTACTTCCTTGCCCTGCTTTCCGTGCTGACGTTTGGCATGTGCCTCGTCGGCCTATCGCGCTGGAAAGCGGCAAAGTTGTTCGTTTGATTATAAATATTCCGGAAAGAGATGCGATTATTACTTCGTTCATACTTGGTGTGTTGCTGGATCTGATGGAGCTACCGCGCACACGCCGTGGTTTTGTATTGCAACGCTCACTTTGCGAATCGAGAAGAGAAGAAGGATAATCCCTGCGATTCCAAACTCGGTGCCATGCAATGGAAGCAGAGCGATGGCACCGGACACTCCGAAAAACGCCAAAATGGCAGCACCAAAGTATGAGCCGCATGCGGTGCATCCGACGCCGAAAATGCCGCTTGCGATGCCCCCGATACTGCTCGCAATGCCGCTTTTCAACGTGCCGGAGCGGATCGTCTGCCACTGATATATCAACATTGCGGCATTGATGCCGAAGAGTAGTGAGACGATCGCGATAGTAATCACCGAAAGCGGCATGACACTCGTCCCGATTCCCTCGAGCAGCGCCCACAACAGTTTCATCTTCGCGGAGGTCGGAACAGCGGGGTTTCCAATGAAGCTTGCGAGGATTCGGAAGTTGGGAAGATACGCGGCGAACGCGAAAAGCGCCGCGGCGAAAAAGAGGGCGAGGAGAATATATCCCGCATTGCCAAACACCTCGCCCATGGCGGCCATGACCCTATTTTTTCGCGGCATAGGAGATAACGATCTGGTCATTGTCACGCATCACGGTATTCTCGTAAGTATCCACCGGGCTGCCGTTCACGGTTACTGTGATCGTATGGCTCGCATCGACCACGCTGTCGAGGATCTGGCTCTGGTTGAACGCCTTGCCCCAGACGGCGAAGAAGTCGCCGAGCGTGAAATCCCTCGGCTCGGGCGACTCGATATGGATTTTCCCCGTCGCATCATGCGTGTGGATCGGATGCATGCAGGTCAAGCTCATGCCGATCCCCGTGGGAATCGTCTGTGTCGCGCCGTTGATCACGATCTGCAGGTTTGGATGGATGTGGAACTGTGTCAATGGATCGGTCGTGCAGCTCAAGGCCAATTCGCGCGTCGTCTGGGTGGAAGCGGAATGGTTGCCCCACACGATCAATCCACCGAGGATGAGAATGACGCCTCCGGCGATCCACCACCCGGAATGCGACTTTTTGGAAGAGTATTTATTCATGGTTTTTGTTAACCGCAGATATCCGACGCGTCCCAGTATGCCGCGATCTGCTGCGCGTTCCATTTCCCGTCGATGATCATTTGCTTCGCGATGCCTTCATTCACGAAGTAGTGCCAGCACTTGCAGCAACAGGGCTTTTCTTTCGAGATCGCATATGCTTCGTCATATATTTTTTGCTGTTCCGAAGTAAGTTTCGTCGCGTTATCATAATCGATCCAGTATTTCGCCATCGCAATCGGTGTGTGCATCGGATCGAGCGGGATGTTCGGCGCATCCTTGAATGCCTGAAGTTTCTGCAGGTTCGCGTGATAATCGGCGGTATCTTTCATCGCGTTGCAGCATTGGCCTCCGAGAAAAAGCCCTGTCGTGCTCACGAGTGGCCCGCCCGCCCCGCTACAGCTTCCAGAATATGACGGGGCATCGGAAACAAGGCTGTCAATGTTTGCACCGCAGGTGATAATCTGGCTGTCCAAATCGGCAAGTTCTGGGTCAACCGGCTGCATGAGATTGCCGCTTTGCGTCAGGAAGTTATTTTTTCCGGCTTCAGTGGGAATCTTGGCGTAGATCGCCGCATCAGCTTGAAGAACAACGCTCTTTGAGCCGTGTAGCGTAAAGAGCGCGATGGTAGCAGCGATTGCTGCTGATCCTCCGAGGATTATCAGCGGAAGCGCTTTTTTATGTTTCAGCTGTGATTTCATGGTATCGTTCCGTTATTTCCCCGCAAGCGCCGCGTCAATGATGGTTTTGAATGCCGCATAGGGCTGGGCGCCGAGGATCTGCTGCCCATTAATAAATAGGGTCGGCGTGGAATTCACGCCTGCCGCAATTGCATCGCTCTTTTGCTGGACCACGATGCTTGCGTCTTTGTTACCGTCAATGCAGCTCGTGAATTGCGACACATCGAGGCCGATCTGGCCCGCAAGTTTCAGGAAAAGAGCACGGTTAAAGAATCTATCGTCCTCGCCGCCGCCCTTCCCGTCGTCGGCGACTTTCCCCGCATACAAAGCATCGCTGTACGCCCACCGCTTGTTTTGGTCTTCGGCGCACTCCGCCGCCTGGGCTGCAGCCGTCGATTCGGCGCCGAGGATTGCAAAGTTTCTAAAGACCATTCTCACCTTGCCAGTATTTACGTAATCGGCGACGATCTGCGGCTGCGTCTGCGAAAAGAACCGTCCACAGAACGGGCACTGGTAGTCGCCGTACTCAATGAGTGTCACGGATGCATTTGGATTCCCAAGAATAGCATCCCGCGAGCCGAGCTGCATCACTTGCGAAGCGGAAACGGACGGCTGCGGATTGGTAGTCGGTGCGGTGGCCCCGCCCACTGTTCTGGTGGAGATCGGCGGACCTATGTAGAGCGCCGCAAAAACAACTGCGCCGCCAACTACGCCCGCGGCAACGAGAATTGAAATCGATAGGAAGCGGTCTTTTTTCTCCGGCTGATGCGACTCCGTTGTTTGAGGTTGTTGATGGTCAGCTTCGTGTTCCATGGTTGGAGTTGAATAAGTTTATTAGCGAACAAAAAATGTTTCAATACCACAACCGAACTGTGGTGTGGACTGGGTTAGAAAATAAAAGAGAGGCCGTGGCGCTTCGAATGAAGAATGCCCCTGCTGAATGCCAAACGGAGAGGGTCGAGAATGGAAAAAGCAAAGCGATTTTTCAAAAGCAAAGATGCCATTCCCGGAGGATTCTCTTTGAGAAAACGTTCCGATGCGAAAACTATCAATGAAAAAGCGAACAGCAAAAACAAAAGTGTCGTAGCGGGCGTGGCAACCGTGAAGAGCGATTCCCATGCATCGATATGTTGCACGGGAATCGCGTTGCACAGAGAGCCAGCGCTGTTCATCTGGGGGCACTGAGCCATACCGTGAGAGCCAGTCATTGTGGTCGCTTGCGTGCAGGCGAACGGTGCCGCAAGAAACAGCACAAGTATCAATACGATGAAGATCGGCTTTGATAGCGGCATGGATAGATTTTAGCAGAATCGGAGATGGTTTTAAACCGTTGCCGTGATCAACAGTTAGTGTTGTCCACAGGGTACTTGACGAGAAATACCCTAGGGGGGTATACTGACCATATGATCACCTCTGAACACTATGCATGGCTGTTGTGGAGCCTGCTCTTGCTCGTCATTTGGGTGGTCATCTATCTGTTCCTTCACACCAGAGGAAGCAAGCGGGAAATGCTCATTGTGAGCGCGTGGACGTCGCTGCTCGGTTTTACCGAACCGATCTTCGTGCCCCGCTACTGGAATCCGCCATCGCTCTTCAATCTCGCATATCGCACCCACTTCGATATCGAAAGCTTCATCTTTTCATTCGCCATCGGAGGCATCGCCGTTGTGCTTTATGAGCTGTTCTTCTCGTATCGCCCCGATGCGATGGACGGCATGGAGCGGCACCACGCGCGACATCGTTATCATCTTTGGGCGCTTCTCTCAGCTCCGATCGTCTTTGCAGCACTGCTGCTTGCCGCTCCGATCAATCCCATTTACAGTGCGTTCATTGCGATGATGGTCGGCGGCTTCGCCACGTGGTATTGCCGTCCCGACCTCAAGAAGAAAATGATCGCGAGCGCATTCCTTTTCCTCGGGCTCTATTTTCTCTACTTCCTTACGCTTATCGTCGCCTACCCGGGCTACGTCGAACGGGTATGGAATCTGGGAGTGATTTCGGGAATCCTGTTCTTTGGTGTGCCACTCGAAGAGCTGATGTTTGCTTTCAGTCTTGGGTTTTACTGGTCGAGCGTGTATGAACACGTTGGATGGCACAAACTAACAAAGGGATAAGCCACATGGAGCACACTCACAAGAAAATAATACTGTTGCCTTGAGTGCGGGTTGCACTACGAGGATGAGAAGCTCGCAAAAAAGTGCGAAGCGTGGTGTGGGGAAAACAAGAGCTGTAATCTCGAAATTACGAACCATGCAGTCGAAAATATAAGTGAAAATAATAATCAAAAATAACAATGAATAACGAATCTGACAAAAAAATCTACACATGTCCGATGCATCCCGATGT
>VFSW01016111.1_pt1 | contig 10223 bp, 8 predicted proteins | sample 5358111 | NCBI WGS metagenome assembly VFSW01 (sample SAMN11554181, study PRJNA540505) | mine drainage metagenome | isolation source: sediment from site ElyBrook_90M | place: USA: Ely Copper Mine, Vershire, VT | collected 2017
TTCACGTGCGGCTTGCTGCGGTTGAACTTCTCCTTCGCCATGACTCCGCTCTCCTCTGGATGAAACCCTGGACCTTGAATCTTGCGGGGATCTTCTAGCGCCCCTTGACCTTGGCGATAATCTCTTCTTGCACGGCGTTGGGCACTGGGTCGTAGTGCGCGAACTGCATCGTCGACACGGCCCGTCCCTGCGTCTTGCTTCTGAGATCCGTGACGTACCCGAACATCGACGCTAGGGGGACAAAAGCATCGATTACTTGTACCCCCTTGCCGCGCTGAGACATCCCACGGATCTGCCCTCGGCGGGAGTTCAGGTCACCAATCACATCCCCCATGAAGGCATCCGGGGTAACCACTTCGACCGTCATGATCGGTTCGAGAATGTGGATTCCGGCCTTCTTCGCCGCGTCCTGAAAAGCCATCGAGCCAGCGATCTCAAATGCCTGGGCGTTGGAGTCTACGTCGTGGTAGCTGCCAAAGTACAGCCGCGCGCGGACGTCAATCACGGGATAGCCCGCAAGAACGCCGCGACCCATGGCCTCACGGATGCCCTTTTCTACCGACGGGATGAACTCCCTGGGGATGATCCCGCCCTTGATGTCATCGATGAAGACGTAGCCAGATCCCCGCTCGCCAGGCTCGATGTCGATCTCGCAGTGACCGTACTGTCCCCGGCCGCCCGTCTGCTTGATGTACCGTCCCACGGCATCGGCTTTGCGGCGGATGCTCTCGCGGTAAGCTACTTCGGGCTTGCCGGTGTTCGCCTCGACTTTGAACTCACGCTTGAGTCGGTCGACGATAATTTCCAGATGCAACTCGCCCATCCCCTGAATGATGGTCTGCCCGCTCTCTTCATCGGACGACACCCGAAAAGACGGGTCTTCAAAGGCGAGCTTTTGGAGCCCCACGCCCATCTTGTCCTGGTCGATCTTGGTCTTCGGCTCGATGGCGATTGAAATCACCGGGTCCGGGAAGGTCATTCGCTCCAGGACAATGGGATGACGCTCGTCGCAGAGAGTGTCCCCCGTGCGGGTGTCCCTAAAACCCACGGCTGCGGCAATAACCCCGGCGAAGACGTCCTTGATGTCTTCGCGCTCGTTCGCGTGCATGAGCAGCAAGCGTCCCACTCGCTCGGACCTGCCGCGGGTGGAGTTGAGCACGGATGACCCGGATTCCAGGGAGCCTGAGTACACACGAATGAAGGTGAGGTTACCCACGAACTTGTCGTTCATAAGCTTGAAGGCCAGAGCGGAGAACGGCGCGGCGTCGTCGGCGGCGCGTTCGATCTCGACTTCAAGCTTGTCTGGGTGCTTGCCCTTCTTGATCGGGATGTCGATCGGAGACGGAAGAAAGTTCACCACGGCGTCGAGCAGAAGTTGCACGCCCTTGTTCTTAAATGCCGAGCCGCAGAGTACCGGGACGAGCTTGAACTCAATCGTCCCTTTGCGCAGCGCCCGGAGAATGTCCGCCTCCGTGATCGACGCGATGTCATCCGCGAGAAATTTCTCCCCGACGGCGTCGTCTACGTCGGCCACCGCCTCGATGAGTTCAGACCGAGCCATCGCCGCAGCGTCAACGTAGTCCGCGGGAATTTCTTCGAGGCTAAACGTCGCACCCTTGGTAGCCTCATCGAACACCACGGCCTTCATCCGGATGAGGTCAATCACGCCCCGGTGTTTGTCTTCTTCACCAAGGGGAAGTTGCACAGGAACCGGGTTGGTCCCCAGTCGCTCGCGCATCGAAGCGACGCACATCTGAAAGTCTGCGCCGATCTTGTCCATCTTGTTCATGAACGCGATACGCGGGACCCGATATCGGTCGGCTTGACGCCAGACGGTCTCGGACTGTGGCTCGACCCCGTTGCCGCCGTCGAACACGGCCACCGCGCCGTCGAGCACCCGAAGAGACCGTTCGACTTCAATCGTGAAGTCCACGTGCCCGGGGGTATCAATGATGTTGATCCGGTGCTTGATGTCCTTGACGTTGCCAAAGCTCGGCACCCAGAACGCAGTCGTCGCCGCCGACGTGATGGTGATCCCACGTTCCTGCTCCTGCTCCATCCAGTCCATGGTCGCGGCGCCTTCGTGCACCTCGCCCACCCGATGAATCCGGCCCGTATAGAACAGTACGCGCTCGGTGACCGTGGTCTTGCCAGCGTCGATGTGGGCCATGATTCCGATATTGCGGTACCGATCAATCGGGATGTCGCGGGGCACTGTCTCTTCTCCGGATCTGCGCCACCGACCATCTCGGGGGCACCTTAATGTCTTCTCGTTCGCTGTTCCGTATCTCGTCCAAGGTTCCAAGAAGCCCTGCATAAACGAAACCCCCCCAGGCACCGACTCCATCATCCCTCGGATGGCGTCCTGTCGGCCCGGGAGGGTCACAACCAGCGTCTCGCGCTTGCACGGCCCCACGGCGAGTCATATCTCCGATGAGGGTATCCGTACTCTGTCCCAGCCCGACGCCTCCCAGCGGGAGACGGGCTGCACGGCTCTGGTTGTCTTATGTCGTCGTCTGCATCGTCCCAGGGTACCTCAGTGTTCTCTTGCCCACGTCGTCCTACCAGCGGTAGTGCGCGAAGGCCTTGTTAGCGTCGGCCATCTTGTGAGTGTCTTCTTTCTTCTTCACAGCGTTGCCTCGGCCTTGCGCGGCCTCGACAAGCTCTGCAGCCAAACGCTCCGCCATGCTTTTTTCTCCCCGCGTACGGGAGTACAGCACCATCCACCGCATAGCCAGAGACACTCTTCGTTCCGGGCGGACCTCCACGGGTACCTGGTAGGTTGCTCCGCCCACGCGCCGGGACTTTACTTCGACCTTGGGCTTCACGTTATCCAGCGCCTTGCGAAAGGCCTCCAGCGGATCTTCCTTGAAGCGCGTTTGGATGATGTCAAAGGAGTCGTACACGATCCCTTCGGCGACGGCCTTTTTGCCCGAAAGCATCACCGTGTTGGTGAGCTTGGCGACCAGACGATCTTTGTACTTCGGATCAGCAACGGTCTTCCGCTTGGGAACTTCACCACGACGGGGCATTGATCAACCCTTCTTCCGCTTGACGCCGTACTTGGACCGGCCCTGCGACCGATCTTTCTTGTTGGTGTTGGACGGGCCCGCGGCGCCAACTGCGTCGAGAGAACCACGAACGATGTGGTACCGAACACCCGGGAGGTCCTTCACTCTGCCTCCGCGGATCAGCACGACGGAGTGTTCTTGAAGATTGTGCCCTTCGCCCGGAATGTAGGCCGTGACCTCCATCCCGTTGGTGAGCCGCACGCGGGCGACCTTGCGGAGCGCTGAGTTCGGCTTCTTCGGCGTGGTGGTGTACACCCTGACGCACACGCCGCGCTTTTGTGGACACTCGCGCAGTGCCGGGGACGCTGTCTTCCAGCGCTTCGGGTTGCGGCCCTTCCGCACGAGTTGGTTGATCGTAGGCATCGTCTGGTCAGCTCCGTGGAACAGCGGTTCGCGCTCGGACTGGGCACCCTGGGCTTTCAACTGAAACGAATACGCAAGGTAGACCCGTCGCGAGGGGCGGCACCATGACTCCGAAGGCCAGCCCTGTCAAGAGTCTCGGCGTGGCCCCGCCCATTGCGAGGTCTGCACGCACGCCGCCGCAACAGACTTGCTAGTCTGGCAAGGGCACACCTGCGAACTCGCGGTTGCCCTATCGCCGACGAAACACCAGTCGGTACACGGGTAACCCGTCTTGCATCGCACGGATTTCCCGGTTGGACCGCGCGGGCGCAAAGGGACTCTCGGCCACCCACGGAGTCCCCTCTCCCTCGGTCACCGTATCAAAGTACGGCCCGGCCATGAACCTCTCACGGTATTCCTCTGCCCGGCCGACAACGTCCGTCTGCACAAGCACCAGCGCCCCTGTCTGCGTGAGTCTCCCGATCTCTTGAACAAACCTGTCTTGCACGACCAGCCTCCGCGCGTGCCGTTTTTTCCACCACGGATCCGGAAAATGCACCGCCACTCGGGAGATTCCCCCGTCCCCCAGCACCTTCGGGAGAACCTCTGAAGCGTCTTCGGCAAAGCACCGGGCGTTATGCAAGCCCCTGGCAGAAAAACGTTCGTCGAGAATCTTGGACCACTTACGTCGGATCTCCAGCGCCAGCACCCGCTCGCCCGGATGCGTCTCGGCGTAGGACAATGCAAACGCCCCGCGCCCCGGCCCGATCTCCAGCAATACATCCCCCTCCCCGGGAATTACCGTATCCAGAACCACCCCACCGTCGTCTCCTCGTGGTAGCCTGGGTGCGTCCAGGTACTTGCTACATCGCATCGTGCTCCTCGCCCTCGGCTGCGTGCTACCGTGCGAGTCGTCCCCTACGCAACCACGGAGTCCACGGTTGGACCTTGCTGCCATCCTCCGCTGCCCACGCTGCCGCGGGTTGCTTGCGCATCCCACCCCCGACGCCTGGGACTGCCCCACTTGCCGCGTGCGCTACCCCGTACGCGAGGGCATCCCGGATTTTACCCAGGACGCCGCACAGCCGATCCGTACCGCCCCCCCACTGCCATGATCTCCCGTCGACGAGACCCGATGGAGACCTTCGTCCGGTCGGAGCGCGCCGCGTCCGCCCTCGCGATCCTCGCCGGGGGATTGTACTTTGGGGGCTTTGCGGGCTTCGAGGTCGTTCCCTTTGCGTTTGTGTCGCTCACACCGTTGCTCCTCGCGCTCCGAGGGCGGAGCGGGTGGGCTGCTTTTCGGCTCGGGTGGCTCACGGGCACCGTCCTGGTCTCGGGTGGGTTCTACTGGATCGCCGGGATGCTCAAGAGCTTTTCGGGCTTTCCCTTTGCGGTGTGTGTCTTACTCGCACTGCTCCTCTGGTCTGCCCAGGGCTTGCAGTACGGACTTTTCGCGTGGTTGGTCACCCGCGCCGACGAGAAAGCCTTTCCACGGATGGCCTCCGTCCCCGCGGCCCTCGCCGCGGTTGAACTCTGCTTCCCCGTACTTTTCCCATATTACACCGCAAACTCACTCCACAGTTGGCCCCTGTGGATCCAGACCGCCGACCTTGGTGGTGTGTTGTTGGTGTCCATGGCCCTGGCCCTTGGCCACGCCGCACTCGACAAGGTTATCGCCCTGTGGACGGCAAACACGCAGTCTCTCGGGCGAAAACTTATTCCGTTAGCGTACCCTCTGGTTTTCTGGGCTCTTGCGCTCCCTTACGGGGCCTGGCGGATGCACCAGACAGACGCGGCCCCCGGCCGCACCCTCCGCGTGGGTATCGTGCAAGAAAACCTTGGTCTCATGGAGAAGCGCACCGACCCCCACCTCGCCCTCGACCTCCATCTCGCAGCCTCCCACGCCCTCGAAGCCCGGGGCGTGGACCTCATCGTGTGGCCCGAGAGCGCCCTCGCGTACTTTGTTCCCGAGTATGTCACCAACGTCAGGATGTACATTCCACGGTGGGACCTTCATACCCCGGTGCTCTTCGGCGCTCTCTCCGTCCGTGGGTCAAACAGATCTCCGCAGCTTTACAACACGGCGTTTATTACCGACGCGAGCGCCAACATCCGTAGCCGGTACGACAAAGTCTACCTCCTGGCCTTTGGCGAATACCTCCCCCTCGGAGACACTTTTCCCATCTTGTACCGATGGTCACCCAACAGTGGGCACTTTACTCCTGGGACCACCCTTGATTCCATGCCTGTCCCCGGTGGATCCCTTCTTCCGCTCATCTGTTACGAAGACATCCTCCCGAGGTTTGTCCGCGGCTTTCAGCGACGGGCCGACGCCGACCTCCTTGCCGTGATCCTCAACGACGCTTGGTTCGGCGACACGGCCGAACCTTGGATCCACAATGCCCTCGCGGAGTTTCGTGCGGTCGAACTCCGTCGTGACCTCATCCGCGTAGCCAACTCCGGGGTGTCTTCCATCATCGACGCCAACGGTCGCATGGTCACCCACGGCGGCACTTTTCGCCGTGAGACTCTTACAGGCTCGGTCCGTCTCCGCCACGGACACTCACTGTACGGCACCCTTGGCGACTGGCCCGCGTACGCCTCCGTGGTCTTTTGCGCGTACGTTCTCTTCCCTTGCCGTCGTAGGCTGTCTCCCGTGAGCCCCTCGTGAGTTCGACAGACACTGAAATACTGTACGAAAACACCCGCCCCGGGGTCCTCCGCCGGGTCCTTGTCTCCGCGGGAACGGGCACGGCCTTCTGGGCGATGACTGTGTTCTTCCACTGGGGGTTGCATCCCAGCACCATCGAAGGGCGATGGGCGCCGCGAATCATCGGGGGTGTTGTGAGCACGGCCATGCTTCTCTGGGCGGTGAGATCCCGGGTGGTATTCTGCGTGGCGATGGACCCCAGGGGACGGACCGTGCGTTTTCACTGGGATCGCGGTGTGATCGTTGTGCCATTTGCGGACATTCGATCCGTGACTGCAGAGTCCCCGGGAGGCGGCTGGTCAACCCAACCCGCCGACCGTCTCGCCGTCACTCTCCGCGACGGAAACACCCAGTGGTACGACCTCCCCGACGACGCGGACACACCAGGTATTGCCAGGGACATCACCCTCGCGGTCCTCTCCTCGCCTCCAGCCCTGTAAGCACCCGCTGAAAGACCTTTCGCACGGCGTCCCTCGCGGAGGCGATGTCTGCCAGCAGGCCCTCGAGCGCCGTGCGTCCACCGCGGTCTCTGTACCCGAGCTTTCGCGCCATGGTCACCGCCGACGGCGCCGAAGGGACGACCGCCCCGTTCACTGTCACCAAGCGTGCGGCCAGCAAAGTCCCGCGAAATAACCGCTCCCCGGCCAGAAGCACAGCAGCGTCGGCCTCGGTGAGATAGCCCCGCGCCGCCAGTGCCGTGACCGCTTCTCGTGTCGCGGCCGTACGCACTGCCGTGTCGCCACCATGGGCCATCTGCAGGGCCTGCACGGCAAACTCTACGTCCACCAACGCCCCACGGCCGTACTTCACTGCAAGATCTCCGCGGTCCTCGCGTCCAAGCTCAAGCTCCATCCTGGCACGCAGTCGTCGGAGCTCGGAGATATCCGCGGGGCCACGCCCGTAGGCAACGGCCTCGATGATCGATTGCATCCGCGAGCCGAGCGCGGGATCCCCAGCCACGGGGCGTGAACGCAACAGAGCCTGGCGCTCCCAGCTTGCCGACGTGGCGTGGTAACGGGCAAAAGCCTCCCGTGAGACCACGAGAGTGCCTTGCGACCCCGAAGGCCGTAGGCGGGTGTCCGTCGCGTAGCCCGCGCCCGCCGCGTGTGGCGACGACAAGTGCGAGAGCGTCCGTTGTGCGAGGCGGACGGCGTACTCGCCAAGGGAGACCCCTTCGCGCTGGCCACCGACGGTGACGCCGTCGCCGTCGTACACCATCAGAAGGTCCAGATCGCCGCCGTGACCAAGTTCTCGTGCTGCGAGGCTCCCATGGGCGATTACCGCGATTCCGTCCGTGGCCGCGCGATCCGGAAGTGTGCCAAAGCGTCGGGAACAGTCCTCCGCTGCCAGGCCCAGGGCTTCGCGGACATTCGCCTCAGCCACGGCCGACAGTCTATGCGTGAGATCCTCGATCGAGAGCTCGCCCGCCATGTCGGCAAGGCCCACCGCGAGGGTCGCCTCGTGGGTCGCCTTGCGCAACGCGGCGATGACCGCTTCGACGTCGTCAGGGTATTCTCTCCGGGCCAGAGCGGCGGTGGTTTCGATCAAGAGAAACAGTTCGTCGGAGGTGGGCGCGCCACCCCCTGCGACGACGGCGTCGGTCAGATCTGGCCGTGCCAGGAGCGTGCGGGCCAGATGTTCGCTCGTACCAAAAAGTCCGACGAGCCCACGAGCCTTGGCGGGTTGCGCAGCCAGGAGTCCCGCGTAGCGCGCAGGGTTGGTCACCCGGAGAAAGAGTTCGGCCATGTGAGCAAGGGCAGCATCCGGATCGGGCGCGTCGCGAATCGCGGTGAGAAGCACGACCCCGAGGGTAGGGTGACGGTCATGGAGGACGGCTCCGAGCGGATGGTCGGCGCGTGCGCTTAGGCGGGCGAGGTCGTGGGCCGCAGAATCGGGATCGCGCACACCGAGAAGTTCTGCAGCCAACGGCGCAAGGACAGTGATCGGGCTCCCGGCTGCAACCTGCGCCGCCAGGGCGCCAAGGTCTTTACCCACGACGGGTGAGATCGCCACGGCCGATGCTCCTGCGGGAAACACCGTGGCGTAGAGCGCTCGCACACGGGCCCGAACCTCAGTGAGTTCTGCGGTGAGATCGGTGTAGGTGGCGTAACCCAGGGAGCGGGCGAGGGCGGTCTGTCTCCGCGGATCGTCCGGGAGTTCGTGCGTAGCATACGGAGCCATGGCCTGAATGCGGTGTTCTACCCTTCGGAGGAGGCCCCAAGCATGATCGAGGTCACGGGCGTCGCGGTGCGAAATCAACCCCAGGGCGTGCAACCGCGCGACCGCACGGAGCGTACCGGACACCTGCAACGACGGGTGCCTCCCGCCCCACACGAGTTGCTGAGACTGCACAAAGAACTCTACCTCCCGAATGCCTCCGCGACCAAGTTTGAGATCTCTCGCGTCGTCCCGCATCTGTTCGCTCCGTGCGCGTTCGAGCATTGCGGCGACCTCCAGGGCGACGCCCGGATCGACCGAGCGACGAAAGACAAAGGGCCGAAAGACATCTAGCAGGGTGTTGCCAAAGGCGATGTTTCCTGCGACCGGGCGCGCCCGTAGCAGCGCCACGCGTTCCCAGGTACGCCCCCACGTTTCATAATACCGCTCGGCTGCCGCGAGGGAGTTTGCTACGGGCCCCCGGCTCCCTTCAGGACGCAGCCGTAGATCCACGCGAAACGCGAAGCCATCAGCCGTAACATCCCCCAATAAGTCCAGGAGCAGAGTGCCCACGCGCGTAAAGTGCTGGTGCAGCGATCGCTCTCCCGCTGCACCGTCATCTGTTCCGTAGAAGAGACAAATGTCGATGTCCGACCCAAGATTGAGCTCACCGCCGCCGAGCTTTCCCATTCCAAGGACGGCGAAGGGACAGCGGACGCCGTGGTCGTCATGGGCGATGCCGTTGCGGGCCTCGGCGATGGCTTCTGCCGCAGCAAGGGCGTGGTCGGTGCACGCGCCCGCGACGGTGGACCACTCGCGCGCAGTCTGGTCGACGTCCACCGCGGCGTAGAGCTCTCGCAGGGCCGTACGGACCAGGCCTTCATCTCGCATTCGCCGCAAAGAGCGCTTGGTGGTGTCGATGTTGGGTGCGGGGTACTCCCGTGCTCCGTCGGGCGGGGCCCTCGGTGTAATCTCCATCGGCTGGATCCCCCCGAGCGTAGCGAGTTCCTGCCCCAGAACATGGGCGAGGGCTGGCGTCCTGAGCAACGCGGGGAGTACACCCGCCGCAGCCGCGCCGAGCCATTCGATCACGTCCGAGACGTACGGCAGGGCGGTGTCGACACCCGCGTGACGCGCCTGTTCTAGCCCTCGAAGAGCAGCATCGCGATCAATGTCGCGCGGGACATACCGTGCGCGGCCTAGAGCGGTCACCCGTGCACGCTACCAGATCCCCAGGATTGTCTACGCACGCCCGACCGTGACACGGACAGTTCAAGCTCCCGCGGCGCTCCGCCGATAGAGGTAGCCATAGGGTCCACGCAGTCGCCCGCCTGACTGGTCAGTAGACCCCGTCGCCCGTACCTGGGCACTGGACGGTATCACGATGACGCTCGCAGCCACGCCGGGGGAGGTTCATCACACCGCGGACAAAAGACATTCTGCTAGGGTCTTGCCCCACGGTACGCGCCGCGGCCGCATTCTCGTGGTGGACGACGAGCCCCAGATGGTCTCTGCCCTCCGTCGCGTGTTGTCCCTCCGCCACGAGGTCTTCACGGCCACGACGGGGCGCGACGCCCTCGCGAGACTCAACGCCGTCGGGGAGGTTGACGTGATCCTCTGCGACCTGATGATGCCCGAACTGACGGGGATGGACGTGTATCGTAGCCTCTCTCAGACAACTCCCGTGCTCGCGTCTCGCGTGGTGTTTCTCACTGGTGGGGCGTTTACTCAAAGTGCCCGGGAGTTTCTCTCGCGGGTGCCTAACGATCGCCTGCAAAAGCCCTTCGACGTGGAGGCGCTCTGCGAAGTGATTGCGAAACACATCTTGTACGCCCGAGAATCCTCGGAGGAGTTCCCCATGCCGTCCAGGAGCCGACTCCAGGAGCCATGAAACGGTGGTAGATCGTCTGGGCGATGTCCGGCGTAGAGGCCGTTCAATCTAG
>VFSW01016112.1_pt1 | contig 10222 bp, 6 predicted proteins | sample 5358111 | NCBI WGS metagenome assembly VFSW01 (sample SAMN11554181, study PRJNA540505) | mine drainage metagenome | isolation source: sediment from site ElyBrook_90M | place: USA: Ely Copper Mine, Vershire, VT | collected 2017
CGCGAGGAGCAGAATTCCACACGCGGACGCGCAAATTTGTTGAGGGCGTTAATTGTTCAACCATCTCCAATCGTAAATCGTAAATCTGAAATCGAAAATGCTGTTGCAAGTGCCCTTGATCTCTGCCTTGCCTGCAAAGGTTGTAAAGCGGAATGTCCCAGTGGCGTGGATATGGCGAAGTTGAAATTTGCATTCGAAGCGGAGTATTACAAGACTCATCGCCGGTTGCTGCGTGATTATGTGTTCGGATATTTTCATGTAGCAGCAAAAATATTTTCGTCTGTTGCGCCGCTGGTGAATTTTGGGACTGAAATTTCATTGGTGAAAAATTTATCTGCAAAGATTTTAGGTGTCACGCCGAATCGTCCGTTCCCAAAATTCTCAGGCGAGTGCGCGAAGCCAAAAAATCATGGGGGTGAAAAAATTATCTTTCTCTCCGACCCGTTTGCGCGTTATGTCGAACCCAAAGTTGAGCAGGCTGCTTTTGATGTTTTAACGCTGCTCGGTTTTGATGTTCAGGTTTTGCCTGTTGTAGGTGCTGGGGCGGCATTGCTCTCAAAGGGATTTTTGGACGCGGCGCGTCATCATGCGGAACGCGCCTTGAATGCATTGAATCGCATTGATCCCGATGGTCTGCTTCCAATCGTTGGGATCGAGCCGCCGGAGATTTATTCGCTCAAGCATGATTACATTGACTTGGTCCCAAGCCGTAAACACGAGGTTGAGAAACGAATTGAAAAGGTCTGGTTGATGGAAGAATTCCTGGTGCGCTTGCATATATTTAAAGATATGCGCGTAGTCAGTAATCCGCGAAACAAAAGCAATAAACCCTCACCCAAAATAAAATTCCAACCGCATTGTCATCAGCGTGCTGAGGGCCCTTCGGCAGATGGATTTCCGATCGGAGTCAATGCAACTCTTGAAATGCTGCGTATTTGCGGTTATGAAGTTGATGTTATCGATGCGGGCTGTTGCGGGATGGCTGGCACTTTTGGTTATGAGTCCGAGCATTATGCGCTTTCGATGCAGGTGGGGGAGTTGAAATTATTTCCATCATTGAGAGAATGGAAAATGGATGAGGGCAAAGTGGAAGTCGTTTCAACGGGTGCGGCGTGTCGAATGCAGATCGAGCAGGGCGTTGGCATGCCTGCGACCCATCCGATCATGTTAGTTGCCGATACATTGACCAAACTTTCCATTCGATGAAATACTTTCTCTTATTGATGCTAAAATTAGGATACCAAATTCGATTAATCCCAGTTTTTTAAATACAGCCATGCATCGTTTAGCTCCACAGTTGATCATTGAGAATTATCTTTCCGGCAAAAAACGCGGCAGTTTTGAGGCGGCCAGCGTCTATGTTGATATTTCTGGATTCTCATCCATCACAGATGCCCTCATTCAACACGGCCAATATGGAACAGAAGTTTTAGCAAAGTTGATCCAATCGATCTTTTCGCCATTTATTTTGAATATTTTCAGGCAGGGCGGTTTTGTCGGTGGGTTCGCTGGAGATTCGATCAGCGCATTTTTTTTGCAGGATGGCGATGCTCGCGAAACTGCCCTGCGCGCCCTGGCAGCAGCCCGCGCCATTCAAAACCATTTATTGGCAAATCCGTTCCAGACAACTGAGTTCGGAGAATTTCCCATATCTGCCAAGATCGGTTTGGGATATGGTGAAGTATATTGGGGAATTTTTCGCTCGAGAAAAGATGACCGGGCTGTGTATTATTTCCGCGGTTCTGCTGTTGATGACGCCTCAGATGCTGAGCATCAGGCGCAAGCCGGGGAGATTGTCTTCACCAAAAGCCTCCATCAAATAATTGCAAATGATGTGGATGTCGACCCGGGACTGGACCCCTTCAGGCTCGCTTCAATTAAAAGCGTTTTACCCGCCATCCAGTCAATTCCTTCCTCCTTGATTGGCGATGAAAAACTTCAGCCTTTTATTCCAGAAATCCTTGCAGGGCGCGATGTTCCAAATGAATTTCGTCACGCCGTAAATTTATTCATTAGTTTTCCGGAGCTGACCGACGATAAATTGGAAGAAGCTATGAGCTGTATGTTCGACTTGCAGAGTCGTTATGGCGGATTGATCAACCATATTGACTTTGGAGACAAAGGCTGCAATGTGATTGTCCTGTGGGGCGCTCCGGTCGCTTATGAGAATGATATCGGGCGGGCACTGAATTTTGTCGTGGATTTGAAGTCTCAAATTGATCTGGTGTTCACGGCTGGCGTTACATATTATCAGTCATTGGCTGGATATATCGGCATTGAGCTGGCTGAAGATTACACTTGTTATGGTTGGGGGATTAATCTCGCCTCACGCTTTATGACCAGCGCTCCAAAAGGCGAGATATGGATCGACGAACGAGTGGCTCAGCGTGTCCATCGGCAGTTTGACCTGGAATTTGTCGGCGAGCAATATTTCAAAGGTTTTGCCAGCAAGCAAAAAGTTTTTGTTTTGCGTAAACGTAAATCAGAAGCCGAATCTTTCTTTGCAGGCAACCTGGTCGGACGAAAACCCGAATTATCGAAATTGGCTGAATTTATTGAGCCGCTCAAAAAACAGAATTATGGCGGAGTTCTAGCCATTTGGGGCGAAGCCGGGATGGGCAAAAGTCGCCTCGTCTATGATTTTGTGCAATCGATTCAGAACGACAAACATCCCATTCAGTTGGCATGGTGCCAGGCTGACCAAATCCTTCAGCAATCTTTTAACCCCATTCGATATTGGTTGTTTCGTTATTTTGATGTGCGCGGCATCCAGGATGAGGCTGCGAGATTCCAAAATTTCAATGCAAAGCTCGATCATTTGCTGGCTGAAACAGCCGACCAATTTTTGTCCGAGGAAATCGTACGGACTCGCTCCATGCTTGCCGCACTCGTCGATTTACATTGGAAAGATTCGCTTTATGAGCAGCTTGACGCGCAAGCTCGTTATGACAACACGATCATTGCGGTGATTTCTCTTATCAAGGCGGAAAGCTTGAGAAAAGGTCTGGTCATGATTTTTGAGGACGCGCATTACATTGATGATGATTCGCGCGTCTTGATCTCGCAGTTAAAAAACTCACTCGCGGCCAGTGTCCATTATCCGGTTGCAATTATCGTGACGTCGCGCTTGCAAGAAACCAGGGCATCCGTTCGGGATGGATTGGCGGATCAGGAGCTTGATCTGGATGGGCTGGGTCTTAATGCCGTGCTGGAAATTGCAGAGACTATTTTGGCTGGTCACGCCACGCAGGAGTTGGTTGATTTTGTGAATGACCGCGCCGAGGGGAATCCATTTTTCACGGAACAGATCCTGCGATATTTGCTGGATGAAAAATTGATCGAGCAGGGCGCTTCCGGCTGGACCTTGAGCGGGAGTTGGGAACCCTCAGCTCTGCCGCCCGATATCAGTTCCATGCTGATCGCACGTCTGGATCAATTGCGCGATCAAGTCAAGGGCGTGGTCCAAACCGCCTCGGTTCTGGGACGCGAGTTCGAGGTCCAGATATTGGCGCGTATGCTTCGGGAGGATGAGACCCTTTATGATGAAATGAGGGAGGCGGAGCAGTCCTCCATTTGGATTCCGCTGGATGAGATCCGTTATTTATTCAAACATTCCCTGCTGCGCGACGCCGCTTATTCCATGCAGATGCGGGCGCGTCGTCAGGAACTTCATGCTTTGGCCCTGGATGCGCTGGAAAGTTTGTATGCTGGCGATTTGCATCATCATTATGGTGAATTGGCTTATCATAGCGAACAGGCTGCCTTGATTGCCAAGGCGCGGCCTTATCTTCAATTGGCTGGCGATGCTGCGCGGGATGCGTACAAAAACAGCGAAGCGGTAAACTATTACAGCCGGGCCATGGACATTACTCCGCCCGATGATTTGAAGTCCCGCTTCTATTTGCTGCTTGAACGACAGAACTTGTTCTCGATCCTGGGCGACCGGGACGGGATGTCGCGCGACCTCGAGGCTTTATATCAGCTTGGGTTGACCATGAATAATCCGCTAAATCTTGCGCAAGTATTGATTCAAAAATCACGCCATCTGTGCGTGCTGGCTGAGTATCAACAATCGGTTGATGCTGCATATCAAGCCGTTTCCCTGACCAATTCCCTTGATCCAAGCGATGCCAGCATTGACGCCCATCTTGCGCTGGCCGAGGCGCTTATGCGTCTTGGAAAGTATCATGATGCAATTCAGGCGTGCGAGCGTGCTCTGGAATTAACCCAGGTGATCAACGCGCGCGAACCAAAGGGCTTTATTTTGAGTTTGATGGGATTAATTTATATCGAAACCAAGGATTTTGAAAAATCAAAATCAGTTCTCGAGCAGAGCCTGGAGCTATTTAGTGAAATGGGAAATTTCCGTGGTCGCGCAAAGGCGTTGAATAATCTGGCTTTGGCTGAAGGTTATGTCGGCCATCTTGATCAGGCTTTCAATTATTATGAACAATCACTCGAGATTGCCAGACAGATCGGTCATCGGCGCGGGGAAGGCTTGCTGTTGGGCAATCTGGGCTGGATCGCTGGCCTGCTGGGAGATTTTTCTCGTGCTCGCGATTACGCAGAGCGTAATTTGCAGATTACGCGCGAGGTTGGCGACCGGTATGGTGAGACATTTGGATTGATCAACCTGAGTTCGCACGCAGACGCATTGGGCGATTTTCCGGCTGCGACCCAGGCGGCTCAACAAGCCCTTGTGTTGGCGCGCCAGTCTCGTGACCGGACGGCTGAAGCGTGGGCGTTGACCTACCTCGGCCATGCGCTGTTCGATTCGGGAAAACTGGATGAAGCCTCGGAAGCATATACATCGGCTTTGTCTATTTTTGACGAATTAAATCAACCGGCTTTGGCTGCCGAACCCGGTGCAGGGCTGGCGCGTATTGCGCTGTCCAACGGCGATCAGGATATTGCAGAAAGTCGGATTAGAAAAATCCTGGAGCATCTTGATAGTGGCGGGACTCTTGATGGCGTGGACCAGCCTCTCCGGATTTATCTAAGTTGTTATCTTGTCCTGTTGGCGGTTGGGGATCCGCGTACGAACGAGATTTTGAATATGGCCTGTGATCTATTAAATACACGTGCCGCCAGCATCAAGGATGAGGCGGCACGCAGGGGCTTTCTTGAAAATGTGCCTTATAACCGGGAAATTTTATCGGCTTGGAAATCCCGCTAGGTGGACCAGCCTTTTATTTCAGGCCAGTTCCGCCACCGCCCCAACCTGTTCCGGGGTCGCCGATATTTAGATCGACCTGTACCATTCCGGGGCGAGCGGGTTGACTGCCCGTGCGTGACGGTGTCTTGTCGGTTCTAACGGCTGTCCCATCAAAATAGACAAAGTAATAACCGGGCTGGTTGAAATACGTGTCCGGCAGGAACACGGTGTAGGTAACGCCATCCGTGTTTTTAAGATGCTGGCCGTTTTTCTTGACGTTGAAATAATTTACCCAAATGCAGGGCTTATTATTGATGTCGTTGGCGGGCAGATCATTGGTGTTCATATCCAGCCATTCGACTGTAACGCCATCAGTTTGATTAAAGACAAGTGCTAATTCCTGAGTCTGACCATGTTTGGTTTGGTAGTCGTGCCTGTCGAGCTTGAATTCTTTTCCATTCCCATGAGGACTGACCGTTTTTCTAACAACCTTTGCCATTTGAATCTCCTTTTCTGCAAAATAATGAACCCGGATAAGATAGGAACATTATAGCCAGTCAGACTGGCAAAATCAATAAACAATTTTTAGAGAATTGAACTCAGCGAACCTGCTGCGACTGCAAAAGCTACAGCCACATTGAAGGAACGCTTCTGGCCGCGCATCGGCAAATGGACGACTTGATCGGCGATCTCCAAAATGCCGGGGTCGACGCCGGTTACTTCACTGCCAACCACCAACACGGTTGGCTGATCCGGTTCCAGCCACTGAATTGCTGCAGCGAGCGATTTTGATTTTTCGGTTTGTTCCAAAGCCCAAATTGCAAAGCCCTCCTTCTTCAGACCAATTGTTAGTTTTACCGCATCCTTATGCGCCGACCAGGTCACGAAGTCTTCTGCGCCGAGTGATGTTTTTACCACAGCTTCATTATCGGGCGTGGGTGTGATGCCGCATAAATATAAATGTTTGAACCCAAAGCCGTCAGCGCTGCGAAAGATCGAGCCAACGTTCCAGGCCGAGCGAATATTATCGAGCATGGCGTACAAAGCTTTTCCTTTGAAGGAATCTCGTTCGTCACGCGTTGGTTCCTGCTCGATATTTTTTTCAAGAACCGGGAGCGTATCGCTGAGACAAAGCGGGCAGCGCTCGCCAAAAGGGTGGTCAAGCGTGAGCGGATATCTTAATCCGCAGGCTGGATTTTGGCATAAACGGATTTGGAAGGAGGAAGTGGACATCGGGCGTCATTATATAACAGGCAGTATAATTTCAGTATGAACAAAAGGATTTTTCTGACCCTTGCCGGTATAAGCCTTTTATTGACGATATGTTTGACATCGCTTACATCCGGTTCGGCTCGCGCCCTTGGAGTGGATCCTGCTCCAAATGCTTATGACATGATCGCTGCCGTAAACGGTTTGCGCGCTTCGCGTGGATTGCCGAATTACAATGTAAATTCCATCTTGATGCAGATTGCGCAGAAACAAGCCGATTATCTCGCCTCGACTGGCGGCGCGAGCGGGCATACCGGACCGGGCGGCACGCGTCCGATTGATCGCGCGATTGCGGCTGGTTACCCTGTCTCTGGCGGATTATTCTCGGAGAATTGGCTGGCAGGTAATTACACTAGCGCGTCGGGCGCAGTGTATTCGTCCGCGTGGGCGGATGCTGCTCATCAAACCACAATGCTCTCTCCAACATTGGCTGACATTGGCGCGGGCGTGGCGACCTCCGGGGGATTGGTTTTTTTTGTGATCGATTGCGGTCTTGCCACGAATTCGCAAATCAATACGCCCTCTGCTGGCGGGGGAACGGTCATTGTTGTCAGCGGGACAGCCATGACCCAAGACAATCGAATCTCTGTGGCAATTGTCAGCACGCCGGATGCAAACGGAAATATTTATCACACAGTTCAATTTGGTCAGACTCTTTGGCAGATCGCCCTGGCTTATAAAACAACCATTAACTCGATCAAACAAAAAAACAATTTAACGTCGAATGATATTTATATCGGAGAGAAATTGTTGATCGGTCTCGCCGATACGCCTACGCCCGCCCCGCCAACGGACACTCCCACACTCATCGCGTCGCCCACTTTGACGCCCAGCCCAACGCTGGAGGTCTTAACGGAAACGCCATCCACCACCGCGACGTTGGTTGCAACAGCGCCCGCTTCAAGTCCGGCTGGAGGCGTGGCAGTTGTTGCAATTATTGCGGTTGCATTATTTGCAGCCGGCCTGGTTGCATGGGCGGGGCGAAGTCGTCCCATTTGAGATTGTTTTGAAAAGTTAAGGAGTATCCATGAACGATATTCGCATTGACGCTTTGCTGCCTCAGGAAATGGCGACGCGAGCCGAGTATCTCGGAGTGCGTAAAGCCGAGATGCCTTTTTTGAAAATGTTTATGCTTTCTGTGTTGGCTGGCGCTTTCATTGCGCTGGGCTCGATCTTCGCAACAACGGTCAGCGCAGGCGGGATGGCGGTCACGACGCCCGACGGTGCGACCGCTTTTAGCACTGGTTTGCCTTACGGCGTAGTTCGCCTGCTCACTGGATTGGTTTTTTCTTTGGGACTGATCCTGGTCGTGGTCGGTGGGGCGGAATTGTTTACCGGTAACAACCTGATCGTGATGGCATGGGCCAGCGGCAAGGTCAGCGGTCGCGCTCTTTTGTGGAACTGGATGATCGTTTACTTCGGCAATTTCATCGGGGCAATCGGCACAGCCGTGTTGATGTTCTTCACCAAACAATATACATTTGGATCCAATGCGGTTGGCATTGCGGCTTTGAAAACCGCGGTAGCCAAATGTGATTTGACTTTTATGCAGGCCGTTGCTCTTGGTATTTTATGCAATGCGCTGGTGTGTCTCGCGGTTTGGATGACATTTAGCGCGCGCAGCACAGTGGATAAGATCCTGGCGATCATCTTCCCGATCACGGCCTTCGTAGCCGCCGGTTTTGAGCACAGCATTGCAAATATGTACTTTATTCCTTATGCTCTATTCATCAAAGGATTTGATCCGGCCTTCATGCAAGCCGTCAGTAATAATGTGCCTCATCTTGAAAAATTGACATGGCAGGCATTTTTCCTGAACAACCTGTTGCCGGTGACCATCGGCAACATTATCGGCGGCGCGGTGTTGGTCGCCGCAGTTTATTGGGTGATTTTCCTTCGCCCAACCGAGACCTAATTCAAAAGGAGAAAATATGAAAGCTTATGTGTTGATCAAGATCCGTTCCGGCGAAGTCAAGGATGTGGTGCGGAGTCTGCGAAAAATTGATGGGGTGAAGGAAGCGCACATGACCTTTGGTCCGTACGACGCCGTGGCCGAAGTGGAGACATCGGATGTCGCCAAGTTGGGAGCCATCACTGCGTCCGATATCCAACCTATTCCGGGTGTGGAGCAGACGCTCACTTGCCTGGCGGTTGATATTTAGATTTTACGGTATCGCGAATATTCAATCTGAGCAGGTCGCTGGTGGTCGCGTTGACCATCGGCGACCTGCTTTTGCTGATTGGCAGTTGTTTTATATGGAATTCATCACTGGCAATGTGCCAGTGAGCATGGTATGCTCTTTGTCCCGCCTATGAAATATCTTTTCCGTTTGCGACATTACCTCAATCCTTACGTCTGGAAGATTGCCGCCAACTTGCTTATCCTGCTGACCATCACCGGCCTGGGATTGATCGTCCCGTACATTTTGCAAAACGTGGTTGATGATGGACTTTTGCACGGCGATGTTGCCTACATTGGCCGCGCCGCGTTGATGCTGCTTGGCTTGGGTCTGGCTACTGCCGTCTTGAATCTCGGCCAGCGTTTTCTGTCCGAGTGGACGGCGGCGCGCATTGGCTATGACCTGCGTAACTCGATGTATGACCGCATCCAGTATTTGCCGTTCACGTATCACGACCACACTCAGACCGGGCAACTCATCACGCGCTGCATCGAAGACGTGCGTTCCATTCAAAGTTTTGCAGGTGACAGCATTATCCAGATCGTTCAATTATTTTTTCTGGCAGTTGGCGTGATCGTAATATTGGCGCTTTCCAATGCCTGTCTGGCAGTCATTTCCCTTTTGCCGTTGATCCCGATGGTCATGATGACCACAGACTTCGGCGACCGCGTCACAAAGCTTTTTTATAACGTGGATAAAACCCTGGGCGACCTGTCCACGCGTTTGCAGGAAAATGTTTCGGGCGTGCAGGTGGTGCGCGCTTTTGCGCGTGAGCCGCACGAGATCGGACGTTTCGACGAGATCAATAAAAGATATTTCGATTCGCGCATCAGGGTCATCGCGGAGTGGTCGAAGGTGATGCCGACCACCAGTCTGTTGATAACGCTCGGCACAATTTTGATTTTGCTTTTCGGCGGTCAGTTGGTTTTACAGGGCAAAATGAGCGTCGGCGAAGTGGTGGCGTTCAATGCCTACATGCTCATGTTGTCCGCGCCGGTTCAGCAGATCGCATGGCTGGTCAATGGATTGGGCGAAGCTGAAGCGGGCGCTCAACGCGTGCTGGAGATTTTGGAACATGAGCCGGAGATCCAATCTCCCGCAGATGCTACGACTCTCCCAACCCTGCGCGGACGCGTTGAATTTAAGAATGTCTCGCTTCGTTACGCGGACGAGAAATCGGTCGCCGTTACCGACATTGATCTAACCGTCGAGCCGAATCAATTGGTTGCGCTCATCGGGCAGACCGGTTCTGGTAAAACTTCGCTAGTCAACTTAATCCCGCGTTTCTACGATGTGACCGAAGGCGCTGTGTTGGTAGACGGCGTGGATGTCCGTTCGGTTGATCTTGTTTCCCTGCGCCGTCAGATCGGCATTGTTCTCCAGACTTCGCTGTTGTTCTCCGATACGATCAAGGCCAATATTGCTTATGGCCGTCCCGATGCCAGCGACGAGGAAGTCATCGCCGCGGCAAAGGCCGCGCAGGCACATGAATTCATCGAGAGTTTTCCGCTCGGCTATGAGACCGTTGTCGGCGAGCGTGGCGTAACCCTTAGCGGCGGACAACGTCAGCGCGTGGCGATTGCGCGCGCCCTCTTGATGGACCCGCGCATCTTGATCC
>VFSW01016113.1_pt1 | contig 10222 bp, 6 predicted proteins | sample 5358111 | NCBI WGS metagenome assembly VFSW01 (sample SAMN11554181, study PRJNA540505) | mine drainage metagenome | isolation source: sediment from site ElyBrook_90M | place: USA: Ely Copper Mine, Vershire, VT | collected 2017
GGACTCATGAAACTGGCTCTGCGGCAGCCGCGCGCACACGCCGCCGACATTGCCGCCAGCCTCGAGGACCTGGAGGCGACCGCCGGGCGCGCCCGGGCGGCGGGTGCGGCGCTGCTGCTGTGCCCGGAGTGCTGGCTGGGAGGCTATAACATCGGCGCGGCGGTCGCGCGCATTGCAGAACCGGCCGATGGCGAGGCCGCCGCGCGGATCGCGACCATCGCCCGCACCCGGCAGCTCGCGATCGCATACGGGTATGCCGAGCGCGATGCCGGGGGCTCCATTTTCAACAGCGTGCAGGTCATCGGCCCGGCGGGCCTGCCGCTGGCCCACTACCGCAAGACCCATCTGTTCGGCGAACAGGAGCGCGCGAGCTACCAGCCCGGTGCCGGCTTCGCGGCGCCGTTTGAGTTCGCGGGACTGCAGATCGGGCTGCTGATCTGCTACGACGTTGAATATCCGGAGAGCGTGCGCACGCTCGCCCTGATGGGCGCCGAGCTGGTTCTGGTACCGACGGCGCTCACTGACGAGTACGCGCGGGTGCCGGAGGCGATCATCCCGGCGCGCAGCCTCGAAAATCAGATCTTTGTCGCCTACTGCAACCGCGCCGGCGTCGAGAACGGCATGCCCTTTCTCGGCTCCTCGTGCGTCACCGGTCCGGATGGTCATAACCTGGCGAGCTGCGCGAACGGCGAGGCGCTGCTGTTTGCGGATATCGAGCCGGCGGTGCGCACCGCCTCCGCCCGGCTGTATCCCTATCGGACAGACCGGCGTCCGGAACTCTACGGACTCGTGAGCCGCGCTGGCGCGCCTTCAATCGGCCGATGACAGGGCGCCGGCGGCCCCGCGCGCACGGCGCTGGTGCATGGGCGGCCCAGCGTCTGCCGCGACCGGCCCGCGGGCGCCGTGCCGCATCCCCCGCGCAACGCTTCAACTCCTGATTTTCCAGCGTTCTGCACGCATCCGGGTGCTGCGGGCCACGGTTCGGCACGTGCCTTGCAGGTTCCTCCCTGAAATGTGCGTCTAGGGTTCCGGCCTGACTACAGGCGACTGGTCCGAGAGAGGCAGTCCACGTTCCGCTGCAACCGCGAACGGGGATACACGGCGGGACAAAAGCCCGGGAGATCTGGCTGCGGGGATGGTGCCCCGAGAGATCTCCTGCATGCGGAGAACCTCCCGGACACGCACCAAGAAATCCTCGCAATGGGCCGCAAGTCGGCCATGGCAGTCAGGCCTGCGACTTCAGGCCTGTGAGGAGATAGATCTGTGAATAATCCGAAGGCCAGGCGTCGCATCCCCTGCAATCCCGTCACGCTGGCCGTGCTCACCGCCCTCTCCGGCACGGCCGCCTGGGCGGCCGATGCCGTCACGGATGCCACATCCACGACCGGTGCCACGGCGTCGGCGGACGAAGCCGACGCCCTCCAGGAAGTGACCGTCACGGCCACCCGTCGCGAGGCATCAGCGCAGGACCTGCCGATGAGCATCACCGCGGTCAGCGGTGAGCAGCTCCAGGCGGCCGGCATCCAGGATGTGGCCTCCCTGGCGCGTTCCATGGCCGGTGTGAATTTCACCGACAAGGGGCCGTTCGGCGACGTCAACGGCTCCACGCTCATCATCCGGGGCCTCAACAGCGAGGCCACGGCCGGACAGCTGGCCCTGGCCACACCGATCGTGCCGCCCGTGGCCACCTACGTGGACGACACGCCGCTGTATGTGAACCTCAGACTGGATGACCTGGACCACGTGGAGATCCTGCGCGGCCCGCAGGGCACGCTGTACGGCTCCGGATCGCTGGGCGGCACCATCCGCTTCGTGCAGAACGCGCCGGATCCGGAGGCCTTCGACGCGAGATTCTCGGCGGGCGCCAGCGACACCCAGCATACCCACGCCGCCAACGCGGACTTCAGCGGCATGGTCAACATTCCGCTCAGCAGTACGTTCGCCATACGCGCCAGCGCCAGCTACACGAGCGATGCCGGATTCATCGATCAGCCCGACCTGTACAAGCTGACGCCAGGTGGCGCGCCGATCGCCCAGGATCCCGCCAACCTCCTGAGCCCGCCGGTGACGGCCGCCGCGAAGGGCACCAACTCCTACACGTACCGCTCGGCGCGCGTGTCGGCGCTGTGGAAGCCCAACGACACCTTCAAGGCGCAGCTGTCCTACTACAACCAGTACTCCACCGCCGGCGGCTTTCCGTACTCCTCGCCGCTGCTGGGCGTGGATACCTACCAGTCCACGGATCACACCCGCGGCTCGACCCAGGACAAGGTGGACGTGGTGGCGCTGACCCTGAATGACGACCTGGGTTTCGCGTCGCTCACGTCCAACTCCTCCTGGGGGCGCCACGTCAATCACGCCAACAGCGACCTCACGGACCTGTACGCCTCGTTCCCGTTCTATCCCTCGCTGTACGGCGCAAATCCGCGGGTACTGGTCACCGGCCACGACGAACTCCTGGACAAGCCCTGGGCCGAGGAGATCCGCCTGGCGTCCAAGACCGGGGGCAAAGTGGACTGGGTGGCGGGCCTGTTCTATCGCCAGGAGACCACCAATATCCAGGAGCACGAGTTCTATCCGGGATACAACGACTACTTCAGCGCCTGCGTCCCGCAGTACGGCGTGAGCAACGGTGATGGTGTCACACCTTCACAGTGCGGCATCGGCGAGACGGTCTACACGCCCGGCACCCCGCCGACGTACGTGGCCGGCATCCCGATCGTCCTCGACCAGGCCTACATCGGCGATTTCGAGACCAAGTTCACCGACCTCGCGGCATTCGGCGAGGTCACCTACCATGTCACCGACCCCTGGAGCATCACCGGCGGCACTCGTCTTTTCAAACAGACGGTTTCCCAGGCGCAGCAGACCGGCCTGCTGTTCGATGGCCCCGGATCCATTGCCAACAACTCCCTGAGCGACACCTGGCGCCGGGCGCTGTGGAAGGTGAACACCTCGTACCAGCTGGATCCGACGAACCTGGTGTACGCTACCTGGTCTCAGGGCTTCCGCCGCGGCGGCGTGAACGCGCTGCCGCCCAACGAGCCGGCCGTCGGCTACACCACGGATCCCTCGCTGTACAAGGTTGCGCCGGACACGGCCAACAACTACGAGGTCGGATTCAAGGGCACGATCGCGAACCGCATCCGGTACGCGGCGGATGTGTTCTACATCGACTGGCAGAACGTCCAGGAGGGGGCGCAGCTGACTCCGCTGGTCCTGCCCGGCGCCATCAATGTCGGCCATGCCTACAGCAAGGGTTTCGAGACCGAACTGTTCGTGAACATCACGCATCACTTCAGCGCACAGCTGGACTACACGTACGATCGCACCAAGCTCATGTCGTACGCGGCGGATGCGCTCGCCGGCCTGTCGGTGCCACCGCCGCCGGCGGGCAGTGCGTTGCCGGGCACCCCCAAGTCCAGCGTTGCGGCGACGCTGGAGTACGGCCATGTGGCGCTGGGTCAGGGCGAGCTTGCATACGCCGTCAGCGCCCACTATCAAAGTTCGCTGATTCCGGCCTTGTCCTTCGACATTCCGACCGTCGCCGGCTACACCATGGTGGACACGCGCCTGACCTATGACATCCCGCATTGGACCTTTGCGGCCTACTGCAACAACCTGACCAACAGGCTGGGCATCAGCTCGTACTCGGACCCGTACAACTATGCCAGCTTCTACCAGGCGGTGGTCTCCGCCCCGCGCACCGTAGGCGTGAGCGCCAGCTACCGGTTCAGGGACGAGTAGCCCCACGCGGGGCGCCAGCCGGGCATGAACAGCGTCGAGATCCTTGAACGGCTGGTCGCCTTCCGCACGGTCAGCCGCAATACGAATCTGGACCTGATCCACTGGGTGCAGGAGTTCCTGTCCGGTCGGGGGATCGGCACGCGCCTGTATCCGGACGAGGGCGGCGGCAAGGCCAATCTGTACGCCACGATCGGCCCGACGGATCGTGGCGGCGTGCTGCTCTCCGGACACACCGACGTGGTGCCGGTGGACGGACAGCGCTGGAGCACGGACCCGTTTTCGCTGTCCGAGCGCGACGGGCAGCTGTTCGGACGCGGCACCGCGGACATGAAGGGCTTTCTGGCCTGTGCGCTGCGCGCCGCCGATCTCGCGCGCACGCGCACTCTCGCGACACCGTTGCATCTCGCCTTGTCCTACGACGAGGAGACCGGCTGCACCGGCGTGCGTTCGCTCATCGAGGACATGGGCCGATGGACGCACAGGCCGGAGTTGTGCATCGTGGGCGAGCCGACGATGCTGCGCACAGCGCGCGGCCACAAGGGCAAGAGCGCCATCACGGCGACCTGTCGGGGCCGCGCGGCCCACTCCGCGAATCCGGCCCGCGGCATCAACGCCATCCACCTCGCCGCCGATCTGATCGGCGCCCTGCGCCACCAGCAGGACCTGCTGGAGGCGGCGCAGCGCGATCCGGACTATGAGGTGCCCTATTCGACCGTGCACGTGGGGACCATCCGGGGTGGCACGGTGCTCAACGTCGTGCCGCCGCGCTGCGAGCTTGAATTCGAGATCCGCTGTCTGCCCGGTGACGACGCGGCGCGCATCGCCGGGAACATCAGGGTGGTGGCCGAGCAGCTGTGCGCGCGCTATGGCGACCGGGACGCCCGGATCGACCTGACGGTGACGAACGAGTACCCGGGCCTGGAGACGCCCGCGGATTCCCCGGCGGTGACGCTGCTGGGCGCGCTCACCGGCAACCGCTCCACATTCAAGGCGGGCTTCGGCAGCGAAGCCGGGCTGTTCAGTGGCCGGCTGGGCATCCCCACCGCGATCTGCGGCCCCGGCTCCATCGATCAGGCCCACAAGCCGGACGAATTCATTTCACGCGATCAGCTGCAGCGGTGCGATGCCATGATGGACGCACTGCTGCTGCACCTGACTTCACGGTGACCCTGTGCATACCCGCATCCGCAAGTTCAACACCCGCGATACCTACCCGGAGCAGCAGCTCGACAACGATCTGTGCCAGGCGGTCGTGGCGCGCGGCAGCATGGTATTCGTGCGCGGCCAGGTCGGCCAGGATCTCGACACCGCCGTGAATGTCGGCGTGGGCGATCCGGTTGCACAGACCGCACAGGCCATGCAGAACATCAGGCAGCTGCTCGGGGAGGCAGGTGCGGGCCTCGAGCACATCTGCAAGATCACCATCTATCTGACTGATCCGCGCTTCCGCGAGCCGGTCTACCGGACCATCGGCACCTGGCTCAAGGGCGTCTTCCCGGTCTCCACCGGCATCGTGGTCGCAGCCCTCGCCCGTCCGGAGTGGCTGGTGGAGGTGGATGTCATCGCGGTGATCCCCGACGGAGGCTGAGGTGACGTTCTCCATCGTCGCGCGCTGCGGCGATGCCGCGCTGTTTGGCGTCGCCAACGCCTCCTCCTCTGCGGCGGTGGGCGCCCGCTGCAGCCATGCCCGCGCCGGGATCGGCGCCGCCGCCACCCAGAACATCACCGACCCCCTCCTCGGACCCCGGATCCTGGACGGACTGCGCTGCGGGGCCACGGCCGCGGAGGCCGTTGCCGGGGTGCTGGAGTCGACCGATTTCGGGGACTACCGTCAATTGCTGGCCATCGGCACTTCGGGACCACCGGCCCACCATTCAGGGATGCACGCGTTGGGGATGGTGGCGACCGCGGGCAGCCGGCATGCCGTCGCGGCGGGCAATCTCCTGGCCAACCGCCGGGTGCCCGCGGCCATGATTGCCGGCTTCGAATCCGCCAGCGGCCATTTTGCCGCCCGGCGGCACCCGGCGCTGCGCGCAGGCGCGGCGGCCGGCGGGGAGGCCGGGCCGGTGCATTCGGCGGGATTGCTGGTGGTTCGCGAAGTGCCCTGGCCGATCATCGATCTGCGCGTGGACTGGAGCGACGCCGATCCCATTGCGGAGCTGGACGGCATCTGGAAGCGCTATGCGCCCCAGGTGGACGACTATGTGCGTCGGGCGCTGGCGCCTCAGGATGCGCCGGGATTCGGCGTTCCGGGTTCGTAGATCACGAAGCGCTTGCGCGTCGGTTCCACGACCTCCCAGGTCCCGACGAACCCGGATGGAATCACGCATTCCTCGCCCGCGCGCACCGTCACCGCAATACCCGCCTGGTCGGTGATCACACTCACCCCTTCGAGTATCTGGCAGTACTCCTCCTCGGTGTAGAAGATCTTCCAGCGCCCGCGCCCGCTGTGCCAGACGCCGGCCATGAACTTCCCCGAGCGATCGGTGTAGTGCATCCACACGGTCTGCCTCGGATTGCCCTGCAGCAGTCTTTCCGCCGGCAGGAAGTACTCCTCGCCGGCGCCCCTCCCGGTGGTGGTGAACAGCTTTACGGCGGGTGCAGTCATGAGCGGCCCTCAATACTCCCGGAACCTGTCCAGCCTGGCCTGCGGGCTGGGCAGGTGCACACCGGTGACCCAGCCCGGACGCATCCCGTAAGGCACGGACAGCAGTACCGCCTCGACCTGGCTGATCCTGCCTTCAGCATTGATCTCGAACAGCTCCTGGATCATCCAGGTCCACGGTCCGGTGTTGCGCACCTTGAATTCCCGCCCGTCCTTGAGCTGGTAGCGGCGCACCGTGGCGTCGTGATCGAAGAAGACACTGGCGTAGACCAGCCCGCGCTCGGTATCCACAGCCAGGATGCGGCGATTGCGCAGCCGCGTGTCCTCCCGGTAGTACCCCAGGCCGAAGGCCTTCGCGCAGGGAAAGTTCGCCGAACCCGGCTGGGCCCCCGCAGCCAGCGGGACGTTGGTGGTCGGGGTCTCATTCTCCAGGCGCTGACAGTCGGTCGCGAAGGCCGGCGGCTTCTCGCCGCGGTTGCCTTCGAGGCCGTTGAAATAGCCGTTCACGATCTCGACCAGTTGCGCCGGGGTGCGGCGGGCAGCCGCCGGCAGATCGGTCAGGAACTGCCGGCGGGGCTCCCCGTCGATGCTGGCATCCTTGGGCGTGCCGAAAGCGGACCCCCCGGTGGTGGGGCTCAGTCGCCCGACGACACTTTCCATCTCGGTGATCTGGTGATTGATGACCCGCAGGCGCGTTCCGATCAGCACCGGCGCCCCATTCTCCAGGCCCTTGGCCAGGAAGCCGATCGACCGGTCGTCCGGATCCGCCACGGTCAGCCGATAGGTGCCCACCTTGTCCAGTGTCCGCCACAGACCATCCGGCAGGGTCAGCTCGACCCCGTTCTCCGTATAGCGCGCATTGCGGGCCAGCGGCGCCCTGGCCGGATCGTGCGCGACCATCGCGCGCAGATAGGTCTCGGCAACGGCGCGCAGGCAGACACGGTCACAGAAGGATCCGTCCGCCTTCGGCGGCGCCGGTTCGGCGGCTGCGGTTGCTGCAACGAGCACCAATCCGGCGGCGATCCACCGTGCCGCCAGTCCTGTCAGGATGTCCATAGGCCCCCTCGATGCGGATCGCACCGGCCATCCGCCTGAGGAACATTCTCCGGCAGCGGGGCCGATTGTGGAAGCGCCCCGTTCAGCCGCTGTTACGCAGTGCGGTCGCCACGGCATTGATGGACAGCTGAATGCCCTCGCGGACGCGCGCATCGGTCTCGCCGGCGCGGTGCCGCTTCAGGAGTTCCACCTGCAGCAGATTCAGGGGCTCGATATAGGGCAGCCGCAGCCGGATGGACGCATCCAGCGCCGGGTGCCGCTCGAGCAGCCGCGTCTGGCCGGTAATGTCCAGCAGCGTGTCCTGCGCGGTGTTCCAGGCGCTCTCGATGCGATTGAACAGCGTCCCGGCGAGGGTCCGGTCCGTCACCAGGGTGGCGTAGCGGCGCGCAATCGACATGTCCGACTTGGCCAGTACCATTTCCATGTTGTCGAGCATCGACTGGAAGAACGGCCAGCTCGCCGCCATCTCGCGCAGCAGCCCGCGATCCTCATAGGCATGCAGGGCCTGGCCGGCGCCGTACCAGCCCGGCAGCATCACCCTTGCCTGCGCCCAGCTGAACACCCAGGGTATGGCGCGCAGATCCTCGATGCGATCCGACCTGGTCCGCGAGGCCGGCCGCGACCCGATCTTCAGCTCCGCGATCTCGGTCAGCGGCGTCATCTGGCGGAAGAACGTCCGGAAGCCCTCGGTTTCGTAGACCAGTGCGCGATAGGCGCCGAAGGCGGTGCCCGAAATCCCGTCCATGGCGGCGGCGAACCGCGCGACCCTGGCCTCCTCGGCTACCGAGGTGGGTTCCAGCGATGCCAGCAGGGTCGCTGCCGTGATCGCCTCGAGGTTGGCCGCCGCGCTCTCCGGCGTGCCGTACTTGGCCGCGATGACTTCACCTTGTTCGGTGCTGCGGAGGCGACCCGGCACCGTTCCGGGCGGCTGCGCGCGGATCGCGCCGAACGACGACCCGCCGCCGCGGCCCACGGCACCGCCGCGGCCGTGAAAGATCTGCATTCGGACCTGCGCCTCCTCGAACACGCGCGCCAGGGCGCGGGTGGCCCGGTTCAGGCTCCACACCGAGGTCAGGTAACCGCCGTCCTTGTTTGAATCGGAGTACCCGACCATCACCTCCTGGTAGCCGCGTCGTCTGGCGGCCGTGCGGATCTCGGGCAGGGCGAGCCAGGCCTGCATCACCGCCGGCGCGCTGTGCAGATCGCCGATGGTCTCAAACAAAGGCACGACCATGATGGGCGCCGCCGCCGGGTCGGCCGGCCGGTACAGCCCGGCCTCCTTCAGCAGCAGGTTGACCTCGAGCATGTCCGAGACGCTTTCGCACTTGGAAATGTTGTAGGTCGTGATGCAGGCCGCGCCGAAGCGCGCATGGGCCCCGGCCGCCGCGCGGACGATCGCCAGTTCCGACTGGGTCTCCTCGCTGTACTGCGAGTAGGGACTCCACAGCAGCCGTTCACTGCTCAGTTCCCGGCGCAGCAATGCCACGCGGGCGGCCTCGTCGAGCTCAGGGTAGCGGGCCTCGACGCCGGCAACTCCGAGCAGGTCCGCGACCACCCGCGCATGCACATCGGAGTTCTGGCGCAGATCAAGCGCCGCCAGGTGAAAGCCGAAGCTGTCGACGGCGCGGATCAGGCGGCCCAGGGCGCCCCCGGTGGCCAGCAATCCTGCACCCCTTTGGGCCAGCGAGTGGGCGATCGCCACCAGATCGGTGCGCAGCTCCTCCGGACTGCGGTAGGCCGTACCCGGAACCGCCGCCCGTCGCGCCGGCGGCCGCCCGGTGATCTGCTCGTAGGTCGCCGCGAGTCGCGCGTAGCAGCCCGTGAGGGCCCGCCGGTAGGGTTCGTCACGGCGCGCCGGGCTGGCATCCCCGCTCGCCTGCGCCAGCGCCATTACTTCCGCCGTGGGCGTCGCCAGTTCGCTGGAGATGGACAGCTCCGCGCCGAGGGCGTTCAGCTGCTGCAGGTAGCTTTCGAGCACCGCGGCGGACGAGCGGCCGAGGGCGTAGTCGAGCGTGGCCGCGTTGACGTTCGGATTGCCGTCCCGGTCCCCGCCGATCCAGCTTCCCAGCCGCAGGAAGCTGCGCGGCCGCTGCGGCAGCCGGCGCTCCCAGCGCGCATACAGCATCGGCAGAACCGGAAGGAAGATGTCGCGCAGGTAGGCCAGCGCGATTTCCACTTCGTCGGCGACGATGATGCGCTCGCGCCGCAGCGGCCGCGTCTGCCACAGCAACGCGATCTGACGCAGCAGCCCCTGCTCGATCTCCTCCCCGCCCGCCTGTGAGAGGCCCTGATCCCTGAGCCGCATCAGGTCGGCGATCCGGTTGCGGTGGTCGATCATGCTCTTGCGCATCACCTCGGTGGGATGCGCCGTGAGCACCGGCACGATGAGCGCGCGGTCCAGGAGCTGCGCGGCCTGATCAGCGGCAATGCCCTTGGCAGCCAGCCGCTCGAGCGCCGCGGCGACATCCTCCCCGGGACGGCTGCCGCTGCCCTGGCGGTCCTCCGCAAGGTTCGCGAGCATCGAGAACAGCATGAAACTGCGCACGAAGGCGAGCGAGTCATCGAGACTCAACGCCTCGAGTCCGCGATCCCTGGCCGCCGCGTCGGATTTGCCGCGATGCCGGTCCACCGACCGGGCCCGGATGTACTCGATGCGCTCGAAGAGCTCCTGCCCGCCGTAGGCGCGGATGACGTCGCCGAGCAGCTTGCCGAGGTAGCGGATGTCCGCGTTCTGGGTGATCGGTTTCGCGGCGGCTGTCACGCGGGCAGGCTCCCTTGTCCCAAGGCGTTTGGCGGCATTGTCCAGCCGGTCAG
>VFSW01016114.1_pt1 | contig 10220 bp, 5 predicted proteins | sample 5358111 | NCBI WGS metagenome assembly VFSW01 (sample SAMN11554181, study PRJNA540505) | mine drainage metagenome | isolation source: sediment from site ElyBrook_90M | place: USA: Ely Copper Mine, Vershire, VT | collected 2017
GTCGCCGTCCTCACCCCCTATTTCCCCTTCCCGCTCGCCCACGGCGGAGCCGTCCGCATCTTCGCCCTCCTGCGCGAACTCGCCGTCTCCTGCGACGTCCATCTCCTCTCCTTCGCCGAGACCGGGGAATCGATCGACGCCGCGCCCGTCCTCGAACACTGCGTCCGCGTCACCGTCGTCGATAAACCCAGCTACCGCGAGCCCCGCTGGTCCACTCTCCTCCCTCCCGAAGTTCACGAGTTCCGCTCCCCCACGATGTCCAAGGCCCTCCGCAACGCCAAAACCCTCCACGGCGCCTCGCTCGTTCAAATCGAATACACCCAACTCGCCCCTTACGGCGGCGATATCCTCGTCGAGCACGACGTTACCTTCGATCTCTACCGCCAAATTCTCGACCGCGACCGCACCCTCTCCGCCTGGTGGAACCACTGGCGCTGGCGCCGTTTCGAGCGCCGCGCCGTCGGAAAATTCCGCCGCGTCGTCGTCATGAGCGAGAAGGACCGCGCCCTCCTCGCCGCGCCCCACGCCGCCGTCATCCCCAACGGCGTCGATCTTGCCCGCTTCTCGCCCACCTCCGAACCCGCCGGCCATCGCGTCCTGTTCATCGGCTCCTTCCGCCATTTCCCCAACATCGTCGCCTTCCGCTTTTTCTTCGAACAAGTCTGGCCGCGCCTCCGCGTTTGCGTCCCTTCCGTCACAGCCTCCGTCATCGCCGGCCCCGACGCGGCGCAGTACTGGACCGTCCATACCGGCCAACCATCCGTCCCCTCACTTGACGGCGTCCGGCTCCTCGAATTCGTCGCCGACGTCCGGCCGTTCTACGCCGAATCGAACCTCGCCCTCGTCCCCACCCTCGTCTCGGCCGGCACCAATGTCAAGGTCCTCGAAGCCCTCGCCATGGAGCGCGCCGTGCTTTCCACCCCCTCCGGTTGCGCCGGCCTCGGCCTCGAACACGGCCGCGATGTCTGGATCGCGGACGGCGTTGAAGCCTTCACCGAAGGCGCGGCCCGCTTGCTCACGGACGACGTACTTCGCCTCCGCATCGCCCACGCCGGCCGCCTTCACGCCGAGGCCGAATTCGACTGGAGCCGCATCGGAGCCCTCCAGCGCTCGCTCGTCGAAGAACTCGGCGGCAATCCCCTGCGCCTCCGCTTCGCCTCCCACGCCGATCTTCCCGCCATGACCGCCATCCAAGCCACGTCGTTCGAAGCCGCCCAGTGGCGTCCCGAAGACTATTTCGCATTCGATTGCGAGGTCGCCTTCTGGCATGGCCGCCTCGCCGGCTTCCTTGTGTCGCGCCCCATTGCCCCTCGCGAACGCGAAATCCTCAATCTCGCCGTTCACCCCGATTACCGCCGCCTCGGAATCGCCTCCGCCCTCATCACCGCCCAAATCGAGCGCTGGCCCGGCGCGTTGTTCCTCGAAGTCCGAGAATCCAACGCCCCCGCGCGGCGTCTTTACGAGAAACTCGGCTTCCGCGACGCCGGCCTCCGCAAGGGATACTATGACGCCCCCCCCGAAGACGGGATTGTCATGAGGTTTTTTTCATGATACTTTCACAGTGCGAAGGTTCGTTTCCCGGACCTCTCGCCGAAGTGGCATGATTCTACGACGGAAGACCCACCGAGCCTCGTATCCCAAGAAAATCCCGGCGCGGCGTGGCCCATCCCATAAAGGAGAGAACCCTGATGGAGAACGCGCAAGATGAATTGCGGGCGCACCTGATGCAGACGGACGAAGAGTTTCGCCGTCTGGCTTCCGAGCATTCCGAGTATCACCGGCAGCTCGAACTCATCGAATCCAAGGGCCTGTTAACCCCGATCGATGAAGAAGAGGAACACCGGTTGAAAAAGATCAAACTTCATTTGAAAGATCAGATGAACCAGATCGAGAAGCGCTATCGGACTCAACACGTACATTAAGCCTCAGGCTGCGCCAGGTTAAAAAAACGGGAAGCCCGGTCCGCAATGGCCGGGCTTTTCTATTTCAATTCCTCCTGCAAACGATGTAGCAACTGCAGCGCCTCGATGGGCCGCAGTTCATCGATCTTCAAATTGCGGATGCGCTCGGCGATCTCGTGGTTTACCGGCTCGAAAAGCCGGATCTGCACCGGAGCGTCGTGCCGCGGGGTCAACTCCTCTGTCACCGCGTGGCCGCTGCGCTCGTGCAGCTTCAGGATTTCCCTCGCCCGCTCGATCACGCCCATCGGCAACCCCGCCAAACGGGCCACTTCGATTCCATAGCTGCGATCCGCCCGTCCCGGTTCCACGCGCCGCAAAAAAACGATCTGGTCCCCCGCTTCTTTCACCGATACATGCAGATTGCGAACGCCGTCCAACTGCCCGGCGAGCTCGGTCAGTTCGTGATAATGCGTGGCGAACAGCGTCCGCGCACCAATGCGCTCGTGGATGTGTTCCACCACCGACCATGCCAGCGACAATCCATCGTAGGTCGCCGTCCCTCGCCCGATCTCGTCCAGCACGATCAAGCTGCGCGGCGTCGCCGTGTTCAGGATCACCGCGGTTTCGGTCATCTCCACCATAAACGTCGACCGCCCGCGCGCCAGATTATCGGAGGCGCCGATGCGCGTGAATACGCGGTCGATCACCGGCAGCGCCGCCGCTTCCGCCGGAACGAACGAACCGGCTTGCGCGAGGATCGTGATCAACGCCGCCTGGCGCAGGTACGTCGATTTCCCGCCCATGTTCGGCCCGGTGATGACGGCGATGAATCCGGACTCCTCGCCCGCCGGAGCGCCCGGCGCGGCGAAATACAGATCGTTCGGAATAAAGCGCGCCGCTTCGCGCTCGGTGAGTTTTTCGATCACCGGATGACGGCCGGCGGCGATTCGCATCTCGCCGTTTTCGCTAAAGCTCGGCCGTGCGTAGCGGCTCTCCGCGGCCACTTGCGCGAGCGCCACCGTGACGTCCACCTCGGCGACGGCTGCCGCGGTCCCGCGAAGGCGCGCGGCGTGGGCGGCGGCGTAGGCGCGCAACTCTTCGAATATCGCCCGTTCGAGCGTCAGCGTTTTCTCCTCGGCGTCGAGGATTTTTCCTTCCAGCTCTTTCAACTCCGGCGTCGTGAACCGCTCCGCGTTCACCAGCGTCTGTTTGCGCTCGTAATCGGCGGGGACGAGCGGCAGATTGGGCTTGGAGATTTCGAGGTAATAGCCGAAGACGTTGTTGAACCGCACTTTTAACGACTGGATTCCGGTGCGGGCGCGCTCGCGCGTCTCGATCTGCGCGATGTACTGCTTGCTGTTGCGGCTGATGTCGCGCAATTCGTCGAGCTCGGGTTTGAAACCGTCGCGAATGGTTCCGCCGTCGGAGAGATTCACTGGCGGCTCTTCGGCGATGGCGGTGAGAATCGCCTCGCGCAGTTCTTCGATTTCGTCGAGCTTATCGTGCAGCTCGCGCAGCCGCGCGCTCGTGAAGGCGGCGGTGTATTTTTTCAATTCGGGAATCCGCGCCAGCGATCGCCCGAGCGCCAACAATTCACGCGGGCCGGCCGTTCCGAGCGTCAACCGCGCGATGAGGCGTTCGATATCGAGAATACGCTCCAGCGTTTTGCCCGCCTCGGCGCGGGCGATCGTCGCGCGATGGATTTCCTCCACCGCGTCGAGCCGCGCTTGGATTTCTTTCAAATCGAGGCTCGGCCGCAGCAGCCGTTGCCGCAGCAGGCGGCCGCCCATGCCGGTTGCCGTGCGGTCCAGCATCGCGATCAGCGTCGATTCCTTCGATTCGCCGGCGAAGAGCGGTTCGAAAAGCTCCAGGTTGCGAACCGTGACGGCGTCGAGCATCATTGCTTCGCCGCGGTCGAAAAAGCCGGGCCGGTCCAAATGATCGAGCGCCGATTTTTGGGTATCGCGCAAGTAGTGCAGCACCGCGCCCGCCGCGGCGACGGCCAGCCTTCTGCCGCCCAGCCCGCAACCGTCGAGGGTCAATAATCGAAAATGCTCCAGCAGCGAACGGCTGGCGTGGTCGGGCGAGAAGATCCAATCCTCCATCGCCGTCCGGAAGCCGGGGAGCGGCGGGGCGGATTCCGCGGCCAGCACTTCGCGCGCGCCGAGGCTTTCAAGCGCGGCCGGCAATTCGCCCGCCGCCATTTCCGTGCAGCGGAATTCGCCGGTGGAAATATCGACGTACGCCAAGCCCGCTTGCGCGCCGTCGAAGGCCGCGGCGGCCAAGTAATTGTTTTCGCGGGAGCGCAGCAGCGCGGGGCCGGTGACGGTTCCCGGCGTCACAATGCGGGTGATCTCGCGGCGCACCAACTTTTTCGCCGCGCTCGGCTCCTCCATCTGCTCGCAGATGGCGACGCGAAATCCGCGCTGGATCAAGCGGGAAATATAACCTTCGACGGCGTGATACGGCACGCCGCACATGGGAATCGCCTGGCCTTTTTCCTTGTTGCGCGAGGTAAGCGTGATCTCCAACTCGCGCGCGGCCGTCACCGCGTCCTCGTAAAACAGTTCGTAAAAATCGCCCAGGCGGAACATCAGCAGGGCTTGAGGAACCTGCTGTTTTACCGAATGGTACTGCCGCATCAGCGGCGTCGCCGCGTCAGCGGACATCGCGACCCGGCATTACGCGTAGAGGCCGCGCAGCTTGATGGCGGTGGCCACGCGGTCGAGCGCCAGCATATAGGCGGCGATGCGATTGTGAACGTTGTGCCGGCCGGCGTAGGTCACCACGTCTTTGAAGCTGTTCACCATGATCTCTTCCAGACGGCTGTTCACCAGTTGCTCGTTCCAGAAGTAGCCTTGCCGGTCCTGCACCCATTCGAAGTAGGATACCGTGACGCCGCCGGCGTTGGCGAGGATATCGGGAATCACGAACACTTTGTTTTGGGCCAGGATCTCGTCGGCCACCGACGTCGTAGGGCCGTTGGCGCCTTCGCACAGGATACGGGCGCGGATGCGATGGGCGTTGGCGGAGGTGATGACGTTTTCGGTGGCCGCCGGAATCAGCACTTCGCATTCGAGAAACAGCGCTTCGTCTTTATCGATTTCTTCGGCTCCGGCGAATCCGGCCATCGATCCGTTTTCCTTGCGGTGCTTGTGCAGCGCCTCGATATCGAGGCCGTGCGGGTTGTAAACGGCGGCGTCCTGTTCGATGATGCAGACGATTTTGAATCCGGCGCGGGACATCAGCTTCGCCGCCATGCCGCCGACATTGCCGAAGCCCTGGATTACCACGCGCGCCGATCCGAGTTCCATGCCGAGCTGCCGCAGCGCTTGCATCGTAACGATCATGCAGCCGCGGCCTGTGGCTTCGGGACGGCCGAGCGAACCGCCGAGGGCGAGCGGCTTGCCGGTTACGACGGCCGTGTTGGTATGGCGCATATGCATGGAATAGGTGTCCATGATCCAGGCCATCGTTTGTTCGTTGGTGTTCATGTCGGGCGCGGGCACATCGCGCTCCGGTCCGATAAATTCGATGATTTCGGCGGTATAACGCCGCGTGATGCGCTCGAGTTCCGACATCGACAACATCGACGGATCGCAGATGACGCCGCCCTTTCCGCCGCCGAAGGGGATGTTCACCACTGCGCACTTCCACGTCATCCACGCCGCCAGCGCGCGTACTTCGTCGAGGGTGACGTCGGGCGAGAAACGGATGCCGCCTTTGGCCGGACCGCGGGCGATGGAATGCTGGACGCGGTATCCGGTGAACACCTCGATACGGCCATCGTCGAGCATCACCGGGATGTGAACGGTAAGTTCCATCGCCGCCATGCGCAGGACTTTTTGAAGCCCTTCTTCCAACCCCAACCGGTTGGCGGCTTCATTGAACCGCGCTTCGGCGGACAACCATGCATTGATCTCACTGTTTTGGACGGACGGGGTCGCTTCAGCGATCATTTTTGTACCTTTCAAAGTCTCTAAAAAAACTCGCGCAAAACGGGGTGCGGCGCGAGGCGTTTCGTGGATCCTCTTGCGGTGCGCAGCGCACCCTTTGCGCCCCTATCCACATTGTAGTGGTTGTCCGGCGCGGCGGTCACAAAGGCCGGTATCCCGCTTCAGTGCGTTCCTTCACGGCATCGTCGTCGAGCGCCACTCCGATGCCCGGCGTATCGGGCACTTCGAGGAATCCTTCTTTCAAGGCGACGGGTTGAGCGAGCGATGTGTAGAGGGGGTTGCGATAGTGGGTCCATTCGAGCAGCATCACGTTCGGCGCGGTGAGGCAGACGTGGGCGTAGGCCATGGTGGCGAGCGGGGACGCCACGCCGTGCGGGGCCATGGGGACATTATAGATCTCGGCCATTTGCGCGATCTTGCGCGTTTCAAGCAAGCCGCCGGTCTTCGACATATCGGGCTGAATGACGCTGAGGGCCTGTTTTTCGAGGAACGGGCGGAAGCCGTAGCGGCTATAGATGTTCTCACCGGCCGCGATGGGCACGCGCGTGGCGGTCCGGACTTTGGCCATGGCGTCGACGTTGTCGCTGGGAACGGGCTCCTCCACCCAGATGAGCCGGTACGGTTCGACGAGGCGGCAAAGCTGGATGGCGGTTTCGGTGTCGTAGCGGGCGTGGCATTCGAGAGCGACGGGGTAGTCCTTACCGACGGCTTCGCGGACGGAGGCCACCAGATTCACGACGTCGTCCAATTGGGCGTTATTGAGGTGCAGGCTCCAGAGTTTGCCGGGGTCGTAGCCTTTGCGCAACGTCCAGTCGTCGGGGCGGTAGTCGATACCGATCTTGAGCGCGGGCACGTGGGTGGCGGCGATGAGCGACTTGGCTTCGGCCGCGCCGGCGGCGTGGAGATAGACGGGGACTTTTTCGCGCACGCGGCCGCCAAGCAAACGGTAGATGGGAACTCCCATGGCTTTTCCGGCGAGATCCCAAAGCGCCATTTCGACGGCGCTGACCGCCGACAGGTACGGGCCGCCCATGCCGCGCATAAATAGCGGCGAATTGCCGCCGGGCAGGCGCTTCCATCCCCACAGATCGAAGAGGATGCCCTCGATATCGAGCGGATCGCGGCCGGCAAGCGAGGGGCCGATATTGGTATTCACGATGTCTTCGGCGCCGATGGTGTCCATAGTTTCGCCGGTGCCGGTGAGGCCCTGATCGGTGTAGACGCGAACGAAGCGGCTATTGAATCCGTCGCGGAGGCGGACGGCGCGGATTTCACGGATTTTGAGTTTGGGCGCGCGGGAAGAACCCTGGGCGCGGGCATTCCAGAGAAAGGCTCCGTAGAGCGCCGCCCCGCCGAGAAAGGTTCGCCGGTTCATTTTTTAGGAGCGGGGGATGGCGGGGACATTCCAACGGCCGGCGGCGATTTCGAGGCTGAAGTTTTCGCCGAGGTAGACGCGGCGCACTTCGGGGTCGTTGCCGAGTTCGTCGGAAGTGCCGGTGCGGAAGATTTTGCCCTCGTTGATGATGTAGGCGCGGTCGGTGACGGCGAGGGTTTCGCGCACGTTGTGGTCGGTGATGAGGATGCCGATTCCGCTGTTTTTTAGTTCGAAGATGATTTTTTGCAGCTCCAGGACCTGGATGGGGTCGATGCCGGAGAAGGGTTCGTCGAGGAGGAGGAAATCGGGATCGATGACGAGGGAGCGGCCGATCTCGACGCGGCGGCGCTCGCCGCCCGATAGCGCATAGCCTTTGTTATGGCGCACGGTTTCCAGGCCCATTTGAGCGATGCGGCGGTTCATGCGCTCGTGCCGTTCGGCGCCGCTCATGGGCAAGGTTTGGAGAATCGCCATGAGGTTATCTTCGACCGACAATTTGCGGAACACGGACGGCTCCTGCGGGAGGTAACTGACGCCGCGGCGGGCGCGGCGGTACATGGGCATGGAGGTGATTTCGTCGTTGTCGAGCAGGACGCGGCCGGAGTCCGGGCTGACCAGGCCGACGATCATATAGAACGACGTCGTCTTGCCGGCTCCATTGGGGCCGAGGAGGCCGACCACCTCGCCTTGTTTCACATAGAGGCTGACGTTATCGACAACCTTGCGGCCGCGGTAGGACTTGGAAAGCTCGTCGGTTTTCAGCGTTTTGACGGTCATGCGGGGATTACTTGCGGCGGAGCAGACTATGGGCCAGTTGCTTATCCGCCCCGTTTACCAGCAGCCTATCATTGTTGGCATACCAGGTCAATTCGTTGCCTTTCGTAGTTCCCTTATAACTGTCGACCAATTGGGGGGTGCCCTTTTGCAGGATGACCTTGCCGTCGTCGACGTAGTATTCGGCGTGTTCGGCGGTTCCGACGCGGGTGCGTTTGGGGCTGATGGCGACGATGCGGACCTCGCCCTCGGCGAAGGCGTGGTCCAGCGAGGAACCGGAATCGTCCTTGGCGTTAGCGTCCGGCTTGGCGCCGGTTGTGGAGGGCGGTTTTTTGCTGACATCGGAGTCGGAATTCTCGCGTAAATAGGCGAGCACCTCGCGGCCTTTCACGGTGAGGTCTGGCCGCTCGAGCAGAACGCCGCCGGAATAACGGGCAAGCAGATCGTCGTCGGTATAGACGAGATCGGAGGCGTGAACGATGGTGAAGATGGGGCCGTGCGGGGCGCCGGCGGGAGCGGGAGCGGCGGTGGCGCTTTTCTTTTCGATCAACTCGCTGACGACGTGGCCGTGGGCGGAGAGTTTGCTGTCTTCGCGGTCGATTTCGATGGTATCGGCCTGAAGGCGGTTGGCTTCCTGCCAGACGACGGCGTCGCCGCGATAGACGATGTGCTGGTTGTGGTCCTTCGATTCCATGTGTTGGGCGCGGGCGTGGAGGGGAACGCCGGAGTCGAGCATGCCGGAGGAGTCGCCGTTCTGGTCTGGCATACGGGTGGAATTGACTCCGCCGTCGGCGGTGAAGTCGCCGTCTTTCTGGTTGAGGACGATGCGGTCGGCGACGGTGGCTCCGGTGGAATCCCAGATGCGCGCGCCGCCGGTGAGCGTCATGAGGTTCTTCGATTGATCGAGCGTGGCGTGATCGGCCTTGGCTTTGCGGTCGCCGGCGTCGTAGCTAAAATCGCCCGTTTGGTCGAGGTGGGAAAGCTGGTTGGACTTGGGTTCGAAAGAAGCGAGTAGATCCTTGCTTCGGGTGATGGCCGGAGGGGGAGCTTGTTTGGCGTTGGGCAATTTCGGATTCTCGGTGCGGGTGACGACGTTCACCGAGCGCATGGTTTGGATCTGGTTGGCCGGACCGTAGGCGATACAGATACGGTCTCCGGTGAGAAGCCGGTGCGGGCGATTGGCGGTGGTGGGGACGAATTCGAGCGAGCCGGGGCCGCTGGTTTCCACCGATTCGATCTCCTCGCCACCGTAGCGCATCTTCATGGTGATGACGTCGCTTTTCAGGATGCGCGTTTCGGGATTGGCGACGGCGCTTCCGGGAGCGGGTTTCGATTCGATGACGCCGTGGCCGTTGGCGAGGGCGGAGCGCAGTTTGCTCTCGGAATGGTCGCCTTTACGCACGACGGCGAGATCGAGATCGATGTGGTCGGTGGTGATGGTGGTTTGCGCGTCCCTGGATTGGGAGACGAGGTGGGCGTTTTGATCGCCGGCGATTTTATTCACCTGGCCGTCGTCGTCGAAGTTCATCACCAAATGATCGGCGGCGAAATCGATGCTGCGCGTGGGTTGTTTGTCCTGGCCCTGGGCGTTTTGGGACTCGACGAGGGAGATGGCGCCGTCGGATAAGGACACGACGGTGGCGCCGCCGTTCATGCTCAGCGTGTCGCGGGACATTTTCGCCCATGGGGAAAGATAGACCTTGGCTTCCGATTCGCGATAGCGCAGATCGCTGGTTTGGATGTGCATGGGCGGAGCTTTGGGATTCGAACCGCGCCATATCAATTGCACGTCGCCGAGCAGGTGCAGTTCGTGGGTTTGAGGGTCGTATTCGGCTCCGACTGCCTGGCCTTCGCCGCGATCGAACTGGAAGGTGGCGGCGCGATCGGTGGTGGCCTTGCCGGTCTTGGTTTCAAAATGCACTCCCGAGGAGCGGATGACCATGAGGCGGCCATTGGGAAGTTCGTCGGCGGGAACGTTCATGGTGATTTCCACGGCGCCGTCGGAGAACATAATGCCGGTGGAGATATCGAAATCGGCGCTGGCGCTTTTGACCAGATTGTAGCTGGTGCTGTCTTTGTTGAAGATGTGAAGCTCGACGCCTTTGAGTTCGAATTTATTCGGCTCGCGCACCTGGCGGAAATCCTTGGCGCGGATTTCGGAAGTGGTTTTGCCGTTCGCGGTTTGTTTCCAAACCCAGTCGTTGGCGGTGGAAG
>VFSW01016115.1_pt1 | contig 10220 bp, 27 predicted proteins | sample 5358111 | NCBI WGS metagenome assembly VFSW01 (sample SAMN11554181, study PRJNA540505) | mine drainage metagenome | isolation source: sediment from site ElyBrook_90M | place: USA: Ely Copper Mine, Vershire, VT | collected 2017
GAATAATGGATTTCCAAAAGAAGCTACTTATTATAGCAATCGAAAGAACGCTGAATGCGGAAAAATAATTCCGCTTTTGAATTCTAAAACGGAACTCTGATTGCGCCCCGAACGTTTGATTCTATATGGATAATAACATTAAAGCGATTCGACGGGCCAAAGGCATTACCTTAAAGGACGTTGCCACTAAATTAGGTTGCTCAACGACATGGATTCGAATGATGGAATCCGGCGCCGCCCCCATACCATCAGACGGTACGCTGGGCAAAATTGCCGCCGCATTGGATGTTCCGCCCGCTCTTCTTTTGAAGGCGAATCTCAAATCTGTTCCGATTTCTTAAATGAATAATTTATTCATAATTAGCTAATTTGAGCGGGAATAGGCATGTTTTCGAGGTTTCTAAAAATAATTCAAAAAAAGAATGAAAAAAGGAAACTAAGACGCCGTATAAACGTTTAATCTAATATCGAAAGCAATTCAGCTTTCGAAAAACACAAGAGGTACTACAATGACAACAGTGAGAGAGACACCTAAGGCATTATTGATCGAACTGGAAGATGGCCGCCAGACGTGGATTCAGCGGCGTTGGATGCGTGCGGATGGGACGCTGACCCCGGCTGGCCAGGCGGCGGCAGATAAGGCCGTCACGAAGACGCAATACGCCGAGGCTAAGCAGGCCGAGCGTCAGGCCGAGACCGATCGCCGCAATGAGCTGATCGACTTAGGCGCGCCCGCCCGAAGTAGCGATAAGGCGGTCGCCTATCACGCCCGCGTGTGCGAACCGCAGACCGGGCAGGTCATCGCACGCCTCGCATGGTTCCCAAAGTCCATGTCGCCGGACGCAGGCAGCTTCCCGCGCTGGCTGATCGAGGCCAAGGCGAAAGACCTTGGCAAGGACGTGATCGGTGGCCAGAATCATTTCAGCGTCACCATCGAAAGCATCGGCAATCATTTCTTCGGCGAGGACTTCCAAGGATTCGCGGTCGCGCCGGACAATTGGGGGAGGGACTAATTATGAAGTACACCGATAAGCAGATCGCAGACCGGCTGTTCGACATGGCGAAAGACCGACGCTTCCGGCTATTGGGTGGGGTTCTATCGCTCGTCTCACTCGCTATTGAGCGTGGCGAGATCGCAGAGATAGCTAAATTAACGGACGCATACGGCGAGCGATTGCGTGACACAACGCTCGGCATCCTTGCGGGTGCTCATAATAATTGATCGTAGTCGCGTAGTACTCACTACGTGGCAGGGCCTGTTGGAACTTAATCCCGGTTCGACGCCGGGCGGCCCTCAAAAGAATCGGTAGTTAGCCGGTTCGAAAACGAAAGAATCAAAATGACACTCGAAAACGCACAAAAGAAACTTGAAAAAGCAGGGGCGGAAATTACGCGCATCGAAAATATCGGCGCGGGCAATGCCGTCATTACTGCGGACCTCAATCGCTGGCAGATTAAGTTCAGCCCGAACGGCGGTGCGCGAACGAACAGCCATTCCAACATCGAGCGCGGCTATACGGACGGTTCGGATTTCAATTTCTTTCCGTCCCTAACCGCCGCGATTCGGCACTGCAACTAATTCATTCCACCACTCAAGCGAAAGGATCAAAATGACACACTATACAATTCGAGTTCGGTATAACGACGGTTCCCGCGATTCGTGGCGCATTCACGGGCGGTCACGCGACGGCGCGATTCGGAATCTCAGCCTCGCGTTGAGCCAAAAATTTCAAGTGCTCTCGATTCGGCACAGCAGAACGAACAAGGGAAATGGATAGCAGACTGCTGCACTCAATTCGAATCACGGGAGCAAGCATGACAGAATTATTAGACATCCTACACAAGTTCGTAAGTTTTTGCATCTTCGTTATATTATCCGGGTGCTTTATCGCGCTGTTTTTTGCAACGCTGCAAATGGCGATCCATGATAAGCGTGGCGAGGACTTCCCCGCCTATGCGCTCATCGGATACGCATTGGCGATGGGACTTATCATTGCATTCTTCAAACTTTTACATTTTAGTTTCTGAGCAGGCATGACGAACAAAACACTACGCAACCGGCTTAAAAAACAGGACGCCTGCGCGGATGCTGTCGAATGGATCGGCGACCGCGATTTAGAGGCGGCGTGGAAAGAATGCCCGCGTGGCGATTGGATGCTCTGGCTTGCGGGCCGAGGGGGCATCGACCGAAGGCTACTCGTAAAAGTGGCATGTGAATGCGCCGAACTCGCACTTCCAATTTATGAGAATGAATATCCGGAGGATAAGCGCGTCAGAAATTGTATCGCGGTCACGCTGAAATGGGTTGCGGGAAAAGCTACCATCGAAGAAGTGCGCAAGGCTCGGAACGCCGCATCCGACGCAGCCGCCGCATCCGACGACGCCCACGCATCCGACGCAGCCTACGCAGCCGACGCAGCCGCCTACCCCGCTGCCGGCAACGCCGCAGCCGGCTACGCCGGCTACGCCGCAGCCGCCGCAGCCGACGCAGCCGACGCCTACGCCGCCGCCGCCCGAATCAAAATGCAAAAGCGAACAGCATCCGTAGTGCGCCAAGCGATTCCATTCAAAGAAATTGAAAAGGTTTTAGCATTCCCGCCTCGCCTCTAAGTTTGGGACGGAAGCTCATTGGGAGAGCGCGTGCGGCGACAATAATATGGGCCGCGATTATACGAGGCTAAGGGTTCGACTCCCTTCCGTTCCACAAGCAAAGGATCCGATTGCGCGGCCCTGCTTTAATTTTTACGACAGGAGACACCATGAACATCGACATCGAAAAACACTTGGCGAGCGCGGAATATGCAAAGAGCGCGGGCAATGACTTCGCATGGGCGATTAATACCGACGAAGCTATTGCGCTCCTCTCCGAACTCACGCTCCGGCGGAAGCAGGTGGACGTTGTACGAGCGGAATTGCAGTGGTGCGGTGAGCGATACGGCGGTATGCGGACGGCGGGCGCGTTAGAGCAAATCGCCGCCATCGAGCGCGAGATCGAGGAGGGAAAACCATGACACCCCAAGAAATAGACACCGGATGGATGGCGCGAGCTTGCAGAATACATTACACCCGACGAGCGGGAGCGGTTGGTGTTTCATGGGCCGGAAGAGGCCAGAAAACCGCGCGCCCTTCTCGCCGCCTTCGAAGCATGGCAGAAACAGAAAGGAACAACCAATGGAAAATAAAACAGAGTACACACCGGAGCGGATTAAGGATATGCGGGTAGAGCTTGAAACCGCACTTTCGAACTACGAAGTTCGGAAGTCCGCGAAAGGAGCGATTGCCAATTTATTCGACGAAGCCCTCACCGAGATCGAGCGATTGCAAGCCGAGAGCCGGACGGCGAGAGAGGAAGCGTGTGAAATCGTTGAGCGCGTTTCTCTGGAATGCGCTAAGGAGTTCACCGGAACCCCGAAGAATTTTACTTATTCGGCGCTTAACATCGCGGAGATGTTCGGGAAAGTGGCAGCGCTCACCATTCAAGAACTAAAAGAATTTAGCGACTTGATCTGTGAGCCGCGTCACTTGGAACTAACAAAGGAGTAATCTCTATGAGCATGACTAACGAAGAACGCAAAGCAATACGGGATTTCGCAAACGGTGACGAAGAGGGATGCATCTCCTACGATGCGTTCCTTGCTCGTGGCTGGCGGCGCAACCCAGAGGACGAGACGCTTTATATCCACGATGAAGTTTGGCCCGTTGGCGGCTTAGAACGCACGAACGCAGTCATTGCTCAACTACAGTGGGATGCGAAAAGTCTCGATGCCGAACTAACGTGAGTGGAGCAAGAACGGGATGAATGGAAAAGTGAAGCTGAAAAATTCGAATTTTAGATCATGAACGAACCAAACATTAGAATCGCCCGCGCATTGGGCTGGACGCAAAGCGGCGAATACAGCGCGGAGCCAGCCGCCGCCATCTACGCCATTATGAACCAAGTTTTAGATGCGATGGAGGAAAAGAAATGAACGAGCACATAAGAGCATCGAGAGCGCGGACGCAAAAACTTGCATGGGAGCTTTACAAAAGAATGAGTATTGCGGAAAACGACCGTGATTATACGGAGATCGAATGCAATCTCATTGACAGCTTGGGCATTTGGAACGTCTTGCAAGCGGAGCGGGGCGCGGCTCAAAAACAAATGGAGGAAAAAACACAATGAACTTAGACTTTGCAATTCGGGTACTTTTAGTACAACTACAAAACGTTCACGACGCATGGTCAGCTGCGGTTCGGGAATCTCACTGGGGGGAAAATAAGACCGCCACGCACGATGCCCTCGCCTTAGCCGTAGAGCAAAACGAGCGCGACATGAAATCGCTGACCGATGCAATCGCGATTCTCATGGAGCAAATTAAAAGATGAAATGAATTTTCACTTAACAAAAAAACGACAATGGAAAATACACAAGAAACTCCACTTAGTCAACCGGCCAACGATGCGATTCAGGCGGTGTTCCGTATGATGCTTTCAAGAATTCCGGCGTCTGCGGGACTTCCCGGCAGCCCCGGTCATAATGATGCCGTGAATACGCCATTCGAGGGCGAATGCACAAAGCTCATTAAGCACATCATTCAAGTAGATCGGATGGAGAACACGTCAGCCTCGGAGCAGGGCGCGGCAACCCCTCAAAAATAGCATGGCAAAAATAAAATACACCCAGCGCACGGACGGCGAATCGTTCACGCAGCCCACGAAGGCCGTCGTTCATTGGGGCTGCTGTGATTGCGGCCTCGTTCACGATCTTGTATTCGTCGCCGGCAATAAGCGCAAAATCGAAGTGGCGTGTCGCCGGAACGAAAAAGAGACGGCGCGGAAAAGACTAACAAAGAAAATAAAAAGGAGCATCCATGAGTTTGCTCGATGAATTAGTAAAGGAGCTTCATCCGTTCACACGCTGGCGCATTCGCTTTTCCGTACGATCCATGGCGAGAATTTACAAACTACGAAGCTTGTTTCGGGGCGCGGCAACCCCTAACGAATCACAATCCCCGGCAACCGGGACGTAATTAACAGGAGAGACTATGGACGCATTAGAAGCATTGAAATTAGCGAAAGAGACTGGTGCGAAAGTGAGGCCGAAATACGCAAAGCGTTATTATTCGAAGTTTATCGGGGATGACCTTTATGTACATGAAGTCAACGGCTCCATCCATGAAGGCTCTGAAAATACGGTTCATTGGATGGCCCTAATTGATGACGACGGCTCTCCCGTTGAATGGGAAATCGTTCCCGCCTAATCCCCCATCCATCCAGACACCGAACCCATCCTAAGACATGACACGAACAGAAATTGAAAAATTCGCGCACTCCGATTACACGGGTGATAGCGTGATAGCGATAACATTCAAAGACGACTCAACCGATAGCGTTGACCCGGTTTGGGAAATCGGAATCGTTGACGACGAATTGCAGGTTGATAACGGCGCACATAAATACGGCTTCGTAATTTCAGATATTAAGCACATCGAAAGTAGAAAATTAGCATGAAAAACATCCTACTCCTTTCGCTCGGCATAGCCTATTATGCCTTCGGAGTGTTTCGTACTCTGAAGGATTGGGCCGATGAATTTGACGAAATAAGCCTGTCGTTCTTAATCTTCACAGTTATACTGGCATGGCTCGTTTGGCCGCTAACGACAACCGCGGTTCACTCTTCCGAATGTATTATCTGGAGGCGAAAATGAACCTAAAAATCTTCCTACTCCTTTCCCCGTGGCGGACATTCCGCGAGTTGCGGGATTCGCTCATTCGAGAATTCGGAACATTCGCCGATTCCGTTTATCACGCAAATGTTATCATGCCTTTTTACAACGAGCAGATAGCAATTCGGGCGAAGCAATTTTGGCGGTATGAAAACCAAGATGACTTAAAAGTTATGCCGCTCGAATTGCAAGTGAAAATCAAATCGGAAGCTATCGCCGAGACGCGCGTAAAATTTAACCTGCCCGAAAAATGGACACCCAAGCTATGAATGACACTGAAGAAATTATCGCACTGAAAACCCTCGGAGAACGTCTCGCCGGCCGCTGGGGCTACGGAGTAAGCGCACGAGAGGCAGATGCCGCAGCCGAGGGCCTGCGCGTGATCGCTAACGCGATTCGTGACATTGGAATCGCCCGCGCTAAGATGGCGAAGCCGGTTCCCGAAACATGGACACCTAACAACGGAGAGAAAACCACATGACGCGAAAACAACGATTCAAAAAACTCGGCTGGCGAACGGAAAAGATTCTCGCCGACCGTGACGGTGACGGGTACAAAAAAGGCGAATGGTACGGCTATTGGCGGCTCGTCGCGCCCGATGGAGTTCCACGCAATGGCTGGTATCGGCAAGATAAAGACGGGTTATTCTGGACATACAACTGCTTTGACGGAGAGGTGGAGGCGTGGGCCTTCGCGGGCGATTAACTCAGCAACCGGAGTGCGGCAACAAAGTCCGCCACGCGTAACGGCGTCTCCCGGTTCCACGCCGAATTTTGAACACCTGAAATTGCGGCATTCCAATCGTGGGCTTTCAAAGCAGCATACGTGTGAACGAACCCGTGACCGCCTTCGGATTCAGGAAGGTTCCACGCTGGCCCCATTTGAAATATAACCGACGTGAGTGCGTCAACTAATTGCGGTTCCACAATGTCCGCCGCTTGCTTTTGAGCCGCCGCGTAAGCCTTCGCCGTATCGGATTCGAACCAATTCTCGATCACGTCTTCCGGCACGGTCGCTCCACGCGGGTATGTCTCCCGCTCGTTTGCGTTGAGCAAGTGTCCCCATCCGGCGGTCAATTTGCCGAGTGAATCTGGATAGGTCTCCGGGACAAATCCTTCGCGGAGTTTTATTAAGGCTAAAACATCGTCAGGAGGCATCATGCATTCTCTTTCTAAGCGGGTTCTTTTGCGTTTTAAGGGCGTCCGCCGTTTCTTCCGGGGCAACGTAGGGCTTTTGATTGTCACGCCGCTCCTGCGCATTCTTGTGGCTTTGGGTACATTCTGGGCAAACCTTATATTCGCCCTCGCCGATTCGGAGTGAGGTTACATGCCGACGGGAATTACATAGCTTGCACGTACCGATGTGCGGGATTGAAAGAGATGCCATTATTTTTGCCCTCGTTCGTAAAAAAAAGACGCGGTTAATACCGCGCAAATGAAAACCACTAATCCGATTATCGTTTCAATAAGATGGGAATTTATCCAAGCGTTCATTTTACCTCCAAATGGTTTCTTCTGGATTCGCTTCCGCGCTTGCTTTTTTAAGCGTCTCAGAAAATGCGTCCATGGATTTCGATAAATCTGAATTCGCGCCAAAAGAAATTGTGATGGGAATAGAAACATGCGGAGCTTCCCGGTTAAGCTGTGGGCTTCCGGGGAGCGGTTCGTCCGCGTCCGAGCGCGCTATTGGTTCTTCTCCGGGACGTATCATGGTTTCGGCTGAACAGGCGGTGGAGTAGCGTCCTGTGCTGCGATTAATCCGGCTCCGGAACCAAGTCCGGCGAGTGTTCCGCCGACTCCGATAATGCCAAGTCCGGTATTCCAATTATGGGTAACGATTCCGAAGGCAACTCCCGCAACCATTGCGAGACCGCCGACGATTATTTTCGCCCATCCGAAGAAAGAAGTTGGTGATGTTACGGTCATTTTCGTCTATCCTTAATTTTGTAAAACATATCGAGCAGCACCGCCGCGCATCCTAAATAGAGTGCAATCATTAGCGATGCTTTGAACATTTATTTGCGCGGGCCAACGAAGTTTAGTTTCCATCCCTCATTATCAATCCATGCAACGGCGCGAGTGGAACGTGCAAAAGCAGAATCGTCCTGAACCTGTTCCGTCAGAAACGAGCAGCGCGGCAAGGGCTGCGAGACGGCTTATGCTGAAAATGGGAACCGCTTTTGCGAATTGCCCTTTGCGATTGCGCTTCATGGATGTATGATGTGGAGTGCTCCGAGTGCGGTTGTGATTCCGAACGCTAAAATCTCAGCCCAAAAGCGTCGAATAATCTCTGCAATGCTACCGATAACAACGCCGCTGCCGATAACTTTAGAACCTTCCAGCCAGCGGCTTTGACATGTTTTTTCCATCGGATTTTCCGCTCCGCTCGCTCCAAGTCTATTGCGTGCCTGACTCGGCGCTGCCATAAGGGTTCGGGTTCCTGTTTGCTCATTCATGTGGAGTTGGAGCGAATGTTGTTACAAGGCTAAGTGTGGAAGTTAATTCTGCGCCCGATTTAGGGCAATGCGAAACCGGCTCTGAGGAGTTGCAATCCCCGGAGCCGGTTGTTTTTTACAGGTTGTAATCGCCTTCAATATCAGACAAAGCCTGAATAAAAGCGGTCGCATGTGCGGGAGAAATCTTGCTCCACTTCGGATTGATAATCGGAAGTTGCGTGAGAATTTCACCGCCGATAATCGTCGCGCCTTTTACGGACGGGGCGAATCCGAATCCAACAACGGCGATGGCGAGTGCGGCAGCCGCTTCGACAACGGGAACCGGAACGTTCTTATCCAAGTGCTCAACGACGGCTTTAGCGTCTATAATGACCGCGTCGATGTTGCCCTCTGTCGGTGCGCTAACGGCGGCTTCGATGGCTTTTTCTTCTGCGACTTCAGCGGAATACCCGAACAAGCCCGCAAAGCTCAGGAGTGAGTTTTTGAGTGTGGTTAACATGATATTTTTTTGAAGCAGAAACGGGCAATATCGTAAACACGGCTGGGCGCGAATGGTTTCACGGAACTTCTGGCGAGGGAAACGGGTTTGAAAACATGCCGGAGCGTGCATAGCTTCGGCGTACCGATTCGAAAATCCGTTTCAATCGACAGGGTAAGGGGAGTAGGTAACAGTACAATCCAAACCCGAAATGGCCCTAAGCAAGCCGCCCTGTCGAATGCAACGGATTTTTCATGCCTGTTCTCTAAATCCGGCCCATTATGGCCGTGACGACAATCCCGCCTGCAATAGTCCAGACTAACGGCTTCCCGCCGCGTGGAACGTGTACATGCCCTTTCGAGGGCGGGAGCGTTTCCTTTTCAGGGGGCTTTTTCTTTCTTTGCTTCTCTTTAAGTTCACAACTTCTTTTCTCTTCGTTTCTTTCTTTAGAAGTGAGTTCCGGGACGGCGGGTCGCCCGTTCCTACTTGTTAATAAGAACACCCGCCGCCCAGAACTCCGCTCCAATTCGGAGCAACCAACCGTACCGTTAATATGGCGGGCGGCTTCCGCTCGGCCCGCTCAACCTCAAAGGGAACGTAACCTGTTTCCGCCGCCCGCCGGTCTTTGTCTCTCGCGATTATCTCGCAAATCGTGCCATCGGATTCGTGCTGTCAACCTGCCTGCCGATTTCGTCGTAAAACTTGTAATGCAAGGGCGTAGCACGCACCCGTTCCGATACTCCTGCCACATTCTTAACCAACCACACATTCCCCCAATACACGCGCTCCGTGGAGTTCTGGGAACCGTCCAACCGCGCCGCCGGGATTTGTATTGTGATGAATGCCGGGTTTCTTTCATCCGGCCACGAACGGTGGAAATTAGTGGAGAGCGGAATCGAGCGCTCCCACGTCATAGGCCCGGTGGTGTCTAATATCGCATAATCATTCCCGCGATTCCAAGTGGAATATAATATCTCAACATTCACGGGATATTCTGTTCGGCAATCAATAATAAGAGAGTCGAACGGGCCTGTTCCTACGGGGACGGAATCCACAACGATCCCATTATTCTCTCCATCGTAATTCACGAAATTTGCGAAGGAATCGCTCAACAGGTTCAACCGTGGCGTGCTGCCGGTTCCCGGATAAGGGATAACGGAAAAATACTTTGGGATAAGTTCCGTTTGCCCGAATGCCGTCCCGGATAGGAGTAAGAACAGGATGAGGGTTTTCATGTTTATCATTTACCAATCCAAACGTTCCCGCCGATATAAGTGTAAGTATCGCACGCGCCTTGCGTGGCAAGCGTGAGACTTCCACCGAATTCCGATTGCCCCGCATTAGCGGCGACCGTGACCGCTCCTGCGCCGGCGTCCACTTTGGCTACTACGACCACCTGCCCAACATTCGGCGCGGCGGTGAGCGTGATGGTTATACCGCCCGCGCCGCCCGTGCCTGCAATAAAGTAATCGAAATTCGTTGCAGTATAACTAATACTTTCTGCTTTGATGGGAACCCGAAATCCGTCCGTGAGTTTAAGGCCCGCCGTGTCGAATCTCGCAATCTCGGAAAGCGTTTGCGC
>VFSW01016116.1_pt1 | contig 10220 bp, 9 predicted proteins | sample 5358111 | NCBI WGS metagenome assembly VFSW01 (sample SAMN11554181, study PRJNA540505) | mine drainage metagenome | isolation source: sediment from site ElyBrook_90M | place: USA: Ely Copper Mine, Vershire, VT | collected 2017
ATCCAATCGCCCGCGATGTTCCCCCTGGCGGCGCATGGGGCAATCCGCACGCTGTCGTTGCGCCGGATGCGTTTGGCTTTGCCGGAGTCGGCCGTCGAATAGACATACAGGGTTCCGGCATCGGCGGCCGCGAACCAGACGGGCGTGCGAACGGCCTTGCCGCTTTGGCGGAAGGTTTCCAGGCTTAGATATTTTTTGCCATCGAAAGCTTTCAGCCCACTGGGTTCGGTCATCCTGCCTCGTGTGGAAATGGTGCCGCATATCGATAGTGGCCGCCCCGCCCCGGCGGCGCAACCGGGGCTTCGTTCCGTCATCCCGCATTGCACCGCAACAGCGATCCGCCGGACAAAAGGTCCCCATCGTCATGCGGGCAGGGGATTGACAGAGATGCTACCCGCTAGTATCGATCGCATATCGATCATCGGGCGCAACTGGCCTGAGCAGGCAAACAAAACCCCATTCAAGGGGACTGAGGCTCTTCTCGTCATAAGGGCTGACCGCGGCGCTGGATCGATCGAAACCCCGCCTTTCGACGGGGTTTTTTTCTGCCTCCTGGCCGGCCCCGGATCAGGCCGCGCGCAGCCGCAGGCAGATAGCCATCTCCCCGTCGCTCGCCCTCGGTTCGGCGGCGATCGAGCCGCCCATTGCCTGCGCCAGCCGCTGGCTCAACCTCAGGCTCGTGCTGTCGTCGCCCCCGGCACTGCCATCGGCTGGCACTCCGTCAGCATGCGGAGTCAGCCGGTGCTCCGGATCGCTGACAGATGCGGTAACGGTGTCCCCGTTGCGCACGACCGTGACAGAAACCGTTTGCCCCGGTTTGGCGATGCGCAGCGCGGTCATCAGAAAATTGTCCAAAATCCGCCGGATCGCGGCCGGATCGCCGATCGCCGCGGTGTCGCCCGGACGGCTGCGGAGCGGTGGGGTAACATTGATTTGACGCTCTTTGGCGACCGTGACCGCGCTCGTCACGGCCTCGTTGGCGACCGTGGCGAGATCGACGGCGGCAAGCCGCAGCCCCCTGTCGCTTAGGTCGGACAGGTCGATCAGGGAATCGATTGTCCCCAGCAACTGCCGGGCATCGCCGCGCACGCGCATCAGCGACTCCCGCTGACCGGGCGCGCTGCCCGCGATCGTCAGGGTCAGAACGCCAAGCAACGAGTGCAGTGGATTACGGATTTCCTCGCTCAATGTTCCCAGTACGTCGCTTTTAATCCGTTCGGCTGCCTCCGCCCGGCGGGTTTCGGCCGCCAGCCGGTCCTGGGTATCGCGGGCGTGGCGGACGAAGACAGCGGTCGCGACGATCGCGACGACCGACAGCACCCGGTTGCCGATCAGATCCTCCAGGTCCGGGCCGATCGCCGGCACGAACGCGCCGATAACGACCAGCAGGCATGTGCCGACCGCCAATACCCAAAGACCGGTCCGGCCTTTGTGAAACACGGCGGTCGCGACCAGCGGCGAATAGACGATGCCGTAGGCCAGCGTGTTGTCGCGCTGCAGGTCCAGCAGAAACGCCAGCGCCGAGATGACGTAAATGACCGGCACCAGCCAACGGATTGGCCGGCTTCGACCCAGTTCGGGGAGACTCATGCCCCTTGGTATGGAAAGGCCCGTATATGGCATCGACGAATCCGAGTAGTTATTTACTACTACCCGGTAATGCCGACAAAGCCCACTGCATCAGAACCGAGGTTCCGTCGAGAAAATCGGCCATCGTCATAGCCTCCCCGGGATTGTGGCTACCGTTGGCATTGCGCACGAACACCATCCCCATCGGCACCCCGGCCGCACCGAACGCCGCCGCATCGTGGGAAGCCGGGCTGCCGATATGCAGCACCGGCAATTCCAGGGCCGCCGCCGCCGCCTCCAGACCCGCCTGGATCGCTGGATCGACCAGCCCGACAGCCGCCCGCGCCTTGGTGCCAAGATGAAACCGCACGCCGCGCCGCTGCTCGATGCCTTCGACGATACGATGGACCTTCTCCTCCAGCCCGGCCAGGACGGCTTCGTCGTACGCACGCACATCCAGGCTGAAATGGAAGGCGCCGGGCACGATCGTCAGCCCGTGCATCGCCGCATCGGTGTGGAACCGCCCCAGCGTGCAGGCCATCGGGATGCCGCGAGCATCGTAGTCCGCCCACAGCGCATCCAGCGCCATCGCGAATTCCGCCCCTGCCATGGCGGCATCGCGGCGGAACCGGCGCGGTAGCCCGACATGATCGTTCTGACCCTCGATCCAGGCATCGGCAAAGCGGACATTACCCGGGATCCCGGTGCAGACCGCCACCGAACGGCCAGCCTCGATCAGGTTCGGTGCCTGCTCGATATGCAGTTCCAGATAGGCGCGGATTTTCGCCGGGTCGGGAAAATGCCGGCTGCCCGCCAGCAGCGCGCCGGGATTGCCGCCGCATTCCGTTATATGCTCGGCCAGGGTGCGCCCGGTATCCACCCGGCGGACATCCAGCGCGCCATCCGGCAATGTGCCCAGGCTGCCCCGGCTGCCGATATACGACACCTGGAACCAGACACTTTCCTCCGCCCGGATGCCCATGACCACGATGTCGCATTCCGGCGTCACGCCCAGTTGCCGGAATCCGGCCACGACGGCCAGACCCGCCAGCACGCCCGCCGCGCCATCGAAGTTGCCGCCGTGCGGAACCGAGTCCAGATGCGACCCGATCACCAGCACCGGCGCCGAACGGTCGCGGCCGGGCAGGGTCATGTACAGGTTGGCGGCGTCGTCGCGGGATATTTCCAGGCCCAATGCCGCGGCGGCCTTGGCGACCGTGGCGTGGGCGCGCTGCTCTCCGGCGCCGTACGGGTCGCGTGAAACGCCCGGTTCGTCCAGGCCGTCCAGGCGCAACTGGTCGAACAAGGCCTGCATCGGTTCGCGCTGTGCCTGAATGGCGGCCCTGATAGCGGTTGCGTCCACGGATTCGGTCCTTCGTCGGTTGGCCGGACATTATTGGCTTCCCCGGCCAGAGCGGCTAGAGCGGATCCAACGACCACAATAAGACGGTCCCGGTGACCGGGCCAGATATCGGCTGGCTGGCCCCCGGACTGTTTGGAAACAAATCGCTATGAGGAAAGCATAATGGACCAATCGGTTGGGGACATGCTGCGGGAAACGGCCGACCGGCTGTTTCAGGCGCAGTGCGACACCGCGACGCAGCGTCTGGCCGATGGGGGCACCTGGCCCGCCGCGTTGTGGGCGGCGGTCGAGGATGCCGGCCTGCATCGCGCCCTGGTGCCGGAGGCAGCCGGCGGTTTCGGCGTGGCCGTGGCGGACGCGCTGTCGTTGCTGAAGGTGGCCGGCGCCCATGCGGTGCCGCTGCCGCTGGCGGAGACGATGCTGGCAAGCTGGCTGCTGGCCGGCGCGCGGCTGCAAATTCCCGATGGGCCGTTGACCGTCGGGCCGGTGCGCGAGGGTGAAACCGTCACCCTGACCGAAACCGCCTCGGGCTGGCATATCGCCGGCACGCTGACCCGGATTCCCTGGGCACGCGACGTTCAGCGGATCGTCGTTCTGGCCGACGAGCGGGTCGCTTTGGTATCCCGCGATTCCTGGTCAATCGAACCCGGCGAAAACATCGCTCGGGAACCCCGCGACACCGTGCGCTTCGACGGGCCGGTGACGGAAGTCGGGCCGGCGCCGGTAGAGGCGGCGGGCCTGATTGCCATCGGGGCCGCGATGCGCACCCAGCAGATGGCCGGCGCGCTGACCCGGCTGACGGAAATGACCACCCAATACGCGCAGGATCGCGTCCAGTTCGGCCGGGCGATCGGGAAATTCCAGGCGGTTCAGCAGAATCTGGCGGTTGTCGCCGGGCAGGCGGCCGCCGCCGTGGCCGCCGCCGACCTGGCGGCCGAAGCGGTTGCGGACGGTCTGAGAATCCTGCCCATCGCCGCTGGCAAGGCCAGGGCAGGGGAGGCGGCGGGGATCGCCGCCGGGATCGCCCATCAGATCCATGGCGCGATCGGCTTTACCTTCGAACACAACCTGCATTTCCTGACCCGCCGCCTGTGGTCCTGGCGCGACGAGTTCGGCAAGGACGCGGTCTGGCAGGCGATGCTGGGCCGGCACATGGCCCGCACCGGCGGCGGGGCGGTCTGGGCGGAGATTACGGCGACTTAATCTATTGTCCGGTCAGGCGGGTAGTTAAAGCAGACATCCGTCCGGACAGATTTTTGTCCAAATGCAGGGTCAGAGATCTAACATTCTGAGCTTTCGAAGAGAAAAACTTCGCCCGGCCGCAGGAGAAAACATGCTACAGAGCCTCCGGGCGTATCACACCGAATGCATCATACGGGCGACGCAAAGGCTGATTCAGCAGCCTTCCGACCTGACATAAAGGATTGGTTTGACCAAAAATACTCCCACTCGCCGAAGCGCCCTGCTAGCAGCACATCCTGCGTCACTACCCAGTCCCGGACCAGATCGCGGCGGTCTTCCATACCAATATCGAATATCACATTGCCGTAGGCCAAGTGCTTGTGATGTACAAGAACCACATCATCGCGCTTCGCGAGGCGCATTGTCTCGAGCGCTGCAATGCAGTTTTCGATCATGGCTGAGATCGATGCCTTCTGCGGGTTGCGTGCCGACGAATATATTTCGAACTGTAGCGAGGAGTGTCCTTCAGGGGCATTGGCTGGGGCTTTCCAGCTAGGCGAATAGACCCGTGCGGCAAGAATGTCGGGATCGTAGATATAGAACCAAAGGCTGGGCGAAACAGAGGGACGCCGGATACCGATTGAAATTAGATCGATTTTTGAAGCAAACAATGTGGATGCGGCTGCCCGGACAGCGTCAGGCACTTCCGACATCAGCTCGATCAGCTTTGGCAGCGGGATCGACGAAATCAATCGGTCATAAAACTTTGTAACTCCATTATCGAACGTAACTGATTTTCTAACGTTGTCGATTGCGACAGCTCTATGATTCGAGTGCAATTCGATTTCTTTTAGAAGCGGCTCGATAAACCCACGATACCCACCGTGTTCGGGGTATCGCATAGTTGATATGTAGTAGGTACTGGGCGGATCTTCACTCATTGCACCAAGTAGTACCTCGCGTAGATCGGAGCGGCGCATGCGGCTTCCGATCCAGGCGATGCCCAGGTCCTCTGCGTCAACTGTCCAATATTTCCGCGTATATGTAAGTGGCCAGCGCTCAGCAATCTTGTTGCCATACTGATGCACAAGCCAGTCTTTGTAGGTCCTCACAGACCGCTCGTCGGGCGCGCTGGCCAAGTGAGCGGCAAGGTCCGCTATCAGATCGACTTTCTCAGTTGCTGGGAGAGCAAACATATTATTTTGTACGGGATGGGGAAGCCATCGAACCGAGTCCCAATTCAGGGAGCGTGCTTGATGGCTTAGATAAGGAACCTGGTCGAACACATCGCGCACCTCTTTCTCCGTCGCAAAGGACAGGTGGACGCCGTTGTCGAAAGTCCAGATACCAGTCGAATTCTCCACCTGGAAGCTGTCGAGCAGCCCTCCCGGCGTGGCGGAAGCTTCGTATACAGGAAGACGATGTCCAAGAGTCTTTGCTCGATAAGCAGCTGACAGTCCCGCGATGCCCCCGCCCAAAGCAATTGTCCGCATTTGCGTCATGCATTCTTCTCGGCAGCCAGGAGGGTTTGTATATAATTTGCTAGAGAAACATCCCATTCCGGCATTGTGTTCAGGTTGAGCATGGTCAGTTTGTCGTTTACCGCAGCTTCGTTCGCCGCTACGGGGGCTTTGCGCACAAACCTCATTGGGGTAAGCCGTTTGTCGAGGCCAGCCAGCGAAAGGATGCGAGCAACGTAGTCGTATCGTGTAACAGCCCCAGTCGCCACGCAGTTAAAGGTTCCAGTAAGATTGGCTTCGATCAGCACGGAAGTTTGCCGGACGACGTCGTTCACATAAGTCGGCGAGCCGATCTGATAGGGATCGGATGACATCAGTGCCGAGCCACGAGCTTCTTTGATCCGAGCCATCACAAAGTTCTTTTTGTGCTCAACAGTCCCGCCGTATAACCAGCCAAGGCGGAGGATAAGATGCCTGCACGCGGCGTCACGGACCTCTGCCTCTCCAGCTGCCTTACTACGATGGTGCGCGCTGGCCGGATTTAGCTGTTCGAAGTCTGAGTGCGGGGCGCTGCTATTTCCACCATAGCATCCTGTCGAGGAAAAATGGACCAACAACGCATCGACGTCACGGGCTGCTTGCGCGAGCATGCTTGGTAAGACGGCATTTACCACAAAACCCGCTACAGGATTCTGTTCAGCGGCTTCTACATTAGTATCTGCTGCGCAATTTATGATCAAGCCCGGCGAGATTTCACTTATAGTCGAACGCAGCTTGGTGGGCTCTTGTACGTTCACCGAGAATCGATCCAGAAGAACTAACTTGGATCTCGCCAAATGTGAGCGGAAAGCGCTTCCGAGCATGCCGCTTGAACCGATGAGAAGCGTGGGGCGGGCCATTACGTTGGCCAAGGGTATGTAGTGAGCGCAACAGTCTCAGCCTCCTCTGGGGCGTGCTTGAGACTTGCCAAATTCAAGACCAACGAATGTCCTGGCGCTAAGCCGCTAAAGGCAACCCAATATCCTGGCGGGATGGTAATGCGCTTGTAGGTGTGTTCTGCGTCGGGCGATATGACACTGTCCAACACAAATTCGGTTCCATCGAATACCACGACCCGCACTGTTCCAGATGGACAAACCAAATTTAATGTCATGGCAGAGTGGCGCTTCCAGCCTTTGGTTTCGCCGCACTCGATATGCGTGAAATAGGCCTCTCCGAAACCTACGAACCCTGGATCGTCCATCTTCATCGCGTGAAGTACATCACCTTTAGGTGTCGGTATTCTGCGGAGTGGAGTTTCGAACGGTTGTCTCATTTCGCTTGGTCCCTGGTCCAAATTCGTCCCCGGGCGACTGCCAATGTTTCATATTGGGCAATCTGCCCTTTGGTAACCTCTAATGCGTTACGTCCTTCGCGGAGCACTTGACGATACCATGTGCCGGTCAACATGGTGCATTCGCTATATGATAGGTTCGACTCCCAGCCGAGTTGGAGAAGCGCTTTGTCGCAATTTAATTTGAGCAGGCCCGCCTCATGAAACGGGATATTATCTGTGATATTGTATGCATCGTCTGTTGAATCTAGGCCCCATATCTTGCTAATTTCGCCTAGTAAATCGATAACGGTATGGTTTTGTTCAGCACGAGGCCCGAAATTGTAAGACTCGCCAGTTCGCCTCGGCGACGTGCTTAATGCCGCACCAGCCGTTAGATATCCACTCAATGGTTCCAGAACGTGCTGCCAGGGACGCGTCGCAGATGGAGCCCGTATCTCGACCCGTCGTCCTTCTCCCCACGCACGGATACAGTCGGCCACGATTCGATCGGCAGCCCAGTCTCCACCTCCGATTACATTACCAGCGCGGGCGGTAGTAAGGCGCACAGGGTGGTCTTTCTGGAAAAAAGAGTTAAAATAAGATCGGAAGATCAATTCGGCAGCGCCCTTCGATCCAGAATATATGTCTTTTCCGCCTAATGCGTCGGTCTCACGGTAGCCCCATACCCATTCAACGTTGTCGTAGCACTTATCGGATGTGATAATAACACCGACACACGGCCAATCGACGTTTCGCAAAACTTCCAGCATATTTGCGGTGCCAACTACGTTGGATGTAATCGTTTCGATTGGATCCTTATAAGACAAGGATACGATTGGCTGAGCGGCAAGGTGAAAGACAAAATCCGGTCTGAAGCTCGTAACGACCGATGTCAGTGCATCGATGTCGCGGATATCGCCGACTCTATGCTCCATACAATTGGAAAGGGCAGCGAGCTCGAATATCGAAGGGTTTGTTGGGATGTCTTTGGAAAATCCGCATACCTGGGCACCGAGGCTAAGGAGCCACGTTGAGAGCCACGCCCCCTTAAAGCCAGTGTGTCCCGTAATAAGTACACGAGAATTTCGATATACATTATTGTATGCCATGTTGAACTCTTGAATGAATTTTCAATTGCGACAGAAAAAGGGAACTAAGTTGGTTACCAAATCTTCCAAGGTGCCGAGCCCGACTCCCAATGGCGTTCGAGCTGAATTTTATCGCGCAAGCTGTCCATCGGTTGCCAAAAGCCAGGATGTCGGTAAATCGCCAACTGCCCGGTTTCCGCGAGGCCTTCGAGGGGCTCTTTTTCCCATGTGGTTTCGTCGCCATCGATTAGACTGCCGACTTCAGGGGATAGGACAAAGAAGCCTCCGTTGATCCAATTACCGTCTCCAGCGGGCTTTTCCTGGAATGATCGGACTTTGTCGCCGTCCAGTCTCATTGTCCCGAAGCGGCCTGGCGGCTGTGTCCCAGTCACGGTTGCCATTAATCCCTTCGATTTATGAAAATCGATTAGTGCCCTTATGTCAATATTGCCCACACCATCGCCGTACGTGAGGCAGAAAAAAGGATCATCCTTGACATATGGCAAAACTCGCTTCAGGCGCCCGCCTGTCATAGTGTGTTCACCCGTGTCGATTAGCGTCACCCGCCACGGCTCCGATTTTGCCGCGTGCGTCTGGATTGTGTTATTTTCGATGTCAATTGTAACATCGGACATGTGTAAAAAATAATTGGAGAAATACTCCTTTATCACATATCCCTTATAGCCCAAACAGATAATGAACTCATTAACTCCGTAAGTGCTATAGATTTTCATAATGTGCCACAAGATCGGCCGGCCACCTATCTCGACCATCGGCTTCGGCTTGGTGGATGTCTCTTCGGCAAGCCTCGTCCCAAGGCCACCGGCTAAAATTACAACCTTTGTTGACAGGGTCATGACTGGGATCCTATAGAAACTAAAGAATGGTAGCGTTTTTAAGTAATCCACCGACGGTGGTGAATGGGGTCGCTGAACCGTAAAGCGCCTGGATCATTCCTGCCTCAGTAATCGCTTTCGACACATCATAGTTTTGCCCTAATGGCCGGGTGTGTTCGACCGCCACGTCGTCAATTATCGCCATTCGCGTATGCACCCTTCCCAGCAGACAAGGCCAGATATGATCAAGTCCAAATCCTGAAATAGAGCCATTGAAGCTCGGCAGACATAGCCGTAAAGCGTCGCGGGAGAACAGAGGGCACATTACTTCGACAAAATTCGAGTATCGAAGAGAATAATCACTGTCCATGGCCGTAGCCTTATGATTCACGAAACTCCCGGGTTCCAGGGACGGCTGCGATAAGTCGAATTGATGCCGCCGGCAGATGCTGAATAGCCGGTTGATATCGCGCCAGTTGGTCCTTAGGTCGTCATCTGGCAGCCATATCTGATCGTAATCCCAGAGCGGGCTCTCCGGCTGGAACAATGCGTGAATAGCCCCAAACTTACGGTCCTCCGGCTGTATCGATAAATATTCGCAAAATCCTGGCTCGTTCACAGGTTCATGACCATACCAGCTGACGCACAAATCCCAATTTCGATCCGACTCGTCTATGTTGCGGTCCCATAACGGATGTAACGATTGTTCATTCGCCCGTATTACGACCAAGTTTCGACGTCCCGAGCGGAATTCCTGTGATGGCTGCCGCATGAACTCAGCCTGCGACTGGCGGGAGGACTGTCCGAAATCAAGCGCGGTGGGCATCGGAACTCGGTCCAAAACGTGTTGTATAGAAGGATTGAAACGAAAAGGGCCGGTCATACGAGCAACTCCCGCGGAGTCATAATGAACTTCGCTAAATTGGGTAGTTACGACGTCGTCAATATCTAGAAATTCAAGGACCCCATTCCGAAATCTCCAGGAACGCTCTGACCGATGGACATATCCACCGACGATCCCGCGTGGGAGAAGACGGATAACCGGAGCCAGGATACTGCCGTCGCCACGCGAGAACCGCCAAGCCTTCGATGCGACTTCAGCGCTCATGCAACCCATAATTAGTTCCCAGACTGCCAAATTTAGCCGGATTATAGTGGTTCAAAATAAGCTTGTCTACTGGTTCTCACCAACGATTCGAAACGAATGTTAGGCGTGGGACTACCTTGGTGCCCACCCTATTGGGTGAGCCCAGGATTGGACGGACGCGAAAACTTTTTACGCTAATCAGGGGCAGGTCCGATAGCAATGCCGCTGATACCGTATTCGCATGCATCCCATCGCGGCGATCCGCCCGCCGGCGTCAGGCAAAGGCCTCGTCCGGTTCGGCATAGGCCTTCAGCCCGGCG
>VFSW01016117.1_pt1 | contig 10219 bp, 9 predicted proteins | sample 5358111 | NCBI WGS metagenome assembly VFSW01 (sample SAMN11554181, study PRJNA540505) | mine drainage metagenome | isolation source: sediment from site ElyBrook_90M | place: USA: Ely Copper Mine, Vershire, VT | collected 2017
CTTGCCGTCATTGCGAACGAAGTGAAGCAATCCAGCAAGACAAAGATGCATTTTGATTAAACCATCCGGATTGCCACGCCGGCTTCGCCTTCTCGCAATGACGACGCAGAAGGACGGAAACGACGTGCCAGTTATTAATTTCTCCTTACCGCATTCCGAAAGATGCATCACTGTCATCAAATTTGGAAACCTCGATAAGCGGCCGGGATATTGTATCGCGCGCCGACCGGGAACAGATATCCACCGCAGATATCGGGAGCGGCTGAAGAGCAATAACCGAACAGATTATCAAAAACGCATCTTCTCACGTACCTGGGTTGGCGGGTGCAACGGTTTTGTTGCGTCCGCCAGCAGTTCATTAGAAGACTGTAATGACACCCGACAAGTTTTCAGCCGCCAGCCGCAGGGGCATTTTTAAAGATGCTTTTTGAACTTTTGCCACAGGGTGAGCTTGGGTGTCTCTTTGCATTCGGTAACAAGAACGGGGATCAGCCTGTCTGTTTCGTCGAAGTCGACTACCGAGTCGACCGGTTTGCCTTTTTTGCTGTAGCCCTCGACCCAATAGACCACCTTGGGTTTTTGCACATCGTCGAGCGCGACAAAATCCCTGCAGGTCATTTTTGCCGGATTCCGTTTTGCGGCCGCGTCGGAAGCGGCTGCCGCAGGCGACGCTGCAAATACAGGAGAAGACAGGGTGGCAGTTATCAATATGCCGCCCAGGGTCGCGATTATCAGGCTGGATTTCATTGGTATTTCTCCTATTTCAAAGATCAAAAATGTGCAGATGACTGCACGCTAAATTTATCCGGCGCAAAGGCGACAGATAAAATTCTGTTGCACACTCAATTTTATTTATCCGGATGGCGGACTTGACTGCACAGCGATTATTCGACGCGCATGTTAATTTATTAAAGTGCGGCATTGGTCATTCACCGGGGCTATCTAGTTTCATTTTGTGAAGATTAAATTATTGTCATGTTGCGCCACACATTCGACATATTTATTTCCGGATTAAGTGATATGCTGAATTGGAATAGTCAGAATATTCTGCGAGCCGATCTGGAGAAGTAAATGAAATTGACGACTAACGTGGCAGATACCCTTTTCGTTCTGTTTGGCGCAAGCGGAGACCTGTCGTGGCGTTTGGTGGTGCCTGCCCTTTTCAACCTGTATCTTGACGGGCATTTGCCGCAGCGATTTCAGTTGCTGGCCGTGGATCGACTCGACAGCAGCGATACCGAGATTGCGGCACATTTGCAAAAGGGTGCGGCAGGGAATTCGCGGCGGGGCGTGCCGAAGCCCGATGACTGGAATGCTTTCGCCGCCATGATCCGCTATATCAAGGTCGATGTGACCGGCGCGGATGGCTTCAACACGCTGGCCAAAGCGCTGGACGCTCAAGATGTGCAATGGGGCGGCAAGGCGGACCGTGTGTTTTACCTGGCCACGCCTCCCGCGCTGTTCCGGCCCATCGCGATCGGCCTCGGTGCGGCAAACCTGGCCCAGGATCGCGTGCGTGTTCGTCTGGTCGTCGAAAAACCGCTGGGCAACGACCTGGAGTCCTTCCACGAAATCAATGATGAACTGTGCAGGATTTTTGAAGAGCGGCAGCTGTTTCGCATCGATCATTATCTCGGAAAGGAAACTGTGCAAAATATCCTTGCGATGCGTTTTGCAAATCCGATCTTCGAGCCAATATGGAACCGGAGTTATGTGGACCACGTCGCGATTACCGCCTCCGAAACCCTGGGCGTGGAAAAACGCGGCGGCTATTATGAACATGCCGGGGCATTGCGCGACATGGTGCAAAATCACCTGCTCCAGTTGCTGTGTCTGGTCGCGATGGAGCCGCCGGTTGCCTATGATGCGGACGACATACGCGACAAAAAGGTCGACGTACTGCACTCATTGCGCCCGATATCCCGGGACACCGTGGACATGTTTGCCGCACGCGGTCAATATGCCGAAGGGTGGATACACGGCGCAAATTTGCCGCAATACCGGGATGAGCCGGGCGTGGCTCCGCACTCCAACACGGAAACTTATGCCGCACTCAAACTCTATGTGGACAATTGGCGCTGGCAGGACGTGCCGTTCTATTTGCGCACCGGGAAGCGCATGGCCGCCGATGTCACCGAAATATCCATCCGCTTCCGCGACGTCCCGCACCGTGCGTTTCCGGCTTCAGTCGGCCTGAATGCCCAACCCACTCGGCTGGTGATTCAAATCAATCCGGAGCAGGGCATCGTCCTTAAGTTCATGGCCAAGGAGCCGGGACTCCCGCTGCGTTTGAGCCCTGTCGACATGCGTTTCCGCTACAAGGACGCCTTTCAGGCCGAGTCGCCGGCTGCGTATGAAACATTGCTCAGGGATGTCATGATCGGCGATGCCACGCTGTTCATGCGCTCAGATCAGGTCGAGGCCGCGTGGAAACTGCTGATGCCTGTGCTTGATGTCTGGGCAGAGAATCCTGCAACGGATTTTCCCAACTACGCGGCGGGTTCCTGGGGACCGGAGTCGGGCGATATGCTGGTGGCCAGGGATAGCAACAGTTGGCTGACACCGACGCTGGCCAACAAATGATGGCAGGGGAATATGGACAGAAGCAGGTTCCGGCGATGAGCCAAATACCCGAAGGCAGTAATGCGCATGCCCACGGCAGTCCCGGCATACCGCCCAAGTGGTGCATCAGCGCGAAGGACGCGGTGGGTTGCGCATTGGGACCTTCACGCCTGTGGTTCACCGTCGGTGCCGGTATCGTGAATGAAGTGTTTTACCCGCGCGTAGACATTCCCCAGGTTCGTGACCTTGGCTTCATCGTTGCCGACGATCAGGGATTCTGGGTCGAGGTCAAGCGCCTCGGCAACTATCATCTGGTCTGGGACGTGCAAGGCGTTCCGGCGATAGAGATCGTTCATCAACATGAGCGTTTCAAGCTCAGGCTGAGGATAGTGCCCGATCTTCATCGTGACGTTTTACTGGTGGATGTTCAACTGGAAGGGGATCCCGGCCTGAGGCCGTATGCACTGCTCGCACCCCACCTGGGCGGTAGCGGGCATAACAACGAGGCCGAAGTGAGCAATTATCGCGGCCGTTGCATGCTTTGGGCTGAACAGGGCCCTTATGGCCTGGCCCTGGCCGCGGTGGATAACAACCAGGCAGATGCCTGGGTGCGTGCCAGCGCCGGATACGTGGGAGCCAGCGATGGCTGGCAGGACTTCTCGCACAACAAGCGCATGCAATGGCAGTACTCGAATGCCGGCCCCGGCAACATTTCGTTGATGGGGGAATTGCCAAGGCAGGCCACGCTTGCGCTCGGTTTCGCCAGCAGCAAGGAGTCGGCGGCTACACTGGCAATTTCGGCCCTGATGCGGCCCTTCGCCGAACCCTGGCAGCAATTGCGCGATGATTGGACGGCATGGCACCGCCGCTGCGAGGATCAATTCGGTATCCTGGACGATGTCCCGCACGCGCTGCGCGAGCAATTTGTCACTTCGGCCATGGTGCTGCGTGTTCATCAGGACAAAATCTATCCGGGAGCAATGGTGGCCAGTCTCAGTATTCCCTGGGGCAATACCCGCGAAGAGCTCGGCGGTTACCACCTGGTGTGGCCGCGCGATCTGGTGGAGAGCGCCGGTGCTTTGCTGGTGCTCGGCGCCGATGATGAGGCCAGGGATATTCTGCGTTATCTTATCGCAACCCAGAATGCCGACGGGCACTGGTACCAGAACCAGTGGCTGGGCGGTAAACCCTTCTGGCAGGGAGTGCAACTCGACGAGGCGGCCTTTCCCGTCCTGCTTGCAGCGACCCTTGCAGAACGCGATGCGCTGCAAGGCATAGCCGTCAGTGACATGATCTCGCGGGCGCTCGGCTTCATTGCCCGCAGCGGACCGATCAGCCAGCAGGATAGATGGGAGGAAAATGCGGGGATAAACGCGTTCACGCTGTCCATCTGTATCGCGGCCCTGGTGGAAGGAGCGGAGTGGCTGGAACCCAAGTCACGCCAGTTTGCCCTGGCGCTGGCCGATTACTGGAATGCGCACATCGAGGACTGGACCGCGGTGTATGACACGGCCCTGGCGCATCGCGTGGGCGTGCGCGGCTACTATATCCGTACTGCGCCTACGCAGCGCGAAACCAATCCGCGCGCTTTGCTCGAGGTCATGCCGATCAAGAACCGCGCGAATGATCCGGGGTTGACCGCGGAGGAACAGGTCAGCACCGATTGCCTGCAACTGGTGCGATTCGGCCTGCGCCGGGCCGATGATCCGCTGGTAATCGACAGCATCCGGGTTATCGACGAACTGCTGAAAACGGATACGCCCAGCGGGCCGGTCTGGCATCGTTATAACGGAGATGGCTATGGCGAGCACAAGGACGGGTCGGCATTCGACGGTGTAGGGCGTGGCCGCGGCTGGCCTCTGTTGACAGGCGAACGCGGCCACTATGAACTGGTTGCGGGGAAAGACCCGCTACCCTATCTGCAAGCCATGGTGGCCATGAGCAGCGAGGGCGGCATGATCCCGGAACAGGTGTGGGACAGCGATCCCATACCTGCACGGGGACTCTACCCCGGGCGTCCCAGCGGGTCCGCGATGCCGCTGGTATGGGCGCATGCTGAATACATCAAGCTGCTGACTTCACGAAAACTCGGCTATCCCTGTGATCGGCCATCTGCAACATGGCAGCGCTATCAGGGGAAGCGCCCCACGATATTGCAAGCGATCTGGATACCCCAGGCACCCATACAGAAAATCACGGTCGGGCAGAGTCTGTTCGTCGCCTCATTCAGAGCCAGCACTATCCATTGGAGCATTGATGGATGGAAGTCGGTCCGGGATACCGAATTGCTGGACATAGGCATAGGGCTGCATGCGGTCGAGCTTGATACCAAGTCATTGCCCGCCGGACAACGCATTGATTTCACTTTTCATGGCTTTGGCGCCGGCGAATGGCTGGGCAGCGATTACTCGATAGCGGTGGAGGAAGCAGCCAGTCAACAGGCCTAAGCGCCAAACGCTGGGCCGGTCGCACCCGGTCAGGCGTTACGGCTGTCCCTGGTTAGCCGCTTTCAATATCTGGGACAAATCCCCGGAAGCCTGTGCGGCTTGAGGGCCTTCGATCTTGCCTTGCGTCCAGTCTACCGCCCACCCGGCACCCCACGACATCAGCGAGGCGAGCACCAGAACCGTCAGGCCCCGCGTCATGCCTTTGGGTATGCCCTGTTCATCCAGATAGCGGTTGAGAAACCAGGCCGAAATAAAAAACACGATGGTGGAAATTATCAGGTTCAGCATGGCAGAGGCGTGATCATCATCGAACTCCTTCGCGCAAACGGCATTAAATCGACAGGTCAGAAGGCATAAGCAGTAACGCCGCCGTTTCCCGCTGCGACATAACCGAAACCGCTGGCGAACATGGTATTCGGGTTGTGTATGGGGGTGGCGAACGGGCCTGACCAATCTATGCCATTCACGCTGGTATAGACGTTGCCATTGCTATCCATGGCCACAAACTCGCTGCTTGGGGCCGCAAACCCCAGTACAGGATCAGCGCTGACATTGGCGAACACCTTGTTCTCCACCGTGACGCTGATCAGGTTTGGTGCGCCGGGCAGTGTTATCACGGGACTCCAGCTAATGCCATTATTAAGGCTGGTCACTATCGTGCCCTGGTCGCCCACCGCGACTACGATGCCCGTGAGCGAACCCGCAGGTGAGACTGCAACCTTGCGCAGGTTGTTGCTGGTCACCGGTGTTGACGGCGCCATCCAATTGCTGCCATCGGGGCTGGTAATTATCGTACCTTTGTCCCCTACGGCAACGTAAATGCTGCCACGGGCTATTCCCCGCAGATTAAAGCTGGTAGAAGGTTGACTTGCCATTATCCAGTTGAGGCCATCATAAGTGGACATGATCGTGCCATTGTTCCCCACCGCGACGAAAATGCCATAAGCTTGCGTAATGTCATTCAAATCCTGGTTGGTAGTGGAAAAACCGAGGGTCGGACTGGCATTGGAGCCCCCGATCTGCCAATTGACGCCATCGGTGCTGTAGAGCGACGATCCACCCTTCCCGACGGCTACCCAGAGCTGCGGGGGCGGTACGGGTAGCCCCGGCCAGGGGATATATTGATTCGTAAACGCCGTATAGCCGGTCACCGCATAGAGGTCGCTGGTAAATCCCGCCGGGGCTGCCTGATGGGCCCAACTCTTTCCGTCGCTGCTGGTATAGATCGCGCCGCCTGAGCCAACCATCGCAAAAATTCCGGCGCCGCTTGTCGTCGGGTTGTTCCAGCAGGAAAACAAGCTGGTGTATCCCACTCCGTAAATATTTGCGCTTGAAACGGGCGGGCCGGCCGTCCAGGAAGTGGTGCTGGCATCGTAAGGTGTCGCGCTGACCGTGGGGCTGCTCGGTCCGCCGGGTCCGCCGCTGGTGCGGCCATTGGCGGCAAAATAATACTGGTCTCCCATAAACAGGCCGCACAGATAGAGCGGCTCGGGAACGATAGTGTAAGCATGGGCATTGGGCAAGTCGATCCAGTTGAATGCGGTGATACTGGGGTCAGTTGCACTGAAGACCCAGTAGTCGATTGCGTAATTGGAAGTCCAGGTGAGGGTGACCCTGCCGTCTCCCGCAGTCGCCGCGAAATTCGCCGGGGGGGCGTAGGTTGAACCGTTGTCCAGGCAACCGCCAAGCAACACTGTCGCCATTGCAACGATTAACTTGCAATACAATTTTTTCACTATTTGAATTCCTTGAAGAGGGATGTCCCGATACGCTATTGCCAGCGACTATTTGCAACGAAGGAACAAATTACCCTGCACGCATTGTTGATCCTGATTGGCACTTGCAAACTTCACTTAAAAATTATTCAACGCGGCATTTTATCACCTTATTCCGGAAATTATTATGGCAACGGCGATACATGATCCTGTCACCGGAAAAAATCAGCCCGGGTTTGTGTCCACTCCTGTCCGACTCCCTGTTCATGACCATTTGCCGCGCCGCACTGGATCGGGTGAGTTGCGGTCATGCCGCGATGCTGATGATGCAGGCATTCGGCAAGGATACCGTCATTCATGGAGACATGATCACAGGTGAGTCGTCGGGTTGCCAGGGTGGGTATCTGTTCATAACCGCCGCAAACAACGCGGAGTCCAGAAAACCTTTGAGCCAGTTACGCAGCGACGGGTAGGGCGCTTGCGCGAACCAGCCCCGGTCGACATCGGCGAATTGGCGTATGAACGGAAAAATTCCCGCATCGGCAACGGATGGTGTATCGCCCAGCAAAAATGGAGTCGCGCGCAAGCGGTTTTCCAGGCCCTGAATAAATATCTCCGCCCGGGCGCGGTAATGGTGTTGTCCTTGTTCCGGGTAACGTTCAGGATACTTGTAGCGGTTCAGAAGGTCTTTGAAGGTTGTGTCGTTCTCCCTGATCAGCGGGATTGCGGCATCGGCGTAAGCACTGTTTTCCCCCAGCCAGCCATCGGGGTCATTCCGGCGCAACGCCCATAGCATGATATTCCAGCTTTCATCGATCACCTCCCCGTCGGGCAGCACCAGCACCGGCACGCTGCCCTTGGGAGAGCATGCCAGCATGCTTTTCGGCTTGTTGCTCAATTCGACTTCGCGCAATTCGACAGCTATGCCGCTGGCATAAAGTGCCATTCGAGCGCGCATCGCATAAGGGCAGCGACGGAAGGAGTAGAGCACGGGATACATGGCAGTTACAAAGACCGGCGTCGCGCCCGGTGCCGGAACACGCCGGTGGCGCAGGTCATTCCGAGTCGGCAGCCATGCCTGCTCACGGCTGTCTCGGTTCGCCCTGATCGTATGGATGATGGTTTGCAGACACCATCACATTGGCAGTAGCCATGGTTTGGTTGCCGGAGGCATCAGTCGCCGAGTAGGTCACGGTATATATCCTTCCGGCAAAACTCTTGCTAACGGCACGCAATTTAAAATAGCGGTCATCCAGGCCGATGCTCGCGTCACGGATGTCGTCCGCGCCCAAGGGCTCGTTGGCTGTGATGGACTCGAGCTTGATTTCGGGCATGCGGTCATAATCGTCCTTGATCGAAAAGGTCGCCTTGATGGCGATAAATTTGTTGTCCTGCGGCATGATCGTATCGGGGTGCAAGTATACCGTGACGCTGGGCGGGCTGGTGTCCAGGCGTTCCAGGGGGACAGTCAGATTCGCAGGGCTGCCATCTGCGAAACTGAGCATGGCGTGGCCGGTCAGGTAGTTGCTATCCGCCTTATCCAGCGAGATGCTCATTTTGCCCAGATTCTGTCCGGGCAGCAGTCTCGGTGTCCTGTCATTCAGGGGCGCCCATGTGAGCGCATGCGCGGCGCTTTCCTGTTCGGGGGTGATCAGGCTGACGCGCCAGCCTGTGGGGGAGTTGGAACTTGTCGAGGGAATGCCGAACTTTGCATTCCAGCCCGAGGGCATCCCGAGCAGTTCATATACATCATTGTTGGAATTCGCATCTCCCTGCTTATCGAGTCCTATCGTAACCGCAGCGATGGTTTGCTGGGTGCTGTTGATAACGCGATAGCTGTATACGATCCTGTCGCCGGAGTGTTGGGCATAAACTTCCACTCTGGCAGTGTGTGTTGTCTCCTCGGCCGATCCCAACGAGGCGTAGGCCAGCAATATCAGGCCGGCTGACAGGAGCATTTTGAGGGTCCGGCTGTGTTTCATTCTTGTATCCTTAGTTTTGGTTTGTTTTAATAAGTGGAATGTTACGCATAATCTTCCGACTGCGCGAGCCGGAATTCCCACGCCCCGTCAAAAAGACTTCACGCCACCAGGCGGTAGATCAAGCCGATTCCCCCGCATCCCGCAATCACGGGAATAATGCCGATGCGGAAGCGCAATAGCGCGATCAATGCCGCCACCCCGAGCAGCGCTGAAAACCATTCGAATCGTCCCGCCCAACCTTGCGGCCACAGCACGTGCCAGGCAAAGAACACCGCCAGGTTGAGTATTACGCCCACTACCGCAGCAGTGATGCCGGTAAGCGGTGCGGTAAAATTCAAGTCGCCGTGCGTGCTTTCCACCAATGGTCCGCCGAGAAAAATAAAAATAAACGACGGCAAAAAGGTGAAGAACGTCACCACCGCCGCGGCAACCGCGGCGGCGAGAAACAGCTCGTCCTGGCCGAATGGCGCCTGGCCCCATCCGCCGACGAAGCCGACGAAGGCCACCACGATGATCAGCGGCCCCGGCGTGGTTTCGCCCAGCGCCAGCCCGTCCAGCATTTGCAGCGGGGTCAGCCAGTGGTAATGATCGACCGCACCCTGGTAGACATAGGGCAGCACCGCGTAAGCGCCGCCGAAAGTCAGCAGCGCGGCCTTGGTGAAGAACCAGCCCATCTGTGTGTATACACCCTGCCAGCCGAATTTTTCAGCCAGCAGCAGCATCGCCGCTGCCCAGATCGCCGCTCCGGTGAACGCGACGCGCAACAGCCGTGACCAGCTGAAGCGCGCATGCTCGGGTGTCGGTGTGTCATCGGCGATCAGCGCTGTGCCATAGCTGTGTTGTGCCTTGCCGTGCCCGCCGCCGATGGCGAATTTATCCGGCGCGAACCTGCCGCCGATATAGCCGATCAATCCGGCAACCAGCACGATGGCGGGGAAGGGCACGTTGAACGCAAAGATCGCAAGAAACGCAGTCGCGGCCATACCCCACAGCAGGCCGTTGTTCAAGGCGCGCGAGCCGATGCGGTGCGCGGCAAATAGCACGATCGCGGTAACCGCCGGCTTGATTCCATACATCACGCCTGCGACTGCCGGCACGTTGCCGTAGACAAGATATATCCACGACAGGAATATCAGAATGAACAGCGACGGCAGCACAAACAGCGTACCCGCGATGATGCCGCCCCGGGTTTTGTGCATCATCCAGCCTATGTAAACTGCGAGTTGCTGTGCCTCCGGACCCGGCAGCACCATGCAGTAGTTAAGTGCGTGCAAGAAACGCCGTTCGGAGATCCAGCGCTTTTTCTCGACCAGGTCCTGGTGCATGATCGCGATCTGACCGGCCGGACCGCCGAAGCTGATGAAGCCCAGTATCAGCCAATACCGGAAGGCCCGGGCCAGCGTGACCGGTTCAGGAGGCTGGCTGTTGCCAACCGGGGTGTTGCCGGGAATTTTCTGCTGCGATGTGTCCATGACCTCTCCCTGGATGATTTCCCACTAGAGCAGACCTTGGA